>WNGH01010924.1_pt1 | contig 10774 bp, 13 predicted proteins | sample 5400631 | NCBI WGS metagenome assembly WNGH01 (sample SAMN13153373, study PRJNA577476) | soil metagenome | isolation source: 115 cm soil or saprolite under Garry oak tree replicate 1 | place: USA:California | collected 2016-06-15 | reverse complement strand
AGTCTGTCTGCACCCGTTGACACGGCGGCGGCCATCGCCTAGCGTTTCCCCGTGAATATCCATCGCATCCGGCAGTGGCCGACAGGAGGGGTTTGGCCATTCGGTTTGAGAACTTCTGACGGACACGAGTACGCCGCGCCGCACCTGGAGTTCATCATGCCTGGTCGCAGTGCCGACCACGAGGTTGCTTTCCTCGATCCCCTGCCCATTCTCGCCATCAAGATTCTGCCGGCAATGAGGAGCGGCATTCCCGGGCACTGAGCGCCTACTGTTTCCTGTGCTCAGTCGAACGCCTTTGGCTGTCTAATGAATCCTCCGGCACGGAAAATCGAGTGGCTGGTTTGGGGCGGTTTAACGCTGATCATCGCGACCGTTCTGCTGGCCTTTCTGCTGGCCCAACTCAAGTTGCGCATTCTCCTTGGCAAACCACCGCCCGTTTATGGACAAGTGGCCGATTTCGCCCTCACCAACCAGAACGGCCAACCGGTTTCGCTCGCCGACCTGCGCGGCCACGCTTGGGTTGCCGACATCATTTTCACGACCTGCCCTGGACCCTGCCTCAACATGACCCGCCAGATGAAGCAACTCCAGGATTTTTTGCCGCCGCGCAGCCAGGCTAAACTCGTGTCGCTGACCACCAACCCCGATTTCGACACGCCACGCGTCCTGAAAGCCTACGCCCAACGGTTTGGCGCCGACCCAAACCGCTGGATGTTCCTGACCGGCGCCAAAAAGGACATCGCCGCCCTGGCCACTGGTTCCCTCAAGTTGACCGCTATCGAAAAGAAAGCCGAAGAACGCGAAGACGCCAACGATTTGTTCATCCACAGCACGATCTTTGTGATCGTGGACAAGCACGCGCAGTTGCGCGGGGTTTTCGAGACGACCGGCGACGAAATCAATCCGCAGAAAGTCAAAGCGCAGATTCTCGCGACTGTCCGACGGCTGGAGTGGGAACGATGAGTATTACCGATCTGCCCGTCGTCAACGCCTGCCTCAACGGCGCAAGCGCAGTCTTTCTGGGCCTAGGCTACTACTACATCCGACGCAAGAACCAAGTGGCCCACCGCAACTGCATGATCGTGGCGTTTGTCCTATCCACACTCTTCCTGGCCTGTTATATCACTTACCACAGTTATCTTGGATATGTCCTGCACAAAGGGCCGACGGTGTTCAAAGAACCCGCCTGGTTCCGGCCTATTTATCTGACGATTCTGTTCACGCACACAGTCCTGGCGGTGACGATTGTGCCGATGGCCTTAATCACGCTGCATCGGGCGGTGAAAGGACGGTTCGAGTTGCACAAAAAAATCGCTCGCTGGACCTGGCCGCTCTGGATGTATGTTTCGGTGACCGGCGTGGTGATCTACCTGTTGCTCTACCAAATCTTTCCTCAGAAATAAATTGGCCCTGTCTTCGCACACATTTGCCCACCTTAGATTGCGGGGAGCAACTTGCCGACCAACGCGCTGATGCTCTTGCCATCCGCCCGGCCAGCGGCCTTGGTCTGCACTGCCTTGATGACGGGCCCCATCTGTTTCTTGCTCGTGGCGGACAGTTCCTGAATCGTGGCTTTGACCAGTTGCTCCAGTTCTTCCGGCGAGAGCGCCTTCGGCAGGAATGTTTCCAGAACCAGGATTTCCCGCTTCTCCTTTTCCGCCAACTCGGGGCGGCCGCCTTTGTCGTACTGCTCGATGGCGTCACGCCGCTTCTTGACTTCCTTCTGCACTACGGCGACAAAATCCGCCTCCGACAAACTGTCGGTCTTGCGCTCGATTTGAGCATAACCGATGGCCGATTTGAGCAGCCGCAAGGTAGACAGCCGCTCCGCGTCTCTGGCCAGCATCGCAGCCTTGATTTCTCCCAGCAGGCGCGCTTGCGCACTCATGCTAATCGGCCGACTTGAGGTTCCTCAAGGCATCACGCATTTTGGCCGCCCGCTCGTAATCCTCAGACTTGACCGCTTCGGTTAACGCGCGCTCAAGGCTCTCCCGGCGCGAGAGCGGTCGCTTGGCACGGATCTCCTGAAGCCAATTCTCCAACGATTGCACCTCGCCGGTCTGCTCGGCCGCGTCTGGACGCCCATTCTCGGAATAAAACCCGCGTATTTTTTCCAGGCCCTCCTCGACCAATTGAATGGCCAGGGTGTAGTCCTCAGCTTGTAAGGCCTGCGCCGCGCGGGCGCGCGTCAGAATCATCAGCAGTTGCGGCTGGAACTGCTGCAGCGACCACGCCAACTCTTCGGACTGCGCGTGCTCGGCCACAAAATCGAAAACGGCCAGGTTCCGTTCCGCATCCCGGACCACCCCGGCGTAATCCTCCAATTGCAGCAGGCAAATGTAGCGGTGATGATATTGGACGGCTTCAAGCTGGAGCTTGGCGCAATCCTCGGGCTTAAGTTTGAACCCTTCATCGGAACCGTGGTGCGCCTCCAGATGTTTGTAGAGCCGCGCCTGGTAGTACTCGAAAAGCGAAGGATGACCAAATGGCCGGCGGCCATCTGGCCGCCCATCGGCGTACATTTGCAACAGGCCCAGATCAACGCGCAGTTGGATTCTTTCCCGCCCATCCTTGCCTTTGAACCTGCGGACGACAACTTGCCCCGGCTGGTATTCCCAATGATCTAGCAGGTGCGATATGTCGTAGTCCATGCGCGAATATGACCGCAGACAGGCGGCAAGTCAATACAGCTTAGCGCAGCCGGGTGCGATTACAAACTTCCGCCTCTGTGGCGCCGCCCGGGCCAGCCTTTGGCTCGTCAGCACGGCAGCAAGTCCGAGGCTCGCCCTACGATTGGCATCCGTTCCCTAATTTTCTGTCTCGACTTTTCATCCGTTCCGGCTACTTTGCGGTAATTAGCTCGGCAGGCGTAACCACGACCAATCGGATGAGGAGATGAAACCTTCGTTGCAAACTTGGTCATGTTCCCTGTAGTTCAAGTGGCAATTCATTCCAGTCAGTTTCCCGAACGAGTGCGGCGGGATCTGGTGGACTGCCTCCAAAAGCGCGAGATCAATCATAAATTCCATTACGACAGCTTCAAGCAGACCCAGAAATGGATCGCCCTGCACCAGGCCTATTCCCCTTCGCGCACCGATGCAGATTGCGCGGCCACCTACGACCGAAGTTTTGCAGCCGTTGCTGCGAGGATTCGAACCAGCCGCGCCCATCTCATCGGCCTTGGCTGCGGCGCCGGGCAAAAGGATTCGCGCCTGTTGAAACTCCTGCGCGACTCCGGCAAAGAAGTCTTCTACACGCCGTCGGACGTGAGCATCGCCATGGTTCTTGTGGCGCGGCAAGCGGCCCTGGCGGCGATTCCAGAACAGAACTGTTTCCCGTTGGTTTGCGATTTGGCCTCCGCTGACGATTTGGCCTCCGTGCTGGACAATCAGTCTCCTGGGGAGGTTGCGCGTCTAATCACCTTCTTTGGCATGATCCCAAATTTCGAGCCACAGATCATTTTGCCGCGCCTCGCGTCCCTGTTGCGCTCAGGCGATGTCCTGATGCTGAGCGCCAACCTCGCTCCCGGCCCGGATTACGCCGCCGGCGTCGGGCGCATCCTGCCACTCTACGACAATGCCCCGACCCGGGATTGGCTGCTGACCTTCCTGCTGGATCTGGGCGTGGAAATGGCCGATGGCGCCCTGCGTTTTCTGATCGAAGACGACCCCGCAGGCAGTGGCGCCAAACGCGTCGCGGCCTACTTCCAATTCGTTCGTTCCCGCCAAATTCATCTCGATCAGTGCCGATTCGAGTTTAGTCCAAGCGAATCGATTCGGCTCTTCTTCACCTACCGCCACACACCTGCGCTGCTCTGCGACATGCTCGCCCGGTACGGTCTGCGCGTACTCGAGCAGTGGATTACCCAATCTGAAGAAGAAGCTGTCTTTCTGGTTGCCCGTACGTAGGTCCGCGCCGTCACCAATTTGAAGAAGCTCCAACTCCCAGGCGCCGTAGCAACTCCAAATCTCAGGCTCCATAATACCGGTTCCGGATGCCGCGTTCGTTCGGACAACTTGACAACCCCGAAGCGATTTGAGGCTTCGTGGTTGGAGCTTCACCGGGGCTTGGAGTTTGGAGCTTCGCCCCCCTCCTCGTGTCAGAAGACACTCAACGTCTCAAGCACCGCTCGAACCCGGGGCACTTCGTGCGTGCGGAATAGATCCGTTTTGCCCAGCGCGGCCAGCACCGCAAAGAACGGTTCCGCGCACCGCACTTCCTCGCCAAAATATTCAAACGCATGCGGCAGGGCATGGCAAATGGGGCAGCCCAAAGCGCGCAGCCGGAATGTGTTCAGAAAAATGGCCATTTGATGGCGTACCCGCGCGGCGCTGTCTTGCAGGTTGCGATAGTAAAAGCCCAGACCGGGATCGAGGATGACTCGTTCCACACCCTGGCGCGAGGCTCGTTCAATCTGTCGGGCAAAGTAATCCCCCATCATCTTGGCCGGATCGGCGCTAAACTCAAAATCACCCACTTCCCGGACATTTTTTCCCTGCACGTAACAAAGGAGCACCGCCGCATCATGTGCTGCGACGACGTGGAACAGTTCGTCGCTGCAGTCACTACCTGTCAGGTTCAAAATGTTCGCGCCCGCTTCCAGGCAGACGCGCGCCACCGCAGGCTCGTAGGTCTCGATGGAAACCAAAATGCCAGACTCACGGAGCCCTTTGATAACGGGCAATAGCTTGGTGGTCTGCGCCGCTTCACCCACGCGCGCCGCCTGCGGCAGCGTGGATTCCGCGCCGACATCAATTATCTCTGCCCCTTGCTCCCGCAATACCTGGCCACGGCGAATCGCGCTCTCCGCCGTCAGGCAAACGCTCTCCCGATACCACGAGTCCGGGGAAAGGTTGATGACTCCCATGATCGCAGGCCCGGAATTGAAAGCAAAGTGCCTGCCGCCAAGAGTGAATTCTCTCACGAGCGCCTGCGCAGCGTCCCGATGTGTCTCCAGAAGGTCACTGAGTTGTTCCAGCCCTAACACCTTGGCGAAGGGATTGAAGATTCCGATGCTTCAGAATTTCACGTTTTCCAAATAGCGCAAGCTTTGCGGTATCTGTTGTTCGGATGACGGTGATTCATCTTCGATAAAATACCACCTCACCCCAGCCTTCTTGGCGGCGCCCAGCACGCTCACTAGATCAATCTGTCCCGTGCCCAGCGCCGCGTCGTTGGTCACCTCGCTGTGGCCGGTGAGCAAGCCCGTAGGCGTACCCTTCTTCATGTCTTTCAAGTGCATCAATTCCCAGCGCTTGCCGTATTTCTCCAACAACTTTACCGGATCCTGACCGGGATGAACGATCCAGAAGATGTCCATTTCGTAGCTGACAAAATTGGGATCGGTTTCGGAGATGAGCAGATCCAGGAGCGTTCCCTTACCGTGGGGCTGAAACTCATAACCGTGGGTGTGGTAAAAAAATTTCAAACCATGCTGTGCCAGCGCCTGGCCTGCTCGATTAAAGACCGCGATGGCCTCGCGGCAAGTCTTTTCATCGAAATCGCCCTCGTGAGCAATCCACGCGCAGCCGGCGTATTTTAAACCGAGCGCCTTGGCCTCGATTGCAATGCCTTGCACATCATCTCGGAATTTCTCGTAAGGAAAGTGGGCGCCGACCGCTTCGATGCCGCGCGCGGCCAATTGGTCCTTGAACTTTTCCGGAGTCAGATTGTAGTTGCCGGCTAGTTCCGCGTATTTGATGCCGAAACCTTTAACCTTATCCAGCGTGCCCGGCACGTCTTTCTTAAATTGTTCACGCAGGCTGTAGAGTTGGAGGCCAACGGGTCCCTTGAAGCTTGGCCCGATGCCCACGGGGGCTGCACTGGCGACAGACTCGCTGGATAGGGCACCCAACGGCAAGGCAAGCCATGACAGCAGGAGTTGAGAGTGGAGTTTCATATATGCCACAAGTATCAGGAAGGCCTGTGCCTTGGAAGCAGAACTTCTGGGCTCAGCCCGGGCCCAAACATGGGACGAAAGACGAAGAGTCTGCATCATCTCTGGCAAATCGTGTGCACGAGCTTGACGGTTTCGAAGGAGATGGTTAAAAATTGGCAGTCACCAATAGCCGATCAGGGTGCCATGAAAACAAAATGCCTTTTTCTCCTGCTCCTCGTGGGACTGCCTTCAGCCGTTGATGCCCAGAACTACTCCATTGATTGGTTCACCATTGACGGCGGCGGGGGCACCAGCACGGGCGGTGTTTACTCGGTCAGCGGCACCATCGGCCAGCCCGATGCTGGTCATCTGAGTGAGGGAAATTATACCATAGATGGGGGCTTTTGGGGAATCATCGCGGCCATTCAAACCCCCGGCGCGCCGCTGTTGCGAGTCGTGCTCACCAGCACTAACACAGTGATCGTCGCCTGGCCTGTGCCGTCCACCGGTTTCTCTTTGCAGCAGAATGCCTCTCTGGACACGACCAATTGGTCTGACCTAACCAACGTTTCGGTCGTCGGGTCGGAAAAGCAGGTCCTCGTTTCACCCCCGGTCGGCAATAGGTTTTACCGTCTCTTCCGCCCTTAGCCCGGGTTAGGGTCTGTGCAAAAATAAGTACCGAGCCGGAGGCGTAATTTATACATTTAAAAGGCGCCCCCCCTCCCCGTTCGTTCCTCGCGGGGAGAGGGAGGACATGGCTAGAACACACGCCTCTCGTGTTTCCAGATTGAGGTTAAGCTCCTTCGCCTGATGAAAGGAAGAATCCAGGAGCCATGTTCCGGTTTTCCTCAGCACCCTTCTGTCCAACCTGATTGCGAAACGAAGTCGAAATCGTTTGGTGTACGGCGCGCGTTGTGTTATATATGTTTGTAGACGACTTAAACCTGGTAAAACCGCAGCGATTCGTACCTTCGGATGCGTTTTCTGTTTTATTCTAGCGACGGCATGGGGTTGGGCCACGTCCGTCGACATCTGGCCATCGCGTCCGCCCTGGCGGAGATGTCACCCAAGGTGAAAGTATTGATGGCCACCAGCGTGGATGAGGTGTGCCGACTTGGGCTGCCGCCCAATGTGGATACCCTCAAGCTCCCCGGTTTGCGGAAGGTGGCCAATGACCGATACAATTCGCGCCGTCTGGGCCTTCCCACCGATGAGATTCGCGCCTTGCGGTCCGATTTGCTTCATCAGACCGTCCTCTCCTTTCGACCGTCGGTGGTGCTGGTGGACAAGAACCCCTTCGGCGCCAGCGGCGAGTTCAGCATGGCGCTGAGGGCAGTCAGGTCTTCTGGTGGCCGAGCGGTCTTGGGCCTGCGTGACATCCTCGACGATAGCGCGACGGTGCGCCGGGAATGGCCGGGGGAATCAGTTCAGGAACGGATTGCGGATCACTACGATCTGGTGCTCATTTATGGCTCTCCCCACACGTTTGATCCCATTGAGCAGTATCAGTTGGTGCGAGCGCTCAGGGAGCGGATGACCTATTGCGGGTATGTGGTGAATCAATCGGAGTGGGGATGGACTGCAGAGGGGGCGCCGCTGCTGCTTGAGCGGGAGCCTGGACGGCCGCCGATTGTGCTGGGCACCACCGGCGGCGGTGAAGATGGATTCACTTTGTTGAAGACTTTCGTGCACGCCTCGGCCGGCGCGCCGTGGGAGGCCATCGCCATCGCCGGTCCGATGCTAAGCCAGCAGGAACTGAGCACCCTCCAGCGCCTGGCATCCGACAGCGGAGTGAGGTTGCATACGTTCATTCCTTGTCTGTCAAATCTGTTCTCGAAGGTGGACGGCTTGGTCTGCATGGGGGGTTACAACACCTTGGTGGAGGCGCTTTCGCAGGGTGTGCCGACGGTTTGCGTTCCGCGCAGCGCGCCTCGTTCAGAGCAACTCTTGCGCGCTCAGCTCTTCGAGCGGCTCGGCTTGTTGCGGTGCATTCATCCGGAGCAACTCACCGCCGATAAGCTGCGGCACGAATTGACTGCAGTGCTGGAAATGTCTCGGGCTCAAATCAGGCAGCGCGCCAGCGCCGCGCTGGAGTTCGACGGCGCGCGCCGGGCGGCGGGCCATCTTTTGGGATTGTTGACGAGCGCGGAGCAGACCAGGAAAGTCCGATTCGAGCGGACGGTTTCGTGATGAGCAGCGCCCCGCGGCCAAAGATAGGCTACGTGGTGAAAATGTTTCCGCGTCTGTCGGAGACTTTCATCCTCAATGAGGTCCTGGAGCTGGAGCGTCAGGGGCTTGCCCTGCGGATCTTCTCGCTCAAGTGTCCGACGCCGGATGAGGCGCGAACCGCCGCACAAACCGCGCGGGCGCCGATCATTTATCTGCCTGAACGGGTTCACCGGGAGCTGCTCCGCGTTTTGCGCGCGCATCTGGGCGTCTTGCGGTCGCATCCCCGTGGCTACGCGCGCGCCCTGCTGCACGTCGTTCGCGGCCGGGATCTCGGTTCGTTGCGGCGCGGCTTGAGACGATTCTGCCAGACCTGCTGCCTCGTTCACGAAATGCAAGACGTGCGCCATCTCCACGCTCACTTCGCTACCGACCCGACCCGTCTGGCCTCCTGGGCGCGCATGATCTGTGTGCCGCGGACCTGCGAGCCTCTCTTAATGGCGAAGTTCCCGGGAGAATCTTCACTATCCACAATGGCGTGGATTTGTACGCTTTCCCGCGACGGCCAGACGAGCCGGCCGAACCAGCCGTTCTGAGTGCGGGCCGCCTGGTCGAGAAGAAAGGATTCTCTGATTTGATTAAGGCCTGCCGAATTCTCAGGAACTGGGGCGTGTGTTTTCGTTGCGAAATCGTCGGCGCGGGGCCGCTGAAAGATCATCTCCAAAATTTCGTTGCGGAGTCGGGTCTTGAGCACACTGTCAAATTGCGAGGCCAGATGCCTCAGCACGAACTGCGAGAACATTATCTTAAAGCGATGGTCTTCGCCTTGCCCTGCGTCGTGGCCGCCGATGGCGACCGGGACATTTTGCCCAACGTCCTGAAGGAAGCCATGGCCGTCGGAGTGCCGGTGGTTACAACCCGGCTGGCAGGCATCGAAGAACTGGTGGCTCACGAACAGAGCGGCCTGTTGGTCCCTCCCGGCGACGCGGATGCCTTGGCCACCGCGTTGCGGCGGCTGCTGGCCGACGCGGGGCTGCGCCGGCGATTGGCCACGCGGGCGCGCGAGGTTATCGAAGAACGCTTCGACCTGCGCCTTAACTTCGCCCGGCTCAGACAGGAGCTTCTCAACGTGTTGGCCAACCCGTCACAGCCGTAGCCATGCACCGGATATGTCCTCTGAGCCCGACTCTGGCCCCAGCCGCCCCGCGGCGAACGGTACAAAGGGCGGCCTGTGCGCCGGCGAGACAGCGTCATGTGCAAGCCGCTTAAAATCGGTTACGTGCTCAAGCGGTTCCCGCGCCTGTCGGAAACATTCATACTGAATGAGATCCTGGAATTGGAACGGCTAGGGGCACAAATCCAGATATATTCGTTGATTGATGTGACGCTGCTCGAGGCCGAGAGCTTGCGGCACGGGCTCGTCCGGGAACTCAAGTCTCCTGTCGCCTATTTGACCCCCCGTCAACCTTTGAAGAAGTGGCGGGTCAAGGTGGGTCGTTTCGACGACTCTGGATTTGTCCAGCGGTCTTTGAAAGAAATCTGTGGAGGCGATGTGCCGCATGATTCAATTTTACTTCTCCTCGCCGCCCTGGTGGGCAACCTGGCCAGGGCACAGGGTGTTGGCCATCTGCACGCCCACTTCGGGACCGAGGCCACCCATTTAGCGATGTTGGTCAGCCGGCTGGCAGGCATTCCGTACTCCTTCACCGCCCATGCCAAAGACATCTACGATCAGTCCGTTGACGGCGCGCTGCTGCGGCAGAAGATCCGCGAAGCCAAATTTGTCGTCACCGTTTCCGACTACAACCGGCGCCATCTCGCCGAACTGGTCACGGAGCAGATGGCAACGAAGCTCATCCGCCTCTACAACGGGATTGATCTGGACCGCTTCCAGCCTGGCCAAGGCACACTTCGCGAGTCGAATCTGATTCTGGCGGTGGGACGACTGGAGCAGAAGAAGGGCTTTCAAGACCTCATCCAGGCCTGCGCGCTGCTGGGCGACACGCGCCGCCCCGCTGCGACAGAGCGCCAGCGCGGCGAGTCAGTCCGCTGTCTCATCGTGGGCGAAGGAAGGGAAAGGCAAACCTTGGAGAATGAAATCCGAAGGTTGAGTTTGGGAAACCAGGTGGTTCTTGCGGGCGCGCAGACCCAGGAGCAATTGATCGAAACGTTCAAGCTCGCGACCGTCCTTGTCCTTCCATGTGTGATCAGTTCAACGGGAGATCGCGACGCGCTGCCGACGGTGCTGCTCGAAGCGATGGCTGCCGGCTTGCCCGTCATCTCCACTCGGCTCGCCGGCATTCCAGAGATTATCGAAGATGGCAAGACCGGGCTGTTGGTGCCGCCGGGCGAGCCTGCGCAACTGGCCCGGGCCATCGCCGAAGTGCTCGATCACCCTGAGCTCCAGCGATCCTTTGGCCGCGCGGGAAGGGCCAAGGTCGAAAGGCTCTTCGACCTTCGCAAGAACGTGCCTGTTCTCTTCGAGCTTTTTAGCCGATCCCTGGCAGGAGAGGAAATTCTGCATCTGCCAGTACCTCGACGAGAAAGAGCGGAGACCTCCGCGCCGCTTCAATAGATCAGCAATCAGGCTGATGCGTATCGCTTACATCACCGCTGACCCCGGCGTGCCGATCTTCGGTCAAAAAGGCTGTTCGATCCATGTGCAAGAGGTGTTGCGAGCGTTGGGCAAACACAACGCGCAAATTGATTTGTTCGCTACGAACTGCCGCC
>WNGH01006977.1_pt1 | contig 10774 bp, 7 predicted proteins | sample 5400631 | NCBI WGS metagenome assembly WNGH01 (sample SAMN13153373, study PRJNA577476) | soil metagenome | isolation source: 115 cm soil or saprolite under Garry oak tree replicate 1 | place: USA:California | collected 2016-06-15 | reverse complement strand
GCAGTTCAGAGCCTTTGGTGGTAACCGGACTTACGCCTATCGAGCTTCCATGTCCGGTAAGGCGTGCCAGGAGCTTCCAGTAATTGCGGGTCTCCACCGTGCTTAGTGGTAAGAAATCGTTCTATATTCCGCACTGAGGATTTCCAGAGTGGAGGGTTTGATGCCTTCACGAAAGTTGAAGACTTTCTCGTCTTCTACTCGCTTCGTCCAATTATCATGCGAATCGTATTCATACGTGTAGAGATAGTGCATTGAAACACTTCCGTCATGGTTGTACACGATTCGCTCCTTCTCATTGCCACGAGAATCGTACTTGTACGCGTAACGCCCGTGGCCCCCGGAAAGGGAAAGCAGGGTTCCCGGCGGCTCGGTGACAAGCATTTCGGTTATGCGGTCTTGTTCGTCGTAAGAGTAGGTGGTGCGCGTGCTACCAAAGACCTCTACAGATAGCCGCCCTCTGGAGTCGTAAGTTTTCTCCGTACCTCCGGCTACCTCTTTTATCAATTGTCCAGAATCGTTATAGGTATAGACAGTCTTGAATTGTTGTGGAGCACTCCCGGCCGCTTCGGGTGACCCACTGCTCTTCGGAGATACAACGCGCAAAAGACCCGACGTTGGTTGCGGCGGATTATACGAATCTTCAAGAGTGTTACCTTCGCGCAAGTACGACCGAACGATTGATTGCTTCTCGACAATCGAGCCATCGGGCCCGAACGATTCGATGTTTGTTACATTTTGATGTTCGTCATATCGAGCCCTGCTCAGTAGCACTCCGCTTGCTGTGTAGAAAAGTTCCTCGCTCTTTTTCCCGGCCGAATCATAAACGTAATGCTTCCTGCCAGCGGGCGAGCCGTCCCGATTGAAGTGGTCCTCCTCGGAAAGGCGACCGTTCGCGTCATAGTGGTACACGCTGCGAAACGGCCCCTGGTCCCCATCCCGTTCAGAACTCGCGTCTGCAACGAGCCTGCCGTTTTCGTCGAACTCCTCTTCTGCCGCGAGAAATCGGCCGTTACCAAATTGGCTAGTCGTGTCTTCAATGAGTTCTTTTTGTCCGTTGCTGGATTCGCGGTAAAGCTTTCGCGAAAGAATCTCCGTTTCCGTGCTCACTTTATGGACAGGTCCCAAGTACCCTGCCTTTTGTCTGTCGGATGGTCTAGGACTCGGAGGCATGTCCTGTTGAACAATCGATAGCAAAAACAGCACCGAACTGAGGACTGCGAGGATTTCATGTAACATCGTCATTTGTAAACCAGGCGCATGCCCATAGTACCAAATTCCCCGCAAGGTCCTGGTAGAACGCGCTTACCGGAGAAGTTCGTGGAGGATTGGTTTCAGCGGTGCTTCCCAGCGCAGCAAATCCGTTTGTGGTTTTTCTGGTCGGGTAGACCACGAACGTCGTTCCAGTATTCTTCTCGGACATCAGCATCAATTTCTATCGTGCCCGCATATAAACGGTCCCCGCCGCGCTTCTTGCAGCCTGAAAACCAATAATGTTCGCCGGACTCACAGTCAAAATAGTTGGCTTTGAATCCGCTTCCAGAAAGCGTCTGGAATCGGCGTCCCTGGTAGTACAGGGACCTACCGGACTTGGAAAAAGTCACACGACCAATACGCGCTGGCCCGCTAATTCCGTCGCCCTTGCGCTCGATGTACATGATGCGGCTTTTCATGGGTGTGGTCCGCCAACAGTATATGTTTTTTCCCGCCCTGCTGGCTCACGAGGCGGCTTTCTGCAAGGTGGCAATCAGGTTGTGCCTGGCAGCCGAAACTAGTCTGTCGTACTTTACGAGTGGAGAATCGCTCGTAAGTTGCGGTACTTTACGCCGTGATGCAGAGAGTCGATAAATACGTTCAACTTGCTCTGATGATTGGCTCGGTATTGATGGCGACGTCTGATCCTTCAACCCCGTTGCACGACGCTTTCAACTCTCAGCAGGCATACGCCTATACCGCCGAGATTGCAGGTTTTGGAGAGCGTTGGCCAGGTTCACCAGGCCATAGGAAAACGGAAAATATTATCCGTCAGGTTCTACAAAAGGACGGTGCGCAGATTGAATCCGACAATTTCGTGGCCACCACGCCGCGCGGACCAATCCCCGTACACAACATCATTGGCAAGTTCAACGTTTCCACTAACCCCAAGCAGCGGATTTTTGTCCTCGCTGGTCATTATGACACTCTCTTTAAGCCTGGATTTATTGGCGCTAATGACGGTGCGTCGAGCACTGCGATTCTTCTCGCGTTTGCCGACGCGTTGGCCCATCAGAAGACCGGGATGCAAATCTGGCTGGTCTGGACCGACTTGGAAGAAGCGATCAACGATTTCAAAGGCAATGACGGTCTCTACGGGAGTAGACATCTAGCACAAAAGTTGGCGGCAAACGGAAGCGTTTCTCGCATTCGCGGATTGTTTCTGCTCGACATGATAGGCGATAAAGAACTGAACGTAGCGCGCGAGACGGGTTCCAGCAGCTCGCTACAAGTCTTCATCGCTCAAGCCGCTAATCAACTAGGCTACGCTGGGTACTTCTTCAAGTACGACGCCAACATCATTGACGATCGCGTTTCGTTCATAAAGGTCGGTGTCCCGGCTGTGGATGTTGTCGATGCCGAATACGGTCGAATGGGCCCAGGTTTTGACTCAATGGGTGAATTCCACCACACTAACGCCGACACTATGGACAAGGTGTCACAACACAGCCTTGACGTAGTAGGCCGTACAATTCTGCTAACTGTCGAATTGCTTGACCAGCAACACTGACGCCTAGTTACTGATTAGCGCTAATCGGACATTAAGTGCCCCTGGCTGCAGGAAGTCCCGTTCGGGAATTCTGAGCGAGCGTCCTTAGATGCCGCCTCTGCGCCAAGGCTGCCCAGAAACCCCACTTCTACCTAGGTCGTAAGTGGCTGATTCTGCTTGTCCTGAAATCGCCGTTTTGTCTGCCCAGAAAGAGAAGGTTTTGGACCGGCGTTGACGCCATCCGCGAATCGTCACTTTTCAGACGCTCGATATCTAAGTATGAGATAGCCCATGAATGGATGTTAGCCCAAGCACGAGCAGAAGGCCTGCTGGAGTCGCGACATGTCCACCACAACAACGCGAGTCGCCTGACCATGAGTTGTTCTTCCTTGCTGCGCCACGGCCGCGGTGCGCGGTACTTCTTGCTCGCGAACCCTTTTCGTAGATTTTCCATCGAAGTATCGTAACCGTCTTCATCAACAGTCGCGGCGGCAGCTCCGAAGTGGGCGAAGGCGTTCGCCGGCAGGCAAGAACCTCAAACGGCCGGCACGGATGCCGAGTCGGGCTATCTCCTGCAGTTCCGCTTGTTTTCCTTCACGAGCTGCTGCACGCGTTGCGTGGACAGATTTAGCGCGCTGGCGACTTTGGTGACGTCTACGGTCGGCATTGGTACGGCTCCCCGGCAAGCATAGTCACGCGGCTATTGCTTGAATTCATCACCGGCTGTCAGTTTCCGGCGCAATTCTACCTTCGACCTGTCATTGATTGGGGTGAGAGGAATCATTACTGTTGCGGCTCCCGAGTGACGTCTACGCTTATCAATCCATGCAAAATACAGTTTATTCTGCTTAACATTCGCAACGAGCAGAAGTATTAGGGTGTTTGAAGATGCCAGACGGTCATATATTTTTCTGTCAATTCCAAAAGATAACTGAACGTCTTGCTCTGTACTTTTGACTTCCACTCCGAACGAGTTGATGCCGCCCCTGGAATTCCGGAAGGTAACCAAGAAGTCGAGTCCGGGATCAGGTCTTGGACGAACGATGGCTTCAGGTTCGAGTTCTTGAAGAAAGAGCTCGGCCATTAGCTCACCTCTTCTCCCAATGAATCCAGAATGCGTACGTTGATTACTCATGTGAACACCGAGGAGCTGGGTTTGTCGCCGTTGGTCTTCCAGAACACCCGTACTTCCTCGTATAGGTCTGGGAGTCTATCAGGCGTCAACTCGTTAAGAAGTGGAATACGCGTAATTGCCCTCTTCGGAACACCCAAATGGACAGATTTAACAAAGACTCGTTTTGATGGGTCATGCACGCCAAAGATGTACGTTGGGCCCGGAATTCGGAGGAGGCGCGCTATATCGATCTTCTTGGAACAATGCTAAGGTTCAGTTGCGATAAGTCCCGCGTAGTTGCTTTCACTTGTGCCAAAAAGTAGGGTGTGTGTTTTTTCACAGCACGCAACTCCGCATAAAAGTCGATCGTGGGCCACTTGTCTCCGAGAAATGCCAGGCGAAACAGTGGTCTCTTAGAAGTCTGAAAGTCTGTCAAACAGAGTTCTACAATCTTTTCGCCGCGAGTTCCTGTCGCATCGATTATGTCAGCTTGCATAGATGAGGAACAGCTTAGCTTGGATCATATTTCGAATCGACTCTTTGTTCCATCCCGAGTAGCGCGCTAACCGGACATGTCGGCTCGACAGATGACTAATTGCCGGACTCGATATTAGTTCTTAGCGAGAAATCCAACATAGTCGAAAAAGACTAAGTCCGGGAGGGGCGGGCGGTGAGGATCCACGCGACGGAGACTGTCTAAGCCACCCTCCTTGCGCCTCGTCGCACACCCTGTACTTGTTCGGCAACTTGCCTTATCGTTTTACCGAGAAGCGGAGCACGGGGATCTGCGGTCCCCGAACCCCTAACTCACGCAGCGAGGTGAGCGCCGTGCGAGCTGGCCCCAATATATCCAATTCCCGCAAGAAGATCAGTCCTCGATTCACTGTCCCGGGATTCTGACCGACTCCATGATCAGTGACCCGAGCGAGGTTCGGTGACTTCCTACGTTTCAGATTCGTTACGAGACGCGTCCGACGTAATTGCCGGATTTGTTTTTCAAATCGATCGAACAATTGAACGTTGGCTGCAACTGAGGGACGACGAAATCCTCGAGCTCGAACGCGGTGAAGACCTCGACGTGATCCAGTTGGCAGGTGAGGACGTCCCGGAAACCCGCATCCTCGAACAGATGAAGCGACGCAGCACTTCGGCCGTCAGCCTAAAATCGGCGGATGCCCTTACAGCCGTCGCCCATTTCTGCGAGCACCGCAAGAACAACCCCTCCGTCCGCCTCCGCTTCCGTTTCCTCACTACCGGAGCGCTCGCAAAAGAACAGGCGTGGAAGCGTCCTGGAACGGCGATTTCGACCTGGCAATCCATCCAACGCGAACAACTCACCGATGACGATCAAAAGGATGCGCTCGATGGCATCCGCGAATTTCTTTCGACGTGTAGCGCGCCTGATGGCATCAATCTAGACATTTGGGCCTTAGTCGAAGAGCTTGCCAAAAAGGAAAACTCCCCCGCATTGCTCGAGGTCATAGAGTCCTTTGAATGGGGCCTTGGGGCCGCCGATTATCTGGAAGTTGAAACGGCGGTCAAACAGGCACTGCTGCGGACCGGCCTCGCCGAGAACGAAGCTATTGCTGATTCGCTATTTCAAAGACTCTTCCTGTTTGTTTTCAAGCGCCTGAGCCAACCCGGAATCAAACAACTCACTCCCGCCGAGCTTCAGAGTCAACTTCTCCTCCCCACGCTGACTTTCCGCGACTATACCTTCATTACATTCATCCAAGACCTGCGAGGACTCGCCCGCAAGATTGAGAGGCTCGAAGATCAAGCCGCGCAGACAAACCAAGTGCTCACGGCACTCGGAAAGCGAACCAGTACATTGGAAGAGCAGGCTACCGTCGGCGCGTCCCTTTCTATTCCGAAAGCCTCCATCGATCGCCCCGCACTCGTCGCCCCCATCCTCCCCCGGGCGAAGACGGTAGAAGATGTGCTGATGCATCTCGCTGATTCAACCTGGATTAGTGTGATTGGCGAACCAGGCGCTGGCAAGACTCAGTTGTGTCTCCTCACAACGGAGAAGACGAGTGCAGAAACGATCTGGGTCAACCTCCGCGGCTACAGCCCGGAAATGGCGTGCAACGTTATCGACCAAGTTATCGAGTCCGCCTCCGGCCTCCCGTTCCACCTTTTCCTCTTCCCCTGGTACCAGGAAGCCACCTCGCGCCTTGGTGCGGGCAAGATTTTTGTTCTCGACGATCTTCCGCGCGTTGCGCCGGGAGGAGCCTTGTCTCGGCGACTTGACGGGCTCGCCGCTGCAGCGCGGGTCAATGCTCAGCGGGTTCTCACCACGAGCTATTACGCATTGCCACGTCAGTTAGTCGAATCCCATCTCGTAGTCGAGATTCCGTCGCCGCGGTTTTCCTTGATCGAAATTTCGGAACTGCTCCATACGGCGGGCGCTCCTGGTGGATTTCCGAGCAACAAGATCGCCGACTTTCTTCTCGCTTTGACGGGGGGACTTCCCGTTCTCGTTGCTGCCGCGGCTCGGCTTCTCAAGACCAAAAACTGGATGGTCAACAATGAGACTCTCGAATCCTTTTTCGGTGGGCAATTCGCGAGTGGCGCAAGAACCGATGCCCGCGTAATGATCGAGAGCACCATTCCCGACGATCAAGCGCGGGAACTCCTCTATCGGCTGACTTGCGTCATCGGACCCATCTCTAAGGCCCAAATCGACCAGATCAGCAAAATCCCAGAGAAAATCCGCCTCGCGCCAGACAAACTCGATCAGCTTCTGGGACTCTGGGTTCAACCGTATGCCGAGGGAACATTTCTTCTATCCCCTCTCGTAGAATCGTCACTATCCAGCCGGCTCGATTCAAATACGCGCCGCGGTGTCCACGCGATTCTGGCCATTCATCTCGTTAAGCGCAAAACCAAGACGGTCTTGGATGTCATCACGTGTATTCATCATTTTCAGATGGCGGAACTGCTTCACGAGGCCGCCACTGTCCTCATGAAGACTCTGCTGGCGCTGACCGAAATGGATCGCGAGGTTCCACAGGAGTCCCTGCTGTTAACGACATGGACCGTCGGTCCCTTACCTTCAACCATTCACATTAGTGTCCGGCTTCTTCTTCGAGCCTTGCAGATTGGCCTCGCCGACAAACAAGGAGCCGAATTCTCGGAGCTTCTCGACGACCTCGACCGGCTCATGGCTGAAGCGCAGCCTATTGCGGATGCTCAGTTCGGTCGCTTGGCTGCAGGAGGTTCCATCACCATCCGTTTCGCCAGGAAATACCCCTCGATCGCAAATCGATACATGTTGGCGATGCTGCGAAGCGCCCCTCAAGCTCTGCTTCCGGACGGAACCCTGCACCAGCAGGACTATCCCATGTCGATCGAATCATTTCTGTGGGTTACCGCAAACGCCACCGCCACAGACGACGATGTCACAAGCTGGCTCGCCACTCTTCGCCAATTCACGCCGGAAGAGGTTGCCACGCTTAGTGCGTCCGAGTTAGCGGCTGACAATTCTGTGGTCCTTTGCGATCAGATATGGCTCCGCGAATTCCGGAAACCGGAGTCACAACAGGACTGGCCGTCACGCGATACGTTATTGCAGAAGATCGAAGAAGCGGCGTCGGAAACCAGCCTCCACTTGCTCTATGCTGCGGCCACCCACAGTCGCCTGACCATCCTCGCTGAGTCACAAGGAAAACTTGACGCCGCGACCGCCATGGCCGAAGAGAGTCTCACACGAATGACCACCGACGTTGAGCGCTTCCTCGTCCTAGAGGTGATCGGCCGGCAACTCGCCTACGCTAAGCGCGATGAAGAAGCGATTCTGTGGATGAACCGCGCGCTTCAACTGAACATTGGGGAGTATGGAATTTTTCGCCGCAACCTGTGGATTACCCTTGGAGAGGTCGTTGCGCGGAAGGATCCTCGATCCGCGCCGCAGTGCACAACTCGGGCCGTGGAGGTCGCAAGGACCTCGATCCTCGAGCCCATCAGATTGACCGAAGCGCTCGGAGAGCACAGCCTTGCTCTTTGGAACGCTAGTCGCCTGGAGGACTCCTTCGCAGCTTGGGAAGAGGGAGTCGAAGGGCTTTTGGCCGCGAGGGATCAACGGCCGTCATGGACTCAGACGTTTCTCGCCTTCCTCCATGCTGCCGCCTACTTCAGCGCAATGTCACTCTGGGGAAAAATCGAAAACCCAGACTTCGCCATTCCGAGACCCGGCCTGTTTTTGGCGCTCGACAACATGCCGGTTGAGAAGTACCAACCTATCCAGGACGGACTCCTCTTGCTTCGCACAGCCATGTTTGCCGAAGGCATCGCCAATACTGCGGCGTCCGCGAAGTGGGCCACGCGTGCCTTCACAGAGGCACAACGGCAATCGGCGATGGACCTGCTAAATACGTGCGGATGGCTGCCCATTCCTCACTTGGTCGAGACCGCGGCATACGGCCGAGCGATCCGAGACGCCTACGCTTGGTCCAAGGTGAAGGCGCCGGATGAAACCTCTCTCAAGACGTCCGAATCCGATGAGCCAGACCGAAAGCGTGTCGAGGAAAATTACACCGATCCCAAAATCCTCGAACGTGCACTCCTGTTCTGCATCGTCCCCATTGCACTCAGTCTTGCCACGCTTCGCTTCGACCGCGACATCAGCCAAGAGCTCGCGACTGTCACTCCCGCCATGGAGCAGTTGTCGCCGCAGCCAGACGATCCTTGGAAACAGGCTGCGCAGTTCCTCCTTAGCATGTTCTCTGGCGAGAAGACCTGGAAGCAATGGCACGATGAGATCGCCCCCCTTTATGCAAGCAATCGATGGGCCCTTGGTATCCTCGCCTCTCTGGCGTCAGTTCTGGACTCGCCATTGCTGCAATCCCTTGCGAGTCAGATCAGCCTTGCACGCACTCTAGAGCAGGTGTTCAAGATCAGCCCGTCGATACGAGGTAAGTTTGTGGCGCCGTTCTTCCAACGGTACTGGCAGGGGGCCATCGCGTCGGACTCCAGTCAATTCAGAACTTCGGCCGCTTATAGACAAAGGGCCTACTCTGAGACGGCCAGCCTCCCTCCTCTCATTCGCGTGAGGAAACTTCTGGCCGCAATGGTCTTCTGTACGAATCTGACTTTGACCGAAGATCTCAGGGCTTGGTTGGACGGGGCTCCCTAAAAGGTTCTGCTAACAATCGTCGGCACAAAAGGCATTCGTTTGCGGGAGGTCGCATGTGTGAAATCTTTGAAGGGTTTCTCGCAACCGGAATTGTCAAGAAAACCGATCTCGCGAGAAGACCAATCATTCGGTCGCGTTGACCAAATGGCTGATCCGGAACGACCCAGGCCGCCTACGAGAAATTAGTGATTTGCTTGGCGGGCTCGCAACTGGCGATGAGCAAAAACCGCAGAGCGTCACAGTGGGACGTGGAGTATAGCTCAATCAGTTTTACTCACCGAAGAGCGGCATTCGAAGGACTTACTGCGACTGGCGTTGCCAAGTCCTGATGCGCAAACCGGACATCAAGTGAAAAACTCCCCGAATCGTCGCGTCCAAGTCGCCCGTTGCGGCCCGGAATCCGCGTCCAACTGCGTCCAAAACATGGGTTTCTATAGGGAATTTTGGGGGTAGGAAGCCCGTAGACTCAACTGCATCAACAGGGTTTATGAAGCGGGGGATGGGAATCGAACCCACGTCCGCAGTTTGGGAAGGCGCGCCCGGCGAATCAGGCTCTTTCAGGTGGAAGGGCAAAATTCTTGCGCGCGTGAACGGATTCAACCGGGCCGGGAACGCGGCTGCCCACAAACCCGTCACTTGTCAAGTAACCGTCCTGAAATGAAGCGATTCTGACTAGAAACGTCGGCAAGCATAATTCATACGTTTTTGGGCAGGCCAGAAAGCGCCCACTGGCTATTCCCTTGGTCATTGAGCAGCTTCGACGGTGAGTCTCAGCCCAATTGCTTTGGTTACAGCGACTAGCGTGGACAGGCGGGGGTTGCCATGCACCGACAATGCCCGGTAAAGGCTCTCGCGCTCGATGCCGGCAGCCTTAGCAACTTTGGCGATGCCCTGGGCTTGAGCGAGGTGGCGCAGGGCAATGAGCAGAACGCGGGGCTCGTCTTCATCTTCCAATGCAGCTTTGAGGTACTCGGCGGCAAAATCCGGGTCCTTCCGGAGCCGCCGAATGATGGCCTCGTCGTGCGAGATGCTGGCTTTGCGTTTCATGAGGTTCCGGTCCTTTCTTTGTAATCTTTGAGGTATTCCAACGCCCGCTCAACGTCCGCGGACTGCTTCCGTTTGTCGCCGCCGCAGAGAAGCACTACGCATTCCCTGCCGATCATCGCGTAATAAACGCGATAGCCCGGTCCCCAATCGATCCGTAGCTCGAACAAGCCCTGACGCAGCGACTTGCAGTCGCCAAGATTCCCGGCTGCCAGTCGGTTGATTCGGCTCGCAATCTTCGCCTGGGCCCGGGCATCCGCCAGTTGCGTCAACCAATCGTCGAAGACATCTTTTCCGGCGCGGCTGACGTAGTGACGAATCTCGATCACGTTTTCTAGTGTAACTTATACATTACAGAATGGCAACTCGGTTTTTAACAGCTAATTCACTCGGCTTCTATAGCCTTTTCAGCTTCGCGGCGCGCTTTCGACGGAAGGCGAATTGCCGAAATTAAATGCCAATAGTCGCTCCGGAAGCGAACAGGATTTCGTGCCGGAAAAGTCTCTTTTGCATGCCGCAACGAGAAGCGAAAATCGCCATTATGAACAATGATGACTGCGCCTAGACTAGTTTCTGGCGCGAAACCCGAAATACCGCGTAAAAACCAGGCGTTTCGCGCGTTTTTTCTGTTGATTTGTTCATTTTTCTCTTGACAAGTATGTGTGGCGTGTGGCACACATAGTACATGAAACCGATCCAATCCGAATCTCCCTCCGATGTCTGGCGCTGGTTCCAAAAT
>WNGH01006975.1_pt1 | contig 10774 bp, 9 predicted proteins | sample 5400631 | NCBI WGS metagenome assembly WNGH01 (sample SAMN13153373, study PRJNA577476) | soil metagenome | isolation source: 115 cm soil or saprolite under Garry oak tree replicate 1 | place: USA:California | collected 2016-06-15 | reverse complement strand
CCACCGAGGGGCAGGCTAAAGACATGGGTGCCGCCTCCTCTGGCACTGAGGGTGACCAGAGTTGGTGGCGGTGGCGGCTGTGGTGGCCGAAGTGGTGATCGGCATGATGAAGAGCTGTCGTAAGGCCAAAAAGTGCATTGATATGCGGCGTGAGCGGTCATTTTTCACTGCCGTGTGTGCCTTTCGATCGCAAGGAGGCGTGCCCAGGGATGCATGTTGTAAAACGGGACGGTCGCTAAGGGAAAATGCGACAGCTCCGAGAGCGGCTGCCACGCCAGGCGGGCGAAAGTCTGGCGTTTTTCGCCGGCCGCAAGAGATCCGGACGCTGGCTCGGTTCTTGCGCAGAGGTGGGCTGCAATATCTGTAAGCCTGTAAGGAGGAAGCCTGATGACGCAACTCAATTCTGTGGAGGCGCCGCTGCCTTACCTGGCGAACATGGCCGAAAGGCCCCACCTCTATACCTACACGCCACCGCCCGGCGTGGCGCAGACCAACCGCCGTGTGGCGCCACAGGTGGTGTCCATCCGCGATGCACGGCCAATCGCGGACCAACTCTCCCTCGACCGCCACGGCTTTGCGCTTAGACGCCACGAGAGTACGGTATCGAACTTCTACGACGAGGACGAGGTGCGGGCCGTGTACTATCCGGAGTGCGAACGGCTGTTGGAGGGTGCAACTGGTGCCGCGCGCGTGGTCGTCTTCGATCACATTGTGCGCTGCGCTACCAGGGCGCGGAATGGCGAGAAAGGGGTCAAGGAGCCGGCCAAGGGGGCACATAATGATTATACTCTGCGCTCCGGCCCACAGCGCCTCCGCGACCTGTTGCCCGCTGAGGCCGAGGCGCTGCTCGCGCACCGCTTCGCCATCATCAACGTCTGGCAGCCGATTCGCGGACCGGTACAGGAGTCGCCGCTGGCGGTGTGCGACGCACAGAGCCTGCGGCAGGACGATTTCGTTGCCAGCGACCTGATTTACCCACAACGCCGGGGCGAGATCTATGCGGTGACGTTCCGCCCTACTCACCACTGGTATTACTTCTCGCAGATGCGGCCGGACGAGGCGCTGCTGCTGAAGTGCTACGACTCCGCCGCAGACGGCCGTGCGCGCTTCACGGCCCATACCGCATTCGACGACCCAACGAGTCCGCCGGACGCAGCGCCGCGCGAGAGCATCGAGACCCGGGCCTTCGTGTTCTTCGCACCGGAGAAGTAGAAAAACGGCGCGCATCGTCAAGCCGCGTCACAACGGATGTGCGGTCCAAGCATTGACCGAGCACAGAAACCAGGAGGCAGATCATCATGGCAGAATCACCACAGGTCCCAGTTGCGGCCGTGCTGGGAGTAGGACCGGGATTAGGTGCAGCTCTCGCACGCCGGTTCGCGCAGGGCTACGCGGTTGCAATCAACGCACGCAATACGGAGTACCTGCACTCGCTCGCCGGAGAAATCAGGGCTGCGGGCGGTCAGGTGCTCGAAGTACCCGCCGATATTGGAGACCGCACGCAGGTCGAGGCGGCATTCAAGTTGATTCGCGAGCGGCTCGGCCCGCCTGAGGTGCTGCTCTATAACGCCGGCAGCGGCACGTGGGGGACCATCGCCGACATCACGCCCGAGCAGTACGAGCACGCCTGGCGGGTCAACGCCTACGGCGCCTTTTTAAGCGCCAAGGAGGTTGCTCCGGACATGATCGCCCGCGGGCGCGGCGCCATGCTGTTCACGGGCGCGACAGCGGGCGTGAAGGCGGGACCCAGGTCAGTCGCGTTCGGTCCGGCCAAATTTGCGCTGCGCGGACTCGCGCAATCGCTAGCGCGCGACCTCGGCCCCAGGGGAATCCATGTCGCGTGGATTAACGTCGATGGAGCCATCGACATCCCCGGCCGGCGCGAGCGCTTTCCTCAGTTGCAGGAGGAAGACCTGCTGAAGCCCGACGCGATCGCCGAGACATATTGGCATCTGGCGCATCAGGATCGCAGCGCCTGGACGATGGAACTGGAGGTCCGCCCGTTCAAGGAAAAATTCTAATGTCTCAATCATTTCCCACAAACTCGCATCCATCAAATTGTGGGCGCCGGGACCGCGCCGCTCGAGGAAGGGTTGAGAGAGGAACGGCGCGCCCGTAGGCGCGTACGGATGGAACAGTATGCAATGGGACGGCATCTCCATTGTCGGCATTAGCATGTTGGTCTTCGCGCTTGTCGTCCACCTGAGCAGTAGCGAGGGGATCATTCCAAGCACAGAATGTATCCCGGCAAAATGAAGCAATGGAGGAGGACGTGATGTTGGTGATTGCCGATCTCAGGGATTATTTTGTGAAGGCAATTCTGCGTGAGGGCAGGTGGTCCAAGATCGGGCCGCATCAGCGAGCCCGGTATCTGCTCAAGGTTGCTGATCTTATCGACCAGCATGCCGATGAACTGGCCGGGCTCGAAACGCTCGACAATGGCAAGGCGCTGTCGCAGGCGCGTGCCATCGATATCCCGGCCGCGGCAGAGACTTTCTGCTACTACGCGGGATGGTGCAGTAAGATCTACGGCGAAACCAATCCCTCCGACCCGTCGCTGTTCAACTACACATTGCGTGAGTCGGTCGGCGTCTGCGCGACCTGTGAATGAGGAATATGCTGTGACTATGGAACAACAGAGTGGCAACAACGGCAAGCTCGGTAGCGTGTCGAACCCCTTACGGGTCGCCGTTTTTGGTGCTGGGCCGGCAGGCTTTTATGCCGTCGAGGAATTACTCAAGCAGGACGGACACACAGTCTCGGTTGATCTGTTTGATCGCTTGCCGACTCCCTACGGATTGGTGCGCGGGGGAGTAGCGCCCGACCATCAAAAGATCAAGGCGGTCATCAAACAGTACGAGAAGACCGCCGCCCGCCCAGGCTTCCGTTTCTTCGGCAACGTGACGTTTGGGGAAGCTTTAGCCCTGGAGGACGTGTTGGCTCACTACCATCAAGTGCTCTTCACTACTGGCGCCGAGTCTGACCGGCGTATGGGCATCCCAGGTGAAGATTTGCCCGGGAGTTCCCCCGCAACCATATTCGTAGGCTGGTACAACGGTCATCCTGATTACCGTGAGCTGAAGTTCGACTTGAGCACAGTCGAGCGCGTAGCTGTCATCGGCAATGGCAACGTGGCTATGGATGTCACACGCATTCTCGCTCGCTCTGTAGACGAGTTGGCGAAGACAGACATTGCTGACTATGCCTTGGCAGCGCTGCGTCGGAGCACAGTCAAAGAGATTTACTTGCTGGGACGACGAGGACCAGCGCAGGCGGCTTTCACCAATCCAGAGATTCGCGAGCTCACGGAACTTGCGGGAGTCGATCTGGTGGTGCGACCGGAAGATCTAGAACTAGATGCGGTGAACCGGGAGTTTCTCGCCCTGCACGCGAGCGAACAAACTCACCAACGCAATGTGGATATCCTCACCGCCCAGATTCCGAAAGGAGCAGGAACTCAGCCCAGAAAGATCCATGCGCGCTTCTTTGTCTCACCGGTGGAGGTTCTTGGCAGAGGGCGCGTAGAAGGCTTGCGGCTCGAAAAGAACCATCTCGTCAAAGACGAAACCGGGGTATTCAAAGCACAAGGCACGGGCGTTTACGAAGAGATTTCGTGTCAGTTAGTGTTCCGTTCCATTGGGTACAAAGGCCACCAGTTGCCAGGGGTGCCGTTTGATGAACGGAACGGTATCGTTCCCAACCGTGATGGCCGGGTGATCGATCCGGCCACGAACCACCCCGTGCCCCGCGTGTATGTCGCAGGGTGGATCAAGCGCGGCCCCTCAGGGGTGATCGGGACCAACAAGCTGGATGCTGCCGCCACCGTGCAAGCGATGCGAGAGGATGCCGAACAGGCCCCAGTCTTCAATGGACTTTCCCCTGACCTCAACGCCATCCCGGCCTTGTTAGCGCAGAGACAGGTGCGTGCGGTGACGTTCGAGGACTGGAAACGTATTGATCGGATTGAAGTCGAAGCCGGGAAAAAACGTGGCAAACCGCGAGAGAAACTGACTACTCTCGCCGAGCTGCTCGCAGCCGCGAATTAAGAACCTGTAAACGCGATTCCCGGCAAAGATTTGCAGAGCACCACTGTCTGAGCATATGAGAAGTGTGACGAGCACGACTCATCCCCCAGAGGCAATGCTGCTCATCCAAGAGAAGATAAGCGACTCGGGATGCTGCTCAAGCTCTGTGTCGCCAGTGGGGTCTTCGATTCATGAGAAGACCTGATCTGGCCGGAGAAGATCACCTGCGGTCATGAAGCAGTTTCAATTTATTGACAGAGAAAGTGTCTGATCGCTCTAGCAGGCTGCTGAAAAACCCTCTGTTCACCCTTCGACAGGCTCAGGGCGAACGGAGGAGGTCTTGAAAACAGTGAGCATTGTCCGTTCGTGCTGAGCTCGTCGAAGCACGAACACCACTTTTTCAGCACCCTGCTAGACGCCACCTACCAGCCCTCCCAGTTCACCTGGGGGCTGCCTCTCGCGCAGGACCGGCGACAATGCCTTGGTCATGCAGGCGCCTGATCTCGCGCGAGCTCAGCCCCAATACTTGCGCCAATACCTCATCCGTATGTTCGCCTAGCAGCGGCGCGCCGCATACGGACTCCCGCGGCACCTGGCTGAAATTGAGCGGCGAACTGGGCATCAGGTAGGTACCAATACCAGGTTGGTGGACCTTGGCGAATAGGGGATTGGCGGTCGAGCAGCGCGGATCCTCGTTCACCAGCTGACTAAACGTCTGGTACGGTCCCCAGGACACATTCGTGCCGGCGAAGGTTCGGCGGATCTCGGCAAGATCGCGGGACGCAAACCACGGCCGTAAGAGCGCCGCGATCAGCTCCCGCGCCTGAAACCGTCCACTTTCCGTACTCAGGTCATAGCCCGTAGCCCGTTCAATGCTGCCGCAGGCCTCTCCGATACCGGTCGCTTCTTTCAGTGCCATCCACTGCCGGGCCGTCAGGGCCACGACCATGACGCGACGCCCCTCACGAGTTTCAAAATCGTGACCGAACGCGCCATACAGGTAGTTTCCGTCTTTGGGCTGGTCGTGGCCGCCCAGCTGCGCTTCGGCAATACGGCCCAGGTTGCCGACCATGGCAAAAGCGACATCCGAGAGCGACAGACTAATGAGCTGCCCTTGCCCCGTGAGCCGCCGATGGCGCTCCGCAGCCAGCAAGCCGACTGTGGCCAGTGTCCCGAGGGCAATGTCCCAGGCGGGCAGCACGCTGTTGAGTGGCTCGGCCCAATGGCGCGGTCCAGTTGCCCACGGGAAGCCAGTAGCAGGATTGACCGTGTAGTCCACTTCGCTGGTGCCGTCTGGGTTCCCGGTGAGTGCGACCATCACTAGATCTTGGCGACGTGTGGCCAGTGTTTCGTAGGCCAGCCATCCACGAGCGGGAAAATTCGTTACAAACAGTCCGCCCTGCTCCCCGGGCGCGGTGATCAGCCCGGTCGCCAGTTCGCGCCCGGCAGGGGATTGCAGATCGATCTGGATGGACCGTTTATTTTTGTTCAGCCCGGCCCAAAAGAGGCTCTGGCCATCAGCCGCCAGCGGCCAGCGCCGATAATCCAGGCCGCCAGCTATCTGATCGAATCGGATCACGTCGGCACCGAGCTGGGCCAAGGTCATGCCGCACAGCGGTGCCGCCACGAACGCCGAACCCTCAACAATGCGCAGACCGGATAAAATTCCCATTACGCCATGACTCCAACAATCTGCCAGAAGACTTCTTAAGACCCCTTTTCACGCCCTGCCCGTACGCACGACCCCAAGTATACGAGACCGCCGCCGTAGGGCAAGGGCTCGCGGTGCGAAAGCCCCTGAAGAATTGGGGCGCAGACAGAGCTAGTCCCCTTGAGGAGCGATCCCGCTGCCGCACGGCCCGTTGTCATTGACCGAAATAACGAGAGGCGCGTGATCACTGTGCGCAAGCCATTGAGTATGCCGTCCAACCCACACCGACACCGGCCTGAAAAACCAGGCTCGCGACAAGAAGCAGTAGTCGATGTGATAGCTTTGATGAGGCCTCTTCAGGAACCACAGAGTGGGACGGCGTTCCTTGGCAAAGATCTCCCTGGTGACCGCGTGGTAGGCACTCGAGAGCCCAAGCTCTGAGAGTGCTTCCGCAACGCCTGAGAAGTTTGTCGGTTTACCGGGTCGATCCCAGAAGACGCTGTTATTGAAATCCCCGGCGACTATGGAGGTCGTATCCTCAAGGAAGCGACGATAGAACCGAAGAGCGTCGAGCATCGTGCTGCCAGACCCAGCGCGAAAGTTGAGCGCCCAGACCGCGAGCAAGTTGAAACGCGTGCGCCCCACAACCTCGACGGGCAAGAAGACTTCGAAGCGCGGATCGAACGAAGGCGAACGCGTAAAATAGAAGTCGCCGAAGCTAAAGACACCAAGACCTTTGTGGCGCGAACGCTCAAGCCACTGCGCATCCGTAAACGTGAAACCGGGGCATTTCGAGACGATCACATCTGGGGCCGCGCACTCGGGAAGAATGGCGATATCGGGAGTGAGTTGGTGAAGAAGAGGGAGCTTCTTGTGGGCCGCCATGTTGATGTTCCAGACCAGAATGCGCATATCTTGGGCTTTTGTTCTTCCCAGGTGCTCTTACGGTAACGCAAACGTTGCGGAACGCACCTCGTTTACGGTTGAACCGCCGTCAGCATCGGAGGCCTCATAGCGGACGAGCACCTGGCAACTGTCAGGCACCGCAAATTCTTCACCGCAGCAGCTTGGTTGGAGCAGGAAATCGATAGTAGTGATGGACACTGGAACATCCGGCTCCCATTATGGGCTGTGCGGAGTGTTTGCTGCGGTCGGCTTCCTCCTCGCCCACCACCACGCTCCGCGCAGCCACGTCGCAGCGTTCATGTGCACTCCTGTCCGGTCGGTGCGATACTCTGTCGACGGCACTATAGAGCAACGGCAACTGCGCAGGAAGGGAGTGTGACACGTGATGGAATTTCCCGTGAACAAGAGCACACAGGAAAAGAACTGTTGCAATCGCTGTCCGCTTCCGCTAAGGGAATTTCTTGTCCCAGCGGGGTTAATCGGTATAGTGTGGCGGCAACGCCGCGTACTTTGGTCGGCTGAGACCTTACCCAGGAGGCACACAGTTATGATCGATTTGCACTACTGGCCCACCCCCAATGGCAAGAAGGTAACCATCCTGTTGGAAGAATGTGGCCTGCCTTACAACCTTGTGCCGTGCAACATCGGCCGCGGGGATCAGTTCAAAGACGAATTTCTGAAGATCTGCCCGAACAACCGCATGCCAGCCATAGTGGACCATGAGCCACTCGGCGGGGGCAAGCCGATCAGCATCTTCGAGTCGGGGGCCATCATGATGTACCTCGCCGAAAAGGTGGGCAAGTTCTACCCCCAGGAGGTACGTGGTCGTTACGAGGTCAATCAGTGGATCCTGTGGCAGATGGCCAACCAAGGGCCCAAAAGCGGGGAGTGTGGCCATTTTCGCCGCTTAGGCGCCGACCAAGGCGATCAGTCCTATGCGCTGCGACGGTTCACCGACGAGGTCAATCGCCTATATGGCGTCCTCAATAATCGCTTGTATGACCGGCGCTATGTGGCCGGTGACGCGTACACGATTGCCGATATGATTTGTTACCCCTGGACGGTCCATTGGGAAGCTCAAGGTCAGGACATCAATGAGTTTAAATACTTCAAGCGCTGGTTCGAGGAGCTCTCCGCACGCCCCGCCGTGCAAAGAGGGATGGCGGCTGGGAGCGACTGGGCTGAAGATTTCTCCCAGCTGCCCAAGGAAGAGATAGAGCGCCGCCGCAAGTTGCTCTACAACCAGCGGGCCAGACCGGCGCCGCAATAGCGCCTTTATCCGTCTCCTAGCAAATCACCGCATCACGGAGGAACCGCGTGCTCTGCGGCGCTGAACCCAGTTAAGGCATGGAGGAGATATGTCAGAATTGAATGATTTCAACCAGCGCGTGATTAGTGAATTCCGGGCGAACCAAGGGAAGGTGGGCGGTCAGCTTGCCAATATGCCTGTGCTTCTCCTCACTACGACCGGGGCCAAGAGTGGCCGAACTCTCACGAAGCCGCTTGTGTACACCACAGATGGCGATCGCCTCGTAGTGCTCGCCTCTTTCGCAGGAGGCCCCAAGAATCCACCTTGGTATCACAACTTAGTTGCCAATCCCGTGGCGACGGTCGAACTGGGAAGCGAACGCTTTCGGGTCCGGGCGGCGGTGGCGGCTGGCGAGGAACGCCAGCGGCTGTTCAACCGCCAAGCCGAACAAATGCCGATTTTTGCCGAGTATCAGCAAAAGACCACCCGGCAGATACCGGTCCTAGTGCTCACGCGCACTGACTAAGCACAAGGGTATGAAGATGAAGGAGTCGAAGGATATACCACAGCCCCAGGTCATCGGCGCTTTTAACGTGCTCTCGTCGCAGGCCACAAAGCCGCAAGAATACTATGATCGCATCAAGCAGAAGTTCGCCGAGGAGCGCGACCTGAGGCTGAAATACCGCCCGGAAGGCACGGCGCAGTACACGTCCGATCTCACAGGTGCGCTGGCGAAGTATGAGATCGACCCCTACGGAGGCGAGATCACGCCCCGCGAGCCCATCAATGATACCGTCGAATGCCTGTTCATCGGGGGAGGGTTTTCGGCGCTCCTCACCTCCGCGCGGCTCCGGGAGTATGGCGTCGAGAGCATCCGCATCGTGGAGCGGGGAGCGGACGTGGGCGGGACGTGGTACTGGAACCGGTACCCCGGTGTGGCGTGCGACGTGCCATCCTATGACTACCTGCCCCTGCTCGACGAGATGGACTACGTGCCCAAGAACCGCTACGCCAAGGGCCCAGAGATCTACGCCCACTGCCAGGCCATCGCCAGGAAGTACAACCTGTATGAGCTCGCTACTTTTCGGACAACCGTCACTTCCACCGTGTGGGACGACGCCGAAAAGATGTGGCACCTCACCACGGACCGGGGCGACCACATGAGGGCGCGGTTCGTGATCTGCGCCAACGGCACTCTCTCCAAGCCCAAGCTGTCTAAGATCAAGGGTATGGAGCTTTTCAAGGGGCACTCCTTTCACACCTCGCGCTGGGACTACGCCTACACCAAGGAGGACCTGTCGGGTCTGGCCGACAAAGTTGTGGGCATCATCGGCACGGGAGCATCGGCGGTCCAGGCCATTCCCCGCCTCGGCGCCGCGGCCAAGGAGCTCTATGTGTTCCAACGCACCCCCTCTTCCATTGACATCCGCAACGACTGGGCCACCGATCCCAACTGGGCGCGTAAACTGTCCCTGGGGTGGCAGGCCAAGCGGCGCGCGCGTGCGCTGATGGAACCCCAGCTAACCGATGAGCAGAAGGCAGAGCTTGCCGCCATGTCTCGTGAGGAGAAGATCCGCAGACAGGAAAACGCCAACATCGATTACATGACCAGGATCCACCGGCGCATTGACGAGCTCGTGAAGGACAAGGTGACGGCCGAGGCGCTCAAGCCGTGGTACATGTTCATGTGCAAACGCCCATGCTTCGACGACGAGTACCTCCCTATCTTCAACCGGCCCAATGTCCATCTGGTCGACACCAAAGGCAAGGGCATCACCGAGATCACCGAGAAGGGGCCGCTGTTTGAGGGCAAACAGTACGAACTCGACGTCCTCATCTACGCCACGGGCTTCGAGGTGCAGAAGACGGGTATTTACAATCAGGTCAAGGGAGAACGTGGCCTCGACCTCAATGATAAATACCGCGACGGCATCCGCACCCTCCTTGGGATTCACTCACAGGGTTACCCCAACCTCTTCATCATGGGCGGCTACCAGGCCTCCTTCCAGTTCAACTTGACCGACATGCTGCAGACCCAGGGCGACCACATCGCCGCGTGCATCGACTACGCGCGCCGTCATGGCTACCAGTCTATGGATGCCACCGCAGAGGCCGAGGAGTGGTGGGTGCAGGAAGTCATCGAGCACCGCGGCAAGACCACCCGCAACCAGGACTGCACCCCGGGCTACTACAACTTCGAGGGCGAGTCCAATCGTAGGCAGGACGGCAACTACAACGGCGGCTTTCGCCAGTACTTTACCCACCTGGGTGAGGTGCGGGCGAAGATGGAAGAGCACTTCGTCTTCACGAAGAAGTAAGATGTGAGCGCGACTGCCTCGCCCCACCGGGAGGCAGAGGGCGCACTGGGAAGTGAACGCTTTCGGGTCAGGGCAGCGGTGACGGCTGGCGCTCCTCGCCAGCGGCCGTTCAACCGCCAAGCTGCACAGATGCCGATTTTTGCCGAGTATCAGCAAAAGACCACCCGGCAGATCCCGGTCCTAGTGTTCATGCGTATTGACTGCGCGCCGTGCTCGGTCCGGGCGGAACTGGCTGGAACCGGCGTGATGGTCACCTTCACCTCTTGGCAGGATATACTGCGAGCTGATATCGGGATATGTAGTAAAAGTATCGGGGTATTAGACGTCAAGGAGGCAGTTGAGGAGGATTCAGATGTCCTTGAATTTGACGAGAATTGTTCTGGAATTTTTGCAGGCGCATCCAGAAGAAAAATTCACCGCACGTGAAATTGCCGACTGGATCTTTAGGACTTATCCTGCCGAGTGCCGCGAGAAACAGGAACGCGGCAGAGCAAAATCAGATACCGCACTTGTTCAACAGATTGCGGCCGAAATCGCCGCACAGCGCTCTCAGATGGAGAAGAGGTCTCTGCAGCTGAAGACCACGGAAGGACGCCCACGCAAATACTATTACAGCACCATAGAC
>WNGH01019003.1_pt1 | contig 10775 bp, 7 predicted proteins | sample 5400631 | NCBI WGS metagenome assembly WNGH01 (sample SAMN13153373, study PRJNA577476) | soil metagenome | isolation source: 115 cm soil or saprolite under Garry oak tree replicate 1 | place: USA:California | collected 2016-06-15 | reverse complement strand
TGAAGCGCTACGTGGCCCGCGAGGTCTACCGAGCTCTCGCTGAGGGTGGGTCGCCGGCGTCGTCAACTTCGTGAGCTATTGCGCGGCTGTCGCGGAACGCTCGATCGACCGGCTTGACTTTGATAGGAGGATCGAAACCAGCATCCTTCAGCCGGGGCTGAGCTTGCGCTACCCGCGTTCGCGGCGGACGGGCGTGGACGCGAAGCCTGTGAACAGGCCGACGAGAGCCCACTGGAGGCCTTTGGCCGTGGCCAACCCGGTCGACGCCGTGGCCCCTCGTTGAGGCTCTGGCGATCGACCCGCTCAGCGAACCCCCCGGCCCTCCGGTGGGAGGCCGGGAAGTCGTCGCCTCGGATCAGCGCTAGGAGATCCCGCAGAAACCGGTGGCCTCCGGGTAGAAAGCTCAGCGCCGACGGGGATGATCTGCGTGGTGACCCACTTCGCGGTTACGCTCGTGCTCCCGTTCCGCGCAAGGATCGGGTCGCCGGTCGTCTCCAGGTAGGCCTGCCCCGCCCCCACCGTCGTCCCCGCGCAATTGCTCGGGGAGTAGAACAGGAGTCGTCCGAGTCATCCAACGACCAAGCCGCCGTCGCGAAATAGCAGGTCAAACGTGGTGGGGCGGGCAGGACTCGAACCTGCGACCGACGGATTATGAGTCCGCGAAAGGCCAAGCCGTCTACTAGGAAGAATGCGCCGAAGAAGCCCGATGACCAGGACTGATCGTGCCCATGCGCTTCCGCTAGTTCTCGTCGGTTTCCAACCTCAAGGGGTACCAGCAAGGGATTCGCGGGTAACGGCCGCGGCCGCCGCTGGAACTTGTAAGGCTCTGCGGCCACCGGAGCGGTTTCCCGGTGGCCGCAGGCTTGGTGGCTCTCATTCAGCCGGTGGCGACTCCCCAGTCGGGACCGTTCTCGAAGTCCGGCGTATTCGTGACCTGAACCACGTCCGTCCCGTCGACCTTCGCCGTGTAGACATCCTCCTGGCCGTTGAGCCACATGCAGAAGACGATCCGCGTTCCATCGGGCGACCAGTCGGGCTCGAATGCGAAGTACTGGGAGGTGCCCGGCTGGAGAGGCAGCATCTTCAAGCCGGAACCGTCGGGGTGAACCACGAACAGCAGCCCCTGAGTGGTCTCCGAGATGATCTCCTGCCCGTCCGGGGACCAGCGGGCCGAGGCGATCTCGTGTGCGTGCGCAAGGCCGTAGGGCGTGATCTGCCGAAGGCCCGAACCGTTGACGTTCTCCACGAACAGCGCGACGTGTTGTGCAGCCTCGTTCGGTCCCGGCCGGAAGCGGAGGAAGACGATCCGCGTGCCATCGGGCGAGATGTCGCTGGGACCGTCGGCCGAGCCGTAGGGATTGGTCGACAGCCGCACCGGGTCGCCGCCGTCTGAGGCCCGGACGCTGAACACCCCCGGATGGTCGCCACCAAAGCCGCAGAAGAGCCGGGTCTGGTCAAGGGACCACACGGGACAGTCCATGTCGTCGGGCGCGTACGCCATGGTGAGGAGCGTGAACCCTGACCCGTCCGGGTTCACGATGGCTGGGCGGAACGGCAGGCAGCAATCGCCGGAGCTGTCGAGCCGGATGGTGTGGCTGATCAGGAGCCTGCTTCCGTCGGGAGACCAGACGGGGACCCCGAAGTCTTCCGCCGGGTAGACCAGCGGCACCTGCTGCGCTGCCGATCCGTCCGGATTGGCGATGAAGACGTTCGCACCACCGGTCGGAATCTGCCGCGCGAACGCGATCTGGCCGTTCGGGCCGGATACCGTCGCCTGGGCCGAGCCGCCGACGCCGACGAGCCCTCCGACGGCGAGCGCAAGCACGAAAACTGCGCATGATCGCCTCATCACGTTCCCTCCTTTCGGCAACCGACCCTCCGGTCGATCGCGGACGCTAATCGGTGAGTCGTGGGCAAGCCCTCCCACGCATTGCGGTCGGCCTTCGCTGGCCTCCCTTCTGTGCGGTCGTGGATGCAAGATTGAGCGGCGCGAGACGACGGCACATCGGGGCCGGCCGCAGAAATTGGTGACTGCTTCGGTGTGGGTAGCCACAGGATCCGGGGCGATCCGCCAAGATTGAGGCTCGCCACGATGCGGCCCCCCACCCCGCGTGGCACCATCGCTCCGTGCGACCGACCGTGCTCATCGTCGACGACCACGCAGTCTTCCGGCGCTCAGCGAGAGCGCTCCTCGAAGCGGAGGGGTTTCACGTGGTCGGAGAAGCGGCCGATGGCTCGGAGGCCGTCCGGGCCGTGGATCTGCTCCAGCCTGACGTCGTGTTGCTCGACATCCAGCTCCCAGGACCCGACGGGTTGACCGTGGCCGAGCAGATCGGCGCGAGATCGGACTCACCGACCCTGGTGCTGATCTCCAGCCGAGACGCCGCCGCCTACGGCCCTCGGCTCGCGCAGTCGCCGGCGAGAGGATTCATCCCGAAGGGAGCCCTGTCCGGCGAGGCGCTGGCGGCTCTCCTGGACTGACGCGCCGATGCGCCGGATCAGGCTCCTCGTGTGGCCGTTCGGCATCGCGCTCGGCCTCCTCTCGGAGTGGGCGCAATACCGGTGGCGAGATCCAGCCCGCTGGGTCCCGGACCTCGCCGTGGGGTGGGCATTCATCGCGGGCGGGCTCATCGTCGCCATGCGGCGCCGGCAGATCCGGAGCGGCGGGCTGCTGGCCGTGACTGGCTTCGCGTGGTTCATCCCGAACTTCGCCGGCGTGGGACCGGCGTTCCTGGGCCGGGCGGCCGGTGACGCCCTCTTCCTTCACCGGGGCCCCCTCCTCCATTCCGTCCTGGCGTATCCGAGCGGGCGAACCTCGTCGCGCCTGACCCGATCGGCAGTCGTGGCGGGCTACGCGGCGGCGATCGTGTATCCGGTCTGGCAGTACGAGCTGGCCGTGATCGCGCTCGCAGCGCTCCTGATCGCGGTCAGCGTGCACCAGTACGTCCATTCCGTCGGTCCGTACCGCCGCGCCGGTCGGGTCGCACTTTCGGCGGCTGCTGCGTTGGGCTTCCTCCTTGCCGGGGAGGCGATCGCCCGGCTGGAGTTGCCGACGGGCACCGCGAGTGGGGCCCTCCTCGATGCCTACGAGGTGACGCTCGGCGCGATCGCGCTCGGGCTGACCGCGGGTCTGTTGTCGGCGTCGTGGGAACAGGCGCTCGTCACCGACCTCGTGGTCGAGCTGGGCGAGGCCCGCTCCGGCACCCTCCGGGACCAACTCGCGCGTGCGCTGGGTGACCCGAGTCTGCAGGTCGGCTACTGGCTCCCGGAGTCGGCTGGCTTCGTCGACGCGGAGGGGCAACCGTTCCCTCTCCCCGATCCCGACTCCGAGCGCCCCACGACCATGATCGAGCGTGACGGCCAGCCGATGGCCGTCCTGGTCCACGATCCTGCGGTCCTGGGCGATCCGGGACTGATCGAGGCCGTGTCATCGGCGGCGAAGCTCGCCGCCGCCAACGCGAGGCTCCAGGCCGAAGTGCGTGCTCAGCTCGCAGACATCAGGGCCTCGCGCCGCCGTATCCTCCAGGCGGGCGACGAAGAACGCGGCCGCCTCGATCGCCGCCTGCGCCAGGGGGCAGAACGCCGGCTCGGCGAGCTGGTGGACACGCTCCGCCGGGCAGGTGGATCGGCCGTCGGCGGAGGGACCATCGAACGGATCAACCAGTCCGAGAGCCAGCTCGCGCGGACGCAGGAGGAACTGCGCCGACTGGCCCGCGGGATCCACCCGCGAGCGCTCTCCGAGCAAGGCCTCGAAGGAGCGCTCGCCTCGCTGGCCGAGGACTTCCCGCTGCCCGTTCACCTCGCCGTCTCGATCATTGACGCCTCCCCGAGTGCAGAGATATGCGCCTATTTCGTGTGCTCGGAGGCGCTGGCGAACGTGGCGAAATACGCCTCCGCCTCCAGGGTCGCGGTCTCGGTGAGTTCGAGCGCCGGAGCCGTCACCGTGGAGGTCCGGGACGACGGCGTCGGCGGGGCCGATCCAGGTCGAGGGACGGGACTGCGAGGCCTCACCGATCGGGTCGAGACGCTCGGGGGCACGCTCACCGTGGAAAGCCCTCCCGGCCTCGGTACTCGGCTCGTCGCCGTGATCCCGCAGGACGCCGGCGCGGCGTGAATCCACCCGCGTCGCACCGCCATCGCATGGCTCACGGCTCGCCGGTGCAGCCGGCAGGGATGGTGAGGGCCGGGCCGGGTGGTGTCGATCTCCTGAGACGCCGGATCTGCAGGAGGAAGGACTTCGTCTGTGGATCGCGCTCCATGGTCAGGTACACGACGGAGAGCGATCGTCGCAGCGCCGCGAGGTTCGCGGACGTGGCGTTCACGAATGTTGAGCCTGCCGCGCACGCCTGCCTGACGTACGTCGAATCGTCGCCGGCCAGCCCGACCCAGTCCTTGGCGGCATCCCCTGCGGCCTGCTCGAGCCACCCTCGCTGCTCGTCAGTGAGGGACGACAGCCGGGCCGGATTGGCGAACAGCACATCGAACTCCGGCCACAGGGCCACGTTCGCGGCCACGAACGGCGCCTTGCCCTCGAGCCCCAGGCTCGCGTAGCGGCGGACGTCAAGCTCGAACCCCTGGATCGCCCGGCGGTCCAGGTCGTGGCTCCGGAAGGGTCCGAAGGCCACCACCGGGGTGGCGCCCAGGGCCCGGATCGCCCGCTCCTGGGCGTCCGATCGATAGGTGCCGAACGAGATCCCACGCCAGTCCGTCGGAGCGAGCAGCGGGCGGCGGACGCCGATGGGGAGGCGGATCCCGTCACCGAGAACCCCGAGGCCCGTCACCCCGAGGCCCTTCAGGCTGTCGAGCATCTGCCCCGGCACGGCGCTCTGGAGCACCGCGTTCTCCAGCGGATAGCTGTCGATCAGCATCGGGGCCGAGAGCGCTTGAAAGTTCGACACCCCCATCGAATCGAAGACCCGGCTCCCCGCCCATCCCAGGTCGAAGCGGCCCGACGCGACGGCCCGCACGAGCTGGGCTTCCGCGTCCGGCGCATAGTCCCCCAACTGGTTGGTGACGTTGATCCGGATGGCTCCGCCCGACAGCGAGGCGACCCGGCGTACGAACTCCTCGACGGGTGGGACATCGCTCAGGTCAAAAGGGGTACTGGCCATCCGCAGCACCACCGCCCCGCCTGGCTGACCACCCGCCTTATTGGCTCCAGCCGGGGGCCCGGTGCAGCCGGAGGCCATCGCCGATGCGAGGACCAACCCGAACAGAACACCCCGGCACTTGAGCATGGCCTCATCCCCCCGGAAGGGCGATGCGGAGCCTGAGGACCGAGCCGTCCTCCCCGAGTGTGAAGATCTCGCCGTTCGGCCCGAACCGGGGCGCCCAGCCGAGGGGGCTGGGCCACCACGCCCCGACCAGGTGGTGGGTCCGATCGAACACCTCCGTGTAGTGAGGCGAAAGCAAGGGGTCCTGGCAGCTGTTCACGTAGGTGAACCCGGCCGCGTCGATGGTGACGTCGCAGGATCCCTCCCTGAAGTCCTCAGGCGAACCGAAGACGTCCACCTTGTTCCCCCGGGCGTCGATGTACAGGATCCGCTGCGTGTCATCGTTCCCCATCACGATCCTGCCGTGCGAGTCGACGCCGGCCAGGTGGAAATGCCCGATCAGATCGGGGTCACCCTCGGAGGGGCCGCCGATCTGCCACTCGAACGCACCGCTCGAAGAGAACTTCGACAGCGTCTCCTTCTGCCCGTCGGCGACGTACGCGTTTCCATCGCCGTCCACCACGAGGCCGCCGGGCAGCTGAAACTGGCCCTTTCCGCTCCCGAAGCTTCCGAACTGCCGGAGGAAGCGCCCCTGCGGGGTGAACACCTGGACCCGAGCGTTCCCGCTGTCGGCCACGTAGACGCGGCCATCTATTCCCACGACGATCCCCGACGCCACCCCAGGACCCATGGGGTCGGCCTCGATGAACGAGAACTTTCCGGGTCCCTTCCCGGGCCCGCCCCATCGCCGGAGGGCCTCCCCTTCCGGTGAGATGACCGTCACTCGCTGATCCGCATCGGTGACGTACAGCTTCCCGTCAGGACCGATTGCGAGATCCGATGGCTCGTTCAGGCCGAGCGACTTGGCGCTGTACCGAGCGACGATGGTGAACGGGTTGGGAAGAGTGGACGAGGGCGTCATCGAGCTCGGATGGTTGGAGGCCGATGTCGTCGGACGCTGAGTCGCCGACGGAGAACTGCTTCGGCTGCAGCCGGCGGCGAGCACTCCCACGACGACTACGAGTACGACCTGTGCCGGTCACGGTAAGGAGGCATGGAGCGGAGCGCATCGGGGCCACCCTCATGGGTGAACTGTGGCCAGCACGGGAATCTGGCGAGGGTCGCGGTGCCACAATCACCTCGATGAAGAGCGTGGGACCCCGGCTCGCCACTGCCACACGGGTGGTGGCTGGGTTGCTCGCGGTGGGAGCGGCCATCGGGGCGCTGGTCATTGCTGAAGGGCCCGGCCGGTCCACCACGTATGCGGGGAGCTCGCCCCTCGGGGCCGCCCTCACGCTGTGCGCCGGGCTCGGCCTCGTCGCGGCAGGACTGGTGACCCGGCTGCGTCGGCAATCCGGCCGGATCGGGGACCTCGCGGTCCTCGCCGGACTCACCTGGTTCGCCCCCGTATGGGTCGCCTGGCAGGAGGGACCGCCGCTCGTGCGGAGCCTCGCGATGGCCTTCGCCGGGTTCACGTTTCCCCTCGTCCTGCATTTGGTGCTCGCTTACCCGGATGGCCGAACCCGTTCTGCGCCCGCCCGGGCGCTGGTGACGGCCGTGTATCTGGAGACCTCGCTCGCGGCCCTGGCCCTCGCCCTGTTCAGGGATCCGTACTTTGACCCCGCCTGCTGGGCGAACTGCTCCGTGAACACCTTCCTGGTCCGCTCGGTCCCCTCGCTCGCACATGCCGTCGAGATCGGTGATCGCTGGTTCGTGGCCGCGGCCGCCGTCGTCCTCATCGCGATCTGCGCCGCCCGCCTCGTCAGGGGCTCTCGAGCAGCTCGCCGGATGCTCCTGCCGGTCGCCGCCCCCGCGATGGCCTTCGCCGGATCGGTGACGGCTCGGGCGATCGCGCTCCAGCGGGCCACGGTGGAGGATCCCTTCAACGCCACCCTGTTCGCGATCTTCGCCGCCGGGAGCGTCGCGATCGCGCTCCTCGCCCCCGGCCTGATATCGGCCGTCCTCCGCAGCCGATTGCAGCGCCGGGCCGTGGATCGGATCGTGGCGAACCTGGACGAGGCCCCCGCCCCGGGATCGCTCCAGTCCGCTCTCGCCGAGGCGCTCGGCGATAACGAACTCCGGATCGCCTACTGGCTCCCCGAGACGGGGCAGTACGTCGATGCAAACGGCCGGACCGTGCCGCAACCTGCGGCCGTGCCGGGGCGCTCCGTCGCCCGCCTCATGAGGAACGAGCGCACGATCGCGGTCATCTCTCACGCCGGTGCCGTTCCCGAGTTCGAGAGCCACATCGGGCCGGCCGTGCTGCTCGGCCTGGAGAACGAGCGGCTGCAGGCGGAGGCGCTCGCTCAGCTCGATGAGTTTCGAGCCTCCCGCGCCCGCATCGTCGAGACCGCCGACATCGAACGCCGCCGGCTCGAGCGAGACCTCCACGATGGTGCTCAACAGCGTCTCCTGGCGCTGTCCTACGACATCCGATTGGCCCGCGCCGGTGCCGAGGCCGACGGGGATCGCGCCACCGCTACGACCCTCGCGCGGGCGATGGACGAGACGCAGGATGCGCTCGAGGAGCTCCGGGAGCTCGCTCGCGGGATCTACCCGGCGGTATTGACGGAGGCCGGCCTGGTCCCGGCGCTGGCGACGTTCGCCGATACCGCCCCGCTGCCCGTCGAGATCATCGGAGCGGAAGGTCGTCGGTCTCCGGCCCCCGTCGAGATGGCGGTGTACCTCGCCGTGACAGAGGCCGTCGACGACGCGGCCGCCCGGGGTGCGGAGCACGTCGCTTTAACCCTCGTCCAAGAGGATGAGAGGCTGGTCGTCACGGTCCAAGACGATGGCTCCGAGCGCACGTCGCCGATGGTGGCGCTGGCCGATCGCGTTGGTGCTCTGGGCGGCAGTGTGCTCTTAGAGCCGACCGTGTGCAGGGTGGAGATCCGATGCGGGTAGTGGTTGCGGAAGACGTCATGGTCACTCGAGAGGGGATCGTGAGACTCCTCCAGGATGCTGGGATTGACGTCGTGGCCCAGGCGAGCGACGCGGATGAGCTCATGAAACACGTTGACCTCACGCACCCGGACGTCGCGGTGATCGACATCCGCATGCCTCCCACGCACACGGACGAGGGACTCGTGGCCGCTCGCCGGATCCGAACCGAGCATCCGGAAGTGGGCGTGCTCGTGCTGTCGCAGTACGTCGAACCGAGCTACGCCATGCGGCTCATCGAGGACCATCCGGAGCGGGTCGGCTACCTCCTGAAGGAGCGCGTCTTCGATATCGCAACGGTCGTGGACGCGTTACGGAGGGTCACGGAAGCTGAAACGGTCATCGACCCGACGATCGTCGCGCGGCTCGTCGGGCGACGGCGCCGGGCGGATCCCCTGGCGGTGCTCACCCAACGGGAGCGGGAGGTGCTCGGGCTCATCGCCGAGGGCATGTCGAACCGGGCGATCGCGTCCCGATTGTTCGTCACCGAGCGCACCGTGGAAGCGCACGTCACCCAGATCTTCGCCAAGCTGGGGCTGCCCGAGTCGCCCGACCAGCATCGCCGCGTGCTCGCCGTGCTCACGCTCTTGCGCGCCTGAGTAGGGTGGTCGTAGCCGCGGTCACCCTGGACGGCCGCAGGCGAGGCCACCCGAGGGAATATATGTCCGGAATCGATCCGGCTTTGGCACCGTTGGCAACAGTTGCGTCTTCATTAGACTGGGCCGAGCAGCGGACACTCGGTCCGCTGACTCTCTCTGGACAATGCTCGCGACGAGAACGGCCCGGCAGGGGGCGGTCGCACCGCTCGCCATCACCACTTCGCCGAAGCGGCGGTAGGCACCAGTTTGGGTACCACTCCGGGCCCTTGGGAAGATTCTCCCCCTCCTGACCAGCATCTTTGTCGTGGGGCGGGGTGGACTCGAACCGCCGGCCTGCGGATTATGAGTCCGCGAAAGGAAACCCCGATGACCTGGACGAATAAAAGGAAAGGGTTTTCGATCTCGCCTCTTGTCTTTGGTCCTTTGCGGTCATCCTTGGTCGCTGTTGGACCTCGCAGCGACCAGAGAGCGACCAGCTCGCGAAGCGGCTGAGTCGGTGCCGTGGCCCGCGACAGGTCGGCGCAGATCAGCCGATGTGCGGCGGGCCTGTACGAATAGGCATTCCCGACCACCACAACAGCAGGGTGTCCCACAACGAACTACCAGTCACTATAAGGTACCAAGCGATCGGCCCCTCCCAACGCCGGGATCCCCCCGACAGGATTCCACATCCGGTCGGGGGGCTGACCACACCGCGAGGGTCCTACGGCCCGTTTCGTGCCGCTTGGTAACGGCACGAAGGCACGGAGCGGCGCCCGCGACTCAAACCCGCTGCTCAGCCGCCTGAAGGGACGGACCAGTCGTCTTCGGCGACTGTCCACCACTAGCGCAAGGGGACGGCAGAGCACAAACGGTGGCGCGGTCACGGTGAAGAGGCGCCGGCCTCACTTCTTATCTCGGTTCCGCCCCCCGAGCCCGAATCGCCCGGGACGTAACCTCGACGGGCCCGAAGTTCGAGCCTCGCGATTCCCGGAACGGCGCACCGTTCCTGGCCCCTCACCTCCTCGAGAATCCCGGCCCGCGGGATGGGGATCATCATCACCCCCGAGGCCGCCGACTCGCGCCGTAGTCCGATGTAGTCTCGATTCCCCTGGGAAGGTGTGCGAATGGAACGGGCCCTGGCCTCCGCCGACGGTGACCGCTCACCCGGCGATGCCCTGGGCCGGCCTCTTCGGGACTTGAGGATCTCGGTTACCGACCGCTGCAACTTCCGCTGCGTCTACTGCATGCCGAAGGAGGTCTTCGGGCGCGACTTCCAGTTCCTCAAGCGGGAGGAGCTCCTGACGTTCGAGGAGATCGCCCGGCTCGCCCGCGTCTTCGTCGCCTGCGGCGTGCGGAAGATCCGCGTGACGGGAGGGGAGCCCCTGGTGCGGCGAAACGTCGAGCGCCTGATCGAGCAGCTGGCGGGGATCGACGGCCTTCGCGACCTCACCATGACGACGAACGGCTCCCTGCTCGCGTCAAAGGCTCGGACCCTTCGCGAGGCCGGCCTCCACCGGGTGACGGTCAGCCTGGACTCCCTGGAGGACGACGTCTTCCAGGCCATGAACGACGTCGACTTCCCGGTCGCCCAGGTGCTGGGGGGCATCGAGGCGGCGGCCCGGGCGGCGTTGACCCCCGTCAAGGTGAACATGGTGGTCAAACGCGGCGGCAACGAGCACAGCGTGCTCGGCATGGCCGGACACTTCCGGGGGACGGGGCACGTCCTTCGGTTCATCGAGTACATGGACGTGGGCACGACCAACGGCTGGCGGCTCGAGGAGGTGGTCCCCGCCGCCGAGATCGTCCGGTCGATCGACGCCCTCTGGCCGCTCGAGCCCGTCGAGCCGAACTACCGGGGGGAGGTCGCCGGGCGGTACCGGTATCGTGACGGCGCCGGCGAGATCGGCGTCATCGCCTCCGTGACCCAGCCGTTCTGCCGCGACTGCACCCGCGCCCGGCTCTCCGCCGACGGCCGGCTCTACACGTGCCTGTTCGCCTCGCGGGGCCACGACCTCAGGTCTCTGCTCCGGGGGGGCGCGAG
>WNGH01010665.1_pt1 | contig 10775 bp, 10 predicted proteins | sample 5400631 | NCBI WGS metagenome assembly WNGH01 (sample SAMN13153373, study PRJNA577476) | soil metagenome | isolation source: 115 cm soil or saprolite under Garry oak tree replicate 1 | place: USA:California | collected 2016-06-15 | reverse complement strand
CATCTTCTCAAAACCCATCGTGGAGGGACCGGCTCCGGCGCCAACTCGCCTCGAAACCCACGTCCGGACACTATCCCAGACATTCTTTCCTCGAAATTGCGCGCACCCCGAGAATCTCGACCGCGCCGCAGCCTACATTCATCACGAGTTCGAACTCGCCGGTGCGGCAGTATCCGAGCAGCCGTACACCATTACGCCAGACTTTCCCGAGCGGTTCGATCCAGGCAAGGAAGCTGATTTGCGCGCGATGGCGGAAAAGTGTATCCACACTTTCCGGAACGTCATCGCGTCGTTCGGGCCCGATACGAGGGAACGCATCGTGGTTGGCGCCCACTATGACGCTTTCCAAGAACTGCCCGGCGCGGACGACAACGCGAGCGGCGTCGCCGGATTGATCGAACTTGCGCATCTCTTGGGCAAGACATCATTGCCAATGCGAGTGGAGCTGGTTGCCTATACGTTGGAAGAGCCGCCATTTTTTCGCAGCCGCCCGGGCGCCGCATACGCGGGAAGCGCCGTCCATGCCCGTTCACTCAGAGAACAGGGGATTCCGCTTCGTGCAATGATCGCGCTGGAAATGATCGGCTATTTCAAAGACGAGGACGGGAGCCAGCGTTATCCTCTTTCGGCGCTGAAACTCTTCTATCCATCGCAAGGCAATTTTGCCGTCGTGGTCGGAAGCCTCGGTCAGCCACGCATCGTCCGCCGCGTGAAGAGATTCATGCGTGGCGCTTCGGTCCTGCCGGTTTATTCCTTAAACGGCCCCAAGTCCATCGATGGAATTGATTGGTCGGATCACATGCACTATTGGGAGCAAGGTTACAACGCCGTAATGGTCAGCGATACGGCGATCTACCGCAACCCCAACTACCACACTGCAAGGGACACTCCGGACAAACTGGACTATTCTCGAATGGCGTTGGTTGTCCAGGGCGTTTATGGCGCCGTATTAGCATTCGCACGCCAATGAACGAATGCGCCCGAGTGGCGCCTGGTTTTCTACAAGCCGGCGGCCACGAAGTGAGCACAGCCCAATCCGGACTTATTTTTTGGCTTTCGCTAGAATCGCTTCGTGCCTGCGGTGAGCGCAAATCACAAAACCCCTAGCGACTAACGAGCTGACTGGAGACGCTTGTCGCGCTGTTCAACGATCGTGTCGCCGTTGGATGGCCAGATTCGGTGAGAGCCGTCCGTGCTATTGCTAACCTGCCTAGAGGTGACAACGAAAACTATTAGGGACAATCTATGCACAAGTTTGATAAATATCGATAGAGTGGGTCCGCGACGCGGTTTTGAGAATCAATAGGTTTCTTGGCCACCTCGGATTCCCCGATGGGATGATCCAATTCACAGATACACGGCACGAATGAGAGGACGAAAGGTTCTAATCGTTGACGACGAGGAAGCCGTCAGGCGTTTGATCGCCGAATTGGTCGAACGCGAAGGGTACGACGTGCTGCATGCGAATAGCGCGGAGAGCGCGATGGCTACTGCGTCGAGGTACCGAATTGATGCCTTCCTGCTGGACCTCGATATGCCAGGAACAAGCGGAATCACTCTGTGCCGGATGATCCGAGGGATCAAGGAATACGAAGCTGTACCGATAGTATTTGTGACGGGTACGACGAGCAATCTGGAGGAGGCCTTCGCAGCTGGTTGCGATGACCTCATTAACAAGCCGATCGATCCCTTGGTCCTTCGAGCCAGACTCAACAGTCACGTTCAGCGAGCGGAGTACGCCAACCTACTGAGCAGTACGCGAAGAATGCTCGACCACTACGTGTCCAAACGCACACGCGAAGTTGCCGAGAAGGCAGCTCAGACTGGAATCCTGCCATCACCAAAGAAACGCGAGGTCGTCATTCTTTTTACGGACATTCGGGGATTCACTGCTTTATCTGAAGAATTAGACCCTGATGAACTGTTCTCACTCGTGAGTGCTCAGCTTGGGATGCAAGTTCACCTGATCTACGAACACCGAGGCTATGTTGACAAATTTGGAGGGGACGGACTCATGAGTGTGTTCGATGGTGAAGACATGGCGATACAAAGCTGTCTTTGCGCGCTTCGCATCATGGAAAGCGCGCATCGGACAACCGTTGGCGATCAGAGAATACACCAACTCGGTATCGGCATTCACATGGGACCGGTGGTGATCGGAAACATCGGTTCAGCCGAGCATTTCGATTACTCTGTTATCGGAAACGCCGTGAACCTGGCTGCCCGACTCTGCGGACATGCTTCACCGATGTCAATAGTCGTTTCCAAGGCAATGCGAGACGCCGCGATGAGCGATCGTCGTCTCCGCTTCAATTCCAAGCGCAAGGTTGCAATCCGTGGGCTCAAGGATCTAGTCACCGTTTACACACTTTCACCCCCGGAGCGGCCAGCACCATTGTGAGCGCCCTCGTGCGGCGCCTGCTTATGGGTTTCTTCCCAGGACGACTCGCTAGAAGAATGAGCCGTTACGTTCCTGTGCGATCTGGGCAAAGTGACTTACCGTCGTACTGGCCCGATCGGAAACGAATCGGAACCCATGGCCGGTACTCGTCAGCGTCGTCACTGTGACCTCAATCGTTGCGGAATTCTCGACGAAATCTCCAGCGAACTTCTCCGTCGAATTACTGAACGATACCCTTCGAGAGACTCCCGCCCAATTGATATCGAGCGACTGTATCTCTGCTGCCACCGGCAATCCCAACGGATGGGTTTGATCAAGGCTGTTTGCGACTGTAAATGCGTCGAGCACACAAATATTACTGGCGTGCAGAGAAGCATTGCCCACCGTCAAGTCGGCCTGAACGTTGTCTTCCGGAATGGGAGCAACCCACATCACTCCGGTTTGGAAGATACCCGGGTCATACGAGTGGAAGCCCAACGGGCTCGCGTCTGCTGTCAGCAGACTGTCGAGTCATATGAACGCAAACGCGCCTCGGCGAGTGCTGCCGTCGGTGCCAACGAACTCGCCTTTCATGAATCGCATGTCCGCGTGGAAAGCGTAAGGAGCAGTGGCGCCGTTGCTGAGATTTGTGCCCGCACCGGTCAAATTGAGATCGGCTTGACCGATAAGTCCTCTGAAGTTGAAGATGACCGACGGATCGCGGCCATTAGCATGGGCGCCCGTCGGATCGGTGGGAGCGTCTGTACCTTCCACGCGAGCAGGAAAGAAAAAATGGAAGTTACCAAACGGATTCGTGAACACGTGGGGAATGGGGTCCGGCATTTCGCATACGCTGGATGGGCCGACACTCTCAGAACACTCGTTGCCTCTGTCTTTGTCGTTGCCGTTGCCTTTGCCCTTGCCCTTGCCTTTGCCCTTGTCTTTGTCGTCGTCGTTGTCTTTGTCGTTGTCCGCGTGTGCAGAACTTGGAAGTGCACAGGCGGCAACCAATCCGGCGCCAGCGACGCCGGCAGAATTGAAGAAGGTACGCCGCGATATCCGCGCAGAGTCTTTCCTGAGCCGGGCGATCTGCTCGTTCATTAGGCTTCCTTTCAACGTTTGTGGTTAAGATATTTGAGTTGGCGGGCAAAAAAGCACAGCCACAGGGCAACGGGCAAACTGGCCAAAGAGTAAACCTCTCTGCCCACCGCGTCAGACTTTGGAAACAGCGTCAATATATTACTGGATACTACTGGTGCGCCTCTTGTCAACTTGAAATCAATGCTCGCGAGGGAACCCGTCGATGCGAACGCGGGCTAAAGCCCGCGACTACATGCTTAGCCGAAACGTTACGCGACATGTAGTCGCGGGCTTTAGCCCGCGCCCCTAAACCTTGTTGCTCTTTCCCGCTGCTATGGACTTCGTTCCTTCCGAGTGACGAAAAGGAGTGGCTCTGGAGTGGTAATCGCCGCGTGAGAGCCACTTTTCGATAAAGCAGTAAAGGACGATGAAGAGATAACGAGATCCCATTTCCTTGATTTTCAATTTAGACTCACCCGTCTTCCGATTGATCCACTGGTTGGGGACGATCGAGTAGCTGTATCCACGGATGATGGCTTTCAGAGGCAGCTCGACGGTGAGATTAAAGTGCTGGCTCAGGATAGGCTTTACGCCCTCGATCACGTGGCGCTTGTAAAGCTTGAAGGCATTCGTAACGTCGTCGTAGGGAAGACGGAAAAGTAATCGCACGAAATGGTTCCCGAGGCGGTTGAGGATCCGCTTCGGAAATGGGTAATCCACCAACCGTCCGCCTTTACTGAATCGCGATCCAAACACACAATCGACTCCCTCGATCATCATTGTTCGGAAAAAAGCCACCAGATCCTCGGGACGATCGGAGGCGTCTGCCATATAAAGAGCAGCAGCATCGCCCGTGAAGTTCTCCAGGCCGCAACGTACAGCCAAACCGAAACCTGGTGAATACGGGTTGTTCAGGTATCGAATGCTTGGAAATTTATTGCACAGTCGAACCAGCACAGCTTCCGTTCCGTCAGTTGAATGGTCGTTGATGATGAGGATCTCATGGGTAACGGACTCCGATGCGAGACATCTGCGCAGTTCCTGGACAGTCGGTTCAATGTTCTCGCGTTCGTTGTATGCTGGGATGATGACAGAAAGCTTCATCCTAGGTACCTCGAGCCATGATCTTGATCCGTTTCGAAGCCGCAACCACAATCTCATCAGTCATCTTGCGAAGATCGTATTGATAGGTCCATTCCGGATAGTGCTTCTGAAACTTTGAGACGTCGCTGATCCACCAGACATGGTCTCCCGTCCGAGCCTTTGGCGAAATCGAGTATCGCACCTGTCTTCCCGAGATCATCTCGATGAGTTTAATGGCTTCAAGTATGGAACAGTTGCTGTGCCTGGACCCACCAATGTTGTAGACCTGGCCACAGCGCGGATCCCGGAAAAAATGCCAGAAGGCGTTGACCAAGTCAAACGCGTGAATGTTGTCCCTCACCTGTTTGCCTTTATGCCCGTAGATGGTATAGGGAGAACCGGTCACGGCGCATTTCACAAGGTATGCCAGGAAACCATGGAGCTCTGCAGACGAATGAGCGGGTCCGGTGAGGCAGCCGCCACGGAACACTCCGGTTTTCAGGCCGAAATATTGCCCATATTCCTGGACCATCAAGTCTGCAGCCGCTTTACTTACCCCAAACAGGCTATGCAGGGAATTATCGATTGGCATCGTCTCATCGATGCCACATTTGAAGTAAGGATGAGCCGGCTCGATCTCCCAGCGCGTCTCCAACTCGACTAGCGGAAGAGTGTTCGGCCTGTCGCCATAGACTTTGTTGGTCGATGCAAAAATGAAAACCGCATCAGGGCAGTATCGGCGCGTTGCCTCCAACAACACCAGAGTTCCATTAGCGTTCACGGTAAAATCCGTCAACGGCTCTTTGGCGGCCCAGTCGTGACTGGGTTGAGCAGCAGCGTGAATGATTACCGAGATATCTTTTCCCGGACGGCGAAATAGCCGGAAGATTTTGTCGCTTTCCCGGATGTCGATGGAATGGTGCTCATAGTTCGGAAGCTTGCTTTTCAGCTCTTCCGCCTTCCATCTCGTGGATGCTTCCGGTCCAAAGAAGTAGCGTCGGAGATCATTATCAATTCCGATAACGCTCATTCCCTTATCGTGCAGAAAGGCAACCGCCTCGCTTCCTATGAGTCCCGCTGAACCGGTGATCACTGCAATAGACATCCGCGTGCTCAGATAAAGATGGGTCGCAAGTCGGCTTCGTTCTCGCGAACCCAGTTGAAAATGTCGGAAACAATAGTCTCGACGCCACCTGTAATCAGGATCTTCATTTTGAGGGACTCGCCACGCGTGCTCCCGGCGAAAGCATGAACACGTTACCTGGTGGAATGGAGTACGCGTATGTGCTCGATGTAATGCCGTTCAAGGTGACGGGCATCGGATCACCGTTGGAAGAGAAGATTTCGATTCTTCCCTTGGCGGTACCCTCCGCGCGATTCGCAAGAATCAAAGCGGTGGCCCATCCTCCGTGCATGACAAACTGTGGAAACACCACGGTGTTTTGATCCGTTGTTTCCGGAGTGTTATCGGCAACGATGGGCAACGCCCGTATCCGGCCCGTGAAGGCCCCGGCGAAAACCAAAAACCTGGATTCACTGCTTATCTGAAGCGTGGCCGAGAGCGGCTCTGATGGAGTTCCCGGCAAGAGTTCGCTCAGAAATTTTGAGATGTGTTCGCCGCGTTGCAGTGTTACAGCCGCGGACTGCTCAGCGTAATTGCTGCGATAGTTGATCCGGATTGCGATCGCAGTTCGGCCAGGATTGGCGAGCGCAATACCGACATCATTCGCGTAGAGGGAATCGAGTTTTGTCGAAAACTTCGTGCCCATTGGAGCAGGTTGCACATCCGTAGAAGCTCGAACGCCCTCTGAGCGGCCAAGCTTTACGAAGACCTCGGGTTGAGGCCCCGATTCTCGTGTCAGCACCGCATAACCGGCCTGCGCTCGCCCTCTCGTGATTTCGGCAGAGAACAGTAACTCATAGTCGGATAATTCCAGGGATGGGTCAGCTTCAACAAACATGCGCGGGTCAACGCACTGAAGCCGGCTTATCTCAACCTGCTGCGGCGCGGATCCCAACACATCCGTGGACCACGGGCGGTATGCAAGAGTATCCCAACTCTTGCCAGGAATAGGACCCTGCTTGAAAAACCTGTAGAACAACTTCGGCTTCACAAGACTGAAATACGTTGCGAAGTTCTGATTCATGCTCAGAGCGCGCGTGTAACCTGCCCACAGGGACTCGTCTCCTTTGCTGATATTGAATTCCACACGGCTCGGTCTGAGAAAGAAGTTCGCTGGTGAGTATGTCATTTTCATTTCCAGTCGCAGGAGACCACACATCGTAGGCTGAGCCAGCCGCAGCATTCCCGACGTATCATCAAGCCGGCTTGCGGTGAACGGCAAATCTTGGAAAACAACGTCCTTCGTGTGTTCTCGCTGCTGAAGAATGTAATGTCCGTCAGTATTTTCCGCGGGCGAGGTGAGCTCGAAATGCTTGTATAAGTACTCGAAGATGAGTGGCACTCGAGAAATCGTTTGAATCCCGTCAACAGGCCAGACCGCGACGGAATCCAGGCCGTAAACCACATCCAGACCAACCGGACGCTGTCTTTCGAGGGCCTTGATGTAGAACCGTTGCAACGCTTCAGTGGCCGCGCTATAACTTTGCAGCACCGGCGCAAACAACGGACGCCTCAGCACTATTGGAATGTAGTTCTCATAGGGAAATGGGAGTATTGGAATGGTGCGCCGGGCTCGGAACTCCGGCCCTAGAAGCGCCGCCGGCAAGAAGTCTTCAGGCTTCCTGGCGACGGAGGAAATGTCGTGGAGAGTTGACGTCACGAGAACCTCTCCATCAATTCCTTTTAGAAAGTCTCTGGGAGCACTCCAACCAGCGAACGGCCAAATGAAGTAGAGCCCAAAGGCGAATAAGCACCAGGCGATCTGCCCTACCCGGGAATTCCATTCCTTCCTTGGGAACAGCAGAAAGACAAAAACCAATGGGCTCGAAGCCTGAGCAACATGTCCGATGTCGCTTCGCACGAGCGCACTTTTCAGAGAGACGAGGGAAGCAAAAATCAAACTCGCGAGTAGACAGGCGTCAATGAGAGAAGACTTCCGTGCGGCAAAAGCCGCCGTTACGACTGTGTACGCCGCGAGCAGCGCCAAAAAGATTGTCTGCTTTGGACCGACTGACCATTCCAAACCCAGCGTGTTGTTGTATCCGCGCATTGTCTCACTCATATATCGCTGATAATCTAACAGCGCTTCGTAGTGTGGTGACGATACCTTGAAGAAGACGCCTATCCCGAGATTTGCAAGTGTGAAGGTCCCGAGAAAAACACAACCGATAAGTGAGAGATCTCGGCCCAACAGATAATTCGTCGCAAGCGTACCTAGTACGATTGCCAACCCATACAACCCGAGTTCAGGCGTTACGAGTTGCGACACAAAACAAATGAATCCAGCCGCGGCGGCCCAAAGCCATTTTCGGTGAATGCTCGGGGCCGCCACCGTACGATAAGCGAATGCGGCGCAGAGCAAAAGCAGTACTGCTCTGAAGTTAGGGATTTCATAGAAAAGGTTCAATAAAGCGGCGGAGCAATAGACGACTGCAGTTTGCTTCCAATTAATTCGGTCGTAGAGCAATAGGACAGCGGCAACCAGTAAGGCACTTGCCCCGCAAAAGAAGGCAGAAATTATCCGATACGCATCGAACGCGGACTTTGTCGTCGTTACCGACGTTGCAATCCAAGCCAATATCTGCGCAGCCGGGCCGTATGTGAAATGGAAATCGCGACCGCTGATCGATCCTTGCTGAAAAGACGTAGCCAGCCCTATAAGCCAGGACGCATCCAGATTGGTCCCGTTACCCGCAAATCGGCTGCGGACCACAATCGTTATCAACCAGCACAGAGTAAATACGAGGACAAGCGCGACCTTGGTTCTGGACTCCCAGGGCGTGACGATCCCTGAATCCGTTGGCGCCAATTCTTCGACCTCGGCCGGAAACGCGGGCTAAAGCCCGCGACTACATTAGAAGCAAACGCGGTTGCGACAATGTACTGGCGGGCTTTAGCCCGGGTTCAACGCCCGATCAACCTGCGCAGTTCGGCAATCGTCACCAGGCGGCCGTGAATCGGCGTGATCTGCTGCACGTCCAGCTTCAGGCCCTGGATGTTACCGTACAGATTCACTTCTGCGAATCGACTTTCACGGGCACGGGGCCCTTGGGCGCCTTCTCCACGTTGTCGGGCACCGGGAAGACCACATACGGGTTATTGGCGTCAGTCTTGGTGATCGACAGATCCAGCACTGGAAAGCCACCCTGCTTCTGCACGATGTGGGACGGGAACAAAACATCGCTCTGGATTTCGCCCAGGTCTTTGTAGTCGGAATACGTCGTTTCCATGACCGTGTCGCCGAGCACCGGATTGTCCGCTCGTGTCTCAACCCGCTCGACCTGGTTTTTGGCGTTGAGCGTCACCCTCATCGTGGTTCCCGCCGGCGCTGCCAACGGGAAGGTGATGACGATGGTCCCGCCCTCCTCGGTGACCTTGGCATTCGCGCCAGCCCGTTCAGCCGCCTTGAGGACACCGTGGGGCGTGCTCCATAGCTGGAGAAGCCGGTCGCTGATGGCTGCTGGCGCCGGAGTAGCGGTTGTGCCGGGAATGAAGCCCCCGCCGGGAACGGACTCGTTCCAGGCGAAGTTGCCGCTCACCACCTGAATCTGCCGGACGGGCGCCGCCAGCGGAAGCCCTCCGCCCCCTTGAATGGGTCCGTCCGGGTTGCTGCGCGTGACGTCCACGCGCATTGCAGGGACTGCGTAGCTCAGGCTGGCGTGGTAGGCCACTCGGGCTGGCGGCCAGGGCGTGTCCGGTCGGTATGCCTGGCCGAAGGAATAGGCGTATCCCTCTGCCCAGTACTCCAGGGTGTTGATGGCGTCGATTCGCTGCGGACCACGGATCATGCCCAGCGCGTATTGCGCCGTCTTGATTGTGGCGGCGGCGTCCTGGGCGGCAGCGCGCTCGGGTATCAGGCACATCACCGTCATCAGGCACAAACTCGTGACAGCGCAGCAAAAAAAACGACCGTGCATGTGCGAGACTCCTTTCCAGTGACCGAGACCTGCGAGGCCCACGATCCGAACCGCGATGGACCTTTTGGTTCCGACAATTACCCTGCGACTGAGGGCCTCTGCAACATGAACCCAGGAATCAATCCGCTAGTGATGTTCTTTGTTGACCAGATGCGAGAGATCCCGCTCAACGCAAGGCAGGGTTTCCTCGGGTACCGCCTTCGGATCGGGGTTGAGCCTCAGTAAGCGGGAATTCATCACCCAGGGCCGGATCAGCACGTCGGGATCCTCCACCGTGGCCTGCCAGGTCAGCGTGTCGCCCTCGCGGCGGATCCGTTCGATCACGTGCATGTTCTCGCTGTGGAAGTACCCGCCGATGTCCAGCCAACTGGTGTCATTAAAGCCGATGGTGTCGACCACCATCGTGTCTCCTTCCCAGTGGCCGATCGATTCGCCTTTCCAGGTTCCGTCCAGTTCCTCGAGGCGTGTATGCTGCCGGCCGTCGATCGGCACAATGCGGTATTGATCGCCCCACCCCTGGGCCGGAGGGCTGACGTAAAAAAGGATCAGCTCCGTTGGTGTCTGGACAATCTTGACCGGCGGACCCATACGCGGAACACCGGCCAGCATGCAGCCGTACGACGGGTCTTGCGTGTTTCCGTTCTGATCCAGCTTTTGAACCTTTTCCCAAAACTCCGGCTTGTAGAGCGGCTTGTTCGGATCGGCTCTTCGGACCAGAGTGTTATCGCGCTCGAAATTGAGCAGCGTGCCATCCCTGGCCGCCAGGTAGGCGCCAAGGGGGTCATCTGCGCTGATCACGAGACCGCGGCCGCCGCCGCCGTTCCACATCCCACTCAGGTCCGGATGCCCGCCTGCGATCCGCGCTGTAGCTCCCTGACCGGCAGCATACACAGGAACAAGGCACAGCACCGCTCCTATTACGTAACGACCTAGACCGTTCATGCGCGAACCTCCACCGGATTACCGGGCGTTGGGATCGTTGGTCCAGATGGTGAAGACGCGGCCGTCGGGAAGCTTCACGTCCTTGATGAGCGCTGAATCCGAGCCATCCTTGGAGAGCACGCCGTTCACCGTGACTGTGTCTCCGCCTTTCAGTCCGCCGCGGTCTGCGCGGCTGAGCCCGGCCTTGCGGAGCGCGCCTGGACCGGCCATCTCGAAAGCCCAATGCTTCACGTTGCCGTTGTTATCTTTC
>WNGH01006970.1_pt1 | contig 10776 bp, 10 predicted proteins | sample 5400631 | NCBI WGS metagenome assembly WNGH01 (sample SAMN13153373, study PRJNA577476) | soil metagenome | isolation source: 115 cm soil or saprolite under Garry oak tree replicate 1 | place: USA:California | collected 2016-06-15 | reverse complement strand
TCGTCAAGGACGGAGAGAAGGGCCCCGCTCCATTCGCGATCGACGAGGCGATCGAGGCCGAGCAGGTCGAGAGGCTGCGCCGTTTGCGTTCGACGCGGGACAACCGGGCGGTGCGGGAAGCGCTGGCGGGGCTGGAGCGGGCGGCGCGAGAGGGGGACTCGATCGTGCCGGCGACGATCGAGGCGGTGCGGGTCTATGCGACCGTGGGAGAGATATCCCAGACACTCGGGGAGGTGTTCGGGTCGTACCAACCTGATGCCGTCGTTTGAGCAATTCCACGCGAACGCCGGCACTCGCGGGTTTCGCCCATCCCTGAAAGGCGCGAGCGCCGGCGCTCGCGGGTATTGACGCTGGGCGGCCTAGCCGTCGACCTTCACGATCACTGACTCGCCCTCGCCGATGCCGCCGCAGATCGTCGCGATCCCATAAAACGCGCGCGCCTCGCCTGACGTCTCTCGCCTCCGGCGCAGCTCGTAGGCGAGGGCCATGATCAGGCGCGCGCCTGTGGCGCCGGTGGGATGGCCGATGGCGATCGCGCCACCGTTGACGTTGGTCCTGGCGCGGATCTCCTCGACCTTCTTCGGGTCGCGGTCGCCAAGGATGAGCGTCGACACCAGCGGCATGGCGGCAAATGCCTCGTTGATCTCGATCAGGTCCATGTCGTCGATCGTTAGGCCGGACTTCTCCAGCGAGACGCGGGCCGAGACGGCGGGAATCGACGCCAGCTTGTCGGGATGGCCGGAGACCATCGCCCACGCCATCAGCGTCGCGAGCGGTTTCTTGCCTCGTCGCTTCGCCTCCTCCGGAGACATGAGCACGAGCGCTGAGCTTCCCGTGTTGAGGCCGGGAGCGTTGCCGGCGGTGACCGTCGGACTGCCGTACACCGTCGGCAGCCTGGCGAGCTTCTCGAGCGAGACGTCGGGGCGTGGCGACTCGTCCTCCGTCATCAAGACCGGCTCGCCTCGTTCCTGCGGCACCGCGATCGGCATCACCTCGTCCTTGAAGTGGCAGGCGGCCTTGGCCTTGAAGTACAGCTCGTGGCTGCGCAGCGCCCAGCGGTCCTGCTCCTCGCGAGTCACCCCGTACTCGACCGCCTCGTCGCCCGCCTGCACGGCGCGCGGCTTGCCCGTCATGGGGTCGGCGATCACGAGCTGGTCCTTCAGGTGCACGTCTCCGAGGCGGTGGCCCCAGCGGAAGTCGGTCAGGAAATAAGGCACCCTGCTCATGTTCTCGGTGCCGCCGGCCAGCGCGACGGACGCTTCCCCGAGCCGGATCGAGCGCGACGCCATGTTCACGGCGGCGAGCGACGAGCAGCAGGCGCGGTCGACGGTGTAGGCGACGCGGTTCGTCGGGATCCCCGCCTCGATCAGCACCTGGCGCGCGATCGACCGGTCACCGCCCGGCAGGTTCACTCCCGTCGCCACCTCCTCGACCTCCGACGGCTCGATGCCCGCGCGGCGGACCGCTTCGGCAAACACGAGGCCGCCGAGCTGCGGCAGAGTGAAGTCCCTGAGGGTGCCGCCGAAGCGCCCGAACGGGCTGCGGACGGCGCTGATCACCGCCACCTCGCCGTGGTTCACCGGCTCGTCTCCTTCGCCATCGAGAGAACGCCGCCCTCCTCGAGGCCGTCCACCTGTTCTCGGGTGTAACCCAGCATCTCCATCAGGACCGCCGCGTTGTGCTCCCCCAGCAGCGGCGCAGGGCGCGTCACCGGAGCGGGCGAGCTGGAGAGCTTCATCGCCGGACCGACGAGCTTCACCGAGCCGAGGACCGGGTCGGGAACGTCGATCATCAGCTTTCTTGCCGCGACCTGCGGGTCGTCGAAGATCTCCTGCGCGTTCTGCACCGGGCCGATCGGCAATCCAGCGGCGAGGAGCGTCGACGTCGCCTCGGCCTTGGTCCTGGACTTGAACCAGCCGTTGATGATCTCGCCGAGCCAGCCGGACATGTTCTTCGCGCGGTCAGGGCCTGAGGTCGCGCCTTCGCGGCCGATCAGGTCGGGGCGCTCGATCGCGGTGCAGAACTTCGCCCAGTCTCCCTCCGTGGCGACGATCAGGCCGATGAACCCGTCCTTGCATTCGAACGGTCCCCACGGCGCCATGTATGGTTCGCGTCCTCTCTGCAGCACGTGCCTGGTGAGCGAGTACGCGGTGACCGAGCGCTCGGCCAGGCCGATGATCGTGTCGTACATGGAGATGTCGATGTACTGGCCCTTGCCCGTTCGGGTGCGTTCGTACAGCGCGAGCATGATCGCGTACGCCGCGTTCATGCCCGAGGCGATGTCGCCGAGCGCGACGCCCAGCCACGTCGGCGGCCCGTCCGCCTGGCCGCATGTGTTCATCAGCCCGCCCATGGCCTGGGCCACGATGTCGTATGCGGGCCGCTTGCTGTAGGGACCGAGGTAACCCTCGAGGCTTCCGAAGCCGGAGATGCATGCGTAGATCAGGCCTGGGTTCCGCTCCGACAGCGCGCGATAGCCGATCCCCATCTCGTCGAGCAGGCCTGGCCGGAAGTTCTCGACCACGACGTCCGCCTTCTCCGCGAGGTCGGCGAACAGCCGCCGCCCCTCGTCGGTCTTGAGGTTGAGGGTGACGCTCCGCTTGTTGCGGTTAAACCGGAGAAAGTAGCCGCTCTGCGTCTCGCCCCTGTCGTTCTTGACCCTCGGCGCACCGCCACGAGACGTGTCGCCGCCCTCGGGACGCTCGACCTTGATGACGTTGGCGCCCTGGTCGGCGAGCATCATCGTGCAGTAGGGCCCTGCGACCTGGATCTCGAACGCCAGCACGGTGATCCCGTCGAGTGGCTTGGGGCTCATCGATCCTCGCTGGAACTGTACGGGAAACGAGACGGACGAGCGTTCATTCGTTTCGCGCCAGGACATGATCGGCGAGCAGGCGGATGCCGCCTTCGTGGGTCAGCCCAAACGGCGCGCCGAACTCGACCCGCGACGCGCCCGCGGCGAAGATGGCGTCAACCTGGCGCGCCACGTCGCCCGGCGTGCCGGCGAAGGCGAAGAGGTCCAGGAGCTCGTCCGTGATGCGGCCCGGAGCGCCGGTCAACGTCGGATCGAGCCGCGCCACGACCTCGAAGTAGGGCTGGACGGCGGCGAGGGCGCGCGACCTCGCAGCCTCGCGGTCGGGGTCGACGACCGTCACGGCGCCGAGCACTATCCCGGTCCGGTCACCCCCGAGCCTCTCGCGCATGACCGGGACGATCGCCGGGTTCGCGCTGCCGCCCACCTTCAGCTCGTCCGCGATCTCACCCGCGAGCGCCACCATACGCGGCCCCCATCCGCCGATCAGCAGCGGCACCTGGTGACGTGCGCGCACGAACTCCGCCGCCGCGCGTACGCGGGCGACCGCGTCGCGCGGGTCGATGCCGATCGTGTCCAGCCATGCGCCGCGGGCGAGCCCGAGGTAGACGCGCCCGGGGGCGATGGAATTGAGCGTCGCGACCACAGACTCGATCTCGACGGGATGCATGGTGTACGGGTTGAGGCACGCGGGCCCAAGCGTCACGCGCCCCGTCGCCTGAGCCACCTCGACGAGGGGCACGATCGCGGGCTGGTCGCCAAGGTCATGGAAGGCGGTGACGACGTCGAAGCCGAGGTCTTCGGCGAGACGGGCGAGCCGGCCGTATTCGCCGGGACGCAGGTTTCCGCGCAGACCGATGCCGAACCGCCGGCTGACGCTCAAGTCAGCTCCTCGGTCGGGATCCTCCTCTTGCGGATGCGCTCGATCCGCATGATCACGCGTTCGTCGGGGTCCGGACACGCGACCAGCGAATCGCTCTCGAGCCAGTCGCCGGCGGGCTGCTTGCGCTGCTTGGCGGCGAGCAGAGGCAGCGCGGCGGCGAGAGCGAATATGCAGAAGTGCCGGCCCTCAGGGATGTGCACACGGCTCGACTCGGTGACCTCGAAGTAGTCGCCCGCCACCAGCCCGCACACGGAGCGGCCTTCGATGCGCTCCACGACGACGCGGAGGTCGTAAATCGACGTGGTCCGCGGAGCAGATCGCGCCCGTCCACCCATAGCTGAAGCGCGCATATTATTGCAACCCCCTCCGGCAACGAAAGAGACAGAAGGAGAGAAGCACCCATGATCCTCGCCTGGAAGCGTCAACGTTCGGTCTTGACCAGCGCCGCGCTCGCGGCGTTCGTGGTCATGACCGCCTGCACGAGCGGAGGCGGCAACACTTCGACCACGAGCCACGTGCTCGTCGTCGACAAGTCCTTCGACATGAAGACGGCCGACCCGCAGCGTGAGTTCGAGGTCTCGGGCGGAATCGTGGCCAAGGCGCTTTACAGCACCCTGCTCACATTCAAGGGTGCGGACTCGGCGACGCCCGTGCCGGCGGTCGCGAGCTCGTACACCGCGTCGTCCGACGCCAAGACCTTCACGTTCAAGCTCCGCAACGACATCAAGTTCGGCGACGGGACACAGCTGACCTCGGCCGATGTGATGTTCTCGTTCAACCGCCTGATCAACATCAAGGGCAACCCGTCCTTCCTGCTGGCGGGCATCACCGTGTCCGCGCCTGACGCGTCCACGGTGGTCCTCACCTCGCAGGACCCGAACCCGGCGATCCCGTTCATCATCCCCAACCCCGCGCTCGGCATCGTCAACTCCAAGGTAGTGAAGGCCCACGGCGGCACCGACCAGCCGGGTGCGGACAAGGCCGACACCGCCGAGTCGTTCCTCAACAGCCAGTCGGCGGGCACCGGCCCTTACGTCCTCAAGTCGTTCAGCACCACCTCCGAGGTCGACCTGGAGGCGAACCCGGGCTACTGGGGTCCGAAGCCCTACTACAACAAGGTCGTGGTCCGGAACATCCAGGCGCCGGCGCAGCTGATCAACATCCAGAAAGGCAAGGACGAGGTCGCGCTCGACCTCTCGCCGGACCAGGCCTCGACGCTGACCGGCAGCAGCGCGGTGCAGGTGAAGGCCATCCCGGGCCCGAACGTGTTCTTCCTGCTCGCGAACGACAACCCCAAGATCTCGTCGCTCACACCCAACAAGCACTTCCAGAACGCAATTCGCTACGGACTCGACTACGCGTCGTTCGTCCAGCTCGCCGGCGCCGGCGCGATCCAGACGCCGGGCGTCGTGCCGAGCATGTTCCTGGGCGCGCTTGGCCCGGGTGACGCGGTAAAGCGCGACCTGACCAAGGCGAAGGCCGAGCTCGCCGCCTCGGGCATCTCCAACCCAACTGTCAACCTCGGATTCCCCAGCGACTTCACCCTGAACGGCCTTTCCTTCAGCACACTCGCGCAGAAGGTCCAGGCCAACCTGCAGGAAGTCGGCATCAAGGTGAACCTCACGGGAAGCCCGATCTCGACCGCGCTCGCGGATTACCGCGCGGGCAAGGAGCAGCTCGGGCTGTGGCTGTGGGGCCCCGATTACCCGGACCCCAACGACTACCTGGTCTTCCTCCCGGGGCAGCTCGTCGGCCTGCGCGCGGGCTGGACCACCGGAAGCGATCCGAGCCTCGAGGCCCTCGGCACCCGGGCGGCGTCGACGACCGACAACTCGCAGCGCGGGCAGCTGTTCCAGCAGATTCAGCGGCAGCTCAACACCGACGGGCCCTTCTTCCCACTCATCCAGCCGGGCCAGGTCGTCGCGGCCTCCAAGGGGGTCAAGGGCGCCGACTACAACCCGACCTGGACGATTGACGTCAGCGGCGTCAGCGGCTAACCAGGCTTTCCCAGCGGGATGGCGGCCGAGGCTGCCATCCCGCATCTTCCTCAGGTTTCTCGGCCGGAGGCTCGCCGCCCTCGTCCTGCTTGGGCTCGGGATCACGTTCGTCGCCTTCGTCCTCACCGAGCTGGTGCCGGGTGATCCCGCCGCGGCGAACCTCGGCCAGCGCGCGGTCGGCGATCCCGCCGCGGTCCAGGCCTTTCGCGAGCACTACGGCCTCGACAAGCCCCTGCCGGTGCAGTACGCGGTGTACCTGGAGCACCTCGCGATGGGCGACCTCGGCGATTCGGAGCAGAGCCATCGCCCGGTGAGAACGGACCTCGCGGAGTACGTCCCCGCGACGGCCGAGCTCGCGGTGACGTCGATCATCATCGCCTTCGCCCTCGGCATCGCGCTCGGCGTCCTGGCCGCGGTGCGCCGGAACCGGCTCACCGACCAGGTGCTCAGGGTCGTGTCCCTCGGCGGGATCTCGATGCCCACCTTCTGGCTCGCCCTCGTCGCGCTCTACGTCTTCTTCTTCCAGCTCGGATGGGTGCCGGGCAGCGAACGGCTCGATCCCGGCGTGTCCGCGCCGCCGCACGTGACCGGGCTCTTCACCGTGGACGCGCTGCTCGCCGGTCAGCTCGACGTCTTCGGCAACGCGCTGCAGCACCTCATCCTGCCGGCATGCGTGCTGGCCGCCTACAACATCGGGCTGCTGACACGCTTCACGCGCTCGGCGGTGCTCGAGGTCATCAACAACGACTACGTGCAGGCGGCAAGGGCCAAGGGGCTCCCTGAGCGCACCGTCATCCTGCGCCACGTCCTGCGCGCCGCCCTGCCGCCGATCATCACCGTCGGCGGGCTCGCGTTCGCCAACGTCATGACCGGGACGGTGCTGGTCGAGTCGATCTTCTCGTGGCCGGGCATCGGCCAGTACGCGTTCCACTCGGCGACCACGCTCGACCTGCCCGCGATCATGGGCGTCAGCCTCTTCGTCGCGGTGGTGTACATCGTGGTGAATTTCGTGGTCGACGTCCTGTATGGCGTCGTCGACCCGAGGATCCGGGTCGCGTGAGCATTCAGTCGCTTCCGCTGCGGTTTCGCCTCGGGCTGCGGCGCCGCCCGGGCACGATCACGTCGGCCTGGCGCCAGCCGCTCGCGATCACGGGGATGGTGCTGGGGGGAGCGTGGATCCTGGTCGCGATCTTCGTCCCCCTCGTGGCGCCCGACGACCCGCTCGCGCAGACCGCACAGCTCTTCAGCGCGCCGAGCGCGGCGCACCTCTTCGGCACCGACGAGCTCGGCCGCGACGTGTTCAGCCGCGTGTTGTGGGGATCACGGCTGTCGCTGCCGCTCGCTTTCTTCCTGGTCGCGATGGCGGTCGCCATCGGGAGCCTGCTGGGCGGCATCGCCGGATACTTCCGCGGCTGGGTCGACGAGGTCATCATGCGGGCGACCGACCTGGTATTCGCGTTCCCGACCATCATCCTGGCGATGGCGGTCACGGCCGCCCTCGGCCCCAGCCTTCGCAACGCCGTGCTCGCGATCGTCGTCGTCTTCTGGCCGTCGTACGCACGCGTCGTCCGAGGTCTGGTGATGTCGCTCGGCGAGTCCGACTACGTGAGCGCGAGCCGCCTGCTGGGCGCGTCGGCGCGGCGCGCGCTGCTGGTCGACGTGCTGCCCAACGTCGCGGGTCCCGTGCTGGTGCTGGCGACGCTGGACCTGGGCAACGCGGTGCTGCTGCTCGCGGGACTCTCGTTCCTCGGCCTGGGCTCGCAGCCCCCGACGGCGGAGTGGGGATCGATGGTCAACACCGGCACTCAGTTCTTCCAGCGGTGGTGGATGGGCACGTTCCCCGGCTTCGCGATCCTTTCCGTGGTGCTGGCGTTCAACTTCCTGGGCGACAGCCTTCGCGACGCGCTCGATCCGCGCTCGTCGTGGGCGGTGAAAGAGCAGACGCGATGACCCCTCTGCTTTCGGTGCGCGGGCTGCGCGTAAGCCTGCCCACCGCCGTGGGCATGGTGACGATCGTCGACGGCATCGACTACGACCTGGCGGCAGGCGAGGTCTTCGGCATAGCGGGCGAGAGCGGGAGTGGCAAGACGATCTCGGTGCTGGCGCTGCTCGACCTGCTTCCGGACGACGCGGTCGTCGAAGGCACCGCGACCTTCGAGGGCGTCGACCTGCTCCGTCTGCGCCGGCGCGCGATGCGCGACGTGCGCGGCCAGCAGGTCGCGATGGTCTTCCAGGACCCGATGACGTCGCTGCACCCGATGATGACCGTCGGCCGGCAGTTGACCGAGCACATGCGCTTTCACCTCGGACTGGACGGCAGGGCCGCTCGCTCTCGCGCCGTCGAGCTGCTGCATGAGGTGCGCATCCCAGACGCGGCCGGCGCGCTGTCCGCATACCCGCACCAGTTCAGCGGCGGGATGAGGCAGAGGATCGCGATCGCCATCGCGCTCGCGTGTGGCCCGCGAATCCTGATCGCCGACGAGCCGACGACGGCGCTCGACGTGACCGTGCAGGCCGGCATCCTGCGGCTGCTGGACCGGCTTCGCCGGCAGTCGCGCCTCGCGGTGATCCTCATCACGCACGACCTCGGGGTCATGTCGTCGATCGCCGACTCGCTGACGGTGATGTATGCGGGCCGCGTCGTCGAGTCGGGACCGACCGCGAGCGTGCTGGCGGCTCCGCGCCATCCGTACACGGCGGGGCTGCTCGCCGCGCTGCCGCATCCGGAGGCGGCCGAGAACACGCCGCTCATCTCCATCGCGGGCGCTCCGCCCAGCCCGCAGGCGCGTCCCACAGGATGCTCGTTTCACCCACGGTGCCGCTACGCGGTCGCGTCGTGCGCCACAGACGTTCCTCCCCTGATCTCGGTGGGAGACGCGCGGCGCCTCGCATGCCCAGTCGATCCACTGCTGGTGCCGGCGTGAGCCTGCTCGAGCTGCGCGAGGTCCAGGTCGAGTACCGCCGTGAGGGTCGCCCGCCTGTGCGCGCGGTCGCCGGCGCAAGCCTCACCGTTGACGCCGGCCAGGTCGTCGGACTTGTCGGCGAGACGGGCTGCGGAAAGTCGACGCTGGCGCGGGCGGCGGTCGGCCTTGTCGCGCCCATCGCGGGCTCGGTGTGGTTCGAAGGCCGGCAGGTCCGGCCGATCGGGCGACGCGCGCGGTCGCGCGCCGACGCGCGGCTGCAGCTGGTGTTCCAGAACCCATTCAGCTCGCTCAACCCGCGCCGGCGCGTGGGCGACCAGATCGCGGACCCGATGGCGATACTGGGGCTTCAATCCGCGGAGCGGCGCCGCGAGCGGGTCGCGCAGCTGCTCGAGCGCGTCGGGCTGCCAAGCAGGGCGGCGCAGCGCTTTCCGCACCAGTACAGCGGCGGGCAGCGCCAGCGGATCGCGATCGCGCGCGCGCTCGCCGCCGAGCCTTCGGTCCTGGTCCTGGACGAGCCGCTTTCCTCGCTCGACGCCTCGGCGCAGGCGCAGGTCGCCAACCTGCTGAAGAGCCTCGCGCGGGAGCTGAACGTCGGCCTGCTGCTCATCTCGCACGACCTGGCCATCGTCAGGCACATCGCAGACATGGTCGCCGTGATGTACCTCGGCCTCGTGGTCGAGACGGCGCCGACGCGCAGGCTGTGGTCGGCGCCTCTCCACCCCTACACGGAGGCGCTGATCGAGGCGATCCCACGCGCCGACGGCAAGGGCTGGCTGCCGGAGTCGATCCCGGGCGAGGTGCCCGACCCGGCCCGGCCGCCCGCGGGCTGCCGGTTTCACCCGCGCTGTCCCTACGCCTTCGAGCGCTGCCTCTCGGACCCGCCGGCGCTGGTGACCGTCACGCCGAACCGGATGGTGGCGTGCTGGCTGCACGCGGCGGGCGGCCCGGAGCGGGCGCCGTCGACGTTCGCGTCCAGGACGCGGGTCGCGTCAGCCGTTCGCGACCAGGTCGATGGGGTATGAGTTGAGTTTGCGGCCGCCGCTGGATTCGCAGACCACGATGTTCTCGATCCGCACTCCGACCTTGCCGTGCCACATGATCGACGGCTCGTCGGTGAACGTCATCCCCTCCTCGAGCGGGGTCTGGTCCTCCTCGGAGATGAACGGACGCTCGTGCACGTCCATGCCGATGCAGTGCCCCATGCGGTGCCGGAAGTAAGGGCCGTAGCCGGCCTCCTCGATCGGCTGCCGGCACGCGCGGTTGACCTCGGCGCAGGTGATCCCGGGTTTCGCCGCCGCCTGGCCGGCCGCCTGAGCGTCGATCATCGCCTCGTGCGCGCGCCGGTACTCAGCCGTAGGCTCGCCGCAGAAGATGGTCCGCCCGAAGTCTGAGCAGTAGCCGTCCAGGACGGCGCCGAAGTCGAACAGCACCGACTCGCCTTCGCGCAGCGGCAGCTTGCCCCGCTCGTCGATCGACTCGCGCTCGTCCTCGAACCCGAACGTGTTGATGTGCGTCGTGAACGACGGCGTCCGCGAGCCGCGCGCGCGCATCTCGTGCTCGACGAGCTCGACCAGCTCGTGCATGGTCACGCCCGGACGCACGTGCCTGGTGACCGCGCCCATCGTGCCGTCCGCGATCGCGCACGCCTTCGTCATCACGTCGAGCTCGTCTTTCGACTTGACCCGGCGAAGCCGGTTGACCATCGGCTCGGCGTTCATCAGCTTCGGTGAGCCGAACACACGCATCAGGTTCATCACGGTCTCGCCCCAGAGGCGCGATCCGATCGCCAGCGTCTTCACCCCGCCCAGGCTCTTCGCGACCTTGTCGAACATCGCGCGACCGTCGTCCTTCTCGTTGACGACCACGAGGATCTCGGGCTTGCCGTGGGGCAGGTCGAACTCCGCGAACATGCGCGGAAGGATGTGGACGGGCTCCTTGCCGGGCCGGAAGAAGGCGCCGCCGACCCAACCGTGCGCGTACGAGATGTTGCCGAACGCGGGGATGTTGCGCTCGATGCCGGTCAGGTACTCGAGGTCGGAGGAGAGGCCGAGGAACATCGCATCGACGCCTTCGCCGGCCAGGACCTCGTCCATTCGCTTGCGGCGGGCCGTGTAATCAAGCATCAGAGCCCCTCCTTGCATCTACGCATCTACGCGAGCG
>WNGH01012607.1_pt1 | contig 10777 bp, 10 predicted proteins | sample 5400631 | NCBI WGS metagenome assembly WNGH01 (sample SAMN13153373, study PRJNA577476) | soil metagenome | isolation source: 115 cm soil or saprolite under Garry oak tree replicate 1 | place: USA:California | collected 2016-06-15 | reverse complement strand
AGCGCAGCACGGTGCGCTGCGTCGAGGTGGTTCCGTAAGTGAATTTGTAAACGCCTTCGCTGCTGTTTCCGCAACTCTTCAAAATATGGATCACGGCTTCGTCGCCGAACAGATTGCCGCATTCCGCGTGTGAGATTTCTCCGGCGTCGTAGAACAGAACGCCGTCAGTTTCGCCGGAGTTGATGTGCAACGCGCCCGTCTGGTGCGCGTGACCAAGCATCTGCATTACTCCGGTGAGGTCATGATGCGTCAGGTTACCGCTGAGACTGGTGTCGGACTGTGACAGCATCTGGGTAGGCTGAAAGCCCTCCGCTTTGCTGACCAGGATCTGCTTCACGTGTGCGGCAATGACCGCGGGCTGTTGGTCGCGGTCGATGTAATCGTCGCAGCCGGCCTGAAATGCTTCCATCAGCGCCCGCTGACTTCCGTCGCCGAGCGCGATAATAGGAAGGCTGGCGTGTTTCGAGTCCGCGTGAATGATTTTCGCCATTTCCAGAGCGCCCATCTCGCGCATTTTTGTCGAGCACAGGATGGCGGTTGGCACGTCATATTCGAGCGCCGTCAACGCGAAAGCGGCTTGCGTGCTGGACGTCACCTCGAATCCTTCCCGTTTCAACGCGTCGCCCAGGCGCTTCGCAAAATAGACGTTGCTGTCGATGAGCAAGACCTTGACTGGCGGTGCGCTGGAGCTCATGGCCGCGCCTCCGGCCCTGACGGTGTCACGACTTCCGCGAGCATTTCTTGGGGGCCTGGTGTCAAGGTGTCGAGATTCAAGACTTCAATGACGTCGCCGTCATGCGAGAGCCAGCCTGCAACGTGCGGTGCGTCGGATTCTCCCGCGGCCATTACTTCCGCATTGATCAGCTCGCATTCGCCCGAAACCGGCATCGCTACCCATTCCCTCTGCGTGCCGTACTGCCGCGCGGTGATCAGGTAGAATCGACGCGAACTCAGACGTTTGCCGAGCAGTGCTTCCGAGACGTCGCATACCGGGACAATGCGGCCTCGCCGCAGGATTACACCTTCCATTTTCGGTGTTCGGTGAGGAAAGCGAAAAACACGGCTCGGGGCTACAAGTTCGGCAATTTGACTCGCGGAAATAGCAAACCGCCGTTCCCCAAGGCGCAGCAGAACGAACGATTGCAAGTCGGATGCGCTCGATACCGTCATTGTTCGGAACCTGCCACGTCGAGTCCTTCTCCGGAGGATTTCTCCACGGGCGAGAGAGCCGCATCGAGCAAGGCTAATTCTTCCGATGACAAAAACCCGTCCGGACGGACTACTGGAATAACAGTCTGATCGAGTGCCGTCAATCCGCGGTACCAAGAGCGTTCTTCGTGACAGAAGGAAAGCGGGAGCGCCTGCAGGCGGGTCATGGTTGCCATCTTCTCGATGCCATCGATCAAAAGAGCAGTGCGCGTCTTGCGCAGCACAAAGAGTAGTGGGGCTGATGCAGGGTGGAGCCCAAAGTGCATCGCGCCATTTACGATGAAGATGGATCGGTCCCCACGCCGCACCACGTGACGCACCTTCCGAATGCCGTGCGCGCTGATTTCTGTCGCAGCGCCTGACATGCTGTCCGCGCTACGGACTTCCTGAACCGAAGCGGACGATACGGCGAACAATTGGCCGCTGACGCGGAAAAGAATGATTTGTTCCGTCTTTGCTGGACTAGTCTTAGATGGAGTAGCCAGGCGCATCAGCGAACTCCCGCGGGCGCCGTGCGGCAGATCCCCAGGACGCGTTTCTCGATGGCGGCATAAATGTCGTCGATCCCAAGCACGTGATCGACGGCGCCGGCTTTGATGGCCTCGGCGGGCATGCCGAAAATCACACACGTCGCTTCGTCTTGGGCCAGCACCAGGCCTCCCGCGGCCTTGATAGCCATTGCTCCATTGGCTCCATCGTTACCCATGCCGGTAAGTACGCCCGCGATGCTCAACGGACCTGCGAAGGCAGCAACGGATTCCATAGTGACGTCTATGTTGGGCAAATAACCGCTGATGCGGCCGGTGGTTCCATCGAGTTGAATTCGGCCTGTCGGAGTAACGCGAAGATGCTGACCGCCCGGACAGATATAGAGTGTTCCCGGCTGAAGCGATTCGTTTGCTTCCGCTTCTTTTACACGGATTCCAGTGAATTCCGCGAGCTGTGCCGCGTATTGCGTCGTAAAGGCCGCAGGCATGTGCTGCACCAGAATTACCGCAGCAGGGAAGTCGGCTGTAAAACCTGGAGCGATGCGCATGACCGTGGCTGGCCCGCCAGTCGACGCCGCCAGCACGACTACCGGGAAGCGCTGATCGAGCCCGGAAGTAGGCGCCGGCCGATGGCTGACCGGAGCGTGGGCCGGCATTTTGGAGCCGCTTGCATTTTGGATCGTCGAAGCAATTCGTGACGCCGTGCGCACAACGCGCACTTTGGCAGCCATGCGCACCTTGCGGAGGAGCTCTTCCTTCACGGTCTGCATATCGAGGTCGATGCCGCTTGATGGTTTGGCGACAAATTCAATCGCCCCAAGCTCCAGCGCGCGAAGAGTGCTTGCTGCTCCTTCGCGAGATTCGGAGCTGACGATGACGATCGGCCGCGGATTCGTGGTCATGATTTCCGCGGTAGCCTGCAGTCCGTCCACGTGCGGCATGTTGATGTCCATGGTGATGACATCGGGTTTGAGTGATTCCGCCATGGCCACGGCTTCGCGGCCATCCTTGGCGTTCCCGACGACCTGCAGCAGCTCGTCAGCGTTGAAAATTCCCTCAAGGACCTTCCGCATGAAAGTGGAATCATCCACGATCAGCACGCGATGTTTTTTGGTGATGGTCGCCATGTTTGCTTACGTTACCGGAACGGCGGGGCGCGGTGCCTCCGTTCCCATGAGTTGTTCGACCGCCGCGATAAGTTGATCTTCCTGAACCGGTTTGGTCAGGAATGCAGCCGCGCCTTCCTTCATCGCCCGGTCGCGGTGCTTGGCGCCAGCGCGCGAAGTAACCACCATCACCGGAATTCGTCGTGTGGATGGGCTCTGCCGCAGTTGGACCATCAATTCATAACCGGTCATGCGCGGCATTTCCAGATCGGTGATGACCAGATGACAGCCGTGTTGTGTTACGAGTTCCGCTGCTTCCAGTCCGTCAGCCGCCAGTTTCACGCGGTATCCGTTCTTCTCCAGCATGCGGCCGACGAACTTGCGCACGCTAATGGAGTCGTCCGCCACCACAACCACGCGTTCCTGCTCGACGCGGTCGATGGCTTCGGAAGGAATCGTTCCCCGTGCAATCGCTGCAGAGCCAGGCGCGAAGATTCGCGCGGCGCTGGCACTGGCCTGAATTGGCCGGCGCTCGCTCGGCTCCGTGGCCACCATGCGGTTCAGGTCGATCAGCAGGATCAAGCTGCCGTCGGGTGCAATCGTAGTACCCGGGAATAGCTTCACCCGGCGTAAATACTCGCCGAGGTTCTTGATAACGATTTCGTCCTTACCTAGAACTTCTTCGACGACGAGGCCGATCTGCCGGCTGCCCGCGTTTGCCACCACCATGCGAAAATATCCGTTGATGGGTTCGAGAGGAGGCAATCCCAGATAGGTATCCAGCCGCACGACCTCGGTGACCACGTCGCGTACCTTGGTCAGAAGCTTTCCGCCGACATCCTCGATTTCATCGGGGCGCAGGCGGCGGATTTCCTCGACGACCGCCAAAGGCAGCGCGAAATTCGTCGAGCCGCAGCGTATGAAGAGCGCCGGGGAGATAATCAACGTGAGGGGCACTTTCAGCGTGAACTTCGTACCCTGGCCGCTCACGCTCTGAATATCGATTTCGCCATTGAGGGCGTTCAGGTTTGCGCGCACCACGTCGAGCCCGACTCCCCGCCCGGCCAGTTCGGTTTTGACCGGAGCGGTCGTGAATCCCGGATGGAATAGCATCTCGCGAAGATCGCGTTCCGTAAGCCTGTCGGCGGTTTCCTGGGAAACGAGGCCGCGTTCGATAGCGCTCTGCTTGACACGTTCGTAATCGATTCCGCGGCCGTCATCCTCGACTTCGATGTAAATATGATTGCCGCGGTGATAAGCGCGCAGCATGATGTTTCCGGTGGACGATTTGCCTGCGGCAGTGCGGTCGCCGCTCTGTTCGATGCCGTGCGCTACGGAGTTGCGCACCAGGTGCACCAGCGGATCGGAAATCTGCTGAATGATATTGTTGTCGAGTTCGGTTTCACTGCCGGAAAGATCCAGCTCGACGTGTTTGCCGGTCGAATTCGCTGCATCGCGTACCGCGCGGGAAAGTCGCGAATAAAGCGTGCCGATCGGGACCATTCGTGCAGCGGTTATCTCATCCTGTAGGTGATGTGCGAGCTTGGTGAACTCGTCGATATCGCCTTCGACCCGCCCGATAAACCCTTCCAGTTGTGAGAGCACTTCGTTAACGTCCGCGGAAATCTCGGCCATCGACCGTGACAGGATATTGAAATCGTCGTAACGGTCCATTTCCAATTCGCTGAATTCAGACCAGAACGACGTATCGCCCGCCGCCACGCTCGTAAGCATTTGCGGGGTGGGCGGCGAATTCCACGGTCCTTGAACGGCGCGGTTGTTGCTGATGCGATTAAATTCGTACTTTTCCTGGAATTCCGTGACTTTGCCTTGCAATCGTTCCTTCGAGAAGCTCAGCGTATCCACAAGCTTTTCGAGTTCCGCTACGCGACCCACCATGCGCGTGCGGTTGATGACTAATTCCCCGACCGTATTCATCATGCGGTCGAGCCTGGCCAGCGCAATTCGAACCGATTTGACATTGGAGGGGCCGCTGGCGGACCGCTTCGCAGTTTGCTTCCCGGGGATGGCCGCCTTCGCCGGACCTTCTACTTGGCTTTCATGGTGAACTTCGACCGCGCCGGCGGACTCGGAAGCGGCGTCCACCTCTTCCGTTTCCTGCGGTGCGAACTCCGCGATGCGGCCGAGCAGGGAATCGACTCCGGTCCGCATTTCCGCTTCGTCAGCCCACTGGCGGTGCAGCGTCTTCTTCAGGACGTCTATAGACTCAAGACACAAATCCACCACTGCCGGCGACGGCTCCATTTCTCCGTCGCGCAAACGCCCGATCAAGTCCTCGATGCGGTGAGCAATTCCTCCGAGCCTCTTGAGCCCCACTTGCGCCGCCGAACCTTTGACCGTGTGAATGGCCCGAAATAGTTTGTTGATCTCTTCCGGATTGTTGTTGCCTTCCAGGGAAATGAGGCAATCGCTGACGACCTGCAGATGCTCTTCCGCCTCCGGTTGGAAAAACTCAAGAATTTCGTCTGGCACCACATCGTCCATGGGCAGCGCGTCAAAGTAAGATCCTGTCGCGGCAGCGACTAGGCCTTCTTGTTGCGCTTCTGCGGCAAATCGCTCTCGTGGTTCCGGCTGCGAAAGATTCAGAGGCGGTGGTTCCGCGGGAAACGCGAAGCGATAGCGCTCCTTGAAAACGCCGATATCGTCGAGACTTTCTTTGCCGGTGTCACTGATTTCCAGTAGATCGGTTTCCAGCAGTGAAATTCCGTCCGAAAGGAATTCCGTCAGCGGCCCATGAAGGTCGCTGCCTAGTGGCGCGTTAAGTGCGTATTGAAAGACGTGTGCCAGTTTTCCGGCAATTTCAGAAAACCGAGGGAATCCATAGCTCGCGGAAGTCCCGCTTAACGTGTGCGCGGAAATGTAAAGGCGATCCAGATCTTCGTGGCGCGGCTCCGCATCCTGGAGCACGCTAACGTATTCCCGCAAGTATTGCAGGTGCTCCGAGGCCTCCTGGAGGAATATCTCGACGGCTTCGCGGTCCAGCTTGCTCACGCTCGTCCCTCCGCCACGAGTTCCGGCTTCTGTAATTCCTCGGCCTTCGGTTTCCGGTAGAGAATGCAATCGTTCAGAACGATGGCCTGAAACTTCACCGGCATCTTGGAAATCGATTCCGAGTGCCCCAGGAACAGGTAGCCGCCTGGTTCCAGAGTGTCGTAGAACCTTTGCACCAGCGCGCGCCTGCGCTCTTCCGAAAAGTAGATCAGGACGTTCATGCAAAAGATCGTGTCCATACGGCCGACGTACACCGCGGACGCAAGGTTCATCTGTGTAAACGAAATCATCTTTCGAAGCCGCGGCTTTATCTGATGACCTCCGCTCACCTCGGTAAAGTGGTTTAACAACTGTCTTTCGTTCACGCTCGCGATGCTGCGCCCTTTGTAAATCCCGCGCTCGGCGTGTTTCAACGCGTGCCGTCCAACATCGCTTGCCAGTATTTCTACATTCCATGAATCCGCGAACGAAAGCGAGTCAGCGATCGTGATGCCGATTGAATATGGCTCTTCACCTGTGGAACAGCCGGCGCTCCAAATCCTCAGCGTGCGCGGATTGTTCCAGAATTTTTTTGTGTGCAACTCGGGCAGCACGCGCTTCTCGAATGCTTCGTATACTCCGGGATACCGGAAGAAGCTCGTTTCCTGTGTCAGCAGCCGTTCGAGCAGGCCTTCGTATTCGATGTTGGACTTGCGCATGGCGCGCAGCAGTTCCGTGCCGCGGTCCATCCCTTTCGCCCGCAGGTGTTCGCGCACACGCGTGGAGAAGAAGCGCTCGCGCGATTCATCGAAGCAAATTCCAGTTCGCTCTTCGATCAACATGCGAATCTCGCTCAACTCGTGCTCGCTCGGCCCCTGCACCTGTCCCTGGCGTTCGCTCATCGTGCTCCCGTTTTGGGCTTCTCTCTTGCTTCCGCCGTTTGGCGAAGAAGAGCGTTAGTGCTTAACGTGCAGCGCCTGCCGGGACGGGCCGCTCGGCTTCTTCTCGCGCAGCCGCAGTTTTGGATGACGCTCGGAACTGCGCCAAGCCTTCGTTTAGTTGATCCGATAGTTTGACGAGTTGGCTAACCGTTGCCACGGTTCCGCGCGTGCCTTGCGACGTCTGCCGCGTGATGCTGGAAATGATCTGCATGGCGTGCGCAACGCCTTCTGTTCCACGAACCTGTTGTTTCGAGGCCAGCGAGATTTCCTGCACGAGTTCCGCCGACTGGCGTACCACGTTGGAAATCGCGTCCAGCGCGCGGCCTGCCTGATCGGCAAGTTGTGCACCGCCTTCCACTTCCTTGGTGCCTTCCTCCATGACCACCACGGCTTCGTTCGTCTCCGCCTGAATGGCTTTGATAAGCGCTGCGATATCCTTCGTGGCGCTGCGGCTATGTTCCGCCAGCTTGCGGACTTCATCGGCGACAACCGCAAAGCCTCGTCCCGCCTCGCCCGCGCGCGCCGCTTCGATGGCTGCGTTCAACGCCAGCAGGTTCGTCTGCTCCGTGATGTCGTTAATGACGTTGATGATTTCCGAAATTTCCAGGGAGCGGTCGCCGAGAGACTTGATTTTCTTGGCGGTCGCTTGCACCGAAGCGCGGATGCGTTGCATGCCCTCGAGCGTGTCACGCACGGCGCGGTTGCCCTGTTCGGCAGCATCCAGCGCGCGGCGTGCAGCTTCGGCGCTGGCTTCAGCGTTGTTCGAAACCTGTTTCATCGAGACCGTCAGTTCTTCCACGGCGCTCGAAGTGTTGGTAATTTCCTGGTCTTGCTGAGTGGCGCCCGCCTGCATTTCATCGGCGGCAACCAGAATGTTGTTCGAGCACGCGGTCACTTCCATGGCCGCCTTGCGAACACGCTCGAGAACCTTGGTGAAATTGTCGAGCATGTAGTTGATCGAATCCGTCACGTTTCCAAGCGCATCGTTGGTCACCTTGCCGCGCTGCGATAAGTCACCACGCGCAACCTGGTTGATCACGCTCAGCAATTCCGTAATGCTGCGTTGCAGCGCGTCGTTGGCGTCCTGATTACTCGTCGCGAAACCTTGGCCACCGCGCGGTTCAGGTTGTCCGCGATGTAGCCGAGTTCATCGTTCGAACTGACTTCCGCGCGTGCGCGTGGGTCGCCTGCCGCCAGCCGTTCTGAGAATTCCGCGAGAGCCTGCACTGGTCCCAGCAGCGCACCAAATCGCCATGCCAGGATTACCGCCGTCGCTAGCGCAAGCACAATGGCGAAAAGTACCGTCCCGCCCGCCGGTGACCCAAAGTCAAACAGGGATGCCTCACCGGCCTTTTTTCCGGCGCTGAATGCCAGCCCCAGAACGACGAAGCCGATCACGCCGTTCAGCAGGACCAACGTCCAGATTGTGGAACTCAGTCGCGATTTCATGCCACCCTCCAAATCTTTTCCGCGGAGCCCGCGCCATCTTGCGGCGTCGTCTCCACAAAACTCAAATACTAGGCCCCGGAAAAACCTCGAGCAGCCGGCGCAGATCGATTACTAGCGCCAATCGGTCGTCGTGCCGCAACATACCGATGCAATGCGGCACGTTTTCCGGAGCCTGCTCGAGCAAATCCTCGGTATTCACCGAATACGTTCCGATGACTTCGTCGGAGGCGATACCGATGCGAATGTCTTCGTGATGGCTCTCGCTGCGCAGAGAAGCGACCACCACATGCTTTGGCAGCAATCCTGGCCGGCGTCCTTCCGTGATGGCGATGTCAATCAGTGGCACGATGGCGCCGCGCAAATTGAAAATTCCCACCAGGTATGCCGGGCCAAGAGGCAGCTTTGTCAACAACGGCCACTCCAGCACTTCCTCGACGTCAAGAACGGGCAAGCAGAACCGTTCACGTCCGCTGCGGAAGACGCAATACTGCGATTCCGGTGGCCGTTCCTCGATCGGTCCAAGCGCTTCGAGCAAGTCGCCGGTATCCGCGTCTGCCGGAAGAGGCTCGAGATGGAAGTCTTCGCTCATCGCCTTTTCATTTCCTCAGAGGCTCTCATGCAAACCGCCGCACCGCGCGAAGCAAGTCTTCCCGGGTAAAGGGCTTGGTAACGTATCCATCCGCACCTTGCTGCTGGCCCCAATACTTGTCGCTCACGGAGTCCTTGGAGGTCACCATGATTACCGGAATCATGTTGAATTCGGCGTTCCCCTTCAGGTCCCGGCAAATTTGGAATCCGTTTCGAACCGGCATTACCACATCCAGAAGGATCACGCTGGGCCGCTCGTTCGTAATGGTTTCCTCGACTCGCTTCGGGTCGTTCAGCCCAATGGGCCAGTAGCCTTCTTTTTCGAGCAAGCTTTGCATCAGCTTGATTTCGGCCGGCGAGTCATCAATGATCAGGACTTTTTTGTGCACAGCCGTGCTCTCCCCATACTTGTCCAGCGAACAGAGGTGCACGTCAGCAGCCAGCTTTTGCATTCCGGGTGCGCCTGTGTCGTGTTAGGTTAAATATCTTTAAATGAGCGAGTTACAGTGATGTGAATGAAGTTTAGCGGCGTCGAAGCGCAGAGGTTGCTGTCTCTTCAGTCTCAGCTTGAGATGCATTCTCAGCTTCCTGCATCTCGCTTGCCAGCGATGAGAAACGCTGCATGATTTCGTTGATTCGCAGCGCCATGTTGTGCATGGTTTTGATCTGCGCCAGCGACTGCGATGAAAGTTGCCCAGGCTCCAGCAAGAGCAATTCGGCATTTCCCAGCATCGAAGTTAGCGCGTTGTTTACGCTGTGCTTCATGTCCAGCATGTACCGGCCGAGTGTGGCGTGATTCTCGTTCTTGGCGGCGTTTCGTTCCGCCTGCCGCGCGATGCGTAGCGCTTCCGCACGCCGCAACGATTCGCCCGCAACGAGCAGCAGGGTTTGCGCCCAGTCTTCGCGAAGGGGAATGTGCACCAGCCTTGGATACTTACTGCGCAACTGCCCGAATTCCTTGGAATCTGCGGGAATACAAAGAATGACTGCGGTCACGGGGTCGAGCGAGCTGAGCACGCTGGTTAGTTTTCCATCGCGCACCGGTCCTAGAACCACGAGGTCATGAGCCGGCGCATCTTGCTCGCGCCACAAATCGCTGCTGAGTACGGTGATGTTCGGCGCTTGGCGTTCGGTTTGCCAGCAAGCCGTCAGCAGCCGGCCAAACTCGGTTTCATCGGTGAGGATGATTACGCTGGCGTTTCGCAATGAAAACCTGCTCCCTGAAGTGTCTGTCTGGCCTAGCCAATCGATCTTGGTATCTGTTACAGTTTTTCTGCTTCGTCCAGCGCCGAGAGCAGCCGCTTCGTGCTGATCCCGAGGTTTACCGCTGCTTCCGTATCCTTCGCTTGCTTGGCCACGTCCACACGTTCCTGCAATCGCGTGACTTCCACCCGCGCCATGTTCATCGCCCTGTCGAGCGAGGTGGCATTCCCCGTCACTTTGGCGGATTCCATCGCGGCGGTAACCAGCACTCGGGCAACTACCGCTCGACGCAAGTCCTCAGCCGCTGGTCCGTCTTCCCACGATGACATCAGGATTCTCGCTCCTCCGATCTTCACCGTAGTCATGGACCTTCCGCGTGTGGGAGGTGTCGCGATCAATTGTTCCCAGATGTTCTCCATGCAGTTTTCAAAATCCAGAACCACCGCCTCGTCTGGTACGGCAGCGGCGGGTGTGGCGGGACGCTCGTTGGCTTTCGCGGTAGGGTTTGAACCTGTAGACTGCGCGGCGACTTTCTTCACGGCTGGGGCGGGCTTTGCAGTTGTCGGTTGGCCAGTGGTTGCGCCGGATTTTCCAAGCGCCTTTTCGAGCGCTTGCTCCACATCCGTGCGCAGCCCCAATAGTTTGTCGAATGCCTGGCTCACCGACCGTTCGGTGTACTCCTTCTGAAAGGGTTGTTTCCATTCGCCGGCTGTCCCGCAAATCTTCTCGATCGGTTCTGTCGGCGAGAGCCCAAAATGGTGGCAGTCGATGATTCGTGCACCTGCGGACTGCAGTTGGGCCA
>WNGH01014337.1_pt1 | contig 10778 bp, 9 predicted proteins | sample 5400631 | NCBI WGS metagenome assembly WNGH01 (sample SAMN13153373, study PRJNA577476) | soil metagenome | isolation source: 115 cm soil or saprolite under Garry oak tree replicate 1 | place: USA:California | collected 2016-06-15 | reverse complement strand
TTGCTCTAAGCCAACTCAATGCGCTCTTGAACGAGCGGGCGGAGACAGAATGGGAGCTCGCGACTCCGATCGAAGAGCCTCCAGGGGTTTTCACCATGGACGAGCTGATCGCGCGCGCCCAGCAGTCCAACGCGGAATTGCAGCGGCTGGCGCAGGAGCTGCGGGTCGAGGAAGCCCACCGGCTCCTGCTTCAAGCAGAACGCTTCCCAAAGGTCACGGCGGAAGCCGGCACCGACTTGAATGCCAGGACCCAAGGCGACCCAGGAAAGGGCTTCAGCGTCGGTCCGCGCGGGCAGCTCGCAGTAGAGGTTCCGATTTTTTCCCGTAATCAAGGCGAGATTGCGCAATCGCGGGCCGCGACTCGGCTGCTGGAAAGCGAAGCGGCGGCCACGCGGCGCGCCGTCGCAGGGCGCTCGCAGAGCGCCTACTTGAATTTCGCCGCACGTCGGCGACAAGTTGGCGTGTATCGCGATAAGCTGCTGCCCGCGGGGCGCCAGCTCGCCGACCTCGCCGAGGAGAGTTACCGCTCGGGAAAGGCTGGAATTTTGACGGTTCTGGATGCACGGCGAAACGCGCAGCAGCTCGAACGCGAGTATCTTGAAAATCTATTCACCTTGCACGAGGCCTTTGCCGAGTTGGAGGAAAGCGTAGGAGCGCCTCTCGACTGATGCCCATCTTGACCCAAAGATTTTCCGGCATTGCTTTCGGCCTGCCACTCCTGGCGGCGCTCGCGCTGCCAGCCTGCTCGCACAAGTCTTCGGCCGACACTGACGAGGATGTGAAGTCCTCTGCCGATGCGGTAGCAAACGTGACAGTGACGCGCGTAGCGAAGGCCGACGTTCGCCGGACAATTACTGTGAGCGGCTCGATTGCGGCGCTTCCGAACCAGGATGTGCGCGTCAGCTCGCTCGTCGCGGGGCGCATCGCCGAGCTGAAGGTCGCCGAAGGGGACCACGTGTACGCGGGAGAACTCGTTGCCCGGCTCGATGATCCGCCGTTCCGCGACCAGCTCAAGCAGGCCGAAGCGGCTGCGGCGCAAGCCACCGCCAATCTCGAAAACGCGAAGCTCAACCGCGCGCGCAATGAGACGCTGTTTGCCCGCGGTATATCCGCGAAAAAAGACCTTGAGGACGCGCGCACGCAAGAGAGAGTCGCACAGGCGACGCTCCAGCAGGCGGAAGCCGCGCTTTCGCTCGCCAAGCTCCAGCTCGCGCGCACGGAAATGCACTCGCCCCTTGACGGCACGGTTGTCAAGCGTTTCGTCAGCATGGGTGAGCAGGTGGACGGCACGGCGGCGCAGCCGGTCGTCGAAGTGGCGCACCTCGCTGAAGTGGAGCTTCTGGCCAACCTACCTGCGCCGACGCTCAGCCGGCTTCATGTTGGACAGGTCCTCTCCCTCATCGGTGACGCTCCCGGCACCGCAGATCTCCAAGGACGCATCGTTGCCATCTCCCAGGCTGTAGACCCTGTCAGCAACGCGGGGTTGGTGCGCATCCGCATCGCGAATCCCAATGGGTCATTGCGGCTTGGTATGTTCGTGACCGCACAGGCCGCCATCGAAACGCACACGGGGGCGACCGTCGTTCCGCCGCAGGCGGTCTATCTCGATGAAGCAGGCCACCGGCACGTCTATCGCGTCGAGGGAGACACGGCGACGGCCGTGGCCGTTCAAATCGGCATTGAAACGCCCTCGCAAGTAGAGCTTCTTTCCGGCGCGAAGCCGGGCGACACCGTCGTATTGACTGGCGGCTACGGGCTAGCCGACAAAGCCAAGGTTCGCGTTCAGGGTGAAGCGAAGCCATGAACGTGGTTCGCTTCTGCCGCGAGAATCGCTACGCGGTGTACCTCGTGACGGGCTTCCTGGTGGCGGCGGGCCTCTGGGCGATGTTCGTCCTGCCCAGCAACATTTATCCCGAGCTGAATTTCCCTCGTATCGCAATCCTGATACATGCCGGAGACCTTGCTCCCGAGGCGATGCTGCTGACGGTCACACGGCCGCTGGAAGAGGCCGCCAGCACGGTGCTGGGCGTCCGCCGCGTGCGCTCGCGGACGATTCGCGGCGCTGCGGAAATCTCCGTCCTTTTCAAGCCCGACATGGACATGCAGTACGCGCTGCAGTTGGTGCAAGGGCGCGTGGGCGAAGTGCGCGGTTTGGTGCCACCCGACACGGATATTCTGGTTTCGCGCCTGACCCCGTCAGTTTTTCCGGTGCTCAGCCTCATTCTGAACGGCGACGTTCCCGGGACCGACTTGCGCGACAAAGCTTTCTACGTGCTGCGGCCGCTCTTTAGTCGTGTGCCGGGCGTGGGCCAGATTGAAGTGCAGTCCAGCGACACGCGGGAAGTCTCCGTCATTGTCGATCCACAAAGACTGCTGGCTCACCACCTCTCGCTTGTGGATATTGCGGACCGGCTGCGCGCGGTCAACCAGGTCCAATCGGTCGGCCGCTTGCAGAAGGATTACCAGCAATACCTGGTTCTGACGACGAGCCAATTTCAAGACATCGAGCAAGTGCGCAATGCCGTCGTGGCGGTGGAGGGTTCGTCGGTGGTGCGATTGCGCGACATCGCGGAGGTGCGCGACGGCATTGCGGACCATGCCATCCTCGTCACAGGGAACGGGCAACCGGCAGCCCTGCTCAACATCAGCCGCCAGATCGGCGGCAATATTCTTCAGCTCGCTGCCGACGTGAAGGGAATCGCCGCGCACCTCGGGTCGGCAATACCCGAAACGCTCCACCTTTCCCTTGTATATGACCTTGCGGAGTTCGTCGAAAGCTCCATCGCCAACGTCCGCGATGCCATCCTAATAGGTGCATTTCTCGCCGTGCTGATTTTGTTCGTTTTCTTGCGCGAGGGTCGAACGACCGTCATTGCCGCCACAAGCCTTCCGCTTTCCGTCATCGGCACTTTCTTCTTTCTCTATCTTGCCGGCGGCACGCTGAACTTGATGACGCTTGGTGGCCTTGCCATCGCCATCGGCTTGATCATTGACGACGCCGTGGTCGTAATCGAGAACATCTATCGCCATCTGGGTCTCGGCGAACAGCCCACGAAGGCCGCGGAAAACGGCACGCGCGAACTCCTGGGTCCGGTCATAGGCTCAACTGCCACCACGCTGGTCGTTTTCCTTCCGCTCGGGCTGCTCTCAGGAGTCGTCGGCGAGTTTTTTCGCGCGCTCTGCCTCACGCTCGGCATCTCAGTGCTTCTGTCGCTGATTTTTGCAGTGACGCTGATTCCGCTTCTTTCGGAGCGCTTTCTCACCGGCCGTGCCCATAGGGCTTCCGCCGAATCGTTCATTGAGCCCGGATTTGAAGAACGCATCGCAAAGACTCCCGAGGTGGCCTCTTTCTCTCGCCGCACCGGCGCGGAAATGGGCATGTTTGTCACCGAACAGAACCGCGGGGATATCCTCATCAAGATGAAGCCGCGCTCCCAACGCCGCCGCGACACCGAAGAGGTCATGAACGATCTGCGGGCGCAGATCGAGCAGAATTCTCCCCAAAAGGGAATCATCGTGGAGTTCGTACAAATCCTTCAGGACATGATCGGCGATCTGGAGGGTTCGCCGGAGCCGGTCGAAGTCAAACTATTCGGCGATAACATGCCCGTGCTTGAGCAGGTGGCCAACGACCTCGGCCCGCGCCTCGAAAAGATTCCTGGCCTGGTGGATTACAAGGCTCTCCAAAAGGGCAATCCTGAGATTGTCTTCCAGGTGGATCCGGCGCGCGCCGGCCGCGTCGGTCTCACGACGGATCAGGTGTCGCAGCAGGTAAGCGCCGGGCTGCTGGGCATTACCGAAACTTCCCTGCGCCAGTCTGACCGGACGATCGACATCCGCGTGCGTTTCCCCGATAGCCTCCGCTTCAATTACGGCCTGATCCGGCAGTTTCCCATCGTCACGCCGGCAAAAGCCATCGTGCCGCTCGAAAGTCTGGCCGAAGTCGGCCAGGTACGCGGCGCCTCACAACTCAGCCGGGAAAATCAACGGCTGATGTTGGCTTTGACGGCGCGCCTGGAAAACCGCGACCTCGGCAGCGTTATCGGTGATGTTCAGCAGGTGCTGCGCGAGACCCGGCTGCCTACCGGCGTGACTTACGAGATCGGAGGCCAGTACGAAAGCCAGCAAAGCTCCTTCCGCGAACTCCTGAGCGTGCTGGGCTTGGCCATGGCCGCCGTGTTCACGGTGTTGGTCGTGCAGTTCCGAGGTTTCCGCCCGGCGATCATCATCTTGACCGTCGCTCCGCTCTCGCTCGTCGGCGTCTTCGCCATGCTGGAGCTTACCGGCACGCCGCTCAACGTGTCCTCGTTCATGGGCATCATCCTGATGATCGGCTTGGTCGTAAAGAACGGCATCATCCTGTTCGAGTATGTCCAGCGGCTCCTCGAGCGGGAGCGGTTGCCGCTCATTGAAGCCTTGGTGCGTGCCGGCCGGATTCGCGTGCGGCCGATCTTGATGACCACACTTGCGACTCTGTTTGGTCTCTTGCCGCTTGCGCTCGGCTTGGGCTCCGGGTCGGAGATTCAGAAGCCGTTGGCCCTTGCGGTTATCGGCGGGCTTTTCCTCTCGACATTCATTACGCTGCTCGTGATGCCCGTGCTCTACACCTTCCTTGAAGCGCGCGCATCCTGAAGTTGGCTCAGCGGCCGTGGCAGGTACCTGAGCCCGAATCTTGAAATTGCCCGCCCGCGATGGGGATGAACTCCCAACGGTAGTTTCCCGGCCCCAGGCTCAGTTTCAGCACGCCAAAAGTGTTGAAGTCGCGCACTTCGCTGTTCGGAAGGGCTGCGCCGAGCGGTGTGTGACTTCGACCTCCGGTTCCCACCACGATCTCAAGGATGCCGAGCTGGGCATCGGAGTGCCCATTGGGATCCTGAGGTGCAAACCGTTCGTAGGAATGCTCGTGCCCGGCGATGATCATGTCAGCGTGCGCTTCATAAAGCGCCTGCCAGAGCGGCCGCAATTCGGGATGAATGGCATGCTTGGCGAAAACGCCGCTGCTGAATAGCGCGTGATGCCCGTAGGCTAGCGTACAGGCGGCTGGATGCTCTGCCAGGTCTTTCCTCAGCCACTTCTCTTGCTCCGACCCGGCTCCGCAACCGCCGAGGCCCGGAGCGTCGCAGTTCGTGTTGAGTACAATGATGTGCCACGCGCCGAGGTCATAGCTGTAATAACCCTTGCCTTCACGCCCCGCAGCGGCTCCCCAGTACTGAAAGTACGGGGCGGCAACCTTTGAGGAGGCGTACTCGTGATTGCCCAGTGCCGGGCGCGTCCGGCCCTTGAAGCGCCCCCAGGTCGGGCCGTAGCACTTCTCAAAGTCGCGCGTGCTGCCCGACTCATATGCCAGGTCGCCGTCGGCAAAGACTATGCCTGGAATCTTCTCGATCAGCTCCGTCGTGGCCCGGGCCCCTTCGGGAGCTTTGCAACTGGCAATGTCTCCCGCTCCGACCAGGATGGCAGTATCGTCGCTGCTGTTCCCCGGGGCCGCCACGCGTCGCTGCGTTGGTTGCGCGGGCTCTGTTTTGGAAGGGTTTTGTACGATTACCGGCTTTACGAGCAGGACCAACGTGATCGCGCCCAGACGGCAGGCGAATCGAAAACGAGTCCCGCCTAAAATGACCCCGAGGCCCATATGACGAAGAGACTCCTTTGATCTAATTAGCCTATCACCAGAGGCCAAAGATCTGTCAGACGGACTGTTCACTCACCACTTTTGCTGTTTGCTGCATCCAACAACCGTTCGCCGCAAAGACCTAGACAAGTACGACCGAAATAGTCGTATTATTGCTTGTGCGTGGAAAGGTCTGAAAGACGCCTGGAGGCTTGACGAAACCGACCCGAAGCGCTATTCTTATATCGGACTAATTTAGTCGGATATCGCTTTTAGAGAACGAATGTTCAAACTATCGAAGAAGGCGGACTACGGACTGATCGCAGTCAAGCACTTGGCCACGCATCGCAACGCCCTGGCCTATAGCGCTGCGGAAATCGCTGATCAATACGGCATTTCCGGCACACTCATGGCTAAGGTTCTGCAAAAGTTGGCGCGCGAGGGCGTGCTTCAGGCGCGGCACGGGGCGGGAGGAGGCTATCAGTTGGCGCGCGACCCCGGGCAGATTAGCGCTCTGGACGTCATTTCCGCGATTGATGGCCCGGTGCTGATCACCTCCTGCGTAACGAATCACGGCAACTGTGACGCGACGTCCAGATGCTCGGTCCGCGAACCGCTGCGCCGGGTGAACGAAAGCATCCTTCAGTTGCTGAGCAGCGTGACGATTTCGCAGATGAGCGAGGATCCGCAAGAACCCACGCTCGTGGCATTACAGAAGTAAGGGGGAAGAATGGAAATGGCTGTGAAGCTGCCGATTTACATGGATAACCATGCCACTACGCCGGTCGATCCGCGCGTGCTGGATACAATGCTGCCGTATTTCACCGGGAAGTTCGGCAACGCCGCCAGCCGCAACCATTCTTTTGGCTGGAGCGCCGAAGAAGCGGTGGAGAATGCGCGAGCTCAGATCGCTTCGCTCATCAACGCCACGCCGAAGGAGATTATCATCACCAGCGGCGCGACGGAGTCCGATAACCTGATGATCAAGGGCGTCGCGGAGATGTACCGCGAGAAGGGAAACCACATCATCACCCAGGCGATCGAACACAAGGCTGTGCTGGATACGTGTAAGCGCCTCGAAAAGTACGGCTACGAGGTGACTTACCTGCCTGTCCAGCGCGACGGCCGCGTGAATCTCGACGACCTCCGCAAGGCGATCACGCCCAAGACCATCCTGATCACCATCATGTATGCGAACAACGAAATCGGCATCATCAACCCCATCGCCGAAATCGGCAAAATCGCAAAAGAGCATGGCGTGTTCTTTGCCGTGGATGGTGTGCAGGCTGTCGGCAAGATTCCAGTCGACGTGCAGAAGGACAATATCGATTTGCTCGCCATCAGCGGGCACAAGATTTACGGGCCGAAGGGTGTCGGCGCGCTTTACGTCCGCCGGCGCAACCCCCGCGTGCAGATTTCCGCCATTATCGATGGCGGCGGCCACGAGCGCGGCATGCGCTCGGGCACCTTGAATGTGACTGGCATTGTGGGTCTGGGAAAGGCTTGCGAGATTTGCCAGAAGGAGATGCCGGAAGAGAGCGTGCGGATGCGCGGGCTCCGCGACCGCCTGAAGGACGGCCTATTGAACAGGCTGGACGAGGTTTACATCAACGGCTCGATGGAGCACCGCTTGCCCAATAACCTCAACATGAGCTTTGCCTATGTCGAGGGCGAATCGCTCCTGATGGGCATCAATGACGTCGCCGTTTCGAGCGGCTCGGCCTGCACTTCGGCCACGCTCGAACCGAGCTACGTGCTCAAGGCTTTGGGCGTTGGCGAAGACCTCGCGCACACATCGATCCGCTTCGGCCTCGGCCGCTTCAACACGCCGGAAGAGGTCGATTACGTGATCGAGAAGATGGTCACGGTAGTCAATAAGCTGCGCGAGCTTTCGCCGCTCTATGAAATGGCCAAGGAAGGCATCGACATCAGCAAGATGAAGTGGCAGACAGCGTAACGGGGAGAAAGGGAAGAAAAAAGAGGAATGGCACAAGAAGGAACAATCAATATCCATCGGTCGATTGCGGGCACCGGCGCCGCGTTTCACGTGACGTTCGCCCCGTATGACGCCGATGCCGGAACCGCCGGCGTGCGACGGTTCCAGGAACTCCAGCACGTGCGCGCGTTTCTCCGCGTGCTCGGGATTGGTGCGGACTACATCCGGGAGGCGCTGCGGCAGCTCGCCGCTGGCCGTTCGGCGTCCCTGCCAAACGTCAGCTTGTCGGACACGGCGTTTCGCCGGGCGGGTTTTGAAAACATCGATAATTTCGCAAGGAGCGTAGGCTAATGGCATACAGCGATAAAGTCGTAGACCATTACAACAATCCGCGCAACGTCGGCAGCCTGCCGAAGGACGACCCGAACGTGGGCACCGGCCTGGTGGGTGCGCCCGAGTGCGGCGACGTGATGAAGCTGCAGATGAAGATCAATCCCGAGACGCAGGTCATCGAGGAGGCGAAGTTCAAGACCTTCGGCTGCGGCTCGGCGATTGCCAGCTCGTCTCTCGCCACCGAGTGGGTTAAGGGCAAGACCGTCTCCGAGGCGCTCTCCATCAAGAATACGGACATCGTCCGCGAACTCTCACTCCCCCCGGTGAAGATTCACTGTTCGGTTCTGGCTGAGGACGCCATCAAGGCTGCGATCCGCAACTGGAAAACCAAACACGGGGTCGAGGCGGCTGCCGAGGAGAAGGTCGCGCACTAAGCACGCGGTTTGCGGATCGCTCCGGCCGGTCCGCACCCACCGTTGTGAAGAGGCGGATACCGATGGCCGTTGACGTTGCCAGCCCGAAGATTGCCGCGATTCACCTGACTGAGCGCGCCGCGGAACGTATCCGCGCCCTGCTCGGCAAGGAAGGTGTGTCGCCGGAAACCGGCGGGTTGCGCGTCGGCGTGCAGGGCGGCGGCTGTTCGGGCCTGTCGTACGCGATGCGGCTCGAAGTGCAAGCGCGCGATCGCGACAAGATCTTTGAAGAGCATGGCGCGCGCATCTTCGTGGACCCGAAAAGCTTTCTGTATCTCAGCGGCACGACGCTCGATTACGAGATGAGCGTGATGCGCCAGGGATTTGTCTTTCAGAATCCCAACGCCGAGCGCAATTGCGGCTGCGGCAGCTCGTTTACCGCCTAATTCTGTGGACGGGGGAATCGCGGCGGGGAAAACGCTCGAGACCGGGCCTGACAAGTGGTTGGCAGCCGGACCCGCCAGCCACTTTTTTTGTGCCTCAAGGTGAATCCTGATCGGAACCGAAATGAGTGCAACGCACACCGCATCAATGACTCCCTTGATCTGCTGGAGTTGCCGGGAGCGCGCGCTCGGCCCGCACTTCTGCTCCAATTGCGGCAAGATCCAGCAGCTTCCGCGCGACGTCGATTATTTTGCCTTTTTCGGCCTGCCCCGCAAGTTGTGGATCGAAGGGGCCGAGCTGGAGAAAAAATTTCTGCAATTGAGCTGGCAACTGCATCCGGATAACTTTGTGCATGCGACAGAGCGGGAGAAAGAGCTTTCGCTCGAGCGCAGCTCGCAACTGAACGACGCCTACCGCACGCTGCGCGAGCCCATCAGCCGCATCGAATATCTCTTGGCCATAGAAGGCGCGCGCAAGGAGGGCGAGCACAAACAGCAGGCGCCGCCGGAATTGCTCGAAGAAGTCTTCGGGCTGAACGAATCGCTCGACGCGCTGCGGGAAGCGAAGACGGGTGGCGGTGATTTGAGCGCATTGAAAACGCGGCTCGAAGCGGCGGAAAATAATTTTCAAGAGAAGCTTGCGGAAGTGGATGAGCAACTTCAGGGTATCGCGCGGGAATGGGACGCCGCGCTCGACAAGAACGTGGAGAACGCCGCGCGAAACAAACTCATGGCGCGGATGAACGACCTGCTCAACCGCCGCTCGTATATTCGGAACCTCGTCCGCAACGTCGCGGCGGAATTGGCCGGCTGAAGACGAATTTGATTGCTTTTGGCGAAAACTGAAACTGAGACTGAAAGTGATAACTGACGACTGAAATGAGACGCATCGTCGGAATCGATCTGGGCACCACGAACAGCCTCGTCGCGTACTTCGATCCGCAGACGGGTGCGGCGAAGTGTATTCCGGGTCCGTACGGCGAGACGCTTTGCCCCTCGGTTGTGAGCCTTGATCCTGACGGGAGCATCATCGTCGGCGAACCGGCGCGTCGCCGTCTGCTCACGCAGCCCGAGCGAACAATCTATTCCGTGAAGAGGCTCATGGGCCGCGGGCCCGCCGACGTGCAGAACGAGCTGAGGCTCTTTCCGTTCCGCATCGATTCCGCCAGCCAGAACGTCATCCGCGTAAGGCTCGGCAGCAAGCTGTTCACGCCGCCGGAAATTTCAGCGTTCATTCTGCGAGAGCTGAAGAATTGGGCCGAAGCCTATTTCGCCGAACCGGTGGATCGCGCGGTCGTCACTGTTCCCGCTTATTTCAACGACGCGCAGCGCCAGGCCACCAAAGACGCCGGGCGAATCGCCGGCCTGGAAGTTCTGCGGCTGGTCAACGAGCCCACTGCCGCGGCGCTCGCCTACGGCCTCCACGAGAAGCGGCGCGGCAAAGTGGCCGTGTACGATCTCGGCGGCGGCACGTTCGACATCTCGATTTTGAAGCTCGTCTCGACCAGCGAGGGCGACATCTATCAGGTGCTCTCGACCAACGGAGACACACATCTCGGCGGCGACGATATTGATAATCTGCTCCAGGCCCTCATCCACGAAAAGATTCTTCAGCAGCACCGGGTAGATTTTTCGCCCCGCGCCGAGCTTGCGCAGGAGTTGCGCACAGCGCTCATCCGTGTGAAGCATGAACTCTCTGAAAAAGATGCGGCCGCACTGCGGTTCCCGCTGCCGAACGGCGCGATGTTCGTCCACGAATTCACGCGTGGCGCATTGGAGGCGTTGATTTGTCCCATCGTCGATCGCACGATGGGTCCGGTGAAGCAGGCGCTGGCCGACGCCCAGCTGAAGCCCGGCGACCTGGACGAAGTCGTGCTCGTCGGCGGCGCTACGCGCACTCCTCTCGTCCGCCGCACTGTGCACGAGTATTTCAATCGCCCGCCGCACACCGAGCTGAATCCGGACGAAGTCGTCGCGCTCGGCGCGGCGGTGCAGGCTGACATTCTCGAGCGCGGCGTGAAGAACATGCTGCTGCTCGACGT
>WNGH01013793.1_pt1 | contig 10779 bp, 6 predicted proteins | sample 5400631 | NCBI WGS metagenome assembly WNGH01 (sample SAMN13153373, study PRJNA577476) | soil metagenome | isolation source: 115 cm soil or saprolite under Garry oak tree replicate 1 | place: USA:California | collected 2016-06-15 | reverse complement strand
CTTGGCGGCCGCCTCGGCAAACGAGACGCGCTTGGGCTCGGCTATGCTCGGCGTGGGCTGCGCGGTCTTTGGCTCCGTGACCTGGACCACCTCACGGAACGCGACGGGCTCGGGCTTCAGCTCGACGACCGGCACGACCCGCGTCTCCGCCATCGGCTCCTGCGCCACGTGGCCGTTCGGGGCCGCCGGCTCGATCGCGATCTCGAGCGGAATGGCCTCGACGATCGGGCTCGGCTCGACGGCCACAACCGCGGCCGGTGCCTCGACGTTCGGCTCCACGCGCGGCGCCGGCTCGGGCTCCGGCACTAGCTTTACGACTGCGACCGGCGCCGGCGCCGCCTCGACGACGGGCGCGGCGCTCGTGCGGCTGATCATGCTCACCACGGGCGCGACCTCACGCACCGGCGCCGCCACCTGAGTGGGGCGCTCGGCCGGCCGCGCCAGGATGGAGTCGACGTTGGCCTGGCTCAGGAGCTTCTGGACCCGCGCGCTCGCCGCGCGCTGGGCGCCGCCCAGCGTCACCACGTTCTCCGTCACGGGCTGGGCGGCCACCGGGCTCGCGGCCTCGGGCCGCGGGCTGGGTTCGCTGATGGACGTCCGGCGAAGCCGGGCGAGGCGCTCGAAGTAGACGGCGGGCGTGCCGTCGACGTCGAGGAGCCGGAACTCTATGCAGTCCACGTCGGGGAAGCCGAGCTGCTTCATCTTCCGATGGAACGAGTCGGGCATGCGCTCGATCACGAAGACCAGCCGAGGCGGCCGCGCCTCGGAAAGCTCCACGCCGGTGTAGAGGCGGCGGATCGCGTCGGGATATTCGAGGCACCAGGAGTACGCCTCGACGGCCTTGAGGAGCATTTCCTCGTCGGCGGTGAAGCCGATCGCCATCAGGACCAACGAGCCGCTGGCGTCTCGCGCGACCGCGTCGATCGTCGCGTGGCCCAGGAGCAGCCGGTAGTCGAGCACGGTGAGACCCGTCTCCAGGCCCGCGGCGTTTTCGATCACGAGCGCGTGCAGCTTCTCGATGTCCTTGACCTCGAGCTTGACGGCCGTCTTCATTCGCTTGCTCCCATTGATGTTGAAGTCTTGAACCGCTACCCGCCCCCTGATAGAGCAGGAAGGGTGCCAAGGGGGTCAAGTGGCCGTCAGAACAGGCCAAACGTCTCGGCGCTGCGGCCCAAAGACCGGGGCGGCTGGACAATTACCGGACGAAGCGAGCCCCTGGACGGAAAGGAATTAGCCAGCCTCGGTGAGCTTTTTCCGGAGGGTCTGACGGGTGATTCCGAGAACTTTGGCCGCCTCGCTCTTGTTGCCTTTCACCTGGTCCATGACCTTCAGGATGTAGTCGCGCTCGACATCGGCGAGGGTGAGTGGCTCCTTGCGCGCCGGGGCCTCCCCGCCGCGGCCTGCGCCTCCGCCCGTGAATTGCGGGGGAAGGTCGCGCGGCTCGATCGTGTCGCCGGTGGACAGGATCACCAGCCGCTCGATCAGGTTCTTGACCTCGCGGACGTTGCCCGGCCAGTCGTGGCTGACCAGGAGCGCCTCCGTCTCGCGCGACAGACGCTTGACCGATTTGTTCAGCGTCGCGTTCGCCTCGGCGAGGAAGTGGCGCGCCAGCGGTAGGATGTCCTCGCGCCGCTCGCGGAGCGGCGGGATCGTGAGCGGGATGACGTTGAGCCGGTAGAAGAGGTCCTCACGGAACTTTCCCCCCTTCACCATCGTCTCGAGGTCCCGGTTCGTGGCGGCGACGACGCGCACGTCCACCTTGATGTCGCGCGTGCCGCCCACGCGCTTGAAAGCCCTCTCTTGCAGACAGCGGAGGAGCTTCGCCTGGCTCCCCGGCGCCATCTCACCGACCTCGTCGAGGAAGAGCGTTCCGCGGTCGGCCATCTCCATGAGGCCCTTCTTCGTCGTCTTGGCGTCGGTGAAGGCGCCCCGTTCATGGCCGAAGACCTCGCTCTCGAAGAGCGTCTCCGTGATCGCCGCGCAGTTGATCTCCATGAACGGCAGGTTCCGCCGTGCACTCTCGTAATGGAGTCCCTTGGCGACGAGCTCCTTGCCCGTGCCGCTGTCGCCGTGGATGAGGATCGTGTGCGCCTCGCTCTGCGCGATCTGGCGGATGATCTCGCGCATCCGCCGCGTCGCCTCGGATTCGCCGATGAGCTGATACTTGCTCTCCTCGCGCCGGTGAAGGCGCGTGATCTCGCGCCGCGCCTTGACCTCTTCGAGCGCCCGGCTCACCGAGATCCGGAGCTTGTCGAGGTGCTGGAACGGCTTTTCCAGATAGTCCGTGGCGCCGGTCTTGATCGCGGCGACCGCGCTCTCGATGTGCCCGTACCCCGTGATCATGATCACGGCCGTCTCCGGGTGGCGCGCCTTGAGGTCGCGCAGCACCGCGATGCCGTCGGTGTCGGGCAATCTCAGATCAACGAGCGCCACGTCGGGCCCCATCTGGTCGGCCATCTCGAGGCCTTCGCGTCCCGTGCCCGCGGAGTGGACCTCGATGTTTTCCTCCGCCAGCACCTTCGTGACGAGCGTACGGATGTGACGCTCGTCGTCGATGACCAGAACGCTGTCCATGTCGCCGTCAATTCTAGTCGAATTGGACCGCGTTAAGAAACTAGCCAACCGCAATGAAACTAGCCAGGGATGCCGGCCACGTGTACGGCGGGCCCGATCACTCCAAACCGTCGGGATTCCAGGGGCTTACCAGAGAGCCCCCGACTGCGGTATGGTGGCATGTCTCTTGACTGTTTCTGGAGATGGAAGGAGCGGAACGCATGTCGGCCGGCGGCCGAGACATCACGCAGCGACTGCAGCAGCTCATCCAGATCGGGATCGCGCTCACGAGCGAGCGAGACCTTTCGGTGCTGCTCAAGCGTATCGTCGCCGAGGCGCGACGCTTCACGGGCGCCGAGGCCGGTACGCTCTTCCTGCGCGAGGGTGCCGAGCTGAAGTTCATGGTGGTGCAGAACGACGCGCTCAAGTCCCGGCTCGGCACGCGCGAGATGCGGAAGCGGATCCAGTCGGAGCGGGTGCCGCTCGATCGTCCGAGCCTGGCGGGATGGGTCGCGAGGTACGGCGAGGCGATCAACCTCGACGACGCTTACGCCATCCCCGCCGACCGCGGATACGAATTCGAGCCGGTCATCGATGAGAAGCTCGGGTACCGGACCCGGTCGGTCCTCGTCGTGCCGCTGAAGGATCCCTCGAACGAGGTGATCGGTGTGCTCCAGCTGATCAACGCGCTGGACGACGAAGGATTCGCCGTCCCGTTCCCCGCGGCCGACGAGGACCTCGTGCGCTCGCTCGCGTCGCAGGCCGCGGTCGCGGTACGGAACGCGCTGCTCGAGAGGCTGTCCTTCAAGGACCCGCTCACCGACGCCTACAACCGGCGCTATTTCGCGCTGCGCATCGCGGAAGAGGCGAAGCGCCACGAGCGCTTCGGCGAGCCCGTCTCGCTCGTGCTGCTCGACATCGACCGCTTCAAGGAGATCAACGACCGGTTCGGCCACGCCGCCGGCGACACCGTGCTCCGCGAGCTCACGCAGATTCTCATGGCGCACTCCCGGTCGTTCTCGATCGTCACGCGCTACGGCGGCGACGAGTTCGCCGTGCTCCTCGTGAACACGCCGAAGATGGGCGCGGTCAAGTACGCCCGGCGCATCAAGGGCCTGATCGAGAGCCACGCGTTCGCGAACGGCCGCGTCACGGTGAGCGTCGGCGTGGCGAGCCTGCCCGAGGACGTGACGGAGAGCGATGAGCTGACGCTCGCGGCGGACCGCGCGCTGTACGTCGCCAAGCGCCTCGGTCGCAACTCGGTGGAGATCGCATAGCGCGCTCCCGGCGGCGCGACCCGCCGCATATACTCCGGGCATGGCGGCTGACCCATCGGCGCTCGCCGTGCTCGACTCGATCCAGCGTCGCGTGCTCTGGCTCTCGACCTTCATGGTCCACCACGCCAACACACGGCCGGGCGATGGCACGAAGGTCGGCGGTCATCAGGCCTCCTCCGCCTCGGTCGTGAGCCTCCTCACCGCGCTCTATTTCGGCGCGCTCCGGTCGGACGACATCGTCGCCGTGAAGGCCCACGCCTCACCGGCCTTCTACGCGATCCAGTACCTGCGCGGGCGGCTCCCCGTCGAGCGGCTCTCCGCGCTGCGCGAGTTCGGCGGGCTGCAGGCCTACCCGAGCCGGCGCGCGAATCCGGAGATCGTGGACCTCGCCACGGGCTCGATGGGCCTCGGCGCGGTCGCCGCGACGTTCGGCGCCCTCGCGACGCGCTACGCCGCCGACCACGGCGGTGCGACGGCGCCGGGCCGGTTCGTCGTGATGGTGGGGGACGCCGAGCTCGACGAGGGCAACGTGTGGGAGGCGCTCGGCGAGGAAGTCGTCGGGCGCCTCGGCAACGTGCTCTGGATCGTCGACGTCAACCGGCAGAGCCTCGACCGCATCGTGCCCGACGCCCGCCCCCGTCAGCTCGCCGACATGTTCCGCGCGTGCGGCTGGCGCGTGCTCGAGCTGCGCTGGGGCCGCCGGCTGCAGACGCTCTTCGGCAGCGCCGGGGGCGCGCGCCTGCGGGAGCGGCTCGAGAGACTGCCCGCGCGCGAGTACCAGCGACTGCTGCGACTGCCGGGCTCGTCCGTGCGCAAGGCGCTCGCCACGGGGGCAGACGGCGCCGTCGACGCCTCGATCGAGCGCCTGCTCGCGCCGCTCGCGGACGGCGAGCTCGCCGACCTCGTCGCCGACCTGGGCGGTCACGACCTCCCGCTGATCCTCGACGCCTATGCCGAGGCCGGTGGCGAGCGCGCGCGCCCGACGGTGATCCTCGCGCACACGCTCAAGGGCTGGCGGCTGCCCTTCGCCGGCGATCCGCTCAACCACACGATGGTGACGACCGCCGCGCAGATCCAGGAGCTCCGCGAGGCCCTCGGGGTGCGGCCGGGCGAGGAGTGGGACGCCTTTCCGCCCGACGGGCCCGAAGGGCGGCTCATCCGCGGGTTGCCGCCGCTCTGGGTTCCGCCCGCGCCCGCGCCGCCGCCGGCGGTGCCGGAGGCCCTCGACGAGGCGTATCCCGACGAGACCTCGACGCAGGAGGCCTTCGGGCGCGTGCTCGGCGCGCTCGCGCGGCAACCCGCGGGCGACACGATCGTCACGGTCTCGGCGGACGTCGCCGTCACCACGCATCTCGCCGCGTGGATGAATCGCCGGGGCATCTGGTTCCCCGAGGCGCGATCCGACCCGTTCGGCGACGTCCCGCAGGCGGTCGCGTGGCGCGAGTCGCCTGCCGGCCAGCACATCGAGCTCGGCATCGCGGAGCACGATCTCTTCCTGCTGCTGGGCGCGCTGGGGCTGGCACGCGAGATCTCCGGGACGCCGCTCCTGCCGATCGGCACGCTCTACGACCCGTTCGTGACCCGCGGCCTCGACGCCCTGTATCACGCGCTCTACGCCGGCGGCCGGTTCGTCGTCGTCGCGACACCGTCCGGCGTCAGCCTGGCGCCCGAGGGCGGCGCCCACCAATCGGTGATCACGCCGCCGATCGGCGTGGCGCTGCCGGCCCTCGCGTACTATGAGCCCGCGTTCGCGCGCGAGGTCGAGTGGATCCTGCTCGCGGCGCTTCGCGCGATCGCCGAGGGAAGCGGCGAGAGCCTCTATTTGCGTCTCTCCACGAAGCCGGCGGATCAGCGGCTCGCGCCGCCGCCGACCGACGCGTACCGCGCGGCGGTGCTGCGCGGCGGCTACCGGCTCCTCGACGCGCGGCCCGAGTCGGCCTGGGACCCCGGCGCGAACGCCGTTCACGTCTTCGCCGCCGGCGCGATGGTGGCGGAGGCCGTGGAGGCCGCGCGGCGCCTGCGCGAGGCAGGCGTCCTCGCGAGCGTCTTCGTCGTGACGAGCCCGGATCGCCTCTACCGTGACCTGCGCGACCGGCGGCCGTACCTGTTCGATCTCGTGGCCGCGGACGAAGAGGAGGTGCCCGTCGTCTCCGTTCTCGACGGTCACTCGCACGCGCTCGCCTTCATCGGCGGAGCGCTCGGCGTGCCCCAGATCGCGCTCGGGGTGGACCACTTCGGCCAGTCCGGCGCGCGCGCGGACCTTTATCGCCACTACGGCATCGACGCCACCGCGATCGTCGGCGCGGCGCGCGCGCTGCTCGGTGGCTCCGGGTGACGGGGCCAGCGAGCGCGCCAGCGATGCCTGGGCTATACTCCAGCCACACATGGCGACGCTGGCCCCGGAGCGCAAAGTCGCCCTGAGACGCGAGCTCGAGGCGATCGTCGGGCGGGGCGGCGTGCTGTCCGACCCGGACGAGCTCCTCGTCTACGAGTCCGACGGCCTGACGCTGTTCCGCGCCCTCGCCGACTTCGTCGTCTTGCCGACATCGGCGGAGCACGTGAGTGCGATCGTACGGCTTGCCAACCGCGAGGCGCTGCCGTTCGTCGCGCGTGGCGCGGGCACGGGCCTGGCCGGTGGGTGCCTGCCCGCGGAGGGGGGCATCGTCATCTCGCTCATGCGGATGAACCGCGTGCTCGAAATCGACTACGACAACCAGCTCGCGGTCGTCGAGCCGGGCCTCGTGAACCTGCATCTCTCGTGGGCCGTTGGTCCGCAGGGCTACTACTACGCGCCGGACCCATCGAGCCAGCAGGCGTGCACCATCGGCGGCAACATCGCCACCAACTCCGGGGGGCCGCACACGCTGAAGTACGGTGTGACGACCAACCACGTGCTCGGCTTGGAAGTGGTGATGCCGGACGACGGGAGCATCGTGTGGCTCGGCGGCCGCACGCGCGACGCGCTCGGCTACGACCTCGCGGGCGTCTTCGTCGGGTCGGAGGGGACCTTCGGCATCGCGACCAAGGTCGTGGTCCGAATCTTGAAGAAGCCGCAGGCGGTGAAGACGGTGCTCGCGGTGTTCGACGAGATCGACCAGGCCTCCGCCGCGGTGTCCGCGGTCATCGGCCGCGGCCTCGTGCCGGCGGCCATGGAGATGATCGACCACCTCACGATCCAGGCGGTCGAGGACGCCTTCGGCTGCGGCTATCCGCGCGACTGCGCCGCGGCGCTGCTCATCGAGCTCGACGGGTTGGCGACGGGGATCGAGGCGCAGGCGGAGCGGATCGTCGCCGCGTGCCGGGACAGCGGCGCGCGCGAGGTGCGGACGGCCGCGAGCGAGGCGGAGCGGCAGCTCCTCTGGAAGGGCCGCAAGTCGGCGTTCGGCGCCTACGGGCGCGTGTCGCCGGCCTACATGGTGATGGACGGAGTGATTCCGCGGACGAAGCTGCCCTACGTCCTCCGTCGCGTGAACGACATCGTCGCGTCCCGCGGCCTGCGCGTCGGCAACGTGTTCCACGCGGGCGACGGCAATCTGCATCCGAACATCCTCTACGATCCGCGCAACCCCGGCGAGGAGGCGCGCGTCGTCGCGGCCGGCGCCGAGATCATGAAAGTGTTTCTCGGCCGCGGACCTGGCGTTCATGCAGCGACTCAAGAGCGCGTTCAACCCGACCGGCCTCTGCAACCCCGGCAAGGTGTTTCCCACCCGCAAGTCGTGTGTCGAGGCGGGCCCGGTCGCCTACAAGCCCCACGCGATCGAAGAGCAGGGGCTCGCCCAGCGCTTCTAGCGCGGGCCGCGGCGGTGGGGGTGCCGCTCCTCGACAGGCTCCGATCCATCGTCGGCCCGGCGCACGTGCGCGCGGGCGTCGAGCTGTCGCCGTTCGTCGTCGAGGGGTGCGCGCCTGAGGCCGCCGTCTTTCCGGGCGCGGTGGACGAGGTCGCCGCGGTCGTCCGTCTCGCCGGTGAGACGGACGTGCCGGTGCTGCCCTGGGGTGGCGGCACGGCCGCGGCCGTCGGCACGCCGACCGCGCGCCCCGGAGTCGTCCTGGGCCTCGGCCGACTGAACCGGCTTGTCGAGCACGAGCCCGGTGATCTCACCGCGACTGCGGAGGCCGGTATGACGCTCGGCGATCTCCAGTCGGCGCTCGCCGCGCGCGGCCAGTGGCTCTCCCTCGACCCCGGCGACGCCGAGCGCGCGACCCTCGGCGGCGTGCTCGCGGCGAACGCCTCGGGTCCCCGCCGTCACCTCTACGGCACGGCGCGCGATCTCCTGATCGGTCTCACGGTGGTTGCGGCTGACGGCAGCATCGTGCGCGGATCGTGGGGCACGCTCGGCGTGATCGTGGAGGCGACGGTGAAGCTGCGGCCGCGGCCCGCCGCCGAGCGACTGCTCGCCGTGCGCTTCGACCGGCTCAAGGACGCGGGCGCCGCGGTCCGCGGCCTGCTCGCCAGCGATCTCATCCCGAACGCCGTCGAGATCCTCGACCCCGGTGTGTGCGCGGGCCTCGGCCTCGTCGGGTCGCCGACGCTCGTCGTGGGCTTCGACGGACTCGCCGAACAGGTGGATTGGCAGGCGGCCGAGCTGTCCGCGCTCGCGACGCCGCTGGGTGGTCACGGCGCGGCGGAGCTGGACCCGATGGTCTGGACGCGACTTGCGGTCGGCGCGCGCGCGGCGTTCCCGGCGCTGGCCGCGGTGATGGGGTTCAGCGTGCTCCCCACGCTCGTCGCCGAGCTCATGGAGCAGGGCGCGGCGGCCGCGCGGAACCGCGGGCTCCAGAGCGCGTGGTCGGCTCACGCGGGGATAGGTTCGGTGACCGGTGCGCTGGCGGCGGATCCTGAGCCCGCGCGGGTTGCCGCCGCGCTCGAAGAGTGGCGCGGCCACGCGCGCGCCGGCGGCGGCCACGCGACGCTCGAGTGGGCGCCACTCGCCGTGAAGTCGCGCGTCCCGGTGTGGGACGATCCGGGATCGGCAACGCGCCTGATGCGCGGGATCAAGGAGCAGCTCGACCCGCGGAATCTCTTGAATCCCGGCCGCTTCGTAGCCGGGATCTGAGCCCGCCCATGGCCCACGCGGTCCACGAACCGACGGCCCCGACGGCGCTCGCGCTCCACGGCCTGTCGGTCGAGGGTGTCAACCAGTGCGTCCATTGCGGGTTGTGCCTCGCGTACTGTCCGACTTTTTCGGTGCTCGGGACGGAGATGGACTCGCCGCGGGGCCGCATCTTCCTCATCAAGTCGCTCGCCGAGGGCCGGGTGGGGCTCACCGACTCGACCGTCGAGCATCTCTCGCTCTGCCTTGACTGCCGAGCCTGTGAGACCGTGTGCCCGGCCGGCGTGCCGTACGGCCACCTCATCGAGGCGGCGAAGGCCGAGATCGAGCGTGCCCGCCCCGGCGGCGTGCTGCGGCGGGTGTTCCGGTGGATGAACTTCGGCCTGCTACTCGGCCACCCGCGAATGCTGAGAACGGCCGCCGCCGGGCTCGCCCTGTACCAGCGGAGTGGGCTGCAGGCGCTCGTGCGCGCGACACGCCTTGTGCGTCTCTTGCCGGGCACGCTGCCCGCGTGGGAGGCGCTGCTGCCGACACTGCCGCCGAGCGCGGAGCGCGCGCCGCTTCCCGAGGTGACTTCGGCCGAGGGGCCCGCCCGCGCGCGCGTCGCGCTGCTCGCGGGCTGCGTGCAGTCCGTGGTCTTCGCGGCGCACAACCGGGCGACGGCGCGCGTGCTCGCGAAGAACGGCTGCGAGGTCGTCGTCCCCCGCGACGCGGGCTGCTGCGGCGCGCTGAACTCGCACGGCGGCGACCACGCCGGCGCCCTCGCGCTGGCCCGCGGCACGATCGAGGCGTTCGAGCGCGCCGGCGTGGACGCGGTCGTCGTCAACGCGTCGGGATGCGGCGCGCACATGAAGGGCTACGGTCACCTCCTCGCCGGGGACGCCGCGTGGGCGGAGCGCGCGGTCCGCTTCGCGCGCTCGGTGCAGGACGTCGCCGAGTTCCTCGCGCGCGAGCCGCTGCGCGGCCCGCTCTCGCCCGTGGCGAAGACGCTCACCTACCATGATCCGTGCCACGTCGTGCACGGCCAGAAGATCCGACGCCAACCGCGCGAGCTGCTCGCCCAGATCCCGGGCGTCAGGCTCGTCGAGCTAACCGAGGCGGACTGGTGCTGCGGCTCGGCGGGCCTCTACAACCTCACGCAGCCCGAGATGGCGGAGCGCCTCCTCCGGCGGAAGGTGGGACACGTCGAGGCGACACGCGCGGACGCGGTCGTGACCGCGAACCCGGGCTGCATCCTGCAGATCCAGTCGGGACTCCGGGCGCGCGGCCTTGATCTGCCGGTCTGGCACTTGGTCGAGGTCCTCGACCGCGCCTACGGTGCGCCGTGAGCGCGTCGCCGCGCGACGCGATACCGCGCGAGCACAAGGCGCACGCGCCGGCGCGGGTCGGCTGCTTCGTCGTCACCGTCTCCGACACGAAGACGGACGCCACGGACACGAGCGGCGCCCTGATCCGCGAGCTGCTCGCCGCGGCCGGGCACGCGGTGGCCGGCTCCACGATCGTGAGGGACGAGCCCGCCGACGTCGCGCGCCTCGTGCGCGAGGCAAGCGCGCGGTCGGATGTGCAGGTGGTGATCCTGACCGGGGGCACGGGAATCACGTCTCGCGATTCGACCTTCGAGGCGGTCGAGGGACTGCTCGACAAGCGGTTGCCCGGATTCGGCGAGCTGTTCCGGGTGCTCTCGTACCAGGAGGTCGGTGCCGCGGCGATGCTCAGCCGCGCGCAGATGGGTGTGCACGCGCGGCGCGTCGTCGTGTCGCTGCCGGGCTCTCCGAACGCCTGCCGCCTCGCGCTCGAAAAGCTCCTGATCCCCGAGCTCGGTCACCTCGTGCGCGAGCTCTCGCGCTAGACGTCGGTCACTCGCGGTCGTCCGCTATACTCGGGACTGTGGTCAAGGG
>WNGH01010376.1_pt1 | contig 10785 bp, 10 predicted proteins | sample 5400631 | NCBI WGS metagenome assembly WNGH01 (sample SAMN13153373, study PRJNA577476) | soil metagenome | isolation source: 115 cm soil or saprolite under Garry oak tree replicate 1 | place: USA:California | collected 2016-06-15 | reverse complement strand
TGGTTTCAGCGAATCCTGCCAAAGGTCTGGATTTACTTGTTGAGCTGAGGTTGATGGAGTGGATCGTGCCAGAAGTACTCGCGTTGCGTGGTGTTAGCCAACAAGCCTCGAAAGTGATTCATACAAAAGATGTCTATGCGCATGTACTACGAGTCGTTGAGCGCTCATCTCCTCGACTGATCTGTCGTTGGAGCGCTTTGTTGCATGATATTGCGAAACCGCGCACACGAACATTAGAAGATGGCAAAGTACACTTTTTCGGACACGAGGATGTCGGAGCCTACATGGCGCGAGATATCCTGAAACGTTTGCACTTTGACCGGGATTTTATCGAGAGTGTGTCGAAAATAGTGCGCTTACATATGCGCGCGAACGCGTATACTTCGGACTGGACAGATGGGGCAGTACGCCGACTCATGCTGGATAGTGGGAATGATCTGCCAGATCTACTTGATCTTTCGCGAGCTGACATCACCAGTTATCGAGCAGATAAAGTGACACGAGCAGTTGCTCGTGTCACTGAACTTACAGAGCGTTGCCAGCGCTTGAGGGAAGAAGCTGAACGTATGCCTCTAAAAAGTCCTCTAGATGGCAACGAATTGATGGAGATATTTGGACGTGGTCCAGGGCCATGGTTACGGCCAATAAAGGATCATTTGCTAAGCCTGGTTATTGATGGGGCGCTTGCTCCAGATGATAAGGAAGAGGCAGTAGAGATAGCAAGAGCCATGCTAGATAAAGGGGTATAATACCCATATACATACTGGCATAAACCCCATGCAAAGGACATGATGATGACAAAGGCACATAATAAATCAGGAACAGGATCTCAAAAGCCTGTAACAGTTAACACAAAGACAACTCAAGCTAACAAGCAGAGGACAGACGCTTCTTCTACCTCGGGTAGTACGAGCCAACCCAATGCACCCAAATCACAATCAGCGCCTTCGATTAGCATTCAAACTGAGAATCCTAAAGAGAAGCAGAGTAGCAAGGGCCGCAAGCCAGTAGTAGGCGGTACGGCGGTTCAGGGAGCAAAATCAACACAGCCTAAAGAAATCAAAGCGACATCGCCGACACAACAGGAGGCTGAGAGTTATAACCGCGAGATGCGCAGGCGCATGCAACACATGGGCACCGGTCCTTATGGTGGAAGTCCGACCGACGCTGTGCGTGATAGGAGACAGAAACGCATTGATAAACGCAAACAGCAGCAAGAGGAAGTGAAAAAGACAGTAGTAACTAAAGGGCCTAGCACCAACATCAAACTTGGACGCAAAAACACGTATTTTGTACTTGGGACACTGGCTTTTATTGTCTTGATAATCGTCATCGCTCTTATCATTCGTCACCCGTTCTAAAAAGGAAACCAAATTAATGCCAAAAATGTATGGATGGGTGCGTGAGGTAGTGCCAGAAAGCCCCGCTGACCGTGCAGGATTACAACCAGGTGATCTTATTCGCACAATTAACGGTCAAACGATTCGCGACCTGGTAGATTATCGCTTTTACGTTGCTGATGAAGAGTTGACGATTGGCTTTGAGCGGCAACTCAATCAGCAGGAAATACATATCTCTAAAACATTCGATGAGAACCTGGGAGTGCTCTTCGGCGAAGAACCTGCTCCATTTATCCGGCAGTGCGCCAATAAATGTGTCTTCTGTTTTATCAAGGGACTACCGGAACGCTTCGCCCCACAGCCTGGTTTGCCACACGGCATGCGTTCAACACTCTACATCAAAGATGATGACTATCGCTACTCATTCCTCTTTGGTAATTTCATTACGCTCACCAATTTGAAAGAACACGACTGGCAGCGTCTTGACGAGCAGAAGTTGACACCCCTCTATGTCTCAGTCCACACAACCGATCCCGACCTGAGGCGTAAGATGGTCGACGGCCCACGCGCAGGGGACATCATTGACCATATTAAACGCCTGGGTAGCATGGGTATCACCTGTCATACACAACTTGTGCTCTGCCCGCCGATCAATGACGGCCCGCATCTTGATCGCAGCATTCATGATCTGACCGAATTGAGACCAACTGTCGAGTCAATTTCCGTGGTGCCTGTCGGTTTGACGAAATACAACAACATGATTAAGACTGGAGATCTGCCGCCGCTGCGTCACTATACACGAGAAGAGGCTGAGGCTGTGATCGAGCAGGTCGAGGTATACCAGCGTCGCTTCGAGACTGAGGATCCTGACGGGTATCCGTTTGTCTACCTTTCTGATGAATGGTATTACCTGACAGAACGCGAATTCCCACCCGCGAAGCACTACGGCTCGTATGCTCAGATTGAGAATGGCGTGGGCATGACGCGCTACCTGATGGACCAATGGGCACGTAGTAGACGCAAACTGCCGGCGCACATATCTCAACCCCGACGGGTAACACTGGTCACGAGTATGATGGCAAGACCCGTTATCGAACAGTTCGCTGAAGATATGCGCAAGGTCGAGGGACTTGAGGTGCAGGTATTGCCTATTGTAAATACATTCTTTGGGGCAGAAGTCACTGTTGCCGGGTTACTCTGCGGCCAGGACGTATTGGAAGCCCTTGAAGAGCACGGAAACCTGGGTGACCTGGTCCTGTTACCACGCGTGATGCTGGATAATGCTGGTGAGCGCTTCCTGGATGATACCACGGTAGAAGAATTCAAGGAGCGACTGCCCGTGAGAGCCGAATTTGTACGAAATGCCCAGGAGACGATTGAGGCGATTCGCTCGTTCTATTAATAGATTTTTCACACAGTACACGCAAAAATAAGGGATACAAAACGATGCAACAAGTTTGTCACCGGTGCAAGCAAAAGTTTTCATCGACGGAGCTGATTCACGTCAGTCTTAGTGCTGAAGGTGAATATGCTCCCTGGACAGAGGAGCGTATTGCCTGGTATCGTAGTCGTTGGAAGAAATTACCTCGTCTGGTATGGCTCTGCGGCACCTGCTACCATGTAGCGCAAGTGAGATAGACCTCTTGCAAGGAAGCGAGGCGATTCATGTCTCATCCTTTAGAGTGGACAAATACCTACAACTAATAAAGAAAGACTAGACTGCATGGCTACCCTTTCTTGAGTTCCGACCGAAAATGCAGAGAGGAACGATGTGAAGCGAGCATTTGCAGCCACATGTTTCAAGTCTGCAACCGCAGTGAATCCCACCTCAGGGAGTTGACTAAAGTCTTCAAGATCAGCTGATATTTTTGCGCTGTTTACATGTTACCGTGGTTAGTAATTACTGGTTATTGCCTTGCTGAGGCCAACTGTCTTTTTCCTGCAACAGAACGTGTCTTGGAAAATTTCTTCTTCTCGTTGGATTGTGGTTCTAGTTGAGCTAAAAAGCACTCAACTTCTTTTGTTGAGCCGAGCCTGATAATATGTTTAGACATAGATTTGTAGTAAAGCAGCTTTCGCTTAAGCGTTCTCTTCCCCTTAAATGGAAAGACCAGCACTTTCAATATTCGGAACAAGCTAAGTTTATCATGACATCCCTCTGGTATATCATGATGACTACGCCCACCGCTCATGTATCGCTTTAATATTTGTTTAAAACATACCAGTGTAGGCGTATCCAAAAAAATAATGGTATCTGCCGCTTTCAGGCGAGGTTCGGATGAACCGAGATAGGTTCCCTCAATAATCCACTGCTTCTCTCGTACGATTTCTTGCAAGATATCTATTCTTGTGTCCCTGGGCTTTTCTTTCCAACCAGGTTCCCAAAAAACACGTTCCAGGTGAACTACATTAATGTGGAGTATGCGACCTAGATCTCGTGCCAGGGTTGATTTACATGCGGCAGGAGAACCAATGATAACAATTTTGTCCATAAATACACCACTTTACTAAAAATGTACCGCTCAACTAAAAATGATGAAGAAATGCTCGATAATAATCTAACCCTATTGATGAGCAAAATACACCACAACGATCCAACGTGTATAGAAGTTATTAATAACTATACGCTCGAAGATAGCCTGATTCTCCTAGCCCATTCTTCCAATTCACTTGCTTGTTTCTCTTTATTCATCTTCCGCAGCAGAATTGCATATTGCTCTAGCATAGCTGAAATAGCAGGATTGTCAGGCCCTAAAGCGTGCTCACGAATAGCTAGCGCCTTGAGATACAACGATTCCGCCTCTTCATATCTACCCTGTGCGAAATAAAGTTGTGCTAGTTTATGATATGTTTGGGCTGTATATGGATGTTCAGTACCCAGGTGTCGTTCGCGAATAATCCGAGCCTTTTGATAATAAAACTCGGCTTGTGTATTATCTCCCTGTAAGAAGAAATTATCAGCTTGAATACTCAGGCTGTAAGCTATATATGGATGCTCCGAGCCCCAAGCATGTTCATGAATTTTTATCGACTTAGCAATCAACGGTTCAGCTTCGCGATACCTTCCCTGGGCATGATAAATCTCAATCAAACTACTGATAATAATTGCCATATGCGGATGATTCGCCCCAGAAGAGCTTTCACGTATCCGTAACGCACGTAAGTTCATTTCCTGAGCCCTTCCAAGCTTATTTTGCTCCAGGTAGGTCTTCGCCAGTCTGCCAAGTGTAGATGCTATTGTAGGATGATTGGTTCCCAATCTTTGTTCCTGAATACGTAAAGCCTGTTCAAAGAGCTTTTCAGCTTCGGAGTATTTTCCTTGCGAATGATAGAGTTTTGCAATATGATAATAACTTTGTGCGACTTGAGGGTGATCAGTCCCGAACGTTGTTTCCCGAATATGTAAAGCATCCTGGTAGAGCGGCTCAGCTTTCTCATATGCCCCCATAGCACGATATAAACGGGCCAGGTTATTAAACGTTTCAGCGACGTCTGGATGATCTGAACCCAATACCTGTTCTTGAATAACTAAAGCTTTTTGATAATATTGCTCAGCCTGTGCGTATTCCCCTTTAGAGCGATACAATAATGCCATATTATTGAGCGTTTGAGCTACAAGAGGATGTTCTGAACCCAGCGTATTCTTTTGACTACTGAGCGCCTCCTCATAGAGTGACTCGGCTTGCGAAAATTTTCCAAGAACGGTGTAAAGTTCAGCGAGATTGTTCAGGCTCTGTGCGATGTCAGGGTGACCAGGCATCAACACTCTCTGACGAATTTCTAAAGCTTTCCTGTACATTCGCTCTGCCGATGAGTAATGCCCTTGTTCATAGTAGAGTTTAGCACAGTTATTAAGGCTGGTAGCTGTATCCGCATGTTCTACCCCCAATTTAGTTTGACGAATAGCCAGGGCTTGTTGTAAAAGGGGCTCTGCCTGCTGATACTTACTTTGAGTGAGGTAGAGTACTCCCAGGTCGTTGAGCGTGCGTGCGGTATCGGGATGATCGGCATCCAATACCTGCTGACGAATCGATAGTGCTCGATGTAAGAGTAATTCTGCTTGTTGATATTGAGCATGGACAACCTGATAGGTTGCCGCTTCGTTAAATAGTCGAGCCGCTTCCGGAAAGGCAAGCTCATATTCTTCAATGTACGTAGCGCAAATCAGCACGTGTGGGAGACAGCGCTGGCATTCCTCCCAGGTGTTCAACTCGACATCAGGAAAAGTTCTGTTAACTGCTCGTATTGCACGCTCAGCCCACAAACGTTGTGTCTCTTTATCCATGCCATCCTTGAGGACCGCTTGCACGAGACGATGAATTTTCAATAACATCGATTGGGAATTGCGTCGAATAAGCGAGTAGCGTAGCAACAATTCAATGATTGTATCAACTTTTAAAGGGTCGTTCTCCACCAGTTCAAGCTCAGAGCCAAGTTCTGCTGCGCCTTTGGTAATAATTTCTTCAGGAATGGCTTCTGGATCAAGAAAAGCAAGCAAGTGTAATAGATCAGCAGCGGCCAGGCTCTCATGTTCCACTTGTTGAAAAGAAATCGACCAGGTTATAGTAACAGAATCCGGGTGGTCAACTGGAAATCTTCCGCGTCGTCGTAACAGTTCCTTACGGCTAGTGCCATAGAGATCAAGATAATGAGACAGGCTACAGTGAGTTTCTTCAATATATGCACCTGCTTGATCGAGAGCAAGGGGTAATCCATCCAGTGCAGTAACGATCTCAACTGATTGTGCCTGGGTCTCTTGCCTCGATTGGTCAAGTTCTGCACTAGCGATAAGTAATTTGGTACGTCGTAACAGAAAAATTACACCTTCATCCAGCCCCATCTTTTCAACTTCAATACTTTGAGCAAGCGTTCCTAATGCCTGTAGTCGTGTAGTAATAAGCACGTCTCCTGAACTGTGTACTGGCAAAAAGTCAGTAAGCATTTCCAAATTATCAACATTATCTAGAATGAGCAGCCAGCGATTATGAGTCGTCAGCCAGCGCTTTACAGCGCTTACCACAAACTCCTGATCCTGTTCATACTGTTCTGGTAAATCTAGTAATGCTGCCAACTTAACAAAGTCAGCAGTGAAAGCTTCACGAGAAGAAGCGGTGACCCATAAGATAGCCTGATATTCATCGCGATAGCGATAGGCATATTCAATTGCAATCTGTGTTTTACCTATTCCACCCAATCCACTAATTGCCTGTGCCTGGGTCAAGGCAGCCGTTTTACTGTTTTGAAGTATAGTATAGAGATGGCTTAGAATGTCTTCACGGCCTGTAAAAAAAGGATTACGGCGGTATGGTACGTTCCAGATTGGTGGAGAAGAGGAGGGTTTAGAGTCGGAAAGGGCCGAAGAGGCAGATACTTCTTCGTTTTTTTGGAGAATCAAACCGAGTTCTTGAATACTTTTATTAAAAAGTTCGCCTAGCTTTTGACGATAATAAGGACTGGGAAATGTTATACCTTTTTCCCAACGACTAACATTGACTTGCGTCGTGCCAATCCGTTCGGCAACATCGCTTTGGGTCCAGGCTTTCAGTTCTCGTTCTTGCTTCAGGTGAGAAAGCGGTCTAGAAAACTTTTTATTTTCAGACGCGTCTTCTGTACTCATCTCATCATTCCTGAAAGATCTGAACTTTTCTTGAAAAGATACACCATATGAGTCTAAAATGACTGAATATATCTGATATACGTCTGATATGTACATGATATCACCTTGACAAACTGACTGCCGTCAATTTAAGTAAGAATGGTTGGTAGCAATATCTTACGGAATGCTTCGAGAAACGTCAGAAACAATGTGTATTTTTTGATTGTACAAATTCACCCACATAATTCGACGTTGTAGTCGTTGAAATATTGACAGACTCACTACATTCGCTGAATGAGATGCCAGTAAAAGTGAGTGACTATGAGGAAAGTTAGCGCATTTGGAACTCTGACGAGAGGAAAATACTTGAAATGGAAGACAAAAAGGCTACCATCAAAGACAAAGTCAGTCCTGATCTTTTGGTATCACCACATATTGTAAGTGAGTTATTTCATTTAGTAATGGGTGAGTGGCAGCCTGATTCTTCTCAACAGGAGCAACTGGTTGTACATCTCGGAGAATGTCATTATTGTAGAACATCTCTGATAGTTTTGCTTTCCGCAGATCAGGAGTACGAGATGGCGAACAGCTACACTGAAACTCCAGCACGTAACTTGCTAACACAATTTGTAACCATCCATCACGAAATCGAAGTTCAGGATTACGAACATATAGGGGCATATGCTGAAGGAATTATGGGTGAAGGGAGAGAGGAAGCCGATAAGCGCTTTCCCGTACTCGCGGAACACATCAGAAAATGCCCGAGTTGCAAATCCTGGTTGGAGGAGACATTGGATTTTCTCAACGAGTCTGAAGAGTATGATTGACCTTATCTATGAGAACACATGATGTACTTACATCTATCAGCACAGTGCAGTTTGTGTATCTTGTCGCTATCTGATTCATGCACAATGCAGTCAGAAAGAGTAGTTTATCGTTGATGCTCTAATTTTTCACGTACATAGCGCTGAGCAGAACGCACAACATAGCCAACAACCGGAGCAGAACATCCAACTGCTTGCGCTGTTTCCTCGAGTGAACGGTTTTCAAATAAAACCATATTCAATATTTTTCTATTCCGTGTTGGATTGGAATGGGTAGACACATATTCCAGGAGCGCTACTAATGCTTTGTGTAACTCATCACGTGTGATGCATGCATCTTCTACAGTTCCTGGCATATTCGCAGTAGACATATCACCTTCTAGCTCAACATCATCGTGATGATCACCGAGAGGAGTCATAATCTGCCCTGCACGCAAGAATTTGCGATAGGCATCAATGATACAGCTACGCACAATATTAAAAATCCAGGTTTTGAATGCACATTGGAACTGGAAAGTAGGAAGATATTTATGTATCCTTATCATTGCCTCCTGAACAAGGTCATCCCAATGGTCAGTAGAAATGTTTTTTGCATGTAGTTGGACCAGTCTCATTACAAGCACATAACATTCGTGCCACTGACCCGAACTGCGATCTCTTAACATCTCTTCAACTACTATTTTGTCGTCAGTTGCTGGTCGTGGAAGGTATGATTTGTCCTCAGTCATTCGTTGTACACTCCTGGTTGTTGCTGTCTTCATTGACAGTACAATCGTCTGTTGAATGTCAGAAGAGTGTCCTTATCGGGATACTCTTTGAGATTTCGAGAATAGAGATGGTGGTCCTACAACGAACGAATATTAGACACATTTACGATGGCATCTACAATTTGCGAATCTTCCTTCTCTCCATATGTGTTTAGACGAAATTTATTCTCCTATATTAAAGGTACTTTCATATGATTCAGGAATTATTCATCTACATTTTCGTTTCGAGGATTGGGAGGGAATGCGTCATTTCCTACTCAGGCACACACACACTTTAAAGCCAACAGATACACGAAGCCTTGTGATCTTCAGTGATTGCGTGATGGCAATAGCAATTACTCTAGTACGACGTCTCTTACAGCATCGGAAGCTTTCAATTGCTGGTGAGAGTAATGTAGCCTCTTCCAAAAAGTGAACCCTTACCTGAGAGCAAAGAGAACAAGAGGCCGTTTTTAGGCGACCTCTTGCAAAGTATTGTTGCTGTGATTGAAGTTAATGATGGTTGGGGATAGGCCCTTCTGGTCCATGAACTGTATTTGAGTACTGGAATTGAACCGGAACTGTCCCTGTTTGATCAGTAAGACCCACTTCCTGAAGAACCTCGGTGAGTGGTTGGGCCTCAAAGACGGGAAAGTCACCACACTCTTCGCCTTGACAGGTCGAATATGTTGTGTCATTGAGCTTTCTCCTTACGAAACAATTCGAAAAGTTTAGAGAGAAGAAGAGGTGCCTCTCGTACTCGACTTAAAGCCATACCACCGCTCTATTAATACGCCAACGCTCTCTTGCGGCTTTGGTCCGTACCATTGATTCATTAAAGCAATTAATGCAGTCTGATCATCAGCGCTCACAGGTTTTACTGGCCATCTTCTTCTTGCTAAGAAGTCAGAGAGTTTTTCGATGACCGCTTTAGCAAGATCTTTCCAAGGACCTGTGATATCCACTAATACATCCTGATTGAGGTGCTGAAAATCACCCAGGTGGCCGATGGCTACGTGATGGTCATTCGTCCCTGGACCCTCGCAGAGTGGTATCAGGTTTTTGGGGTTAAACTCAAGTTCTGGTCTGCCATAAACAACGCAATATTGAAAAGGGATTATGTGGTGAACTTGCACCAACCCTTTTCCTTGCACCCCGCATGCTACACATTTAAACTGATTTTGCTCGAGGCAGGCGTGTTGCACCTCGGGCCATTGGGGACTACGAGGAAGGCTAAAAGGGTCAATCGGCTGTCCTGTTCCAGCTAATGGGTTGGGGGCGTTCATGTCCTGTTGCATAGTTCGTCTCCTTTGGGATTTCTTTCATTTCTCCGTGAGCGGGATCAATATACAAACGATTCCAAACGCGAAAATTGGGAGGCTGTTTGCCATTATAAACAACAAACAGAGCTATTGCAACAAATTGCTTCTCTCATGAACATCACAATTGAAACACAGCTGTAACTCCAGGCAAAATCGTCGCAAAATCTCTTGCTTCCTGGTCAATTTGCTGGTATAATCACGGAAGTTAGAGAAATTATGAATATCCCGCCTATCCCCCGGCTTCGCTACTGATGTTGTGATGTACAGTCCAGTTTTGGACCTAAGTTGGAACAAAGAGGTTTCGTTATGACAACGAATTGTGACTTTGGCCGTTCAACCCTACTTGCAGAACAGTATCATCGTGAAATGGAATCCATTGCTGCTGCACTTCAGGAAGAAAGTCAAGAGGAACGTGATGAACGCCTGAGCCTGGTTGAGCATTCGTGGTTCCTAACCTGCTCTTGTTTCCATGCACAACTTGAGTCTAGCGATCTGCCAATTTACACTTCACTGGTTTATGTGCGTCCGTAGTTTTTAGTTGTAATAGATATGTAGCCCAACAATGCCTCACCCACCAGTTCTTACGTCGGATGCACTTACTTATCAAATACCAGTGCAGTTCGGCATGGTGTACTGGGTCAATTTTGGTTATCCCTCACTTCCCGAGGGCATCGAAGAGAAGCGTATTCTCGACTGGCATCCCGCTCTAGTAGTCTCTGGTGATCCTTTCTGTCGCCATGCGGGTGCTGTAAATGTCGTAGCCTTGACCTCATATCGTGGGAAATTGCGCCCATATCACCACCTCCTTTTAAAACGGGATTATCCTCTACTTGACACAGACAGCCTGGTAAAGACAGAATTGATGTATGCTGTGCTGCGTAGCTTGCTGGCCGATCAGTATGCTATCTGTAAGCTTAATGAAGGAGACTTGCGGGCGATTATGGGGAAGATAGCGAA
>WNGH01011087.1_pt1 | contig 10786 bp, 8 predicted proteins | sample 5400631 | NCBI WGS metagenome assembly WNGH01 (sample SAMN13153373, study PRJNA577476) | soil metagenome | isolation source: 115 cm soil or saprolite under Garry oak tree replicate 1 | place: USA:California | collected 2016-06-15 | reverse complement strand
ACCGAGGCGGCTGGTTGTCCCAGCACGAGGTGAAAATCCGGTACCGACTTGGTGACCAGGGAGCCCATGCCAACCATGGCAAAGCGCCCAATCACCAAATCGTTGCCGATAATGCTCCCGGCGCCAATCGTGGCGCCTTCCTTGACGAGTGTCGGCAGGGTATGCGCCTCAGGTTCCGAAGGGCGCAACTGGCGCAGGTCGACGGTCGTCGCTCTGGGAAAGCGATCATTGGTGAAGATCGTCCCAGCACTGATCATGACACCGTCTTCGATCGTGACGGCCGTGCAAATATAGACAAAGGCGTTGATCTTCACCCGGTTCCCAATGCGCACATCATACGCGATGTAGGTCTTTTCTCCGATAATACAGAGTTCCCCGATGCGCGTGGAGTGCCGGATGTGGACATTATCCCACACGGCGGTCCCAGGACCGATCTCTACGTCGGCTTCGATGATGGCAGTCGGATGGATAGAAATCGTCATAACGCTGTTCCCTATACTGTTGTAAGAGAGCCATGAGTCCTCTCACTGCTGGCATGTCCACAGCCGACAGCGGTCCAATGGTTTTGACGCAGCACGGTGTATGCCGTTTCAATCACTTCAACTGAGGCCAGAGCGTCTTCGGCAGTAATGAGGAGCCTTTCCTCACCGCGAATGGCTTTGGCAAAATTGTCGATCTGGTTCCGAAAGGCCTGGAGTTTATCGTACCCCTTGCCAAAGACCACCCAGTCGCGACTGGAGGATTGGCGATACTTCGACTCCTGCCAGCCGACCGACACGGTGCCGTGCGACCCATAGATGTTGATATAGCTATCGAGTTCCTTGTTCATGCTCCACGACAGATCGATATTCCCGATGACGCCGCCGACACTGCGCACAAAAATGCGTACGGTTTCTTCGACGGCGAGTCCCTGGCTGCGCTTGCCCTCCACCACGTGTACTTCGGCGAGGGGGCCAAGGAAATAGCGCATGAGATCAACCGAATGGGTGCCGTTATCGATCAACACGCCACCACCACTAATCTGGGGGTCCGCATTCCACCGCGAGGCCATATCGACCCGCGAGGTAAAGGCGTTTTCAAATAAGATAATGTCCCCCAGGATGCCGGACATGACGATGCTCTTGGCCCGTATGACGTCCTCGACATAGCGAAACTTCGACGCCATGGTCAAGCACACGCCGACCTCCTGAGCCGTGTTGGCGATCCTCCTGGCGCTCTCGAGGTCGATGCTGAGGGGCTTTTCACACAACACGTGGAGCTCGCGTTGCAGGAAATAGGCGCAGATCTCGGCGTGGGTCACGGGTGGCGTGCAGACCACGACCGCGTCTAGCTGCGCCCCCTCGAACATGGCTTCGTGAGAAGTGTAACTCTGGCATCCGAAGCTTTCTGCCATGGCCCGGGCGGCCTCAGGGCGGATATCCGCCACGGCCACCAGCTGTGCGGCCTCGCAGTCTTCAAATGCCTGGGCATAGGATTGCGCGATCCTGCCGGACCCTACCATCCCAAAGGCGAGTTTGGGGGTCATGAGGCCTGCCCTCCTGATAATTGCGCCACAGCCTGGTGAATCGAACGGGCGATATAGTCCACATGCATCTCGGTGTAGCGTTCGTTCCAGGGTAAAACCAGGACGCTGTCGAGCGCCGCAAACGTGCCGGGGAACCGGTCGCGGTCGTAATTGACCGCCTCAGCACGTGCCAGGGTGAAGGGATAGTGGCTGTTCCCGAACGTACGTTGTTGCTGAAAGACCTCGCACATGAACGCCGGCTTCTGGATGTAGCGTGGCGCCGAAGAGATACCCTTGTCGCGTAAGAGCCGCGCCAACTCGACCGCTCCTCCGGACACCACCCGGGCATCGACGCACAGACAGTATTTCCAGTACACCGGGACACTGCGCGGATTGATACAGGGGGTCTCGATCCCCGGCACACCCTGCAGGCGCTCCGTGAGTTGCTCGGCCGTGCTGATGCGACTTTCTACCACCGCGCCCAGCTTGGGCAACTGCGCCACGGCGACGGCACCCTGCAACTCACTGAGACGCGCATTCAAGGCCAGGAAGTAATGATCGGGCTGGACATCGCCATACCCCCAGGCCTTGTTGATAAACAGAAACATGCGGCGGGCTAAGGCGTCGTCATGCGTCGATACGAGCCCGCCTTCGCCGGTGGTGATGTGTTTGCCCTGTTGCAGACTGAAACAGCCAATGGTGCCGATGGTACCCACGAACTCGCCATCGTAGCGCGCCAGAAATGCTTGCGCGCAATCCTCAATGACCGGGCACCCTGGTACAGGATGGGCGTGAGCGCGCCCATATCGGTGATGGGCGACGTGATAATCTCGTCGCCGGGATCGGGATTGATGGCGGCGATGGCGGTGTGTATGGCACTCGTGCCGGATGAGCAGGCATAGACGTGCTTGACACCGAGCATGCCGGCAAACTGCTGCTCCAGTGTGGGCACAAATCGGCCCTTGGTGCTGGTCAGCGTGCCACTGTGGATAGCCTTGGCGAGCAACGCCAGTTCTTCCTCCCCGAGCGTGCGACCAGAGGCATCCTGATCTGACGGCAAGGTGAGCAGGGTATCCTGAGGGTGCGTGGTATCCGTCATAGTCTCTCCTTTCCGTTGTCGCGATTGAGCCGATAGATAGCCGTCCCCAGGTGAAAAATCTCTTCAAAATAGCTCTTGCTCTGCAGCGCCAGGATGCCCAGGCTGATTAACTGAATGGCCAGCATCAGCGTAATGCCCCCGACAATAAAAGCATGCGGAGCCTCGTTAAAGGCGGCACCGACGGCGGAGTCAAGCCGTTCGGGAAACACCGGGAGGGCGGTACTGTCCAGAAACTTCTCCACGACGTGCACGATCATCCAGAAATTGGCGTAGAGCGAGACCAGGAGGAGTGCCATCCCTGGGGCGATGAAGAACATGACTGGCCGAAAGAGGAACCCTGAGAGGAGCACGGACAGGGTATGCCGGAGCACTTTCATGCTGGAGGTGCGTTTGACGCCGTCGCCCCGCTGCGGATGCCAGTGCAGATGCGCCGGAATCTCCTCAATCCGGGCCTGCAAGAGTAAGGCCTTATGGATGGTTTCGGCATTGATCTCCATGCCCATCGACTTGAGATTGAGCGAGCGGATAAATCTGCCGTCATACACGCGCACCATGCTGGTGAGCGTGGAGAGATGGCCCCTGGCCGCTCTGGACAAAAAGCGATTGGCCCAAATGCTCAGCGTACGCCGTAACCAGGGGACATTAGAAATTTTTCCCCCCGGTGCGTAGGGAGAAGTGACCACGATCTTGGCCCTGGTTTCTCTGATCTTGGTGAGTAGCCGCTGAATGTGCTCTGGGGCATAGCTCAGGTCGAGATCCAGCGTCACGATATAATCGCCCTGGCAGTGATGAAAGGCGAACTGCAAGGCCTGGCCGAGCCCAAAATTGGTGATGTGGTGCAAGACATGCACGTTCTCTCTGGTGCTGGCAAACACCTCGGCCAGGGCGCCCGTCTCATCCGTACTACCGTCGTCAATGATAAGCAGTTCCCAGCGGTACTCCTCTTCGAGGCATGCCATGTATTGACAGAGAATGGCTAGATTTTTCTCGATAATGGGGGCTTCGTTATAGGCTGGCACCACTAACGACACGAAAGGTCTGGAGGGCGGTCTGTCTGCCCCATTGCTTGCCCCAGAGAGTGGCGGTGCGCTCAGCTCTGAGCGCGGCATCGACTGAAGCGGGGTCATAGTATATCTCCTCGGATGTCCAACACATTGGCAATGGCTTGCACAATGCGCTGCCCACTATCGCCTTGCCCAAACGGATTGGCGATCTTTTGTACCTGCCGCGACCAGGCGTCATTGCTGTAGACTTCCTCGAGCATGGCGGCGAGGCGCTCTGGGGTGCCACCCACCAGGCGCGCCACCCCCGCCTGGATCACTTCCGGCCGCTCGGTATTTTCCCGCAAAATCAGCAGTGGCTTGCCCAGTGTCGGAGCCTCCTCCTGCACCCCTCCGGAGTCCGAGACCAGCAGCCAGGCATGCGACAGCAAGACGACAAAGTCGTCGTAGTTCAACGGTTGCATAAGGTAGATTCTGGGGCACCCAGCGAGCGTAGCCATCGTTGGCCCAACCACTGCCGGATTGGGATGGACCGGAAAGGTGAGGGCAACATCTTCGTGTTGCTCAACGAAGCCGCGCAACACCCGCAGATTGGCAGCGATGGCCTTCCCAAAGCTCTCGCGGCGATGGGTAGTCAGGGCAATACGCTTTAAACCCGCTGTGGCCTGGAGCAGTTCTGCCATGGCTGGCGTCATCGCAGTGCGCTGCAGGATGGTGTGCAGCGCATCGACGACCGGGTTCCCGGTCACAAAGATGCGCTCCGGAGCCACGCCCTCAGACAACAGGAGGTCGCGATTCTGAGGCGTGGCAGCAAAATGATAGGTCGCCAGGCGCGTGATCAAGCGCCGGTTCATCTCCTCTGGGAAGGGATTGAATGGATGCCCTGACCGCAAGCCGGCTTCGACATGCCCCACAGGGATGCGGTGATGAAATCCAGCCAGGGCCCCCGCCATAGCGGTGGTGGTGTCACCCTGGACGACAATCAGATGTGGTTTTTCTCGGCTCAGAATCGGCTCCAACTCCGCCAGCACACGTGCGCACACATGGTTCGGCGTTTGCCCTGGCTCCATGAGCTTCAGATCGTGGTCGATACGGATGCCAAACAGACGCACAAAGGGATAGAGCAGATCTGTATGCTGCGCCGACGTGACATTGATGGTCTGGAAGGCTTGGCGCCGGGTTTCGAACTGTTGAATGACGGGCGCCAGCTTGATGACTTCAGGCCGCGTGCCAAAGAGGGTAAGGATCTTCTTGACCGCTGTGCTCATGGTGTGTGCTTTTGCCTCCCCTTAATCCAGCTGAAATTCTTTGCGCCACTCCCTGTCTTCGAGCCAGGGTTCCTGATCGGCCTTGTAGAGGAGACAGTTTTCCAGGACCAGCACATCCGCTTCCGTGCGCATAAAACAGCGGTACGCGTCCTCCGGCGAGCAGACAATGGGTTCACCCTGCACATTAAACGAGGTATTCACGAGCACCCCACAACCTGTCTTCGCTTCAAACGTCTTGAGCAACTGGTAATAGCGTGGGTTCGTTTCTTTGTGGACCGTCTGAATACGGGCTGAGTAGTCGACATGGGTGACCGCGGGGATGTCCGACCGCGGCACGCGGAGGAGATCGATGCCCCACCAGCCTTCGTGCTCTTTGGCCAGCGCCAGACGATGGTTCTCTTGTACTGGGGCGACGAAGAGCATATAGGGGCTATCGGCCTGCAGGTCGAAGTAGTCTGAGAGCTGTTCCCGTAGGACGGATGGGGCAAAAGGCCGGAAGGATTCGCGATACTTGATTTTCAGATTCATCATCGCTTGCATCTTGGGACTCCGTGCGTCTGCCAAAAAACTCCGGGCCCCCAGCGCACACGGCCCGAATTCCATCCGGCCTTGGAACCACGCCACGACTTTCTCCGAGGCCAGGGCGTCGGCGACGCGTGTAAACAGTTCCTCGTCACTCAGACGGCTATAGCGTGCCTCTCTCTCCTGGAGAAACTGCTCGATGTCGGCGTTGGTATACGAGGGGCCCAAGAAGCTGCCCTGCATAGCATCGCTGCAGCCATTGACGTGCCGGGGTTGCCCCTGCAGTTGATGCCATACGGCCAGAGCCGCACCGAGTGCGCCGCCGGCATCCCCGGCGGCGGGCTGGATCCACAACTGCTTGAATGGGCCTTCACGCAGGATTCTGCCATTGCCCACACAGTTCAGCGCCACACTGCCGGCCAGGCACAGATTCTCTACCCCAGTCTCGCGGTACAGCGTGCGCGCCAGACGTAACATGACTTCCTCGGTGACCGTCTGAATCGAGCGTGCCAGATCCATTTCCCGTTGCGTCAACGGGGTCTCAGGCTGCCGCGGCGGGCCTCCAAACAAGGTATCGAACTTTCTATGCGTCATGGTGAGCCCAGGACAATGATTGAAGTACTCCATATTGAGCCGGAAGGTACCGTCTGCGTTGAGGTCCATCAGGTGGTAGTAAATAGCCCTGACGTACCTGGGTTTCCCAAATGGGGCAAGGGCCATCAGCTTGTATGCACCGGAGTTGACCTTGAACCCTGCATAGTAGGTAATGGCGGAATACAGGAGCCCGAGAGAGTGTGGAAAGGGTATTTCACAGAGGGGGGTGAGGGAGCGGTCCTGACCGAGCCAGGCCGACATGGTACCCCACTCTCCAGCCCCATCCATACAGAGCACCGCGGCCGTGCTGAACGGCGACGGGTAGAAGGCTGAGGCGGCATGCGATTCGTGGTGTTCCCCGAACAGGAGCGGCGGGAGTGCCGATTTTTTCACCCCGGCAAGTGCCGCCAAGGTTTTCTCCAAGACGCTTTGCAGCCGCAACCTTCCCTTGCGCCAGACTGGCATGGTGGTAACGAAGGACCGGACCCCACGGGGGGCAAAAGCCAGGTAGGTCTCCAAAAGTCGTTCAAATTTGACGAGAGGTTTGTCATAAAACACAATAGAGTGGAGATCAGTGAAAGAGATGCCGCCTTCTCGCAGGCAATAGCACAGCGCCCGATCTGGAAAGCCAGCATCATGCTTCTTACGGGTGAAGCGCTCTTGTTGGGCCGCGGCGATGATCTCCCCGTCGCGCAGGAGACAGGCGGCACTGTCGTGGTAGTACGCTGAGATACCAAGGATGTGCGTTGTCATTGCTTCTTCCCTTTTGGGTATGGCAGTCAGGAAGGCAGAATAGCTCCACTGGCTTCAATCCACCGACAATCTACGTCACAGCCGGCGTGTCAGACGCGGTGGCCTGGTGGAGGGATTCTCAGACAGGGCTGTGCTCTTTCCTGTGCAACAGACACGCGACCGCGTCCGTCGTCCCCGAGTCGTCGCAGGCGCAAGGCGGCACGCTAACCAAGCCCATTTCCTCCGCTTGCAGGCGCTACGCCGTGTCGGTGAGAGAGCACGCTGCCTGATGGCATGTTCCTTGCTCTGTCTCCTGGAGGCCCAGGCTGGTTGAGACACCGGCAAGTAAGATGAGGCATACCCCGTCTCACCACAGGTACGGAACGCGAGTACGAGGCGAAAGAGCACACAACATTTTTTGCGTAGAATTTACTGTGCTAGACAGGCATAGAGAGCATAAGCAGAGCTCTCGATCCACTGGAGCTCCTGCAGTTCTTTCAAGCAAAGGAGATATCTATGGTAGCAAGACTGAGGACTAGACTCCCATCCCTTGTCCATACGTGCAATCGGTTTCCTCGTCGAACCTTAGGGACTTTTTGTCTCATAGCGGCCATGAGTTGGCTCACCCCTGCCTTTGCCGCGACGTACTATGTCGATCCTACCACTGGGGTGAACACAAACAATGGCACGAGTGCCAGCACACCATGGAAAAATCCTCCCGGCACACGCACAGCAAATGATAGCGGCTTCAGTTCTACGGCGTGGGGCGCGGTCACGACCAGTGCGAAAGTCCAGTGTGGTGACGTTATTTTGCTCAAAGGCGGTAGCACGCAAGCGAGTGCACAGGGTGGCGCATGGCGGATTGATGCGAATTATTATACAAACAATTGCACCACTGGTTCACGTCTAACACTGCGCATAGCAACGTCTGCTGAATGGTCTGGCAGTGCAGGGAACTTCATCATCGATGGCACAGGCATGACACCGACGTGTGTGAACGCCTGTGGGAGTGGTGGATACGTCGCCCTTGTCGATGTAGAGGGGGTGAATTATGTTGTTCTCCAAGGCCAGGGCGCTACGCAACGTATAGAGATAAAAAATGGTGCAAGTGGACCACACGGCGAAATGGGCTTTGGTTTATTGGTCACGAATGCCTTCGGCGCCCAAGGCGACGGCTTCAAGGGCCAGTGGCTCGCTGTGCACCATAACACTGGTGCAGGCATTGAAGTCTCGACGTGGAAGAATTGGCTCGTGGCGAATACTATTTCTTACAGCAACGGTGGTCCGGGTTACGGTGCCGGGTCGCAAAGCGACCTCAAGGTTACGAACGGCGGTTTCGTCGACGCCGAAGCGTATGGCAACGGGACGGCGGCATACGGCGGTTTCGCGGACGCGTATTTCTTCGTAGGAGGGAACACACTCTGGTGCGTGCGTTGTGCAGCGCACGACAACGTGCAACGCGGCTTTAATACTGGCTCGATCCTGAATAATAACGCGGCAACCTATCTGTTTCGAGATATGCGGGCGTATAACAATGGCACATCGTCCGATCCGAATGTCTCAAAGAACGCTTTTGGCTTCTCTGGTCCTGATTTACTCGACCAGTTTCCGCAACAAAACTTTATCGTCGGGGCGATCCTCTATCGCAACACGCAGCTTGGCGCCTGGATGGGCTACGGCGATGGCTGGGTCGAGCTCTGGCATGGCGTGTTCTTTGGCAATGGCTATGGCACCAATCCTGATGGCGATGCGAAGTACGATAGGTCGTCTGACTATGCAGGGGTTTACAACTCCATATTCCAACGCCGCTCCTATACCCAGGCGCCCTGGACGTATGGCAACGCCAACCAGGCCCGCGACCGTGCACCGCGTAGCGACTATAATTTGTATCATCCTGCGAGTGCAGATAGTGAATGGTTTTCCTACTTTAACTTCCAGGGAGGGAGTTTTAACAGTACTGGGAGAACGTTTGCGCAAGCCGCAGCCGGACAAGCAGGTTTTACTGGCGCGCATGAGTTGATTGGTGCCACATACAATCCCCTCTTCGTGAAAACAGATGATACGACGTATGCCAACAATGATTTTCATCTGCAATCGGGCAGTGCTGCGATTGACAAAGGGCAGTTCCTGATGCGTGCCAACGGCGCTGGAGCCAATGCCAGTACCATCAATGTCCTTGGCAATGGCAACTCCAATGATCCACGCAATTACTTCATTGCCCCCAACTCCTATCTGGATGCTACTCCTGACACGATCCAGATCCAAGGCTGTGGTCAAGTGACCATTACCGCGCTGACAGCCACGTCGATTTCCTTTACACCGTCGTGCGCCTCGTGGGCTAACGGAGCCGGGGTGCATCTGCCTTGGAATGGCAATAGCCCAGACATAGGAGCTTTTGAGTCCGGGGTGCAGGTAACTACGCTGCCAGCCCCGGCTAACTTGCGCATGGTGCCGTAACGCACGTGGTGTGCCGGCACTGTGTGCACAGACGACGCACGGCTCATGCATCGCTGCTGCATCCTCGCGGCGCCCGGCTCACTGTCCCTACAACAAGCCCAATGCAGTAGGTACAGATGCCGATAAACAGGAGGGGAAACTCTTTCCCCACGTTCTCTAGGCCGCGGGGATGCCAGCGGGCCAGACGGAAGACGATCTTCGCGAGTTTTGCCAGGGGCGAGATAGGCAGGAGCACGAGAAAGAGCGGGTAGCTTTGGGTGTCGGCGAAGCGGACCAGGCGACGTGCGATGGCGGTATACTTGCCAAGCAATAACTGATTGCGCAGATAACTCCAGAGGCGTGTCCTATTATCATGTGCCACCTGCAGTGCGGGGTAGAACAGGATAGTCCCCCCTGCTGCGATCAGTCGGCGCGAGAAGACAATGTCCTCCGCGGCTCTCACTTCCACGAACGGCCCGAATTTCTCATAGGCGCTGCGTCGTAAGACCATGTTCCCGGAGAGCGAAAACCATGACGGTTTCTGAGGTAGGTCTGGCAGAAACTCGTTGAACATCAAGAGCTGCTCGGCCCGACTCACCCTTGACCGGGGATTCGCATTGGCAATCGAGCCGCAGATCACATCACTGCCTGTCTCGGCTGCCCTGACAACGTTGTCGAGCCAGCGCTGATCAGGGTATATATCACTATCGATGAACGCCAGGATACTACCGCGTGCGCACGTGGTCCCAAGATGACGAGCTTTGGGAGGTATGGCGCGTTGTACTAAACAGACCAGGCGAACTTTGGGGAGCACCTTGGTTGCGAGTGCACAGGTCTCATCCTCTCCAGAGTCCACGACGATCACCTCAAAACGGTGCGTGGTCTCCTGCTCCGCCAGGCATGCCATGCAGCGTTCGATAGTGCGGGCGGAGTTGTAGGCCGGCACAATCACTGAGACCAGCGGTGGCACGGGGTCGGTCTCGCTCACCATAGACATAAGTGCAGACATAGTGTGTCTCTAGGTACTGCGTACCGCAATTGCCGCGCCAGTTTGGCGCGGGGAAAGCCCTTGTTTTTGCGTGCGATCTCGTTCTGATAACCGGGTACATATTTCCGCCGAGCTGTACTAGAGTAGGTGCCTAGCGGTTGCGGGCATGGCACGGTTGGTGCGCGCGGATATTAAAGAGGCGAAGAGGTGATGCAGCGTGGTGGCAGAGCGCTCAATGGTAAAACCCTCGATGACGCGCTGTCTGCCAGCCTGGCCCAGGCTGTGGCCGCGGGCGGGGTCGTCGAGGAGACCGCGCATCGCCTCGACCAATGCGGGCACATTATCGGGTTCCACGAGTACCCCGGTCGAGGCATCGACCACCAGCTCCGGCACCCCAGAGAAGCGCGTGGATATAATGGGCAATTGCATCGCCATCGCTTCTATTAACACGTTGGGGATGCCATCACGGTCGCCATCGGCGGCTTGAATGCATGGGAGAACAAACAGGTCGGCGGCAGCGTAATGCTCGATCAACTGTTCCTGAAACAGACGACCATGAAAATGCACGCGCTCACCGAGCCCCAGCTCGTCTGTGAGCTGTTCCAAGTCGCGCCGTAAAGGGCCATCACCAATAATGTCGCA
>WNGH01009381.1_pt1 | contig 10787 bp, 20 predicted proteins | sample 5400631 | NCBI WGS metagenome assembly WNGH01 (sample SAMN13153373, study PRJNA577476) | soil metagenome | isolation source: 115 cm soil or saprolite under Garry oak tree replicate 1 | place: USA:California | collected 2016-06-15 | reverse complement strand
AAAGTGAGACGGCACAGGGCATCACCGACCTCGTCATCAATTTTTACAAACCCTTAGGGTTTTCCACCGCAAGGTACCCGCGCAACTTGGTCCAAGACTGGCCCTGATCGGACGCCTACACAACGCCGCCGACCGGGGCTCTTTCAGGCTGATGGCACAGAATTTCTATCCAGTCATAGCGCGCGCGATTGCGGCTCTCGATGAGAACGGTGCTGACGCACGTCAGCTGGTGTATGACCACGCGGTTTCTCTATCGGAACCAAAGTGACACATGGATGTACAAGACTAGGCACCGGACCGCCGTTCTGCTTGGAGCTTGATATGGTGAAGCCGGTCGTTCCTCAATGATCGAATTGGGGGTTCGTCGCTTGGGGTCATTCGCATGGAAATCAAAAAGACCCACATCATTTCCCCTTGCACGCGCCTGCTGACCCGCCGTCGGCTTCTGTCCGGGGCTGCCGGAATTGCCGCGGCCTGCATGATCGAGCCCGCCGGTGCGGTGCTCAGGCTGGAGGTGAACGAGGGCACCGTCCAGCCGGTGCCGATCGCCATTCCCGACTTTCTCGGCGACGGCCCGGCCGAAAGCGAACTCGCGCGCAGCATCAGCTAGGTGATCACCGCAGATTTGCGGCGTTCCGGCCTGTTCGCGCCGATCGATCCCGCCGCCTACATCGAAAGGATCGTCAACGCCGACGCCGTGCCACGCTTCGCGGATTGGCGCGTGATCAACGCGCAGGCGCTGGTCACGGGGCGACTGACGTGCCAGAGCGACGGCCGGCTCAAATCCGAGTTCCGCCTGTGGGACGTGTTCTCCGGGCAGCAGCTGATCGGTCAGCAATATTTCACCACGCCGGACAATTGGCGGCGGGTAGCCCACATCATCTCCGACGCGATCTACGAACGGCTGACCGGCGAGAAGGGGTATTTCGACACGAGAATTGTCTTCATCGACGAAACCGGGCCGCGGGAGCGCCGGGTCAAGCGGCTCGCCATCATGGATCAGGACGGCGCCGAGGTACGCTGTCTAACGCGGGGCGAAGATCTGGTGCTCACGCCTCGCTTCAACCCGTCGACCCAGGAAATCACCTACATGTCCTACGGGCAGGGCGATCCCCGGGTCTATCTGCTCAACATCGAGACCGGGCAACGAGAGATCGTCGGCAATTTCCCCGGAATGACGTTTGCGCCACGCTTTTCCCCAGATGGGCGGCGCGTGATCATGAGCCTGCAGCAGGGCAGCAATTCCAACCTGTTCGTGATGGACCTGCGCTCGAGAACGACGACGCGGCTGACCACCACGGCGGCAATCGATACTGCACCGTGCTATTCACCCGATGGCGCGCGGATCTGCTTCGAGTCCGACCGCGGCGGCACGCAGCAGATCTACGTCATGGCTGCCGCCGGAGGACCGGCACAGCGCATCAGCTTCGGCAGCGGTTCGGATTTCACCCCGGTGTGGTCGCCGCGCGGGGATGCATCGCGTTTCAAGCCCAAGCCGAGGAGGAAACCTTGATCATGGGAGTCATCACCTTTGGCGCAGCTTGCGCGCCATGAGTCGGCACTCAGCTGCTCGACCTTCACGACCTCGCACAACCCACGCAGCCGCTCTTGAAGCAGGACGACACGCAGCTCCTCGCCCAACAGCTTCACGCCGAGGGCTGGGGGGTTGGTCTCGGCCGGTTCCACCGGTTTCACCGGTGTCGCCGCTCTCCCTAATTTCGCTGCTCTTGCCGCTTTCGGTGTTCTTACTGCTTTCGGTGTTCTCGTCGCCTTCGCTGCTTTCGTGTGGGCGACCTTGCTAGTCAGCTTCAACTGCTCGGGGAGAGGGGACAGCGGCAAGTTTGCCGTGCTCTGGCATCCCGCGAGCACTACAGCGAGTAATAGCAGAGCGGCGGCGGGCGTGAGCATGGGGCACTCAAGTCCTCGCGGCGTTCCTCGTATTGGATGCTCACCAGCGCCTCACAGCATCGGCTCACAATGTTATGAGGTGAGCCCAGATGATAACCATGGCTCCGAATAGTAGCAGGGAGGCCAATGCTGCGGCTTCTTGCAAGATTGTCCATAACAGGGAATGCTTTCGCATGATGTTTGCTCAGGTGCTCAGCGGTTGTCAGGGGATTGCGGACGCGGATGGCTGTTCGCTTCACTCGGGCAAACACTTAACAGATTATTACCAAATTTAATCAGTAACTATTTATTAACCTTAACTGACGGGTCGGATCTCAGTCTCCGGCTATTTCGCGACGATGGGAACCACGGGCGCAGGCTCATAGCCCGGCAGCTTCACGATGCCCTGCTTGGCTAGGCCCCTGCACATAATCCGCGTCGGGTTTTCGGGGCAGTGTTCGTTCTTTAGAAGGGCCAGGGTCACGTGAAAAGGCCGCCCGAGTTTCCGCGGGCGGCCTTGGTGATCCGACGCTTGGCTATCCTGCGCGGGGCCCGGCGAGTTGGCGCCGGAGATCGGAATTCTGATGAAATGTAATTTCGGGAGGGTTGGTTCCACGCGATACAAGGTCTGGCGAGCAATCCCCCTGGACTAGCTGCTGCCACATTTCCGTGCACCAGTACAGTAGCGTGACCAATAGCTGCTGGGGGATTCTGTGGCCCATTTCTCGTCGGGCACTTGGGTTTTCACCCGCCGTGCCCTGCTGACGGGGGTTTCTGCCTTAGCCGTTGCCGGCTGCGCTACAACCAGCGCACCCAAGCAGTCGCGGGAAGTCGATCCGGCTTATCAGCGCAAAGTCGTTACCTATGACACGCGGGAGGCTCCGGGCACAATCGTGGTCGATCCGGCCAATCATTTCCTTTATGCCGTGCAGAAGGGCGGACAGGCCCTGCGCTATGGAGTCGGGGTCGGCGGAGAAGGGTTTGGCTGGTCCGGTCTCGCGACGGTCCAATCCAAGCAGGAGTGGCCGGACTGGTATCCGCCCAAGGAGATGCTTGAGCGCCGGCCCGATCTCCAACAGGTCGTGAGAGAATTGCAGAGCGGGCGAGGAGTGGCGGGCGGCCCCGAAAACCCACTCGGTGCCCGCGCAATGTACCTCTGGCAGGGCAATAAGGACACCCTGTACCGGATTCACGGCACCAACGAGCCCTGGACCATCGGCCAGAATGTTTCCGCTGGCTGCATTCGCATGACCAATGAGGACGTCGTTGACCTCTACGACCGCACGGCAATAGGGACAAAAGTCGTCGTCCTCCCTCCTCTCAGTTCATAGCAGGCTCGAAGTCAGCGAGGGTGAGAGCCGGAGACGGATCTCTTTTCTGGCACTGGGAGGGCGATCTGAATGAATTGGGTACGCCTATTGGGACCTGTTCTTGGGCCTTTCACCGGCACGGTCGAAAGACGTGTCGCGATTAGAAAAGCCAATCAGAGTTTTGGGCACATAACTCAGTTCATCGCAGAGTTTAACGAGACTCTTGTCAAAGGCCTGCCTCCCGGATTGGCGAGTTCGGCAGGTGTGTCGCTGACAGATTGGTCCCGACAAGGTGATGCTATCATCAGCAGTCTCAGGCTCAGGAGTTTAAGAAAGCAGGAGATGATTATTCCCCTTCGGATAACGGTCGGCACGGATCAAGTTGCAATTGGTGAGGTCTCGCTCTTGCTTTCTGACAGCGAGGGCATCCTGGGCGCTGTTACCAGGACCGTCATTGGCTTCTTCTCGACTTAAGGCGGGGATAATCTTCCCACCCCTTTTGGGCGCGTCCGGATGATGACGGATGATAAGCCCCACCGATTGTGAAAAGAGGCCCCGCCCCCTTGCCCTGGGTCTCAAGTTGCGGCGGGGCGGGGCAGTCACCGGCACGGGTCCATCTACGCCATGCCGGTTTTCTGAGCGGATATAAAGTCAACCCTTCATCACCGCGTAAAAAGACCAATCAATGACCCGTCAGAATTTCATCCCCCTGTCAATGGCTGGTAGTCGAAGTCGGTCGGAAACCCTTGGTCTTCATCAGGGGCGGGGTGCGGCAGGAAAGTGCCACCGCGAAGCTTCCGTGACCTGAGCCAAATGCTGTCCCAGGCCCTCAGAAACGGCCCAGGACGGCGATCAGCACCTTCCCCCTTAGCCCAAAAAGTTGGCCGAGAGAAAAGCCCGAGCCATCCGAAGGTGGTCGGCGCAAATGGCTCGGTTCAGGTTGTGGCGGTGAGTAGGTGCCGCGTCGAACAAAAAATCCCCAGGGGCGCCATGGCTTGGGAGGCTTTCATGACGCGACCCTGGGGGCTGGCTGGTCTGATTGTCGAGAAAGACCAACACGAAAACCTGTGGCAGACGCCGACCTCAGAGTGCGTTGCTGATGACGAACACTGCTGCTTCGTCGGTGGCAGCAGTCCATGAACCACCAGCCCACACTTCAACGCTGCACAGGATCAGAGCGGCTGCGGCGATCAGGAGAACGATCTTGCGCATGGTGCCCTCCACGTCCGAAAAGGATGATAGCCCGTCCGTTTCGCAACACCTGTGACGCCGCTCACACCTCAGTGCGGCTCCCCCCGTTACCTCCCAGGATTGCCGGATAAGCCTCCATTCCCCACCACCAACTCCAAGCTCGTCGGAATGACGCCCTTTCAGATGGCGTTGTTACGGGACCTGGAGCGCGGGAGGTGTGGAGAAAGTGGGATTTCCTGTCGAATGTTGCAGAAAGACCACAGTTTGCGGGGAGGTATTTGCTAGACTGGTATGTCAGGGGAGGTTCCCATGCCGCAAGTTCCTGTCATAGGTCCCGATATCGAGCGCTTTCGTCGCCGCGCTGAGGTGTGTCGGGCCGAAGCCGAACTGACATGGGAACCGGGGCGGCGGCAGGAGCGATTGGAGACGGCGCTGGCTTACGAAAGGATGGCGGAGCGGGCTAAACGCCATTTTGGCCTCGCCGATTGAACGCGGTAACTGTTGCCAGGAACCCCGCCACCGGCGGCCGAACGCGCCTGGCAGCCTATTCAGGCTTCGATTTGCCGCCGGTCTCCGTCCCGTCGACCGTCTTGATCTCCATCTCCCGCAACCCCCCTGGTCTGTGAGCAGGTAGGGCGACGACGGGCCGAATTGCGGATCGACAAGGATGATCTCGATGTCGGTGATGGCAGCCGCCCCATCGAACTCGGCAGGTGCCGCACCTCCACGGTCCCGAGCTTCGGATGAACGAACGGCGCAGCCGCCCTGGCCCACTCATCACGCCTGACCGGATCGGCCAGCGGATCATTCATCACGCTCAAGAGGTGCTCAAGCGGTGTCCTCCTGCCGCGATCGCCTCCGCCGCCGCCTTGCCGTCCGCAGCAATCGCCGCCGCGCGCGCCGCAGCCTCCCCTATACCCCTTAATGCTGACAATCAGGAAAACTATCGCGCAAGATCGCAGCTGCCTCAAGCGAGTCGGCGTTGCCGTCGGGAATGTAGAATATCACGGGTATGATATCGTGTGATTGGGCCGTGTTCCTCTCGGCCAGATAATCGAGCAGTGTCCGCGAGATCGTCGTTTTGCCAACGCCGCCCTTGTCGACGCCAATAAGAACGGGTCGGAGATGCAGCATTAGGTGCCCTGCCGGGAGCGGTCGTTTTGGGACCCGTCGGCGCCGATCGGCATCAGGAGTTCATCCGCTTCCTCAACACCTCGAGGCGCAGGTGCCGGCGCGAATGGCGATCCACCCGATCGCAGACAACTATGCGACCCACAAGCATCCAAAGGTGCGCAAATGGCTCATGCGGCATCCAAGTTTGGACGTTCCACTTCACCCGACCTCGGCATCCTGGCTCAATGCGGTCGAAGCCTTCTTCGCTAAACTCGCCAGGCGGCGCCTCAAGCGCGGCGTCTTCGGGTCCCTCGCCGACCTGCAGGCCGCCATCAAGCGCTTCCTCGGAGAGATCAACTCCGATCCCAAGCCCTTCATCTGGACAAATGACCCCAAACACGTACTCGCCGCTGTCAATCGCGGGAAGCAAACGTTAGAGTTGGTCCACTAGTTTAGGCCTCGCCGCACAGCGCAGAGCCGCCGCCACAATCATGGGGGCTTTGGCGACGATTTCTCAGGGGAATACGGCCCCTTGCCTGCTAGCCGTTTCCTGGAGCGGTACGCATCGATCTCGGTCCGTATCCTCAGGCGATGCGCCTCGATCTCGGCTTGCAGCTTGCCCCATAGCTCTTTCTCGGATACCCATTTTGCCGTCGCGACAAACTTCTGCTCGATGAGATTATCAGTGAGTGCTGATGGGGAGCCCAAGTCTCGCTGCTGGGCCGTGGAACGATACGCTCGAGTTCTTCCCGCAGCTTGCTCCATGAACCTGCCTCGGCGATTCCTGATGCGCTTGTTTTCTGCAGCGTGACGATATGGGCCTCTAGTTTGGTTTCGGCCCTTGACGTACTCCATACAGTGAGCGCGGCCCAGCCCGGTATGAATTACCGCCACGACGTGATTAACGAAAGGTCGCGAGTCCAGCGGTCTTTCAGCTAAAAAGATCGTCGCAGCGCGGCTAGCACGTGCCAAGCCGTAACGCGGCGCTTTGCGCCGGCGTGACTCGCGTCAACGAGGGGTGCTAGGGCGCGCCGCAAGGGCGGATTACCGTATCCGCCCGGGAACCGCGGACCCCTTTCGTCTGTGATACACTGCTTGGCTCAAAGCCGGACCAGGGGCGTTCTCCGCTGCTGGCCCGCGCCGAGGAGGTGATCGAATGCGACGGCGGGAGTTCTTCGGGCTTCTCGGCGGTGCAATTACCTGGCCGCTGGCCGCCGACGCGCAGCAGCCGGGAAAGATGCCCCGAATCGGCATTCTCAATAACGGCCCCGCCGCGGTTTCGAGCCCATTGCTTCAGGGACTCCACGCGCTCGGCTACACCGAGGGACAGAACCTGACCATAGAAGTCCGGTTTGCGGACTGGAACTTGGATCGACTTCCCGACCTGGCGGCCGAGCTCGTCGCACTCAAGGTCGACGTGATCGTCGCGGCGGCCACACCCGCAGCTCGCGCCGCGAAGCAAGCGACCAGCACCATCCCGATCGTTGCGATCAGCATGGGTGATCCGGTTAATGATGAGCTCGTCGCCAGCCTAGGATCTCCCGGCGGAAATATTACGGGTACCACTTTCCTGGGACCGGAGTTGGTCGCCAAACGTTTCGGGTTGCTCAAGGCGGCGCTTCCAGGAGTTTCCCGCGTTGCTGCCCTCTGGCATCCCGGTGCCTATGGCGACCGCACGATGAAGGGCTTTCTAAACGAGACCAAGGTTGCGGCCCGGACCCTGGGAGTACAGCTTCAATTCGTCCAGACGCTCGGCCCCGAAGACTTCGATGCCGGATTCTCCGCGATGGCCGGAGGCAACGCCGATGCCCTGATCGTGTTGCCAAGCCCGATGTTGTACGCCGAGCACAGGCGCATCGTGGAGCTGGCGGGGAAGAACCGCTTGCCGGCAATGTATCAGGCGAGAGAATTCGTAGATGCAGGCGGCCTCATGGCCTACGGATCGAACCTGCCCAACCTTGCCCGGCGCGCCGCCATATACGTGGACAAGATCCTCAAGGGGGCTAAGCCGGCGGATCTGCCCGTCGAGCAACCGACAAAGTTCGAGCTGCTCGTCAATTTGAAGACGGCGAGAGAGCTGGGGCTGACCATCCCTCGCGAATTCCTGCTGCTCGCCGACGAGGTGATCGAATGAAGCAGCGGGAGCTTATGATCCTGACAGGAGAGCGCGAGGTTGGAACAATCGCCGCGCTCCGCGGTCCGGGCGCGCGCGGAGTATTGAATCTGCCCTCGCCGTACATCCGGCAGGCTTGCCCCGGACTTGATCCGGGGTCGAGGCGCGGCTTTCGATTTTTCGGGGAAAAGCAAAAGGCCCAGCGGGATTTCGCCGAGCCTGTATTTCCCAACTAGCGCAAGACCGACGGGGGTGTCAAGAGGTTTCTCTCAGTGGTGGATGTCCTAGTGGGGTGCGAACCCATGAACGGCACGGCTCCCGCTTCTACCAGGGCGGAATGAGCCCCGCATCGGCAGCGCGAGCAGCCCGCCATCACCCGCCAGGATCGCAGTGCAATGCGGAAACGAATTATTCGGATCAGCGGGAACCCTCGGTTGATGACGTACTTTATTTTAGGCCGACCGTTACCGAAGCCCCCTTTCGTGGGAGAATCCAATGTCCGCTGCTTATCCACTGCACCTGGAAAGGGAAATTGATCGCCGATGGCTTCACCGGCTTGTGCCCATAGATAGTCCCATGCCCCTAGATCGGCCCAAGCACCCGAACGACATACGGCCGCTGCCAAAGCGCTCAAACAATCGAACGGAACCGCTGCGGAAATCGGATCTCCCCGAGATCGACCGCGATGAACAGAAGCCGGGTCGGAGGGAACGAGACAGGCATCTGATGGAATTTTGAGGCCAAGGCTCTTTTTGCCGAAGTCGGATACTGCCGCCAATTACCATCCTGGCGCATGCCGGGAATTACGAGCCGATTTTTCAATGGGACGCCATCTCGGCGGATGCCTGGTTTCTTTGGTCCGCTTGTTCCGCCCGCTCGCGCGCTCACAATTTGGGAGGCAAAAAAACTAGAAACGGCCCCGCCGACAACGGCGCACCTTGACGACCGTCAAGGCCAGGTTTCCGACTTTGTCCTTTGATTCCACCCGTCTTTGCCAAGCGGCCCTCCTGGGTGACTGTTTCGGCTCTGACGGGGCCCTGGTCGAAAGGCCAGAGCTTTCCTGTTGTACCAATATTCGAACCGGAGCGCTGTTCCACAACCCCACTTGTTCGGATTCGATCCCGCCCTCCCGCTCCTTGGGCGCTCAGGCGAGTGGCGGGGCAGTTCTGATCGGTGTCGAGGGAGAGCACCCTATTTCCGATCCCGAGATGGACTCCTTTTCCTAACAGAGTCCTCGACGATCACCTCGTTCATCGCTGACCGAACTTGGCCATATTCTTCTGGAGTCAAAAATCGCGACATTCTCACCGGGATATCATTCAACGTATGAGTCCGGGCGAACGCCCGCGGATCTTTGCCGCGCGCCTCATGGTAGAACTTGCGCGCCTTGCATAATGCCTCTTGATCTCTGGGCTCCAATGCCTCGATGTCGAATTTCGTATATGATTTCTCCGTGGTCTTCGCTAGCGCCTGATAGTCCGACTCAGTCAGCGAGCACGGCAGCGCGAACACCTGAGTTGACAGGCCGAGACACATACAGATTGCTAGACGGATAGCGTTTGGCATCTTCAGGAGCTCATGGTGTGGAAGGGAATACGCTTAGAAACGGGGTTACGCTATTTCGGCAAGTTCACTAATCCTTTTTCGCGCAACAGGATCGCGGGCATCTCCACGTCGTATCGCTGCCATCGTCGCATCGACGTCGCGCTGGACGAACTCCGCGTCTACATGGGCGTCGAAGACCGCGCCGGGCGAGAGAACCTAGCAGCGAGTGGAGTGGACAAAGGACGCGTCGCTGATCAAGACGCTCGTTTTATCTATGACAAGCAATCGGAGGGCTGTAAACCGGGTCAAAATCGACCCGCGATGCTCGCCCGGCACAAAGCTGCCACCTTGCGACGTTAGAGAATCGGACGTTGCGAAAGGGGGGAAAGACCGATGGCCAAGTTTTCTCTCAAGCTGGTTGCATCCATAACTCTGTTAACGACGGGTTTGGTCGCTTACGCACCGGTCTCGGCTGGGTTGGGGTCGGGCGCCGCGTGGGCCCAGCGGATGCAGCGCCAAACGCAACCGGGAAACCCACCCGGAGCTCCTACCGCTGCCCAGCCATCGCCGCCGGATCCGGCTCCCATCGCTTCGCCTGTCATCGATCCCAGCTCGAGTCTCGGAAGCGCACTTGCGTCCTGCGATAAAGGGGCGGAGCCCGAACCGCTTTCTCTGCCCAGCGCGAGAGGCGAAGTGAAGCTCGACCGCTGCTATCGAGGACGCGATCACCTGGCTTGCGGCTTCGGCGCGCTCCTGAAAGAGGCGAAATCGCTTCTCGACGATTACAGAAAGATCGTCGATTCGAACTACCCCGAGGTAGGCGACGTAAATGGTGTGTGCAGAATCAAGCCGGACAACCTTGCTACGGATCTGAAAAACTCGACCGATTTCAACAATCGATTCAAGGCCCTGAAAGCTGAATATGACGCCCGCGCGAACTGCACCGGCAGAATCGAGCAATCGTTGGGAAACCTAATTCTGCCGGATATGCCTCGCGGACCGGAGATATTGAAGTCGATGATCGAATCGCTTCGGCGAGACATGAACATTGTCTCTGCCCTGCAGGCGCAACTATCGGGGGTTGCCGAAAGGATGGATTCCTCGCATAAGGCGATCGTCAGCATCCAGAAGATTCATCGAGCCATGTGCATGAGTGATCAGCAGGCGGGGCGGGGTGCCGATGACCGCGAAACGCGGGGCCCTACACGCCAGTAGAAACCGCATGGGGCGAACGGGCCAGCCGCAATGGAGCCGATGCCGGCCCGGCGGTGCTCATAAAGGTTCCGAACGCAAAGCCCTCAAAGATTGCGGTGCCATTCGGGCGGGCGGTGTCGCAACCTGTCGGCAACGCATCGACCCCAAGCGTTCCGACGTCCATCCGGTCCGCAGTGCTCGCGGACAGGCATCGATGCTGTCCCCGAAACTCCCGTAAATCCAATGGCGAGCGCAGCGAGTGCCGTTAAGCGCAAGCCCGGGGCGCGCGCTTGGCAACGCGACGCCCCGGTGCGAGCGGCCCCCAGCCCCCTGCCGGTCAGCCTTTGGTCACGATCGGCGGAGGCGGCCCTTTGCCTTTGCCGATCGGAAACGGATCCTTGCCGGCACATGCGGCAAGGCTCAGTGCGGCCACC
>WNGH01006953.1_pt1 | contig 10787 bp, 8 predicted proteins | sample 5400631 | NCBI WGS metagenome assembly WNGH01 (sample SAMN13153373, study PRJNA577476) | soil metagenome | isolation source: 115 cm soil or saprolite under Garry oak tree replicate 1 | place: USA:California | collected 2016-06-15 | reverse complement strand
CGATCTTCGCGTCCCTGGCGGAACATCTCCAGGGCATTTGGTAATTCGTAGTAGATCTCGAGACGATTGCCGTCCGGATCGTGAAAATAAATGCTCTTCTGGCTCACGTGATCAACAGCTCGTATCTCCTCAATGCCATGATCCTGCAACGTAAAATAGGCATCTTTGAGGGCATCATAGCTATCCACCTGGAAGGCAAAGTGATGCACACCGAGGCGATTCTGCACCAGCTGCTGTGCTGTCTTGGGGTCATCCACAGGTGAGAGGTCGAGCGTATGGCCATACTCCCCGAGCGACATGAACACACCGCCATGCGCCGGATCCTGCTCCACCACTTCAAAGCCGAGCAGGTCCCTGTAAAATGCCTTAGAGCACTCCACATCAGCAACTTTTAACAGCACATGGCCAAGTCTTTTGAGCTGGATCATGGTTGATCTCCCGTCTGCCAGTGAGGTTAGGACCACCTTATCATATGCTGGCTATTGTAGCAGAATTTTGACTGTAAGGCGCGGGTGATCGGCAGCGGTCGCGCTTGACAGACCAGCGTATCCGATTACCATACCATCACACTGAGGCGCAATCCCTCTTTGGGATGGAAGAGGACGCTTCTACAGTATGGAACTCTCTGGTCTGCTAGCCGTCCTGGTGTTTACTGGCATCTTTGCCAGCATCTATGCGTTGCTCAGTCTGGGGCTCAACCTGCAGTGGGGTTATACCGGGCTGTTCAATGTCGGCGTCGCTGGCTTCTACGCCATTGGAGCGTATACCTCGGCCCTGCTCACGACGCCTCCGTCACCATACCATCTGGGAGGGTTTAATTTACCGATTCCCGTCGGTATGCTGGGGGCGCTGCTGACCTCAGGCGTGCTCGCCTATATTGTGGGCAGGCCAACCCTACGCCTGCGTGAGGACTATCTGGCTATTGCGACCATCAGTATCGCCGAGACGCTACGCCTGGTGTTGAAAAATGAAGCCTGGTTGACCAACGGCGTGCAGGGCCTACGCGATGTGCCACGCCCTTTTCCGCAGACCTTTGGCTCATTCTACGATGTGTTTTATCTCGGCTTGCTCCTGCTGGTCGTCGCCGTTGTCTACCTGGCCAGCGAGCGGCTCATCCGCTCACCGTGGGGGCGGGTGCTCAAGGCCATTCGCGAGGATGAAGCCGTCGCTGCCAGTGTCGGGAAGGACGTGTTTCGCTTCAAGATGCAGGCTCTTATCCTGGGGGCTATGATCATGGGCCTGGGCGGGAGTTTTTACGCGCACTATGTTAAGTTCATCAGTCCTGACACCTTTAATCCCCTTATGGGGACGTTCCTCATCTGGGTCATGCTGATGGCGGGCGGCAGTGGCAACAACCGCGGCGCCATCGTCGGCGCTGCCGTCATCTGGGGCCTGTGGTCCCTCAGCGACCTCCTGACGGACAAGCTCCCGTCACCCCTTGACACACGGGCGAGCTACCTGCGGGTGATGCTGATAGGCCTGGTTCTGCAAGGCATCCTGCTCAAACGTCCACAGGGCCTCATTCCAGAAAAATGACCCCTGTTAGTGCTGCGTGCCGTACATCTTCCGACAGTTGCCAACCTCCCCCGCCAAACTGGCGGGGCAACTAGCCGTGCGCAGCACCTAGACGTCCTCGAGCCGCTCGGTCACGATCTTGCCGCTGTCGTCGATCTTCCAGATCTCAATGGGCGTGACCACATCGCCGTGCTCATCAAAATCCACCTCGCCTGAGGCGCCACGGTAATTGACCTTCTTGCCCTGACTAATGAGGGCGAAGGCTTTCTGGAAGTCGCCTGGCTCAATGCTCTCCCCTGGCGGATTGGCCACCTGCCGCAGGGCATCGCGAATGGCCTTGGGCTCGCTGCTCTTGGCCTGGTGGATGGCCAGGGCGAGCACGGCAATGGCATCATAGCAGTTGTCAATATAGGGCTTGGGTGGCTTTGCACCAAAACGCTGCGTATACGCCTCGACGAAGCGGGCTTTAGCGCTGCCCTCTCGGGCTCCTGGAGTGGTGCCGTAAGTGCCTTTGAGATATGCGGCGCCGACGTTTTGTACCACCTCCGGGGCTTTCATGCCGTCGGCGAGGAGGAACTTCCCGGTAAAGCCCAACTCGAGGGCTTGTCGTATAATGGTCACACCGTTTTCCGGATAGCTGAACAGGGCAATCGCCTGCGGCTTGTCCTTGAGGGCCTGTTCGATCTCCCCACGATACGACGGACGCCCTTCCTCATAGGCGACCGTGGCCACTACTTTGCCACCACGCTCGCTCAACGTCTGGCTAAACGTCTTGGAGAGACCGCTGCCATAGGGGTTGTTGACGTAAATCGTCGCGACCGTTTGCAAGCCCAGGTCTTTGGCCAGGCGGCCACTCACCTTCCCCTGGAGAGCATCGGAGGGGCAGGTCCGGAACATAAAATCGTTATCCTGCAAATCAGTGATTTGCGGGGAGGTGGAGGCCGGCGAAATTTGCACGATACCACGCGGAATCGTCACACTCGTGGCGACGGGAATGGTCACGCCGCTCGACAGCGCCCCCACAATAGCCACGACCTTATCCAACTCGACGAGCTTTTTCGCTGCGTCAATACCAGCCGTGGGGTCGGTCTGAGAATCCCGATGCACCAGTTCAACCTTGCGCCCGAGCGGCCCCCCGGCGGCGTTGATCTGCTCGGTGGCCAGGATGGCACCGTTCTGGATCGGCTTACCGTAGGCCTCCAGGGCGCCAGTGAGGTCGAGGAGGGTACCAATTTTGATCGGCTCTGCGGCGCTCACCAGGCGTGGTACACCCATAGAGGAGACCACGACGGACAGGCCGAGAGCACGGACAAATTGCCGTCGCGTCAGACGAGAAGGCCGAGGAAGTATATGCGGTGTGCGGCTCATAGTGTCCCCTTCTGCATGGCGTTGACAACCGCCGCATGTTAGTTCAAGAAGGCTCTAGAGTCGCTGTATGAACTGCCTGTGGTGGGCGCAAATCCCTGTCCGCTGTCGGTGGATACTGTCTCTGGCAGCACTGCTTGCAAAGTCGCGACTATAAAGCACATCAAGCAGCCCGACCAGAACACATCGGACACAAAGTGTCCCCCTTGGACAATGCGCGTCAACCCTAACAGACTGCCATAGGTCAGCGCGCCTCCCAGGACGAGCCCGCGCAGCCAGTGGGGACGACGCTGCGAGATCAGGTAAGTGCCTGCCACCAGCACATACCCCATGGCAGCATGGCCCGAGGGAAAACTTCTGCCGCCGCCTGAAGTGCCTGGCTGCCACCAGGGCTGATAGAGTCGTGCACCACCAAAGACCTCCACCTGATACGGGCGTGGGCGTCCCCACAACGGTTTGAGTATGCCATTCACGAGCAACCCAGGACCAAGAGCCACCGCGAGGACGAGCAGCGCACAGGCGCGGCGATAACGTACCCAGGCGCGACGGTACAGGCTCCCACACCACACCACCGCAGCTCCAACGGCAAGCACCCAGGTGGGAGACTCTCCATAACGGTAGAGCCAGAGCCAGGGTGCAGCCGTCTTTAAAAACCATGGTTGGGACACCGCCGGATCATAGAAATATCTGGAGAAACGCAGGTCAATATCTGTCACTGTCCCCAGCAACACCAACAAGATAAACCCCAGCCCAAGCAGCCACAAACCATATCTCCGGAGCAGAACTGGCTCCTCCACCCCGCTCTCCCGCTCTGGCCTCATACATTACTCCAGGCATCCAACCCCAGGGCATCGCGCTGGCGCCAGAAGACCGGTACGAGCAGCACCAGCATGATCAGATCACGCACGAGGACCTGGAGCGGCGTTTCGGGTAGTCCCAGGTGCCCAAAACAGCCGCAGTCCGTAATGGGAATACCGGCGGCCAGCACGACGATCATGAGGGCACTGAAGCTCAAGAGTTGCACGGCTATCAGTAGGGCTGCAGGGGTCGTACAAAAGCCAATGAGCAAGGCTGTGCCGCTTCCCACTTCAATCCACGGCAGGAACATCGCTGTGATGGACACCAGCCAGCCAGGCAGCATCTGATACTGCTGGACGAGTGCGACGACTTCGGCGTGATGTAAGAGTAGCTTGCTAAAGCCTGAAAAGACAAACACTCCCCCTATGAGTAGCCGCATCAGCACGGCAACCCACGGGCGCCTGTAGAGGTGCCGCCAACGCCGGAGAGGCACTGAGATACTACTGTCCGACACGCTGGACACGGTCCAACTCCTGGCGGATGAGGCGTACGAGTTCGCCTTCTGATTGGGCCCCGACGACATCCTTTGTATTGATGAACAGCGTCGGCGTACTATTCACTCGCAGTTGCTCGCCATACGCTGTATCCGCCTGAACGAGGCTCTGCATACGCCCACTCTCCACGCAGCTCTTGAGGGCCGTGGTATCGAGTTCCAGGTCTTTGGCAAAATCACTCAGACGCTCGAGCGGCATGGCCAGGCTATTCCATAGCTCCTGGCGCCGAAAGAGCATGTGATGAAATTCCCAGAACTTGCCCTGTTCGCCAGCACACCACGCCGCTTGCGTGGCTATTACACTGTTGGGACGAAAGGCAACAGGATAGAACACGAGCTGTACCTGGCCTTCAAAGCGCTGCATCGCACGCTCCAATGGCTCCTGGAGCGTCTTGCAGTGCGGTCACGTGTAATCACTAAATTCCTTGATGACTACCGGAGCACCGGCGACACCACGGGTATAGTGACGGTCCACCGCCCCTTGTAGGCGTGGGGCGAGGTCACGCTGGTGCTGCAAGTACACCAGACCTCCGACCCCAAGGACCAGAGCGACAATCACACTGCCCAGCACGAATTTGAGACGCTGGCGCCGTGGCGCTACTGGCTGCTGGGTAGGCGACTGTTGCGGGCGAACTGTGCGAGCACGCGCTTTGGATTTTTTGGCCATCCGTGTCTCCTACATGAATCACCCCTGCCTGCTACGGTCCCTAACACTATACGGCATTTCGTCGCGCGTGCAATGCGGCAGTGGACACCGCACCGCAGGGCTGTATGCCTACACCGAGTTCCGTACCACATCTTCGAGTAAAGTAATGAGGTTGCGGGCGGCCTGCGGCAAGTAGCGATTACGCCGCCACACCACTCCCACCTCGCGACGCAGGCGGGGCTCAACGATATCGACCGTCACTGGGCCATCGACACGCGTATGATGTGCAGTGAAACGCGTGGTAAAGGTGATACCGACACCAGCCGCCACCAGCCCCAAGATGGTCTCACGGTCCTCGCTTTCAAACACCACCTGGGGTTCGAACCCTGCCTGGCGACAGGCTTCAATGAGTTGCTCGCGTCCACCAGACCCTTTAGGATAGAGGACGAAGCGTTCAGTAACGAGTTCGGCTAACCTGACGATACGCCGACCAGCGAAGGCGTGGTCTTTAGGGACGACCAGCACATATTCGTCGTGCAGCAGGGGCGTACTTTGCAAGTACGGATCGTGCACTGGCAGCGCAACAATGCTAAAATCTACTATACCCTGTTGGACCCATTCCAGAACTTGAGCCTGGACAGCCTCCATCAGTTGCACCTCAACTCCTGGATACCGGCGCTGGAAGGTCGCCAGGGCCCTGGGCAAGAGATAGGCGGCTATCGAGGGCAGAGCGGCCAGGCGACAGCGGCCGCGTGCCCCCCCTGCCATTTCGGCCATCTCAACCCGGGCATTCTCTACTTGTGCTAAAATACGCTCCACATGGGTCAGGAACACCTGTCCGGCATTCGTCAAGCGTACGAGGCGACCGGACCGATCAAAGAGCGTGACTCCGCACTCGTCCTCGAGAGCTTTGATCTGTTGGCTGACAGCCGATTGTGTGAGATGCAGATGGGTCGCCGCCGCGGTAAAACTGGCGTGCGCTGCCACTTCCTTGAAGGCGATGAGTTGACGTAATTCCACGGTCACCCCTTTCTAGGGAACATGAAGCATAATGTGAAAATTAAAACAATTAATTTCTGTAATTCCAAGACCATATTTATGATGCCTCTCCCCATCGGGTAACTATTTTTCTCTCTCCTAGCTCAGGAGGGGGTGATGGAGACACACTTTACGTATGCAGCCCGTCATCGAGCAGGCTACTCAGGCCCTGCAACTCGGACGCTTTGAAGCCGCCAAAACGTTGGCGGCTGCTGCCCTTGCGGAGACCGACCTCCCGGCTGCACGGCTACCGCTTCTGGAGGTATTCGCTCAGGCTCAGGCCGGCTTACAAGAGCATGCGGCAGCGGCCGGCGCCTGGCAGGAGGCCTACCAGCATGCCGTTACGCCGGATGACAAAGCGCGTTTATTCGAGCAGGCGCGTCAGACCATACGTGACCAACAAGACTACGCGACGTTATTACACCTGGCCCAGGAACATCTTCCCCATGTGCGTACATCCCAAGAACATGCCGTGTGTCTCTTGACATCTGGCGAAGCGTTGATCCATCTCCAGCGCTATCAAGAAGCCCGTCAGCAGTATCTCGAACCAGCGCTGGAGCTGCCTGGTGTGGTGCCAGAGACGCGTCTGCACTTGTGGCATTACCTCGGGTTGAGTCATCTGGCTGAGCATATGTTTACTGCCGCGGCTGCGGCCTTTCGGCAGTCAGCAGACCTGGCGTTGGGCCAACACTTTGCCAGTGCGGCGGTGCACCTGGCCGCCCAACGTGCGCAGTTGCACCATCTGCGTAATGCTGCACGCTTTTATGAAGGTGTCATCCACCTCATCTACCAACGGCCTCAACAGGCCATACAGTCGTTACAGGAGTTGCAACGCCCGCTCACCGCTGTGGGAACCCTCAACGTGGCGTTGTTTCTCGGCTTAGCTTACTGTGCCCTGCGGCAGCCGGAGGCCGCCACGCGTGCGCTGCAAGCCCTGGCCCGCCCTGCTACCTGCCCTGAAACCCTGCGCGGGCCCGCCGCCGTGGTGCGTATGGGGATTGCCAATATCCATGCGGCGCCAGCCACGCTGGGCGAGCATCTCGAGGCGGCGCTGGAGGCGGCGCTGCAGCCACGCACGTCCTGGGAGCCCTCCTGGCGGGCGCTCTTGTCCCGTGAACTGGGCCTGGTGTTCCACCGTCTCGGCTGCCGTGAAGCCGCGATTGCCTGTTACGAAGACGGGCTGCACGTGATTGCCCAGCGCATCGGCATCTGGGATGAGGCCCAACCAGGCGACGCCCTGCAGGGCGCCGGTCTCCTGACGGCGTTGGCGGATCACCCTGTGCAGACCTGGTCTGCAGTGGTCCAGGGGGAAATGCTGCAGCTGTTACAAGGGCTGGCCTGGCTCTACGACCAGACCCAGGACGGCGCGCTGGCTGACACGGCATTGACCCTGGCGCTGCGTGTGACCACGACGCCGGCACAGGAGGTGGCGCTCTGGTGCCAGCGTGGCTGGCAGATGGCGACTGCGGCTCCCGAGAGTCCCCAGGAGCGTACAGCGTCTGGGCTTTCCCAGGCAGACATTCTCGCCGGCCTGCAACGGGCGCAGGCGCGCTGTGCAGATACCGCGCTGGCGCCTGTCGTAGTGGGGATCGAGGCGCTGCTCCAAGGGGATGCGGCCCGGGCAACGGCAGCCTTTGTGCACATACCAACGGTGCCAGAAGTGCCAGAGCTGCAGGCACTCTGTGTGGCGGCCTGGCTCTGGGCCCATACCCAGCAGAATACGCTGGATCAGGTCCTCGCGCAAGGAGCGTCCACGGCGTCGCTCCCCTGGCAGACGAGCACTGTACTAGCTATAGCCTTGGAGACCCTGCTGGCGTGGATGACCCAGACGTCCGCACTGCCTCCCTCTATGCCCTGGCTGGCGGCGCTGCTGGCACATCAGCCCGTCTCTACTCTCGAAGCGCTGCGCTTGCTGTGCCGTCCTGGGTATCTGCCGGCGCCGCAGCACGCTGTCCTGATGGCGGCGCTGCGGCGTGTGTGTACGCCTCTTGAACCCCCAACAAGTGACACCAGCACAAGCGCTCCACCCCGCCAAACTGGCGGGCACCTGCGGTGGGCAGCAATTGCGGTGCGCAGCACCATCGCTGACCAGGTCGCCATGTTGCTCGGCGGCACAGTGTTGGTGGAGCGCGTTGAGACGCTGTTAGCCGATCTCGATCAGTCGCTCACTGCATCACCGGTCTCGCCGCCGTCGGTAGCACGGCACCGCAAGCAACGGCAGCGCCGTAGTCCTACTCCGACAGACAGCATCGCGGCTGAGACGGCGCACGTGCTGCAGCTCATTAACTTGTTGCACAACATGCCCCAGGCAGCGGTGCCTGAGGCAGTAGAGAGCAGTTTGCCCGAGGTCATCTGCCGCTGGCTGTTACGCTATAGCCACGTCTGCACGCATGCGCCTGAGGTCGTCGGGGCTCTGCTTGGGCTACTGCGGCAGTGCCCTGGGGCGGCAGCGGTCATACCCGTTATTCTGGAGCAAGTGGCCCTTTCCCGACGACAACGGCAAGCCCTCGAAGCGGCCCTTCACGCTCCCCCAGAGGCCACAACAACAACGCCCACCCTGCTCGCCTGGGACGGCCTCGAACACTGGCCCTTGGGGCGTTTGCTCGACACCCTGTCAGATCTCCAGCGCCCGGCAGACGCAGGCCTCGATGCGGCTGTGGCACTGGTGTTAGCACGCGTCGGCTTAGTGCCTCGGGCGGTGGCCTACTTACAGGCGGGCTTACAACGGCAGCCTGAGCACCCGCTGGCGCATTACCAGCTGGCGCAGTTCCTGCGTGCGCAGAACCAGCCGGAGGCCGCGCTGCAGCACCTGCTGCAGGCCTGGCAGAGTCTCAAGGCTCTGGAGGCACCAACCCAGTTCCTGCATCTCGAGATGCTCAACCAACTACTGATGCTGCTGGAGACCACTGCCCAGTATGAACGCTTCCCAGAATGGCTGGAAGCGTTTGCACACCACTGTGCAGCGTTACAGCAGACGTCGCTGAGCCCTGCCCAACAGCAGCGCCTACACGAGGCCGAAGGGGCATGTGTCCTCTTGCGGGCGTCCTACCTGGCGGCCAGCTCGTCGCCCGTGCCAGGGGAGGCCTGCCGTACCGCCTCGCAGCAGCTTGCCTGTCTGGAGCAAGCCGTAGCCCTGGGCGCACCACACACGCGGCATGTGGCGCTGCATCGTCAGGCGGAACTGCTCGCCCGTCTGTACCACTACGAGGCGGCGGTGACCACCTATAACGACCTCGTACAGCAGTGGCCTGATGATCAGCGCGCGCGCCAGCGACGAGACGTGCTGACCATCTTACAACAACCCCGGCACGCGCCAGGGCAGACTGAACGGATACTCGATGAGGCACTCACTTTGGCCTTTACCGGCGTCAGTGCACCTCCTATCCCCGCACCGCTCACGCCCCACAGCGCCCTGGTGTGGCTGCAAGAGGCGCCACGGCAGGCCCCGCACCTCGTGGATGTCATTGACGTCCTAACTGCCTATGGTGGGGTGGCGGTGCAGCGTCAGGAGTGGCAGCGCGCTATCGAGGTGCTGACCCCATTGTATGCCATGAGCGCCCAGCCGCGGCAGGCGTACTATCTGGCTGTCGCTTACTATGCGCGCAGCAAGCAGGCCACACCTGGGGTGGGAGCCCTGCACGACAGTGAACGGGCGTTGCAGTATGTCCAGTACATGCTCAAAGAGGCGCCCGCGCTGGCAGAGGCGCCGGCCTTGCTGCGCCAGATCGAGGCGCACCATCAGACGCTTATGACTGTGCGGCAACAAGAGCAAGATCGAGCCGCCTACCGCCAGCGTGTCTGTGGCCTCTTCGCCCAGCATGGCGTGCGTTTCCAGGCTCACACGGTCGATCGGGCCCCGCATACCCCGTGGGTGGAACTCCACGAGGTGGCAGATCTAGACGACACCAGTGGGACGCTCGTGACCATCGTGCAGTTGTTGTTTAACGGCCAGGCGGTCGGTGCGCCAGCCCTGCCTGACGAAACAGATGTGGTGCTCTACGCCCAGCATCAACGTGACAAACAGCTCTTGGTAGACACCCACGTCATCGAAGCCTTGCCCTGGCCACACACGGCGTATGAGGGTGTGACGGACGTTGCGGCGCTTGTCCCCGAGCGTCTGGCCCTCAATCGCGATGTGCTGTTCATCGCCTTTGCTGAGCTGCATGCGCTGCTACGGTACGCCAGGGTCCTGCAGTACATCTTCCAAGGCTTACCTACGCCTGAGGGAGTGACAGAGTCCCCATCTGCCACTGTCCTCGCTGCGACTGCCAGATATCTCACGCTGATCCCCCTCCTGCGCCAGCGTTTGCAGACCCTTGCCGCGGTGGCACCCTCGAAGGTCGTACAGCGCCAGATCAGTGGTGTGCGGGACAGCTTGCCGGGGGAAACCACGCCAGAGCAACTCCAGCACTTCCCGGCTTTTGTCGACGCGTATATCTATTTTCATGCCATCGTGGATACTATGCGGGCCCATCTCGATACCCCTCCGGCAGAACGCCAGAGTGTCCAGAGTGAGGAACGCCAACCCCAGCGCCCAGCACGACGCAAGCGTCGCCAGGGGAAAGAACGCTCGCGGGCAGGGGAAGCGGAGAGATGGCGTGAGAGCCATTACTCTGACGTGCTGTGAGGGCGGTACTGCCAGCCGGCCTGCAGCATGACCCCATTGTGGATCAAAAAGCTCCGCACGATCCGGCCGTACTGTACCTGCTGCCGTAGACTGCCCGGCACCTGACGCTGGAATGCGTCAATCTGGGCGGCATAATGCTGCCGGCTGCGGCTGTGAATAGTTTTGCCGTCTGAGGTGCCGCGCAGGCAGGTCGTGATGATGGCATCCGGCGCTTGCTCCACATAGGCGTGACTCCAGCCATGGCT
>WNGH01006952.1_pt1 | contig 10787 bp, 12 predicted proteins | sample 5400631 | NCBI WGS metagenome assembly WNGH01 (sample SAMN13153373, study PRJNA577476) | soil metagenome | isolation source: 115 cm soil or saprolite under Garry oak tree replicate 1 | place: USA:California | collected 2016-06-15 | reverse complement strand
AGGGAACGGACATCGCTGGAAGCCCGCAAATATTTCCAATGGCGCCTAGAGGATCGGGAAAAGTCAGATCGGTCCCGAGATTCAAGGTCAGAGGTGTCGCTGGAACAGGCTGCGCCGCCGCCGCGATAACGTCGAATGTGTCAAACAATGAATCCATTTTCTTCTGGACGATTTCTATCACCTTCAAGGCCTGCAGATAGTCTGCGGCGGAGTACTGCTCGTTCACATAGCCCGCGATTTGCCCCAACGGATCGGTCAATTCGCTGACTCGCCCGGAGCGAATCAGCGACCGGAAAGAAGCGGCGCACTCCACGCCAACGATAATATTGCCCGCTTCCTCCCAGGGACCAACAGGCAAAGCGACATCCTTCACGCCCGAAAAATACTTCTTGAGGATCCTGGTGGCGGCTTCGATGGGCTTGGCAATGCCTGGCGCAAGGGATTTCCATGCGTTCGTGATCCAGCCAACCTTTAGTGGCCGCGAATGTAATTCCATGGACGGCGAATAGGTAAAGGCACCCTTATCAATGGGCACCGTTCCGCGATCCTTCGGGTCATGCCCTGCGATTGCCGCAAAGATGCGGGCGCAGTCTTCCGCGCTCCTCGCCATCGGGCCGATCTTGTCCATCGAAGGCGCGAGTGCCATGGCACCGTAACGACTGACGCGTCCGTAGGTAGGCCGCAGACCGCTCACGCCGCAGAAGGCTGAGGGGCAGATGATGGAACCCCATGTTTCCGTGCCGATCGCAAACGCAGCCAGGCCTGCGGCTACGATCGCCCCTGAGCCGGAGGACGATCCGCAAGTCCAGCACGTAGTGTCCCAGGGATTCTTGGCTTCGCCCTGTAAGGATGCGGACGCGAAGCGGTAGCCCATTCCCCCAGCGAGTTCAATCATGGCTGCTTTGCCGATCATCACCGCGCCCACGCGGTTCAGATGTTCGATCACTGTAGCGTTGTAATCGAAGACCTGGTTTGCGTAGGGCTTTGCGCCCCAAGTGGTCGGAAGCCCTTTCACCGCCAATAAGTCTTTCGCGGCGTAAGGAATCCCGTGCAGCGGGCCACGGTAGTGGCCGGCCTGGATTTCTTTTTCCGCTGCTTTGGCTTGTTCGATGGCGGTCTCAGGCATCAGGTGGGCGTAGGCGTTAAATCGCGCTCCGAGCCTTTGGCTGCGTTCGAGATATGCGTGCGTCAGATCGACGGGCGAGAGCTTCTTCGATTCGAGACGTTTCGCCAGCTCAGTTACAGACAGGTGATAAATCTCTTCCCCAGGCATTCGCGACGCTCCTCAGGAATTCTTCGGCGCATTAGCCGGTTTTTGCGGCATCGGCGAGGGCTTCTTTTCCCGTTCCATCAATGGTTTTAGGTAAAGCCCCGGCCCATCTCCGTTGTCCGTCCCAAATGCTCGCAGACGATCGAGCGGTGGCTGTGCTTCGGTTGCCAGTCGCCGGATATCGGCTTTCTGGGAGTCAGTAAGCCGGTTGCCGTACTGGGCGAAGATAGCCTGAATCCGCGATTCGACCTCGGCTTGGCCTTGGGGTGATAGCTTCGGCGCGTTCGCGGCCTGCCGCGTCGGCCATATGGCGGCGATAGACTCAGACCTGAGAAGATCTGACGGTGACAATGATGCAGCCGCGGAAACCAAAACAGCGCGCCGCGCAAATTCACGGCGAGAAATTGCCGAATCGCTCTGGTTGCCCATCGAGGGTCTCCGTTGATCAGAACAAGTAGTGTCAGTGAAAGGCTCAGAGTGAGGCTACTGAATCTGTGTTCGAGCGTCAACTGCCTGCGGGGATAGGGGATAGGAGAGAGCGAAACTGCCCTCCTAAGGAACAGAGGCAGAAGAATGGGAGATGCATCTCGTCAGGGCTTCGCGCAGCTGAGAAGCTCTGAATGACAGGAAGGATTTTTTCTTTCCGGGAATACGACTAACTCGTCGTGGGTAGCAAAACATCGTAAATCTATGGAGTGATATCTTACCCATTGCGGCTTGCAATTCTGCGGCGATAGTCGGAGGTAGTTCGGACTGACCTTCGTCATTTTCATAGGCAAGTAGGATATTTTGTGGTGACTTTACGGCCAGTGCCGTTTGCAGCTCCCATATCACATTCTGCGATAGTTCCGTTATGTCTATGACAACTGCATCTGCATGTTGAATTGCAAGCGATACGATTCCCTCCAGAACGAATCCTCGCACTTCAGAATCATAACGCCGCCGCGACTTTTTTTGCGTCCACGGACATCTGCAAGAAGTTGTAAGGTTTGCTCTTCGGCGTTCGCTTGATGAAGTTTTGTACAACCTAGTTTTCGGGAGAAAAGTGCCGCTAGCCCGATTACCCCAAAAAAGATTAGACCAACGAGATCGACACCGATTCGACCCACCGGCAAGAAACCAGCAAGAAGAAGCACCATCACGCCAAAAGATGCAACGCTACCTATTCGGACCTGTACCATGCCCATTGAGAAGCGAAAAGAAGAATCCTGAATCGTAATTGGGACGCCGACCATAACACACGCTTCCTCAAGAATTTTCTGAAAGGAATGGTGTTGGCGTTTATGAAAGCGGCGCAACCACAAAATAGGTGACCCTGTCTTGCATGCGATTCTATAAGACACTAGCGTCATAATAGAAAGAATCAATAATGCTGATAAATATATTTTTATATCACTGCGATCCGCAGGGATCGCGAAGATCGCGAAAGCGTATCCGCAGAGAATCAAAATGACCCGTGCGATGACATTATGTTTTTGCTTCCGTAACAGGCGCTTTTGTATCTGCAGAAGCTCGATTAGTTTTGCTTCAGGAGTAGCGCTTCGTATCGCCATCCGGGTAATCGACGAGTCTTTTCTCTGTCGTAATAAGGCTTTGCCCAGTCGGCAAGGTCCGCTCGAATTATAAGTTCGAATTCTTCATCCGACATCGCGGAGTACTTATTGGCCAGGTGCGAGTGGTCCATTGTCATGTGCGTATTTCCTTGCATCATTTAACAAAGTACTCTAGAAAGCAACTATGGACACTGGCACGACTTACGTCATTTTCGATGGTGACAAAGACAAGTACGCCTACGCATTTATGAATTGCTGGAAAGTCAATGATCGTGTTGAGTTCGATTTTCGAGACGCGCACGATCTAGGCGTGATGACAGCGCGGGCGCAGGACGAAGGGTTACGTCAAATCCGAACTAAGAAAGAGAATGAAGGCCTCAGATCAAGTTCCCGTATTGGTTGGAGAAAGTACAAAACATCTTAAGAAGTTTGTTGGTTGGGAAATCGATCTCGCAATCAATCTTGTTTTGCCGATTATCGTGGTGAATCTAAATGATAAGCGCCATATGGACGATGAACGTCTCCATTTACGCGGGGAAATTACTGGAACTAAGCTAGTTGCAGGTGCCTCTTTATGCGTTACAAACGCGTTCCTGAAAGAGCGGAAATTGTGAACGGGAATGATCTCCGGTAACCGCTACGGGCTGACGGTACCGGCCGAAGGTTTCCCGGGGTTATAATCCCGACCACTTATGCCTCTCCCTCCGGGTACACATTTTGGCCCTTATGAAATTACCAGCCTGCTTGGTTCTGGCGGAATGGGCGAAGTGTACCGCGCCCGCGACACGCGGCTGGAGCGCACGGTCGCCATCAAGATTCTTCCCGCACACCTATCCTCGGATCCGGTTCGCAAGCAGCGATTCGAGCGTGAAGCGAAGACCATTTCCAGCTTGAATCATCCGCACATCTGCACTTTGCACGACGTGGGCTCGCAGGAAGGCGTCGACTATCTGGTGATGGAGTGCGTAGAAGGAGAGACGCTGGCGAAGCGTCTGGAGAAAGGAGCGCTGCCGCTGGAGCAAGGGTTGAAGTACGGGGCGGAGATTGCGGACGGGCTGGACAAAGCCCATCGCAGCGGCGTGGTCCATCGCGATTTGAAGCCCGGCAACATCATGCTGACAGCGACAGGGGCGAAGCTACTGGATTTTGGGCTGGCGAAGGAGGTCGTGCCGCTTACCAGCGGCGCCACGATTACCGCGGCAGCGCAAAGTTCGCCGGTTACAGAGAAGGGAACAATCATTGGAACGTTCCGGTACATGTCGCCGGAGCAGGTGGAAGGGAAAGAACTGGATGGGCGCAGCGATATTTTCTCGCTGGGCGCAGTTTTGTACGAGATGGTGACGGGGAAGCGAGCGTTTGAAGGCAAGACGCAGTTAAGCGTGGCTTCTGCAATCCTGGAAAGAGAGCCATCCCCGATCACTTCTATCAAGCCGCTTACTCCGCTGGCGCTGGATCATGCGGTGAAGAAGTGCCTAACAAAAATACCAGATGAGCGCTGGCAGAGCGCGAGTGATTTGGCCAGCGAGTTGAGGTGGATCACCGAAAGCGTCGGGCAAGCGACGGGTCCGGCATTCGAGGAAGCACCAGGAAAAACGAGGAAAAGAGCAGCTTGGCTCATCGCCGGTGTGCTGGCGGGGGCCGCCATCGCCGGGGCTGTTCGGTGGCCAAGCGCCAAACCGCCTGAAGAAACAATGTATTTTCCCGCGCCGATGCCGTTTTCCGCCCGTGACCTTGCGATGGCTCCCAACGGGCACGCTATTGCGGTAATCGCGTATCTGGAATCCGCGCAGAGGAATGCGCTGTGGATTTACGAGCTGGGATCACGGAGCGCAAGAAACCTCGCCGATACCCAGGGCGCCAGCTATCCGTTTTGGTCGGCTGACGGACGATCTCTGGCGTTCTTTGCCGATGGAAAGCTGAAGAGGGTGGAAGTATCAGGCGGCCCGGTGCAAACGGTGTGTGATGCGCCGTCGGGGCGAGGAGGCAGCTGGAACAAGGACGGTGTAATCGTCTTCACACCAGATGCGCGGTCGCGGGTGGGGCTGTATCGCGTCTCAGCTTTGGGCGGAACAGTCACGCCAGTCAGCAAGCTGGATACGAGTCGTGGAGAATTGAGTCATCGGTGGCCCATGTTTCTGCCCGACGGAACGCACTACCTGTATATGGCAACCAATTTCGCGGGGCAAAAGGGCGTTGATGCCATCTTCGTGGGCTCACTGAACTCCATTGAGAAACGATTCGTCGTGGAAGCCTCGGCAAACGCGGCCTATGCCACGCCAGGCTATTTACTGTTTTACCGGGACAAGGCTCTGCTCGCCCAACGATTCGATCTGAAGCGCTTCGCTTTGACCGGGGAACCAACAACTATTCTGAACGATATTCAGTACCAGCCGCAGGTCAAAAGGGCGGTATTTGGGGCCTCCGACAAAAGCCTACTTGCCGCTCAGAGCGGGAGTGGCGTTGCCCTTTCGCAACTCGTGTGGTTTGACCGCAACGGGAAAGGGCTGGGAACGGTTGGAAAATCCGATGTGTATGGCAACGTATTCATAGCTCCTAGTGGAAAATCGGTGGCCGTAAGTATGACGGACATCGCCAGCCAGAATACCGACATCTGGACCTATGATTTGCAACGCGGTAGCGCCAAGCGGCTTACCTTCGATCCCGCCGCTGACTCCGTGCCCATCTGGAGTCCGGATGCCGGGCGGTTGGTCTTTGCCTCTAACAGGACGTCCTTTAACGACCTGCAATTGAAGAACTCCGACGGCGCGCAAGAAGAGATGAGTATCTTGCATTCTGGCATTGATAAATTTCCGAATGACTGGTCCAGGGACGGGAAATACATTCTATACACTCAAGACACGGACTTAAGGTTCCTAACTCTCCCGGAGCTGAAGAGCAGCCTGTTCCTGAAAGCTGGTTCCGTTCTCAGGAACGGCCAATTCTCGCCCAATGGGAAATGGGTGGCCTACGCATCGAATGAAACCGGAAAATGGGAAATTTACGTAACCTCCTTCCCGGAACCAAAGGGCAAGTGGCAAGTCTCGACGGGAGGAGGCGAACAGCCGCGGTGGAGAGGCGACGGGAAAGAGCTATTCTACCTTTCGTCGGACGACAAGATGATGGCCGCGCCGGTAACGACCGGGGCCAATTTCGATGCCAGCACGCCGGTTGCACTTTTCCAAGCGGCTCCCCGACAGCCAGTCCCAATCTATGACCTCTTTGTTTATGACGTGAGCCGTGACGGGCAGCGATTTCTGATTATTACGGAAGTGAAGCAGGCAGAGAGCGCGCCGATATCCATCGTTCTAAACTGGACCGCAAAGCTGAACAAATGATGCGTGCAGCCGGAAACAAACTGGGGCCGTATGAGTTTGTGGGACCGCGGAGAGCATCAAATCAGGCCAAGTTTGTGAAGAATTGAAGCCAGCGGTGGGCGATTTTTGCGATGCGGCTTGTTTCGAATATCTAAATCGTCTATCTATTTGTGACGCATGTCGACGGGGGCCCGGGTCCGGTCCAGAGGAAACACGTGCAGTTCCCATTTGACCGGTACCGACGTTGGCAGGTAGCAGATGGTTTTGTCGCACGCCTGATAGTCAAGCTTTCCCGTAATCGTCAAGATTTTCCCATCTTTCCCAAGCGAGCCCCAGAACTCTGAACCCGAGCTCACTTTCACATCCTGGTTGATGCGCAATGTCCCCTCGAAGACGGGTACGCGTTCCTTGATCGCAGGCAAATAGAGGGTCTTGGACGGCGGGTAAACTGCCGATTTGAGCTCCAGTTGTGGGATAGGATCAATCACCAGCTGAATGGCTTTATAACCCTGTGTCCCGGGCGCATACACATGCACGTCCGGGGGCAGCCGCACTTCGGCAACGAGAGTGACGCGAGTACCGGGAACGCCTACGGGATCGGATTGTTCGAGGGCCAGTTGAAGATGCGGGGCTTCCACCGTGTCCGTTATTTCCTGGCCCAATTCAGGGAAAAGCTTGGCAATAATACTATTTCCGGTAAGCCGCTCTCGGTATTTCGCTTCGAAGAACTTTTCTCGAATGAAACCGTTGGTATCAATAAAAAAAAATCCAGGGCGGGCAAAGCCCTTCTGCATACCAGTAGCTTCGGTATTGAGGACTCCATAAGCCCGGATGGTCTTCGAGTCAGGATCCGCGAGCATAGGGTATTCGAGTTTGTGTCGGTCAGCAAAATACTTCAGGATTTCTTCCGAGTCGTAGCTGATGGCCGCCAGCCTGACCCCCTGCTTTTCGAATCGCGGGATTGCGCTTTGCAGCTGGACCAGCTGCCCTTTGCAGAACGGTCACCAGTCCGCTGAGCGGAAGAAGAGAAGAACCGTTCCGTTCGTTCCTTTCAAGCTATCGAGTGTCTGTACCCTGCCAAACTGGTCGCGAGCCGAAAAAGCAGGAGCCTTCTGGCCGACCGCGAGTCCAATTGACATCAACTCGATGGAAGCGATCCTAATCGTATCGTCATCGAGAGTTCCCCGGACGGTCACCGGGTCTCCCAGGTGAGCGCTTACCGATGCCTGCGGCTCAATGCCGTACATGACCCTGTTCGTATCGTCATAGAGCGACAGCTTCGCACCCGGCACATTTTTGGTGCACTCGGGGGATTCGGCAAAGGCTTCGTCTGCGTTGCAGCTGCTGGACACAAGGACGCCGGACCACGATCCGGGCTTTGTGGTGTTCTGTCCAGCCACTGCGAGTGGAGTTATAGAAAAAAGCGGCACCAGATAGAGGAAGAAGCGCTTACGCAAAGAATCAGTTCTGGCCGTCAGCATCAATTCGAGACCTTTGCTTCATTCTTGGATCGGCGGGCATGGTACGCCTGACAGTCTCCGCGCATGCATCTCCCAGCTAAGCCTGCCCAGACATATTAGTGGGTCTTCGTGCCGCGTGCTATACGGAAGATAGGAAGTAACCGGCCGGCTCTCGCGCAGCTAGCTCACTTCCGTGAGGGTGCGAATCTGCGTTTCAAGAGCTTGATTATATTGACGCTCGATCTGCAGTTCCGTTTGGAGTTTCTTCACCAGAAGGTCCAAATGAGCAATTTCCACACGAAGTTTCTGGACGTCGGCTGCTGTCGGAGCAGACCGAACCGAGGGAGCCATCGATTGTTGGGGGTCGAAGTGCGGCTGCAAAGGTTGCCGTAGAGTGAAGGCCTCGGCAAGTGCTCGTGGCCAGGCAGATTCCGGCGTGGCCGCAGCAGGTGGTGGAGGCGCCACGGGGCGGGGCGCTACCGGAACTGGAGGCGGGGAAAAAAGAGTGCTCAAAGCGTTTGAAGGTGTTGAGCGTTCAGCCGCGGGCGCGGGCGTTCCACGTTTCGGCTCTAGGAGGCTCTTCACGCGCGCAATCAATTCCTGCGGCTGAAAGGGTTTGCGAATTAGTTCATCCGCATTTACCGCAACCGCTTTGTCGGCGACGCTCTTATTGATCACGCCGGACATCAGCACGACCGGCGTTTGACAGAATTCCGGATGCTGCTTGATTTGGCTGCACACGGAGTAGCCGTCCTGATCGGGCATGATCACGTCAGTGATCACCACGTCGGGGCGGTTTTGCTCGAATTGTGCCATCGCCGAGGCCGCGTCGGCACAAGTAATCACGGTAATATTCTCGCGGCGAAACGCGATCTTGATGACTTCGCGCATCGTGGCGCTGTCGTCGATGAAGTAAACGGTAGGTGCCCGTTTCGCAGGAGCTTCTCCCAGCGGCGGAATGGTCATCGCTTCGCTCATTGCGCTTCCTTGTCTGCCATGTCACGCGTTCCTTCGTCAAATTCGCGCATGGCATCCATCATAAGGTCGGTGGCCGAGCGCAACACGGTGCGCTGTGACGACCTGGTTCCGTAGGTAAATTTGTAGACACCTTCGTTGGTGTTTCCACATCTCTTCAAAATGTGAATCACGGCTTCATCGCCAAACAGATTGCCGCACTCCGCGTGCGCGATCGTTCCCGCGTCGTAGAACAGCACCCCGTCGGTATCGCTGGCGTTGATGTGCAACGCGCCCGTCTGGTGCGTGTGCCCCAGCATCTGCATGACGCCCGTGAGGTCGTGGTGCGTCAAATTGCCGCTGAGGCTTGTGTCTGACTGGGAAAGCATCTGCGTGGGTTGAAACCCCTCTGCTTTGCTGACGATGATCTGTTTCACATGAGCGGCAATGACCGCGGGTTGCCTGTTGCGGTCGATGTAATCGTCGCAGCCCGCCTGAAATGCTTCCATCAACGCGCGCTGGCTTCCGTCGCCGAGTGCGATAACCGGCAGATTGGCATTTTTTGAGTCCGCGTGAATGATTCTGGCAATCTCCAGAGCGCCCATCTCCCGCATATTCGTCGCGCAGAGAATGGCGGATGGCGCATCGTATTCAAGCGCAGTAAGCGCGAAAGCCGCTTGGGTACTGGAGACGACCTCAAACCCTTCGCGTTTCAATGCATCGCCTAGGCGCTTTGCAAAATAGACGTTGCTGTCGATGAGCAGAACCTTGACGGCATGTCCGGCGGGAATCATGACTGCGCCTCCGGTCGTTGCCGCCCCGCGGCTTCCGCGAGTGCTCGCTCGGGGCCAGGCGTGAGCGTGTCGATATTCAAGACTTCGATTACGTCACCGTCATGCGACAGCCACCCGGCGACGTGAGGCGCATCGGATTCAACTGCCGCGGTCATCTCCGCATTGATCAATTCGCATTCGCCAGTGACCGGGATGGCCACCCATTCCTTGTGTGCTCCGTAGTTGCGAACGACGATGAGGTAAAAACGGCGAGACGTCAGGCGCTTTCCCAGCAGCGTTTCCGAAACGTCGCAGACCGGAACGATCCGGCCACGTCGCAGGATCACGCCTTCCAATTTCGGTGTTCGGTGCGGAAAACGAAAAACGCGGCTGGGGGCCACGAGCTCGGCAATCTGCTTCGCCGAAATGGCAAACCGCCGTTCGCCCAGCCGCAGCAGGACGAACGATTGCAGTTCGAGTTCGGTCGATACCGTCATTGCGCGCAGCTTGTCCCCTCTGGATCCTCGCTTGCAGGTTTGTCCGCTTGCAAAAGAGCCGCATCGAGCAAAGCCAATTCTTCGGGTGACAAAAACCCTTCCGGATGCACCACCGGTACGACCGTCTGATCGAGTGCCGTCAGTCCGCGGTACCACTGCCGTTCTTCGTGGCAGAAGGAGAGTGGAAGGGCCTGGAGCCGCGACATAGTCGTCATCTTCTCGATGCCATCGATCAAGAGGGCCGTGCGCGTCTTGCGCAGCACGAACAGCTGTGCTCCCTCCGCCGCATGCAATCCAAAATGCATGGCGCCGTTGACAATGAAAAGCGACCTGTCCCCACGCCGCAGGACGTGGCGAACTTTTCGAAGTCCGGGGGAACTGATTTCGGCCGCAGCGCCTGACATGCTGTCCGCGCTGCGCACTTCTTGCACCGAAGCTGAAGAGATGGCGAACAATTGTCCGCTGACACGGAAGAGAACGATCTGTTCCGTCTTTGCCGGGGTCGTCTTCACTGGGGCCGCCAACCGCATTAGCGAACTCCCGCGGGCGTTGTGCGGCAGATTCCGAGGACGCGCTTTTCGATGGCGGGGTAAATATCGTCGATTGAGAGCACCTGATCGACGGCACCGGTTTTGATGGCCTCGGCAGGCATGCCGAAAATCACGGACGTTGCCTCGTCCTGTGCCAGCACCAGCCCGCCCGCAGCCTTGATGGCCTTCGCTCCCTGGGCCCCATCGTTGCCCATGCCGGTTAGAATGCCCGCAATGCTCAGTGGGCCAGCGAAGGCGGCGGCAGATTCCATGGTAACGTCAATACTCGGCAAATAGCCGTTCATGCGGCCGCTGGTCCCATCAAGCTGGATTCGACCCGTCGGTGTAATGCGTAGATGCTGGCCGCCCGGACAGATGTAGAGTGTTCCCGGCTGAAGTGACTCATTGGCTTCCGCCTCTTTCACGCGGATTCCAG
>WNGH01006950.1_pt1 | contig 10789 bp, 13 predicted proteins | sample 5400631 | NCBI WGS metagenome assembly WNGH01 (sample SAMN13153373, study PRJNA577476) | soil metagenome | isolation source: 115 cm soil or saprolite under Garry oak tree replicate 1 | place: USA:California | collected 2016-06-15 | reverse complement strand
CCACCCCGCCGGGCCCGTTCATCTTGCTGGGCCGGTCCGTGCCGCTGGGCCCGTTCGCCTCCCTGGGCTGGTCTATCCCGCCGGAACTGTCTATCTCACTGGCCCCGTGCGGTGCCGCAGTCTTGTCCGCTTCATTGACGCCGTTGGCCCCGTTTCGGCCGGTCTTGCTGGCAATCCCGGCTGCCACCAGTTGTCCGACCTGCCGGGCCTTGGCCGAATAGTCGTCTAGTGGCACGTTCTCCAGCACGTAGCTGCCCGGTGGCAGCTGGCGGACCACCGGGCGGTGCCCGCCGGTCATCCCGACGGAGAACAGCGAGTGCCGGTCGCCGACGAGCAGCCAGCAGGGGTTGTAGTCGGACGGGTCCAGCTCGGCGCACACCTTGGCGACCGCTGTAGCGGCGTCCGGGTGAGCGGCAAAGGCCAGCGGCAGCTCGCCGCGGGATCGCCTGGTGTCGTCCCGTGGCCCGGCCAGCGGCTGGTTCGTCAGGCCGGCCACCAGGCCATACTCGTTCACCGCCAGCCAGGTCCCGCCGGCCACCGCATCCCGGCCGCCGAGTATCCGCGGCGCGTGCGGGCGCAGCACGGTGATCACGTCGGCGGGCCGGTCATAGCGCTCGTCCCGGTTGGCAGCCACCAGCAGCGGCGCGCCGGGCAGCACGCCGGACAGCGCGATCAGCAGGCACACCACTGCGACGCTACCCGCGCCCGGGTCAGGCCAGGAACGACAGCCTTACCTGCCGGTCCGGGTTGTCGACGTTGAGGTCGACGAGCGCGATCGACTGCCAGGTCCCGAGCGCGAGCGACCCGGCGACCACGGGCAGCACGGTGAATGGCGCCACGAACGCCGGCAGCACGTGCGAGCGGCCGTGGCCAGGCGAGCCATGCACGTGCCGCCACCTCTTGTCCGCGGGCAGCAGTTGTGCCAGCGAGTCCAGCAGGTCCGCGTCGCTGGCGGCGTGCAGTTCCATCACGGCAACGCCGGCGGTCGCATGCGGGACGAACACGTGCAGCAGCCCGTCACCGCCGCCGGACGCCTCCCGGGTGTACTCCGCACACTGGGCCGTGATGTCGTACACCGAGTCACGGCGGCCGGTCCGCACGTGGAATGTCATGGTCTTCATCGCGGCCCCGGGTTCTCTCGGTCGTTGTCTTTCCCGCAACGACGTTATCGCCGGGGCCGCGCAGGTCATGCCTGGCTGGCGAGAGTGGCCAGGTAAGCGTCGTACCGATCGAGGCTGGTCCGGAAGCCTGCCTGGGCTTCCGGGCTGCGGAACTCGGCCGGGACGTTCGTCTGGTGGGTGACGACTTGGCTGCGGCCGTCGCCGAGATCGGTGAACGTGATCGTCGTGGTCATGCCGCCCTCGACGCCTGGCTCGGTCCACACCAGCCTGCCGGGCCGGTCCACCTGGACATAGACAGCTCGCATCGTGTACTCGCCGCCGCCGTCATCGCTGATCATGACCGTCTCGAAGACACCGCCCGGCCGCAGGTCAACGGTGATCTTCTCCAGCGGGGTCGTGGTTCCTGCCGGGCCCCAGAAGTGCGTCAGGTGCTCGGGCTTCGTCATGCAGTCGAAGAGCAGTTCCGGTGGCGCGGCGTGGACTCGCCGGTAGGTCAGCTCTCCGGTAGCGGTGTCGCTCATGTCTCCTTCTCCTGTCGGGCGGACCCCTGGCGGAGGGTGCTGAGGTGATCGTCCAGCCGGTCGTACCGGTCTGCCCAGACCCGCCGGTGCTTGTCGATCCAGCCGGCCGCGGTGTCCAGCTGCTGCGGCTCAAGCCGGCAGGGCCGGTACTGGGCGGCGCGGGAGCGGGAGATCAGGCCCGCTCGCTCGAGGACCTTGAGGTGCTTGGAGATGGCCTGCTGGGTCATCGCGAAAGGCTCGGCCAGCTCCAGCACCGTCGCCTCACCACCGGCCAGGCGAGCGAGGATGTCCCGCCTGGTCGGATCGGCCAGCGCCGCGAAGGTGCGGCTCAGGCCATCATCGGTGATCGTCATCGCGGCGCGCTTCCCGGCCCGCCGGGAGCGCCTTGCCCGCTGAGGGCACCCTCCCGGACCCGGCGCCCGGTGAGCAGCAGGGCCAGATCCTGCGCCCGCCCGGCCATCGGCGCGCCGCTTCCATAGGACCAGTCGATGTCGACGGCCCGGAGCTCGACGCCGTCGATGTCCGTCCCGAAGTGCCGCCGGGCCGCCGGGCTGGCGACAGAATCGAGCACCGCCCGCAAGGCCTCGGCTGGGAAATGATGCTCGATTCCGAGCGGGACGCTGATGTCGAGGCTGTGGATCACGTCATGGGTCAGGGCGCCCGGATAGCCCCCTCCCGGCGGCTTCCACGGATGCTCCGCGTTGTCGCGTACCGCCGCGATCAGCCGTGCGGTCGGCATCGGTGCGTCCCGGCGGGCGACGGCGTCGGACATGCGCTGGAACCTGCCGCCCGACTTCACCATCTCCAGCACGAACCGGGGCGCCCCGTACCGGAACGGCATCGTGAGGTGAGCCACCACATGCCGGACGGTCCACCCGGCGCACAGCGAAGGCGCCTCCCACTGCTCGGCGTCGAGCCCGTCCAGCAAGGCCGCCAGCTCCCGGCGCTCCGCGGCGATCAAGTCCCTGATCACGATTCTGCCCTCCTTCAACAACCTTGAAGTTGTACAACCATAGGGTAGTTATACCTGGACAGCTCGGCGGGCGTCAAGCCCCGGCATGCTGCGGGGCCGCCCCGGCGTGCTGCCGGAGCGGCCCCGATTCGGCTGGCCGCTACCGTCGGGCGAGGCACCGGGCTCAGTGTGAGTCGCGGGTGACTTCCGAGCCGCTGGAGCCGAGCAGGAAGTCCAGGTCAGCGCCGGTATCAGCCTGCAGGACATGATCGATGTAGAGCCTTTCCCAGCCCCGCCGCGGCGCGGCGAAACCGGCCGCCATCGCTGCCGACGGCCGCCGCCCGGCCAGCTCAGCGGCCGGGACATCCAGGTCAAGCCGCCGGGCCGCCACATCAAGGATGACGTAATCCCCGGTCTGGACCAGCCCGAGCGGCCCGCCCGCCGCTGCTTCCGGAGCCACGTGCAGCACCACCGTGCCGTACGCCGTCCCGCTCATCCGGCCATCGCAGATGCGCACCATGTCCCGGATCCCGCGCCGGAGCAGCCTGGGCGGCAGCGGCGGTTCGCAACCTCGGGCATCCCCGGGTAGCCCTTCGGCCCGCAGCCGCGCAACACGAGCACCGAGTCCTCGTCCGCATCCAGGCCCGGGTCATCGATCCGGTGGTGCATGTCCTCGATGCTGTCGAAGACCACGGCCCGGCCGCGGTGTCGCAGCAGCGACGGCGACGCCGCCGCGGGCTTGATCACCGCACCGGACGGCGCCAGGTTCCCGCGCAGCACCGCGATCCCCGCGCTCTCCTGCAACGGCGCGGCACGGCGGCGGATGACGTCTTCATCCCAGATCTCGGCTTCGGCCAGGTGCTCCACCAGCGGCCGGCCCGTCACGGTCAGCGCATCGGGATCCAGCAGGTCCTGCACCTCGCGCAGCACGGCGAGCAGCCCGCCCGCGCGGTGGAAGTCCTCCATCAGGTGCCGGCCGGCCGGCTGCAGGTCGACGAGCAGCGGCACGCCAGCCCCGGCCCGGTCGAAGTCGTCGAGCGACAGGTCGATCCCGAGCCGCCCGGCGATGGCGAGCAGGTGCACGACCGCGTTGGTGGATCCGCCGGTCGCCGCCAGCGCGACGATCGCATTATGAAAGGAGCCACGGGACAGCACCGCACTCGGGCGGCGGCCCTCGGCCACCAGCTCGACCGCGAGCTGCCCGGTGGCATGCGCGCCCGCCAGCAGCCGGCTGTCCGGCGCCGGCGTCCCGGCGAAGCCCGGGATGGTCGTGCCCAGGGCCTCGGCCATGCAGGCCATGGTCGAGGCCGTGCCCATCGTGTTGCAGTGCCCCCGGCTGCGGATCATCGACGACTCCGACGCGATGAACGCGGGCTCCGGCAGTTCGCCGGCCCGGACCTGCTCGCTGAGCCTCCACACGTCCGTACCGCAGCCGAGCGGCTGGCCGCGGAACGTGCCGGTCAGCATCGGGCCGCCGGGCACCACCACCGCGGGCATGTCGGCGGACGCGGCCGCCATCAGCAGCGACGGGATGGTCTTGTCGCAGCCGCCGAGCAGCACGACGCCATCCACCGGGTTGGCCCGCAGCATCTCCTCGGTGGCCATCGCGGCCATGTTGCGCCACAGCATGGCGGTCGGCTTGACCAGCGTCTCGCCGAGCGAGACGACCGGCAGATTCATCGGCACGCCGCCGGCCTCCCAGACACCCTGCTTGACGCTCTCGGCGACCTCGTTCAGGTGCGTGTTGCACGGCGCCAGGTCCGAGGCGGTGTTGGCGATCGCGATGTGCGGCCGACCGTCGAAGGCGTGCGCGGGCAGCCCGCGGCGCATCCAGGCGCGGTGAATGTAGGCGTTGCGATCGGTTCCCGCGTACCACTGGGCGCTGCGTGCCCCGGTGCTAGCTTGTACCGGGCTAGCTTGTACTGGGCTAGCTTGCCTTGGGCTGGCTGGTACTGGCATGGGCTGCTCGTTTCTCCCGGCGCCGGGATTTCCCCCGTGGCAGAGTCTGCTACGCCATGAGAGCTTTCGTCATCACCGGGCCGCGGCAAACCGCCGTTGCCGACGTCGCGAACCCGGTGGCCGCACCCGGCCAGGCCGTCGTCAACGTCGAGCGGGCCGGCGTCTGCGGCACCGATGTCGAGTTCTTCACCGGCGAGATGGCCTACCTGCACCAGGGCCACGCCGAGTACCCGATGCGCCCCGGGCACGAGTGGTGCGGGACCGTGTTCGCCGTGGGCGACGGCGTCGACCCGGCCTGGCTCGGCCGCCGGGTGACCGGCGACACCATGCTGGGCTGCGGCCGGTGCAGGCGCTGCCGCAGCGGGCTGCACCACGTCTGCGCGGACCGGGCCGAGATCGGCATCCGCGGCGGCTGGCCCGGCGCGCTGGCCGAGCAGGTGGCCGTCCCGGTCACCGCACTGCGGGAACTTCCGGGCTCCGTCGACGCGGTAGCCGGGACGCTGGCCGAGCCGGGTGGCAGCGCGCTGCGGGCCGTCCAGGCCGCCGCGCTCGGCCCGGGCGACCGGCTGCTGGTGCTCGGCCCGGGCACCATCGGCCTGCTCGCCGCGCTGTTCGCCGTTGCCCAGCATGCCGAGGTGCACGTGCTGGGGCAGACTCCGGAGTCGATCGGCTTCGCCGCCGCGCTCGGGGTGACCGGCGCGTGGACGGCCGACCGCCTTCCTGCGCTGCCGTACGACGCCGTCATCGACTGCTCTAACGCCCCTGACCTGCCCGCGCTCGCGCTAGAACTTGTGCAGCCAGGTAAACGGATCGTCTGCGTCGGGCTGGCCGGCCGGCCCAGTGCCATCGACACCCGGACGATGGTGCTCAAGGATGTGACCGCCGTCGGCATCCTCGGCGGCTCGGCCGCGCTGGCCGAGGCGATCAGGCACTACGCGGCCGGATCGGTGGACCCGAGACCGCTGGTGGCGGCGACCGTCGGGCTGGGCCAGGTCGGCGACGTGCTGGCCGGCACGCGCCCGCCCGGCTCCGGCCCCGGGCCCAAGATCCTCATCGACCCGCGCCGCGCATGAATGCCTGGCCTGTCCGTGGACGGGTTGAATTGCCGGATTCGGCGCTCTGACCTGCGGCCGGTTGCCCGGGCGCGTAAGATCGGCTTCCCGGGCGGCGGTCGAGTCGTCTCTCCCGGGGGCGAAGCCCGCTGCCGAAGAGACGAGACCATGAGTATCGCCGCACTCACCACCTGGCTCATTACCGCCGCTTTCGGTCTTTACCTGTTCGCCGTCTGGCTGATCGAGCACGACGGCAGCAAGACCGGCAGCGCCGCCAGCCGGTTGCGCGCCCCGGTCGTCTTCACCCACGTCACGCTGGCCGTCACCGGCCTGGGCGTGTGGGTCGTCTATCTGTACGTGGACAAGGTCCGGCTGGCCTGGGCCGCGTTCTTCATCCTGCTGCCGGTCGTACTGCTGGGCGCGATAATGCTGACCCGCTGGATTCCCGTGCACCGCGCCGCCAACGCCGGCCTCGACTCCGCCGCGTCCGCCGGGGCCCCCGTGTCCGCCGCGTCCGCCGGGGCCCCCGCGTCCGCTGGGCCCGCTGGGCCCGCCGCGCCCGGCGCGGTTGACGTTATCGTCGGCCCGCCAGAGCGGAACTTCCCAGTGCCGGTGGTTGTCGTGCACGGCGTCTTTGCCGTGATCACTTTCATCCTGGTGACGCTCACCGCGGCTAACATCGGCCATACCTGACGTGCCCACCGGCCCGCCGCGCCGGGGGACCCGGCGGCCGGCCGGAACGTAGCTGGCCACCACCCGGCCGGAACGTAGCTGGCCACCACCCGGCCGGAACGTAGCGGGCTACCGGCTGGCCGGGACATACGAGTCCACCAGCTCGTTCCCGAACTTGCCCGCCGGGTCGAGCTCGCTGCGCAGCCGCTGGAAGTCAGGCAGCCGCTGGTACAGCCCGCCCACCACCGCCGGGCCGGCTGAAAAGAGCTTGCCCCAGTGCGGCCGGGCCCCGAAGGGCGCAAGCTCGTCCTCGATCGCGGCCAGCACGGGAGCCACTGCCGCTGGATCCTTGACCCAGGTGAAATGAATGGCCACCGAGGCGCGCCGGTAACTCGGGCTCAGCCACAGGTCGTCCGCCGCCACCGTGCGGATCTCCGAGATTTGCAGCACCGGCGCGACCCGGCCGCGAATCCGGTCGATGCCAGCCAGCGCCTCGATCGCGCGCTCGCGCGGCACCAGGTACTCCGACTGCAGCTCCTCGCCGCTGCTCGGCGTGAACTCCAGCCGGAAATGCGGCAGCCTGAGGTGCCACGGGCCGGGCACGCCTTGCTGCTCCGTACAGGGCACGGCAGACATGCCGGGCACCAGGTGCCGCGGTCCATCGGCCAGTTCCGCGCCCAGCCAGCGGCGCGGCTCCGGCCGGCCGGGGTCGCGCTCGCCGGCCAGGCACTTGCGCCATACCTGCCTGATCTTTGGGCCGCGCCAGTCGGTGAACAGGCTCACGCTGTACCCGCTGGCGAAGATGCCCGCTAGATGCTCGTCAAGCTGGTCGCTGGGCAGTCCCTCGTAGACGTACTGCCGGATGGCGAAGGCCGGCACCAGGTCCAGCGTCAGGCTCGTGACGATCCCGAGCGCCCCGAGCCCGACGACGGCCCCGGCGAGCGCCGCACCGTCGGACTGACGGCTCAGCGTCACGATGTCACCGCCCGCAGTCACCATCTCAAGGGCCGAGACGGCCGTCGCGAGGTTGCCGTTTGCGTCCCCGGAGCCGTGCGTCCCGGTGGCGCACGCGCCCGCGACCGAGATGTGCGGCAGCGAGCCGAGGTTGCGCAGGGCCCATCCCGCCTCGTTCAGCCGCCCGGCCAGCTCCCCGTACCGCAGGCCGGCGCTGACGGTGACCGTCGCCCGGCCCGGATCGATCTGGATGATCTTCGGCAGCCCGGCGACCGATACCAGGTCGCCGGGGCAGTCGGCGATCCGGTTGAACGAGTGCCCGGTGCCGAGCGCGCGTACCCGCTCGGCGCCGGCGACCAGCCGCTGCAGCTCCCCGGCCGAGGCCGGGCGATGGAACCGCTCCGCGCTGAAGGTGATGTTCCCGGCCCAGTTTGTCCGCCGCTCGTTCATCCGGCCGGCGTTTCCCGGCTTATGCCCCGATATCGAGATATAGCTTGACACCTCCGGCTAACGCGATACATCGTATGTGTCGACGTTGACGGTAGCAGACCCTCGCCCGGGGAGGATGGCGTGAAATCTGACGGAACGAAAAGATCCCACCGGATCGCTTCGCTCCCGTGCGGACGGCGGTCGAAGTACCTGGTGCTGGTCTGCTGGCTGGTGGTCGTCGTTGTCAGCGCTCCGCTGACCGGCACCGGCGCTGGCTTCGTCGCCGCCGGGGGGCGGCGACGGCGCCAGCAACTCTCACCAGCGGGACGTCACTCCGGCCAGGATGGCGAGCGCTTCTCCAGGAAGGCGGCGATGCCCTCCCGGGCGGCGTCCGTCTGCGATGTCGCAGCCATCACCTCGACGGCGAGCCGGTAGGCATCGGCCTGGCCCAGGTCGAGCTGGGCGTACAGAGTGGTCTTGCCGATTCCCTTGGATTCCCTGCTGCCGCGGGTTGCCCGGGTGAGCAGGTCGTGCACCGCACCGTCGAGTTCCGTATCGGGCACTACGGCGTTGACGAGCCCCCAGTCCAGCGCCTGCCGGGCGCTGATCGCATCGCCAGTCAGCGCCATCTCGGCGGCCCGCTTGCGGCCGATGTTGCGCGCGATCGCGACCATCGGCGTGTGGCAGAACCAGCCGCCCTTGCCGCCAGGTGCGGCGAAGCCGGCCGATTCGGCGGCGACTGCCAGGTCACAGCTGGCGACGAGCTGGCAGCCAGCCGCCGTGGCCAGCCCGTGCACCCGGGCGACTACCGGCTGCGGCACCGACTGGATCAGGCTCATCAGCTCGGTGCAGGTGCGCAGCAGCCGCCGGGCCACTTGCAGATCTGCCTTCGCGACGTCGGCGAAATCGTGCCCGGCGCTGAACACCGGCCCGGCCCCCGCCAGGATGATACCGGCCGCGTCGCTACCGCCGACCTGGGCGAACCCGTCGATAAGCTCGCGCATGTGCGCCTCGGAGAGCGCGTTGCGGCGGTGCGGCCGGTTCATCGTGATGGTGCTGAACGGCCCGGCCCGCTCGATCAGGATGTGCTCGAACTCCATCACGGCCTCCCGAGTGCTGCGCCAGCTAGTGCCCTACCCATGATGGCCGAGCCGCACAACCGGTCCGGCCGCCCGGCTGCCACCCGGAAGCGGAGCTCGGCCGCGGTGGAATGATCAGCCGGTGCCGTTCGTGGGGGTGGCGGGGATCTCTTTGTGGACCGCTTCGACGTTGTTGTCGTCGGGGTCGGTCACGAATGCGCAGTACGCGCGATACTCGGGCCAGTAGCGGGGCTCGTGCCGCGGCCGGCCGCCTGCCGCTGTCGCTGCCAGGAAGAATGCGTCAACCGCATCGCGGTCAGACGCCGCGAATGCCACGTGCAGGCCACGTGTCTGCTGGTCTACGGCTCGCTCCAGGGATAGCGACGGGGTGTCATCCGCTGGCCGCCAGAATTCCGAAATGTCCTCGGTCTCGTAGCCTGCGGTCACTCCAAGCGGCCGGAGCGCAGCAGCGTAGAAGGCCCGGCTCGCCTCGAAGTCGGAGGCGAAGACGCCGATGTGATGAATCACGACACACCCCTATCTCGGTCGCTTGCTGGCAGCAGTCTTGGGTTGCCCCTGCCGGTCTTGGGCTGCCTCTCCGGTGGTGGGTTGCCTTTCCCTGCCGCCGGGCGGGCGGTCGGCCGCGTCGATTGCCCACCTGCCGCCGACCTGCTGGCCCGGCCAGCTGCTCATGGCCGGCCGGGCGCGGCCTGCAGCATGATGATGGCGGTGCGCGCGGCGTCCTTTTCGATCCGCCGCCATGGGCGGCCTGCGGCAAGCCCGATCGCGGCGAGCCGCAGTTCGGCTGCTGGCAGCGCGGACATCTCTGCCGCGTGCGCCGGCCAGCCGCATCGCCGTGCCGCGGCGAGGACCGCCTCGCGGTACAGCACTCCCTCGGCGGCATGCAGCCAGGCATGCGAGCGCATAACCTCAGCCAGGCTGCCTGGCAGCGAGATGGCCTTGACCATGACGGCAACGCCAGCGATGGCGGAGCTATCAGGCAGGCCGCTTGCCATCGCGTCCAGGCCTGCCATGGCGGCATCCTCGGCGGCCTGCTCGACGTCCGCGATCATCTCCTCGGCGACGGGTAGTTCCAGGCCGGCCGCCGCATGATAGGGCTGGGCGGGCAGGGTCGCGGGCACCAGGCCGATCTCGCGCCGGGCCGCGAACCGAGGCGCATCAGCGGATCCAGAAAGCGCGACTAGGACGGCCGAGCCAGTCCTGGTCACCACGCCGATGACGACGCCTCCGCCGGTCACCCACCCGACGGTAGCTAGCCACCGGGCCGGGCGGCAACCATCGACCCCAGGCTGGCCCCCGGGCCGGCGCTCGTCGCGCGGTGAATGAACTCCAGCACCCGCCGCTGGATCGGATACTGCTGTCATGCCCACCCCCGCGCTTGAGGCCGTCCGCGCGGCCGGCATCACCCACCGCATCATCCGGCACGGTCCGGTCAGCTCGCTGGCCGAGGCGGCCGATGCACGCGGCGTGATGCCCGCCGATGTCGTCAAGACCCTCGTAGTTCGGCGAGGCGATGGAGACTTCCTGTTCGTACTCGTGCGTCCGGCGGCAGGCCCCGCACGTCAGGCGTCAGTCCGCTGGCATGTCCCGGAACGGCCGCACCTCGATCGGGAGGGTAGTGGCCCGGGCAAGCTTCTCCCCCCACCGGAGAGCAGCATCCAGGTCCGGCGCCCTGATGATGGTGAAGCCGCCGAGGTGCTCCTTGCCCTCGGCGAACGGGCCGTCGGTCATGAGCAGCTCGCCGTCCCGGAGCCGCAGCATGGTGGCGGTGCCCGGCGGGTGCAGCCCGCCGGCGAAGACCCAGGCACCGGCCGACCTGAGCTCGGCGTTCAGGGCGTCCAGGCGGCGCCTTACCGGTTCGAGGAACTCGGGTGCTGGAGTGGGTCCGTCGGGCTGGTAGATGCTGAGAAGATACTGTTTCATCTGTTCTCCCTGCTGGCGGTCGAGCTAAGCCAAAGCCCGGGGATGGTCACGCCGCCGGTGAACAGGCTGCTGACCACTACGATTCTGCTCATTCGTCCTCCTGGGA
>WNGH01007337.1_pt1 | contig 10790 bp, 10 predicted proteins | sample 5400631 | NCBI WGS metagenome assembly WNGH01 (sample SAMN13153373, study PRJNA577476) | soil metagenome | isolation source: 115 cm soil or saprolite under Garry oak tree replicate 1 | place: USA:California | collected 2016-06-15 | reverse complement strand
CCGGCTGCGGCATCCCGCCGGCCGACCTGGACCATATCTTCGGCCGTTTCACCCACGCCGAGCCGTACCGCAGCCGCGAAGCCGGCGGGTTCGGGCTCGGCCTGCCCATCGTGCAGGCCATCGCCGAAGCCCACCACGGCCTGGTCCGGGTGCGCAGCACGAGCGGCCAGGGCGCCACGTTCGAGATGGTCATCCCGGCGGTCCTGGAGTTAATCCGGTCCCAGGCTGAACCGTAAGCCGCTGCGCGGACCGTCAGCACTCGCCCGCCCGGCACCACCGGTAGCGGTGCTCCGGACGCCCGCCGCTGCCGTAGCGGAGCCTGATCTCCACGCGCCCGATCTCGTGCAGGTGGCTGAGGTAGCGCTGCGCCGTGGCCCGGCTCATCCCGGTCACCTCGGCGACCTCCGCGGCCGACATCTCCTGCTCGCCCGGGGCGAGCAGCCGCTCGACGGCCTCCAGCGTGTGCGGCGACCGGCCCTTGGCCCCGGCCAGCTGGTCCGGCGCCCGAAGCGCGCCGAAGACCCGGTCGACGTTGCGCTGGTCGGGCTCGTGCAGCGCGTCCAGGCGGGACCGCATCTGGCCGTAGGACAGCAGCTTGTCGCGCAGCGCCGGGAAGTTGAACGGCTTCAGCAGGTAGTGCAGGGCGCCGCCCTGCATGGCCGCGCGGACGCTGTCCGCGTCCTTGGCGGCGGTGATGACGATGACGTCCACCGCCGGGTGCCCTTCCCGGCGCAGCCGCGCCACCAGGTCCAGGCCGTGTTCGTCGGGCAGGTACAGATCCAGCAGCAGCAGGTCCGGGCGGAGCCGGTCCACCGCCGTGACCGCCTCGGCCGCGGTGTGCGCCTGGGCGATCGCCTGGAAGCCGTCCACCTTGCCCACGTAGGCGGCATGGATGCCGGCGATGCGGAAGTCGTCGTCGACGACCACGACACGGATCATGGCGCGACAGGTGCCTTCCCGGCCGGGGTTATCGGCTCCATGCCGACACACTGGGGGAGGACCGCGGTGAAGACCGCGCCGGCGTCGTGGCCGACGCTGATCATCCCGCCGCGGCTCTCGATGACCTTCCGGACCAGCGCCAGCCCGAGTCCCCGTCGCGCGCCCGTGGCCGAGGACTTCGTCGTGACGCCGTCCATGAAGATGGCGTCCCGCATGTCGTGGGGCACGCCAGGCCCCGAGTCGCGCACCCGGACCAGCAGGTCATGCTCGACGCCGACGATCGTCAGCTCCACCCACCTCGGCCTCGGGGCCTGGGCCGCGGCGTCGATCGCGTTGTCGATGAGGTTCCCCACGACGGTCAGCACCTCACTGACATCGCTGATCGGGGCGTCGACATGGCTGTCGTCCATGACACCCAGCCGGACGTCACGCTCGTCCGCCAGGGAGACCTTGCCCAGGATCAGCGCCACGAGCTTGGCGTTGCGGATGCCGGCCTGCAGCCGCTCGGTGAGGTCCGCGCGGGCGGCGGAGACGTCCGTCACGAACTGGATCGCCTCGTCGTACCGGCCCAGCTCTACCAGCCCGACCAGGGTGTGCAGCCGGTTGGCGAATTCGTGCGACTGAGCGCGCAGCGTCTCGGTCAGGCCGATTGCGTCGTCAAGCTGCCGCTTCAGCGCCTCCGATTCGGTGCGGTCCTGGAACGTGACCACCCAGCCCAGGTGGCGCCGGCGCTCATGCCGGATGGGCATCCGGTTCGCCACCAGCACGCGGTCGCCCCGCAACACCAGCAGGTCGTTGCCCTCGATCTCACCGGTGACGACGTCGGCGAGCCGGCCGGGCGGGAGGATCTGCCGCAGCGGGCGGCCCGCGAAGTCCGGTGGCAGGTCAAGCAGTTGCCGGGCGAAGTCGTTGGCCAGCACGATCCGCTCGTTCTTGTCGTATCCGAGCACGCCCTCCCGGATGCCGTGCAGCATGGCCTCCCGTTCCTGGAGCAGCGCCGCGATCTCGCGCAGTTCGAGGCCGAACGTCTGCCGTTTGAGCCGGCGCGACAGGCCCAGCGCCGCGAGCACCCCGAGCGCGAGGACGGCGAGGAAGTAGGCGGCCAGCTCCGGCAGCGTCTTGGCCGCCTGCACGGCCACCGTGGTGGTCAGGAAGCCGACCGATACCTGGCCGATCAGCTGGCCGTGGCTGAAGAGCGGGGCCTTGCCGGTCGCCTCGACGCCAAGGGTGCCGTGCTGGATGCCCATCCAGGGCTTGCCGGTGCGGAACGGCTCGCTGGAGCGCGGCTCGCGATCGGGATACCCGACCGGCGTGCCGATCAGCCGGGGATTCCGGTGCGAGAGCCTGATTCCCCGGGCATCGGTGACCACCACGAACGCCGCATCTGTGCTGTTCATGGCCGCCATCGCCATGCTCTGCACCACACCGTGCGGGCCGACCCCGCCCGGGTCGCCCGCGCTGACCGCCTGCTGCAGGCCGGGCTGGGAGGCGAGGCCCTCCGCGACCGCCAGCGCTCGCTGCTCGTATTGCTCGTCGAGCTGCTGGTTCAGGTTCCACTGCACGACGAAGAAGCCGGCCGCCATGGTGACCACCAGGATGGCAACCATCATGATGACGACCTGGGTGGACAGGCGCTGTCGCAACATGCGCCGCATGCGAGCTTTCATGGCTTCCTGGCCGCCTGTACTACCTGCCGCTGTGCTACCTGGCACTGTCACGGCATCTGCCGTGGTGTTTCCGAAGTGTAACAACGGCCTGGGCGGCTGCTGAAGATCACCGGCGTGCGCAGAACGAGCAAAACCAGCAGAACGAGCAGCCGCGGCTCGTGATGGCGCACGGCGGTGCATTCCGTGAGCAGAATGCGCAAAACGCGCGGAAATGCAGTTTATTCACACAACTGACACAAATATTGTGTGCCGCATTTCTCCATTTTACCTTGGTGGCTCCTTCGCGAATTCACATAAGTGGAGGTTTTCAGGGTTTCGGCCGACCGAGGAGACGATGACGGTGGCAAGTACCTTTGCCAAACGCTGGCGTGCCGCTCAGGGCACCCGCGGCGGCACGGACGCCGCCGCGCGAGCGGCACGAATTGAGCTGAGCGGCGTGACGAAGCGGTTCGTCACCCCCTCAGGATCGATGTTCACGGCACTGCGAGACGTCGACCTGGTTATCGACCCGGGGAAATTCTGCGCGGTGGTCGGCCCGACCGGGTGTGGCAAGTCGACCACGCTCACGATGGTCGCCGGCCTGGATCGCCCGAGTGCGGGCGCGGTCCGCGTCGGCGGGCAGTCCGTCGACGGAATCACCACGGGCACCAGCTTCATGTTCCAGGTCGATGCGCTGCTGCCGTGGAAGACCGTGCTCGGCAACGTGGCCCTGGGGCCCGTTTTCCGCGGCGTCCCGAAGAAGGAAGCGCAGTCCCAGGCACGCGACTGGGTGCGCAGGGTCGGTCTGGCCGGCTTCGAGGACCATCACCCGCATCAGCTCTCGGGCGGGATGCGCAAGCGCGTCAGCCTGGCCGCTGCCCTGATCAACGAGCCTTCGATCCTGCTGATGGACGAGCCTTTCGGCGCGCTGGACGTGCAGACGAAGGCGATCATGTCCAACGAGCTGCTCGGCTTGTGGGAGCAAACCAGGCCGTCGGTCATCTTCGTCACGCACGACCTGGAGGAAGCGATCGCCCTCGCCGACCAGGTGGTGGTGATGACCGCGGGACCCGGGACCGTCAAGGCGATCTACGACATTGACCTGCCCAGGCCGCGGGGCGCGGTGCAGGAGATCCGTTTCGAGCCCCGCTTCCTCGAGCTGCACCACCAGATCTGGGCGTCGCTGCGCGAAGAGGTCGAGCACGCGTACTCCCGCACCGCGCCCGCCGCGAGCTCAGAGGGAGGACAGTCATGAGTGCCGTGCCGGTGAATCGCGAACCGGGTGCCGGGATCGGCGCGATCGGCTCACAAGCCGATGCGGCCGAAGCCGCCATCGCCGCCGACGTCCGTAACAGCACCCGCCGCCGCAAGAAGCTGCTATGGGCGGCCCGCATTGCGACGCTGGTGATCATCTTGGGCAGCTGGCAGTTGCTCGCCAACGCGAAGATCATCGACCCGTTCTTCTGGGGTAAGCCCAGCGGGATCGTGTCGCAGCTGAAGGACTGGGTGCAGCACGGGACCGCTTATGGCTCGATCTGGCTGCAGATCTGGACCACGTTCAAGGAAGCGGTGCTGGGCTTCGTGGTCGGCGTCCTGGCCGGTGTCATCGTCGGCGTGCTGCTCGGGCAGGTCCGCTTCCTGGCCGATGTCGCCAGTCCCTACATCAAGATCGCGAACGCGATCCCGCGGATCGCGCTGGGCTCGCTATTCACCGTGGCGCTGGGCCTGGGCATCGCCTCCAAGGTGTCGCTGGCCGCCGTGCTGGTGTTCTTCGTGGTGTTCTTCAACGCCTTCCAGGGCGTCCGCGAGGTGGACCGCAACCTGCTCGCCAACGCTCGGGTGCTGGGCGCTTCACGGCTCGCGATCACCCGCCACGTGGTGCTGCCCTCGGCGCTGACCTGGATCATCGCCAGCCTGCACGTGGCGTTCGGGATGGCGATCATCGGCGCGATCGTCGGCGAGTTCCTCGGCGCCCAGAAGGGGCTCGGGCTGGTGATCGCCAACTCGCAGAACAACTTCAACCCGAACGGCGTCTTCGCCGCGATCTTCATCATCGCGGTCCTGGCGCTGACCGCAGAGGGCCTGATCGGCCTGCTGGAACGGCGCCTGCTGTCCTGGCGGCCGCCGTCGCACAGCGAGGCCGCCGCCACCTGACCAGCCTGGTCCAGGCCATCGACTCAACCTCACTACACCTACTAAAGACAAGCAGGAGCACCCCAAATGTTGAGACATCGCCTTACCAAGATCGCGGGCGTCGCGAGCGTCGCGGCCCTCGCGGCGGGCCTGGCGGCCTGCAGCAGCTCAAGCAGCTCGACGGCCAGCGGGTCGAATGCCGCCGCTGCTTCCGGCGTGCCGACCGTCACGCTGATGGTCGGCGGCATCGACAAGCAGATCTACCTGCCCTACCAGCTCGCCCAGAACCTGGGCTTCTACAAGAAGTACGGCGTCAATGTCCAGCTCTCGACCGAGCAGGCGGGCGGCGTCGGCGCCGAGACCGCGATGGTGTCCGGGCAGGTCGACATGGCCGGCGCCTGGTACGTGCACGCCATCGACTTCCAGGCCAAGGGCAAGAACGTCGTCGACGTGGTCCAGCTCAGCGGGGCGCCCGGGGAACGGGAGATGTGCGGCAAGAGCTCCGGCGTCACCTCCCCCGCGAACTGGAAAGGCAAGAGCGTGGGCGTCACCGACATCGGCTCGGGCACCGATGAGCTCACTGTTTACCTCGCCGCCCGTTATCACCTGACGACCAAGCAGTTCAGCCGCGTCGCCGTCGGCGCCGGCCCCACCTTCGTCGCCTCGCTGCAGCACGACAGGATCGCCTGCGGCATGACCACGCAGCCGACCGTCAACGCGATCGAGAAGCAGGGCATCGGCACCTCGGTGATCGACCTCTCCTCGACCAGCGGCGCGCAGCAGTGGCTGGGCGGCGCCTACCCGGCCGCCGGCGTGCTGGCCCAGGCCGACTGGGTCGCCTCTCACCGGGCCACCGTGCAGAAGGTGGTCGACGCGCTGGTCGCGACCATGCACTGGATCAACACCCACAGTGCCGCCGACATCGCCAACGCGATGCCGCCCGCGTTCGTCTCCAACGGGCTCACCACCAAGGCCGACTACATCGCCGCCCTGGCGCTGGACAAGGGCCAGTTCCTGCCCGACGGGATGATGCCCGCCAGCGGTCCGGCCACCGTTCTGGCGATTGAGAAGTTCGTCGGCAACGTCACCGGACCTGTCAGCCTCGCCACCACCTACACCAACCAGTACGCGATGGCAGCGAACAAGCTCGAGGGGTTCACCAAGTAAGCCATCGTGCCGTAAGCCATCGCCCCCGGGCCGGCCCTGACGGGCCGGCCCGGGGGCGGGCTCGGCGAGGGCCTGGAACGTGAGCGCGGTCACGCCGTCCTCGAGGTCATCCTGGCCCGGCATGACCGCCCTTCGGAAGGCCCGCATGGCCAGCACGGATAGCACCAGCCAGGCGGCGGCCTCGGGATCCAGCCCGGCCCGGAGCTCGCCGTCCGCCTGTCCGCGCCGGACCAGGTCCGCCAGGTGATCGATGATGGTGCGGGCCGCACTCCGGGCAGGCTCGGTGAGTTCCGGCTCGGCGATCAGGGCGAACGCGTCCGCGAAGAGCATCCCGTGCCCCCCCAGCGCAGGTGCGCCATAGCCAGGCGCGTGCGGGTCCGCGGCGTGCCCCTGGAGGTGGTCATGGCTGAGCGCGTGCGCCAGCAGGTCGGCAGCTGATCCTGATCCGGGCTGCCCGGCCAGCCGCTCCAGCTCGGCCCGGACCTCGTCGGCCACCCGGTCGACCACGGCCGCGAACAGCGCGGCCTTGGAGCCGAAGTTCTGGAAGATCACCGGCTCGCTCACCCCGACCAGGGCGGCCACATCGGACACCTTCCCGGCGCGGTAACCAGCTGCGGAGAACACCTCCACGGCCGCGTTCAGGATCGACTCCCGCCGCTGCGCGGCGGTCAGCCGGATGCGCCGGGGCGGTGCTGTCTCCTCCACGTTCCGCATCGTAGCCCCAGAACCGCGGGCAACTTAGTCCGTGCTAAGTTATTATAACTTAGTCATGACTAAGTTAGGAGGCACGCCATGCTGGACCACATCCTGAAAGCCCGGTCAAGCCCGCAGGGCACGACGATCGGGGGCATCCGCGCATACGAGCTCACCTGCGAGGTCGCCTTCCTGGGCCGGCGCCGCCGGGTGTACTCCCGCCTCGTGGCGCTCAGCGGCGCCCGGCCCGGGGATCAGGTCCTCGACGTCGGCGTGGCCCAGGACCTCACCTGGCCAGACGGCTCGTTCGACGTGGTGACCTGCACGCTCGCCGTTCACCACATCCCCGGTACGGCCCGGGCCAGCGCGTTCAGCGAGATGTACCGGGTGACTCGCCCGGGCGGGCGCCTGCTGGTCGCCGATTTCCGCCCGTCACGCTGGCATCCCGGCCCTCATGGCATGCGCCACTCCGACGCCACCCTGCTCGGCGGCCTGGCCGAGGCGGCCGGGTTCCGCGTCGAGGCGACCGGCGACCTGCCCCAGCTGCGCTATGTCCGGGCCATGCACCCTGAGTCCGGCCACGATGCCAGCGCGGTGCCATAATGATGCGATGGTGCGACGGGTCGTCAGGACGGTACTGATCAGCGCCAGTGCCATCGCAGCGGCTACCCTGATCGGACGGCGCCTCGGCTACAAGCTGGGCACCAGCACCATCGTGCGGTGCCGCCAGGGTCACCTGTTCACGACCATCTGGATTCCCGGCGTCAAGCTCAAGGAAGTGGACCTCCTGGTGGCCCGGGTGCAGCGCTGCCCGGTCGGCCAGCACTGGAGCCTCGTGGTTCCCGTCCGGGAGGCGGACCTCACCGAAGAGGAACGCCAGTTCGCCCGGGATCACCACGACGTCCGCATTCCCTGACACCGAAGAGCTCACTGGTCCAGCCGGCCAGGGTGCCATCGGGTGCTGCGATCCGGCTACGCCCGCTGTGATCAGGCTTGCCGCAGTGACCTGGCACGCTCGGCGAGCAGGGGGCATCAGCCGCTCCCGCCAGGTATCGAGACTGATCATCCCGCTGGACATGCCGCCGTGAGCGTATTGCTCCCGGTACACCGACGGGGCTGGGGCGCTGGCGAGGTCAGTACCTGCGAGGTCGCGGAATGCCGTGTACAGGAGGCTGATCAGCTCGCCGGCCGAGGGCGGGATGTCCTGGCCGGCCAGGTTCTCACGCAGAGCCCGCCAGAGGTGGGGGTCGCGAGGGAGATGCAGCATCATGGCGCCGTTGCCAGAATCTCGTCGCGAAATCGGGTCAGGAGGCTGGCGTGATACGGGTGTTCCTTATCCGTCATGGTGAGAGCGAATCGAACGCGGGACTGCCCTCCGCTGACCCGGGCTCGGCCCCGCTGACCCTGGACGGGCACCGGCAGGCCAGGCAGATCGCGCAGGTACTCGCCGACGTCCCGGCCCTGATCGTGACATCGCCCTACCTGCGGGCCCGCCAGACCGCGCAGCCGACGATCAGCCGGTTCCCCGGGGCCGCCTGCCAGGAATGGCCCGTCCAGGAGTTCACCTACCTCGGTGACCTGCACCGGCGTACCAGCACCGCCGGGGAACGCCAGCCATACGCCCGGGCGTACTGGGACCAGGCCGACCCCCATCACGCCAGCCCCGGAGCCGAGTCCTTCACCGGCCTGCTCGATCGCACCGCCGATTTCCTGGACCGGCTTAGTGCGCGGAGATCCGGGCCGGTCGTGGTGTTCACCCACGGGCTGTTCATGCGTGCCGTCGCGTGGTCCCTGCTGACCGGCATCACTGCCCCCGGCCCCGACCAGATGCGCAGCTTCCGCTGCTTCGCCAACCACTACCTGATCCCCAACGCAGGCGTCATCGAACTACGCCAGGCCGGCCACGGCGCCCCTACCCTCCTGGGCGGTTCCACCATTCACCTGCCTGCCGCCCTGACGCCGCGGCCGCGTTGAGACGAGTGGCCGTCATCGTGGCCGATGAGCGCGTCGGGCGTGAGCCCATCACCAACTCAGCCTTGCTTCCGGTGACCGGGAAGACCGGTGGCGCCTGCCGACCGCCACGCCAGGAGCGACCAGCGGGACAGTGCGGACAGGATCGAGCCGGCACTCGCGGCCGAACCGATCGAGAAAATGGAAGCCACCGAGCCGACCGAGCCGATCGAGAGGATCGATCCCGCAGAGCCGATGGACAGGATCGAGCCAGCGGAACCGACGGACAAGATTGACCCGCTCGATCCGATGCTCAGAAGCGAGCCTGCAGAGCCGGCGGGCCGCGGTGAGATATCTGGGTTCGCCATGCTGGGATTCTCGCACCCCTGCCGGTGATTGATCCGGCGATCGAAAGTCACTACGGCACCGGCTACAAACGCTCACGCCTGTTCCCCGGCGGGAATCCGTCCCTGGAGTTCGTCAGGTCGATGGAGTTGCTTGAGCGGCTGCTGCCCGGGCCGCTGTACCGCTCGCGCAAGCAGCCGAGGCGTACAGCGCGAAGGCCGCCGGCGGCATCCCCGGCAGGATCATCCTCTAACCCTCGGGATGGCCTCCGGGCCAGTAGCAGGGCCGTGACCGTGACCGCGAACCTGGCTGCCCGCCGCAACGCGCCCCTCAGCCACCCCGGAGGCGTCCCGGTCAGGCCCGGCCGTCACCCGTCCACCTGGCGACAGGGCTGCCCGAAGGCTGGCGACCGCGCTCTACGACCGGTGGCCCGGAGCCCGCTATGGGTTCATGCCGCCGTTGCCTGAAAGGAAAAAAATTTCCGCTCAGGAAACGGTGCGGAGAAGGGCACATGGCCTGCGGGCGTCGTAACTGCCTGTTGGGTTTCCGCGGAAACGCGATTCCCTGCGCTGGCATTGCGTGGCGTACCGAAAGCACGGCATGGCAGATGCGCTCGGCCGGCGGCAGATTGAGTACGTTCTTGTCGCAGGCGGCAACGCATATTCATGCAGGCCGGTCTCGCCTTCGCGATAGTCGGCTGCATCTGGGTCATCATCACGTGGCGTCTTCGTGGCGCAGATACAAAGCGGCAGCTAGCCTGCTACGCGGGAGCCCCCACTGAACGCGCCTCCTGGAGGTCAACCTGGCCGAGCGCACCCTTGGCCCTGGCAAGATCCTGTTTCATCACGTCAAAGATCTTGGGCTCCTCGATGCCCTGCGTGCCAAGTATCGTTACTACTTCATCGGCCCGTTTGATCGCCGCCGCGAGATATCCGATCGCCGTGACAAGAACCTCGACGGGCGGGAAGGCGACATACTGCCCGAGCAACGCGTCAAGCAGGCGATCCGCCTTCAGCGCATCAGAAGTCATGGTGGCAAACACGTCCCATAGTTCCTGGTTCACCGGCCGGTCACGGTGGGCGGCAAGCCATTCATAAGCCTGGTCCCTGCGCCCCAGCGACTCACGCAGGTCACGCTGGATCGAGGCGAGGGCGAGCCGCGCGACCGCGGGTATCGCGTACCCTCCTCGCTCGTCCGGCGATCCCGCTACCCGCTGGATGCTGCCCTCCGGCCCTAGCACCCGCTCGATGCCCACGATGTTGGCGCGGGCCTGGTCAAGATCGCTGAGCACAACCCGCAGCAGAGGGAGATACCGGTAGAAATCCAGCCGTCTCGCCTCGGTGTCGTAGTACTCGGCGATCCGTTCTGCCGCTGCCTCCAGGTTCCTGGCCAGCAACGACAGTCGCTGGAACACTCCGTCCCTGTGCAGTCGCTCGATCCGTTCGGCCGTCAGCGCGATTTCCACGGCCTTGGTAGGCGCGGTCCTAATCAGCCTAATCAGCTCGATCGCGCGCTGCTCCTGCGTCCGGCTCAGCGCCCTGCCGAAGCAGAAGCCCGTAAGCGAGAGCAGCGAACCGACAACGAAGTCCTTCTGCGCCGCGTAGATAGCCTGGAAGTTATCCGCGGCCACCAGCGCAGTGAAGACGAGAACCGCCAGCCCGAGCAGCGCCCAGACATACTGGGACCTGGAGAATCTTGGGTACGACGACGAAGTCGTGAGATGCATTGCTTCCCCCCGCCTCACACGCGCATCCTGCGATAAGCCGAGTATGCCACCATTCTGCGCCCGTCCTCAGCGCAATGCGACGCGCCGCGAGCAGAACATCGAGTTATGTGTGGCCACGGAGTGCAATTAATGACCTGCGAAAACCGTACCGAACGAAAGCCTCTTTGCGTGGGCTTGCGAAGGCTTTGGTT
>WNGH01015638.1_pt1 | contig 10791 bp, 6 predicted proteins | sample 5400631 | NCBI WGS metagenome assembly WNGH01 (sample SAMN13153373, study PRJNA577476) | soil metagenome | isolation source: 115 cm soil or saprolite under Garry oak tree replicate 1 | place: USA:California | collected 2016-06-15 | reverse complement strand
TTGCAAGGTTCCGGCAAAACCACGACCACCGGCAAACTCGCGAAATGGCTCGCGCAACACGGCCACCGGCCCATCGTCGTTTCTACCGACGTTTATCGCCCTGCCGCGCGCGAACAGCTTGCGCAAGTCGCCAAATCCATTGGCGCAAATCTTTGGCCCGGTGTAGGCACGGACAAGCCGCTCGAAATTGTTCGAGGCGCGATCAAGGAAGCGAAACTTTCCGCCAGCGACGTCGTCATTGTCGACACCGCTGGACGTCTCCACATCGACGATGACTTGATGAACGAACTCGGCTACTTGAAAAAAGAATTGCAGCCCAGCGAAATATTTTTCATAGCTGATGCGATGATCGGGCAGGACGCCGTTCGCTCTGCCGGAGAATTTCACAAACGCCTCGGCCTCACCGGCGTCGTTCTCACCAAGCTCGATGGCGATGCACGTGGTGGTGCGGCACTCTCCATCAGTAAAGTCAGCGGCGCTCCTGTAAAATTTGTCGGCCTCGGTGAAAAGTACGACGCCCTCGAAGGGTTTTATCCCGAGCGCATCGTCTCACGCATTCTCGGCATGGGCGACATCATGTCGCTCATCGAACGTGCTGAGCAGGCAGTCGACAAAAAGGCCGCGATCGAGCTCGAACGCAAACTTCGTAAATCAGAATTCACGTTGGAAGATTTTCGCGATCAGCTTCGCCAGATTCGCAAAATGGGCCCGCTCGATCAGATCGTGGACATGCTCCCGAAAATTGGCCCGCTACAGAATATTCCCAAAGACGCGAGCGTTGACGAAGGCAAGCTGAAACAAGTCGAAGCCATCATCAACTCCATGACCAATCAGGAGCGCCTCGACCATAATGTGATCGACGGCAAACGTCGCAAGCGCATCGCGAAGGGCAGCGGCACGTCTGTGCAGGACGTCAATCAGGTCCTGAAACAATACATGCAGATGCGCACCATGATGAAGCAGTATGGCGCCATGGCCGCCCGCGCAAAAATGAAAGGCCTCGGCAAACTCGCCGGCTTATCCTGAGGCCCAGCCGAAGTTTTTAGAATGCAGGCGCTGGCCTCATTTTGCAGGAAGAAGTAACTGCGCAGCTTTAAGGGTCAACGCACCTTGATCGATATCGGTGCGGTTGCAGAGGAGAATCACAGTTACGTTGTCTGGCAGGTAGCGGAAAATTGCAGTTTTGAATCCCATCGTGTCGCCGTAATGCCACATCAGCGGGTGCGGATCCTGCAAATTCAAGAACCAGCCAAAGCCGTAAGCGCTGGCGTGAAAGCGAAGGGATTCGGGAACGTCTTCAGCGAGTTTGGATTCCGCGCCGGGAGGCAATTGCGCCGGAGTGATTGCGGGAAGAAACTCTTTTTCACTCAGGAGTGTGTGATTGCGAAGGGCGTCGTCCCACTTGGATAAATCTTCCAGGTTGGAATAAATTCCGCCGTCGCCTTGCGTCCCAGAAGTGGAGCTTTGGTCAGTTTCGACAAAACCATTTTTTTTCCCCGCGTGACCATACGCGCGGTTCGCAACTTCACTTTTGCCTTTCTCAAAAACGAGCGTGTGATCCATTTTTAATGGCGCAACAATTCGATCGTGCAGAACTTCGGCAAAAGATTTTCCGGAAAGTTTCGCAACGATCAATCCTAGAACCACGTAACCGGAATTGCTGTACTCCCATTTCGTTCCCGGCGCGAATTTTCCCTGCGACTCTCTTTCGAGGAGTTGCAAAACTTCCGCGTCATGAATTTGATTTTCCGGCGACCAGATTGGACCTTTTGTTTTTTCCACCTGATCCATTAAGTCTTCGTAGTCCGGCAAACCGGAAGTGTGGTTCAGTAAATTCCGAACCGTGATTGTTTTCCCGTACGCAGGAAATTCCGGGAACAGTTCCGTCAACGATTCGTCGTAACGCAATTTTCCGTCGTGCACCAAAAGCATCGCCGCCATCGCGGTGAATTGTTTTGTGAACGATGCCAGCCGGAAATTTGTTTGCTCATCTATTTTAGTTTTTGTGCGCAAATCGCGAACGCCGTAACCCTGTTCGAAAAGAATCTTGCCATCTTTCTTTATCAGCACGGCGAAACCAGGAGTATCGCTGGAAGCAATTCCAAAAAACACGTTTTCCATTTGGTTGGAAATTTCCTTTGGGGACGACTGCGCGAAAGTGGAAGACGCAGCGATAAAGCTCAGCAGAAACAGAAAACCAGGCTGTTTCATGCTGAGGTCTTTAGAGGCTTCAGGCCGCGCGGAACGAGCGGCAAATTTCGCAACCGGATTCCCGTCGCATCGAAAATTGCATTGCCGATCGCGGGAGCGAGTCCGACGATGGGAGTTTCACCTGCGCCTGCCGGCGGAATATCTTTTCGGTCGATCAGCACGGCTTGGATTTCCGGAATATCGCGAAAGCGCGGTACGCGATATTGTGCAAAATGAGGATTCGAGATGCGGCCATTTTCAAATTCTATCGATTCAAACAGCGTGCCGCCCAGTCCCATAATGTTTGCTCCGATGATCTGATTGCGCAGGCCGTCCGGATTCACGATTGCGCCGCACTCAAACGCGGTGACAATGCGCACAACGCGAAGGTCACCGGAATTTTGATCCACCGCGATTTCCGCGCACGTCGCGACGTATCCATTCTTTTCCACCCCGCCGCCCATTCCAAATCCCTGAGCGGTTTGTGTTTTCTTTCGCGGCCAGCCAATTGTTTTTGCCGCGCTTTCGAAAACAGCTCGCAATCTTGCATCGGAAAGATTCTTCAGACGAAATTCCAACGGATCGATTTTCGCCGCGTGGGCCAGCTCGTCCATGTGCGATTCACGCGCAAAATGATTTGCCGTTGCGGCAAGACCGCGGTAGGAACCTTGCCGCAGAGGCGAATTCACCGGATGAAACTGAATCCGTTGGTTCACGACATCGTACGGAGTTTGGATTCCGGAAGCGCCAGAATTGTAGTTGTGAAACTCCCAGGCGGTTAGTTTTCCATCCGCCGCAATTCCGCTTTTGATTTCAATTACGCCTGCGGGCCGAAAATACGCCCAGGCAAATTCCTCCTCGCGCGTCCAAACAATTTTTACGGGACGATTCGCAGCGCGCGCAAGCCGCGCCGCTTCAAGCGCTGCATCGCCAGTGTGCTTGCCTCCGTAGGCTGAACCGGTATCGGGAACAATCACGCGCACGCGGTCTTTTGGAATGTGCAAGGCGGCTGACAATTCTTCTTGAACACCGAATGGTCTTTGCGTTCCAGTCCACACGGTTAAATGTCCGTCTTTCCATTCGGCCAGTGCGGCGCGCGGCTCGAGTGGCGCGTGCGCAATGTACGCGACGTTATAAGCTTGTTCCAGATGTTGCGTGGCCGCGGCGAAGCCATTCACAACAGAACCCGTTTCGTGCGGCTGCGGATGTTCGCCGTCAGTTTCCATGTTCTTTTTGAGGTAGGAAAAGAGGTCGTCGCTTGAGGTCTGCGGTGTGCTTTTCCATTCGGCAGGTATCGCTGCAATTGCTTTTTCTGCCGCACGCTCGGTCGGTGCCGCGACCGCGACAAAATTCTCATCGCGAACCACGACGACTCCAGGCATCGCCTTTGCGGCGGCCAAGTCGGCTGAAACTAGAGCTGCCCCAAACGAAACTGGCCGCAAAACTTTTCCGAAATTTGCCGGGCGCAAATCGGGAGTGTATTGATGCTGGCCCGTGACAAACGCCCGCGCATCCACTTTAGGCACGGGTTTTCCGGCGATGGTCCATTGGTCGGGTGGAGTTACAGGATCGGCATCGGGAATTTCGCGAGCAAGTGTTTTTCGCTGCGCCAGCTGCGCGTAGGTGAGTGTTGCTCCGGAGGCGGGGTTGGTAATTTTTCCGTCGTTCGCTACCAATTTGTCCGCTGGCGTTTTCCATTCGGCGGCGGCTTGTTCGAGCAGCAAGTCCCGGGCGGCGGACGCCACTCGCCGAAGTTGCGGCGACATGTAGGGCGTCGAGCGACTGCCGAATGTACCCATGTCGAACGGTGTCAGCGCAGTGTCGCCCATCACCATGCGAACGCTCGAGAGTGGAACGCGCAATTCGTCGGCAACAGATTGTGACAGAGTGGTGCGAGTGTCCTGGCCGACTTCGACCTTGCCGGTGAAGACGGTCACCATGCCGCCGTCGCTGATATGCAGCCAGGACGAAATATCTTTTGGTTGTTCCTGATCGCGATTGCCGCGTCGTCCCCCGGATTCCTGGCCGGCTACCGCATTCGCTGCCACGCTGAAGATTGCGATTCCGGCGCCCATCATTTTGAAAAATTCGCGTCGTTGCAGGCTGAAGTGATGCAGCGCGTTCGACCTGAGCTCGTAGCGCTCCGGCTCGAGAACAAGTTTTGTCGGTGCGGCGGTCATGGTCCGCTTCCTTTAGGGACACTTCCCTGAGGCGTGCTTCGATGCATCGCTTTCGCCGCCTGCTGCACGGCTGCCACGATTCGCGGATGCGTTCCGCAACGGCAGATATTTCCTTGCAATGCCTGAACAATTTCCGTGGTGCTGGGATCGGAATTGTTCTGCAGCAGGGCCACACTGCTTACGATCATTCCGGAAGTGCAATATGCGCACTGAAATGCGCCTTGATCGAGAAATGCCTGCTGCACGGGATGCAGTTGGCCGTTGTGTTCGAAACCTTCAATGGTGACGATGGATTTTCCCGCAGCGTCATTCACCGAAAGTTGGCACGATCGCCGCGGCACGCCATTCAGCAAGACGGTGCAGGCACCGCACTGGCCTTCACCGCAACCGTACTTGGTTCCGGTCAGCCCAAGCTCTTCGCGCAGGGCAAACAGCAGAGAGGTTCCGGGTTCGGATGTAAACGCTCGGCTTTTTCCGTTGACTTGTGTGCGGATTGGCCCTGCCATCTGATCCTCGAATCGCCGCGCATCCTGTCCGCTTGGGTATATTCCGCACCAGTTTGCTCTCTGGTGAAAGCGAAGACAAGAGCTGGCGGCTATGGGCGAGTTTCCGGTAACGTTTGCGGGCACTCCGCTCTCGAAGGAACAAAACGCCTTCGTCAGGTGTCCTAAGATAGATGTCCCCTCAGCACGTCAAGAGCCATGAAACCTCCGTCTATGAGAACCTATCGGCGGGATATTTCGTGACTATTGAAGTAATTTCCATCAGGAGTGAACGATCGGTTTCGGGATACGATGATGACCATCCTAGACCGTTCGAGTAGGCGTCATGTGTCAGTAACCTTCGGACTTCTTCCAGTTTTGTGAACCCCTCTTCGGTCGCAGCCGTCAGATCGCAATAGGCCGATCGACCGGCGCCCTTCGGAGAGAGGTCACGCTGGCTTATGGCAGTTCTACAAGTGATCGCATTTGAAGATTCGTTCCGGGAAACGCCAAGCCTCGATGTTTAACTGATCTGTTGATTTACTAAATTCATTTCTACCTGTTCCTCCGGCCAGTTCGCAATTCTAGCCCTCAGTACAGTTGACGCCATTCCCGCATGGCTTTAATTCTGGAGTTGGCGCAACTCGCGCCTCCCTAATTTTAGCGTCAATCGAAGGACGACTTTGCGCCATGAACTTTATTAGAAAGTGGCGGCACAGGCCCGAGAGGGACCAGGAACAACTTCTGGTGCGCCTCTGGACGATGAATAGTATGAACGCTGATGCTGACGGCCAGCTCACACGTCCGGCATCCAAGTTGGCGTTTGACGCCACGGCGGAGTTGAAGCCAAGCTTCAAGTATCTGACGGGCTCGGAAATAGAAAAGACGGTTACCGAAGCGGCTTACCACAATCAGATCGCGCACAATTTCAGGAAACACATGAAAGACGGCCGGCGCGATTCGTAACACTGAAACGGTGAGCGACTTGAAATTGAGGTGCGGCGTAGCGGCGCCAAAAGTACGTTGGGTATTAACGTCGTAGCTTTCTGCGGGGGGAACAGAAACGGATCGAAGTGCCCTCTGCGGAGGGCCAGTACGGTGTTTCCATGTCAAACGATAGCTCGATTGATCGATGGCTGTTTAAAGAGTACTTCCTCATTCCTCAGGCGGAACGTCCCATAGTGGGAAGCAACGAATGGTTCCGGTGGCTGGAGGAGTTTCAACGGCGTCACGCGGTCGATGGGTCACGCCTGACTCCGCCGCTGGCGAAACGAGCATGCCAGGTACTCTGGAATTCGAGATGATGAGTATCGATAAGGCTTAAGGTCCCGGGACGCTACCCGGACGAATTTTTTCCACCCGCACACTGCGCTCTAGTTAGGCGACAAGCACGTTCGCAAGGGCTTTAACGAAAGAGGAGCGGAGCAAACTCCGTGAGGTTGCGGCGCCAGACCATCCAGGTATGGGCGCCGGGAGTTTCGATGTCCGCGTGCTTGATGCCTTTGGATGCGAGCCACTTGCGGAAATTTCGATTGATGTCGATGAGATGGTCGTCGGTGCCGCAAGCAATCCACAGCAAGCGCATTTGTTGATTGGACTTCGCGTCCAGCGCAGGGAAGTCTTTGTCGAACTCCGGGGAAATGCCGCCCGAGCTAAAAGCACCGATCCAGGCGAATTGGTTCAGTGTATTCAGGCCAGTGAGCAAAGATTCAGAGCCGCCCATGGAGAGGCCGGCGATAGCGCGAGCGTTGCGGTCTTTTTTGACGAGATAAGCCGATTCGACTTGTGGAATGACTTCGGTGAGCAGGGCTTCGCGAAATTTGTCGAAGTTGCGCTGCGTGATGACGGGATCGTGGAAGACACCGGAATGGGGCTCGAGAACCTTTGGTTCGCCATAGCCGAGCGGCATGACGATCAGCATCGGCTTGGCTTTTCCTTGCGCAATCAGGTTGTCGAGAATCACGTTGGAGCGGCCGACAGCGGTCCACGCAGTCGCGTCGTCGCTGAATCCATGGAGCAGATAGAGGACGGGATAGGTTTGTTTGCCGCGAGGGTTGTAGCCGGGCGGAGTGTAAACGAAAAAGCCGCGATCGTCGCCTACAACACCAGATTTGTAGAAATGATGATGAATTTCGCCGTGAGGGACTGCGCCGATTTCCCAGGAAAGAGAGGCAGGTCCGGGGACGTGCATTTCGCTGGCGCGATAGAGAAAGTTTGGTTTTATTGCGTGATTCGAAGGATCGAAGAGGCCGACGCCGTCGGCGATGAACGAGTAGCCGTAAAAATCCGGCGCGAGCGGATCGGTGGTGACGGTCCACACACCCTGGTCGTCTTTTTGCATGGGCAAGGGCATGCTCGAACCTTCGATGGAGACGGCAACTTCTTTTACGTTGGGTGCGCGGAAGCGGAACGTCACGCTGCGATCGGCATGGACCTCGGGAGAAATCAGCGGGGGAGGCGGGGTTTGCGATCTTGTATTCTGCGATGAGGCTGCTAGGGCCAGGAACAGGACTGCGAGAGTAAGAGGCGTTCGTTTCACGGTTCACCCTGCACCGCTGTGGTGTGGATTCCTTGAAGTTCGAGCGGTTGCGCCGAGGCATGTTACATCATTCTGTGTTCGGTGGGAGCAAGGTGGCAATTGGGCTTGGAGCTCGAGAAATCCAGGGCTGAGGACGCGAGCTTTCATCTCGCTGTAACAAATTTTCCTACACACTAGCAGCACCCTAAGAGCAGGTAACCATGCCACGCATTTTACTTGATGACCCGCGCTACTACTTGAACCGGCACGTACAGTGGCTTGACTTCAACCGACGGGTGTTGGAAGAAGCGGGCGATCCAGGAAACCCACTGCTGGAGCGGGTAAAATTCCTCGCGATTACCGCGAATAACCTTGATGAATTTGTGGAGGTGCGTGTTTCGAGTTTTCTGCAGCGAATCGAGCATGGTTCGAGTGAATGCAGCGCCGATGGCCTTTCGACGGAAGAAGAATTGGCGCTAGTGACGGAAGTGATGCACACCTTTGTTCGAGATCAGTACAAATGTTTGAATGACGAGTTGTTGCCGCAGCTGGCGAAGGAGTCGATACGGGTGCTGCGGTTTTCTGAACTCGATGCGAAGGCGGAACAGTTTGCAAAGAATTTCTACAATCGGCGGGTGGCGCCGATGCTCACGCCGGTGACGGTCGATCCCTCGCATCCATTTCCGCATGTGTTGAACAAGGCGCTGTGCATTTCGTTCTTGTTGCGGCGGCGACGCGGCGGAAATGGCAAAGCGTATTTTGGAGTGGTCACGGTTCCTCGCGCGCTGCCTCGTCTGCTGTGCGTTCCCGCGCCCGGCAATGCGATTCATTACGTTCCGCTTCAGGAGATAATCTCGGCGTACGCACCGAAACTTTATCGCGGTTACGAAATTCTGGCATCGGCGCCGTTTCGCATCACGCGCAACAGCAATCTTTATCTGGAAGAAGAAGAAGCGCGCAATCTGATGGACGCCATCGACTCACAAGTGGCGCTGCGACGGAAGGGCTGGGCGGTACGGCTGGAAATTGAAACGGGTGCGCACGCGGACATTGTGGAACGCCTAGTGACGACATTTGAACTCGACGAATCGCTGGTTTTCCGTGTTCCGGGGATGGTGAATTTGCAGCGGCTGTTTCATTTGTATGAAGAGACGCCGCGGCCCGCGCTGAAATATCCACCGTTCGCAGCGAAGCAAGTGCACATTGGCCACGACGCCGATTCGCTTTTTGCGGCTCTGCGCCATCAGGATGTTCTGCTTCACCATCCTTACGAGTCGTACGATGCCGTGGTGAATTTTCTTGAAACCGCGGCGCACGACCCGCACGTTCTCTCGATGAAGCAGACGCTGTACCGCACGAATACGGATTCGCCGATTGCGCGCGCGCTGCTGGAGGCCGCTTCGAAAAAAGAAGTTACGGTAGTCGTGGAACTGAAAGCCAGCTTCGACGAAGCTTCGAACATTCGCTGGGCGCGAAGTCTCGAAGACGCGGGCGTGCAAGTCTTTCATGGGCTGGCGGGACTTAAAACGCACGCAAAGCTCGCTCTTGTGGTGCGGCAAGATCCTGATGGAAAGATCCGGAGGTACGCGCATCTTGGTACTGGAAACTACAATCCGTCGACTGCGCGCTACTACACTGATTTCAGTTTGCTGACTTGCGATGAAGCGATCACGGCCTCGGTGAACGACGTTTTTAATTTTTTGACGGCGTATGCCGAGCAGCCGAACTACAAGCCGCTATTCGTTGCGCCGCGTGACCTTGCAAAGAACTGTATTGCGTTGATCGATCGCGAAGCTCGCAACGCAAAACGCGGCCGCCCGGCGCGAATCATCGCGAAAGTAAACGCACTCGTCGATCCTCCCCTGATTCAGGCGCTTTATCGTGCATCGCAGGCCGGAGTGGAAATTGATCTGATTGTGCGCGGCCAGAGCGCGTTGGTTCCCGGATTGCGCGGTGTCAGCAGCCGCATTCGAGTGCGCAGCATCGTAGGGCGCTTCCTAGAGCACAGCCGGATTTTTTACTTTGAAAACGCCGGCGATCCGGAAATCTATCTGGGTAGCGCCGACTGGATGCAGCGGAATCTTTACGAGCGTGTTGAAGTGTTGTTCCCACTGAAAGATCCGGAGCTGCGCCGCCGTGTCACGAACGAAATCCTTCCGGTTTATCTGGCGGACACGCGTAGCGCACGGCTGCTCGGGGCTGACGGAAAGTATTCGCGTCCGCGAGCGTCTCGTAATGGCCACGGGATGTCCGCACAGGAGCAGTTGATGCGCGCCGCGCATCGGCCAGCTTCCGCATTCGACACCGGTGCGCGCAAGACAAAACGCAATATCAACGGAGCGGTCTATACTTCGTCTGCAGCCAGCGCCGCCCCTGATGACCCCACGACCGAATCCGCCTCGCAGGATTCCCTAAATGCAAGCGTATGACCTGATTGTCATCGGCTCCGGGCCGGGCGGGCAAAGAGCCGCGATCCAAGCAGCAAAGTTCGGCAAACGAGTTGCGATCATCGAAAAGCGAGCGGCAGTCGGCGGCGTGTGCATCAACACCGGCACAATTCCCAGCAAGACGATGCGCGAAGCGGTGCTGCACCTCTCTGGTTTCTACTACCAAAATTTCTACGGCGCCAACTATCACGTGAAGGATGTCGTGACGATGTCCGATCTGAATTATCGGGTGCACCGTGTCATCGAAAATGAAGTTGCGGTGATTCAGGATCAGCTGCAGCGCAATGGAGTGGACCTGCTGCACGGCATGGGAAGTTTTCTGGACACGCATCACTTGCAGGTGGATAACGGAACCGGCCGCAATCAACTGGAAGGTGCAAATATATTGATTGCCACGGGAACGAAACCGGCCGTCAATGCGAAAGTTCCTGTGAACGGCAGAACCATCATCGACAGCGATCAGATTCTCGATATGACGCAGCTGCCGAAGACGCTGATTGTGGTGGGCGGCGGTGTGATCGGCGTGGAATACGCGTGCATGTTCGCGACGCTGGGCGTGCGTGTGACGATTGTGGAGAAGCGACCGCGGCTGCTGGAGTTTGCGGATACCGAAATGGTTGAGGCGTTGACGTACAACATGCGCGACCGGCGCGTGACGATGCGGCTGAACGAAGAAGTGGACAGCGTGGAGGAACTGCCGGACGGGCGCGTGGCGGCAATGCTGGTAAGCAACAAGCGCGTGATGGGTGATGCGTTGCTTTACGCCGTGGGCCGTCAGGGCAATGTGGACGGGCTGAATCTTTCCGCGGCGGGAGTGGTGGCCGATGAGCGTGGCCGCATTCACGTGGACGCCGATTATCGCACCGCGCAGCCACACATTTTCGCGGTGGGCGACGTGATCGGATTTCCAAGCCTGGCCTCGGTTTCGATGGAGCAAGGGCGAATCGCGGCGGCGCGGGCTTTCAATTTGAAGA
>WNGH01020557.1_pt1 | contig 10793 bp, 10 predicted proteins | sample 5400631 | NCBI WGS metagenome assembly WNGH01 (sample SAMN13153373, study PRJNA577476) | soil metagenome | isolation source: 115 cm soil or saprolite under Garry oak tree replicate 1 | place: USA:California | collected 2016-06-15 | reverse complement strand
ATAAGAATTTCAGCAAGCTGAAATCTATTTCTTGAATATTACTGAGCTCTTGTATATGTGTGAATTAATGTGAATTAATCTTCAATATTTGTGATCATTGAATATCTTGAATTTTCGAACAAGAAGGAGCTCCAAGCCACGCGATACATTCATCAGTATTCATGATTAATACTCCTACATTTTTTAACTCTTGTAGTGCTCTATCGTAGAGAACAGATGTAGCATCTGTAGCTAGAACAATTCTGTAATCCCGCTCACTTGCTTCGTAAATGGTTGAGCGAGGACAGTTAGGAAAGTTACATCCACATACAACTACCGTATTAACATCTAGATTCTGCAAATGCCTTTCCAATTTTGTATTATAAAATGCACCCCACCTAGGCTTATACATTATCCATTCCATAGATCCAATTTGCTGAAGATTACCAGAAAGCAATAGTTTTGAATCCAGTCTAATATGAGGCGAGGGTTTAAGTTCATCTATCAATTCAGCACCATCACTTCCAGGAATAACCAAATGCTTTCCATTTTCTATTGCTTCCCTCCGACACAAATCAACATTAGAGCCGTCTTTACTGTAAAGTCTTATAACATGAACTATAGGCTGTTTACTATGAAATAAGAGCGAGAATAAACAAACAAGAATTCTGAAAGCATAGCCAGTTACGATTGTAATAGGCGCGGCATTATTTGCGAGAACAGTCCGTCTTCTAGTCTCCAGTCATTTCGTTAGCTTTTCACATGCATATAGTCGAAATTGTCAGAAGTAATCGTAAGCCAAGTATGTCAGTGTTGAGTGCATACATTGAACCGATCTATCTATCTCTTGAGATATGTTCCTCAACAGCCAGTAATAGAATGGGACTTTAGTCGTACAAACGACGATAAGCACTCTGGCGTATGGATCCTTTCTGCACAACCAATTTATTTCCTTATTCAAATACAAAGCTCTCTCAGATTTCCAGAACACTTTTCATCCTTTTTAATGAATTAATATATTATTTGCAGATTTTAATAGCCGTATTTAGCGGAATTTTTCTCAAACTCTCTTTTGCAAGCAGCAGAGCATAAGTAAACGTTCCTTCCTCCGGCTTGGGAGATATGTTGTGTCTTCTTCTCATCGACCATCATGTTACAAACAGGGTCCTTGTACATCAAGAATATATTACACAACTCAAAGAAAAACATTATTCTTCCTTGACGAGGAGGATCATAAAAATTGGTTAAAGGTGAAGGTCCTCAGAGGAGACTTCCATTAATTTACGCTCAGTAAAAAGGGTCTTTGGTCCGGGAAAAATCCAAGCAAATGCTGCCGATCTGAGGACTAATATAGAATCGTTGCCCTTATAAGCAAGTGAGAATATGGCGGACCCTCTGACATTTACGTGTCCCTTAGTGTGTCGAGATAGTTAGTATATCGAGCTAGAACGAAGGCCGACTTCCGACGCTATTAAATCCAAGACCAATAGGGCATACCTCGTATCTTGCACTGCTTCCTGATAATACTTCTTGCCTTTTCAGCGGCTTCGGCTTCATTAGACCCTTTAAGGTATTGGATGATCAGTTCCTCATACAATTTTTTTGCGCGTAACTCTGTGAATTCCTTATATTTTTTATGCGGTATCGGATTGTTGCGAATAACTGAACTACCAATTTTATCTGAAATTACATTGTCTGGAATACCCTTCATTTCGTTATATTCTTTCTTACACTCACTGCATCTATGATCAAAAAAATCAGCGTGGATGGAACACCTTGTCATATTTGGAATAAGAATTATTTCCTCATCATATAACAATATTCCTGAATTACTTTTGTGTTGTTGATGGCTGCGACACATAGTTTTACTACTAGCTATCATAGCTGGAACGGCTTCAAAGTAGGCCGCCCGTTTATGATGGAACAGGGCATCATTTCTATATTAAGTGGTAGTTAGTGCTGATAGAATATCGCTCGTGCGGGTACCTTCCGTTACAGACAACAAATTCAGGGCACGAATTCATGAGATCGAGTTCTCGCTGATCGGTTTCACTCATTGCTCTTAAGCTAGAGGATATTTTACTCGAACCAGAAATGGTGTATTGCATGCAGTTAAATATTTTACCGTCATGATAATAACAATGAGTAATTACAAAGATCCAGGCGAAAAGTCTGATGGATCAACCTCTGACGTTAATACATCTTTTAGTTGCGAGACATGTGGTAAATCGTTTAATTTTCACCAGGAACTCAAAGCCATGTTCGATGATGACTATAATTCAACCTAAACTATTCGATGCGATCCTTTGATACCTGCTGCGTTGATATTGTTCCAGTATGGCGGACATAACAATGTCACTGGATGGTTTTATTGGTGGGCCGAACTATGACATTGAGCGATTCCATGATTGGCTGTTCTACTGCAAGACCGAACCACCGGGTTGACAAATCTTATTCTCTCCAGTTTTTGGATATCAATACTTATTCTTCTTACCACTCCTTCTTCGAGTATGAACAGCAATACGATTGCGCCACATACGAGATAATATCCCCAGATATTGATATTACAACAAAGGCAAAAACAAATCCGGCAACGCATACTCAAGTCTAAATAACCGTAAGTTACGAGTTAGATCATACCGCGAAATGATGTCAAGGGGGGTATTTTTCTTATTATTGACTATACTTTTGGTATCGATCATTATCTTTATTTTTAGAGCAAGATTCTCTCATTAACGCTGAAAGAGCTGACATCAATGAAGTGCTAGATAGGACATGGGAATTCACTGCAATTGTGGTATGTGTATAGCATTAACCTTTGATACATGATTTTACATGGGCATGTATAACGAAAAAACTATAAAAGGAAAGAGAGTAGTGGAATTCTACCATAGGAGAGACGTTACTACCCATTGCTGAATCCTAGTCTTCTTTCTTTTTTCCGAGACGTAAAGATTAAGAGATTTTAAGAGTAATTCTTGTTGCTGCGTTAACTGCTATATCTGGTAATAACTATTCTCAACTTATTAATGTGAGGATAAAGTAATTATTCTAAAATGGAAACTATTCCAGATTCGAAAATCAAAACGTAAAGGATTTCGGAATGTTACTCTATTAGATATTATGTCGGGTAAAATGTACCTGAGGTACCCGACAAATGATATTACTGATCACTCAACTGTATGGAGACCTGATTTTAAGCCAATTGTATATGATAATCTTAGATCCCTTAAGACAAAGGTCTCTCCAATCAACAAAACCATCTTTTACTTCCGATATTGTTAAATGATTAAGTCAAGCACTTGTAATTGCAGTAATGGAGGAAATCCAGCAAGCTTCGAGCATCAGCGGTTACGTATTTGCGTGCACGGAAAAGTCTCAAAAAGAGTGTTTCGATCGTATGCTTTTTTCAACCAATAAACTCTACGAAGATAAGATCTTGCAGGTTAAAAAGGGTGATCCACTATTTTTGCTTAATGTAGACAGCCATGTTCTCTATGGTGCTTTCAAGGCAAAATCTGATGGTAGAACAGATATCGTTCCTGAAGCCTGGGGTGGAAAGTATCCGTTTCAGGTAGAAGTGGAAAACCATGGCGATATAAAGTCTATAAACAATGCTGAAAAGATCCTTTCTAAGCTAGGCATTAGTTGGAAAAAAGCCGTCGCTGAAAACAAGACAAAATTACTTTTAGATTATCTAGAAGATCCAAACGGTTTTTCTTGGAGAAGGCTAATCCCGGAGATACCAGCAACAAAAATTAATGACAAACCTCCCTTGGAAGCCACAACTTTATGGGACTATCCTAGACAAAGCTATGGTAAGACTCTTAAGGGCAATAATAAGTACGCAGGCGTCACACCAGCTTTCATCATTTATAACATGGTAAAACGTTACACAGACCCCAATGACCTTGTAGTAGATCCTATGGCTGGCAGTGGCACTACACTCGATGTATGCAAAGAAGAAGGTCGTATGTGTATTGCCTATGACATTGTTTCAACAAGACCAGATATTATTCAAAATGATGCAAGGAAAATCCCACTCTCTAATGAAAGCGTCGATATGATATTCATTGATTCACCTTATGGTGATAATATAGATTATAACGATCATAGGGATAATATAGGAAACATTTCATCAGAAACAGAAAGATTCTATGAAGAGCTAGAGAAAGTAATCGGTGAGTCTCATCGTATCTTGAAATCAGGAAAGGTCTTAGGATGGCTTATTGGTGATCAGTGGATAAAGAAAAGATTTACTCCTGTAGGTTTTAATGTCCATCACAGATTGTGTAAATACTTTGATACTGTAGACATGATATGCGTGGCGCGCAGAAATCAGACTTCAAATACAGGGATATGGTACAATAGAGCGCTTCGTTTCAACTTCTATCTACGTGGTTTCAAATATCTTTTCATAATGAGGAAGCCCCCATCGGCAGATTTCAAACCACAACAAAAACATAAAAGAGCAATTAATTGGGCTCAATATTCGCGAGTAAAGCAACGCGATAGGACTTTACTTTGAAACCAGGGATATAAAGATAATGGAATGTAGAACACTCGCGAAGGTTTAGATAAACCTAGCGGCATCAATATTAGCATGATTATTTTTGTTTCTTGTTAGCATTGATATCCTTATGCACTCTCATGTTTGCACTTTTGAGTCTCCGTAATACTACTCAAGCTATAATCATAGCAATGTCTCTATCCAGTCCTACTTCTATATACATAGGTCCAATCACTAAACAAACCCATTTACTTTTTCCAAAATCAGCTTAACCTCATCCTGTTACTTTGGACTTCCTTTTGCTGTAAGTTTTTTAACCAGATGAATCAAATTAAGAATAATTGTCAGAGCAGCAGGCAAAGGGACGTTTTCCCAAGATATTAGTTGGAATAGATGGCTCAGAGGCGTCAATTGACGCATCACGTTATGCTATTGCAATAGCAAAAAAATACAACTCTCAATTAACCGCTCTATTTGTTCTTCACATGCACGGAATTAGATCTGTATCTTCAACTTTCATTACGGCACCTACTTATGGAGTGGAAGGGTTTGAAGAGGAGAAAAGAGCAGCCCAGGAATGGTTAGATAGAATTAGATTAGAAGGTCACGGAGAAGGCATAGACCTCGGCACGGAAATTGTTGAAGGTTTTACATCTGTAGAGTCTACGATAGTAGACTATGCTGAACGGGAGGGTGTAGATTTGATTGTTATTGGCACTCGAGGAAGAACCGGGTTTAAAAGATTATTGCTTGGAAGCGTCGCATTGGGTGTTGTAACATACTCACATTGTCCTGTAGTGGTGGTTAAGTAATTGGTATACGATACTAGCGATAGACGTTTCCGTGTTCTGGTTTTACATGAACATCCGTTTTAGTAAGTAATAGCTACAGTAAAGTGCCATCCCTTAGGTTACTCAAATACTTATTTTGTTGTTAACAAACCTTCGTGAGGAAGGGTCAATTACTGAATGTTTTAGATTATTTGATTATTACTGCCGTCTATATGCAGTACGCTAGAGAATATTTGACCTAAGTGATAGCTTCGTAAGAAGAATCTGTGATTACAGATTCCTATGGACTTTTAATGTTACCGCTATGCCTCTGTTTGTGACAAGGAATTTAGTCTCGCAAGCTTTGATTTGGAAGCAATATACTGGGTAATGTCTGTTTCTGAGGTCAGGGCAGGCCTTTCCTTCTTTGCGAAGAATCCGATTATTTCTGGTTCAAAGTTGTGTTTTCGTAGTTCATCTACGACCAAACTTGCTACGTCTCTTGTTGCAACTATAAGATGACAGCCGTTGGAAGATGCAGTTGCATTTTCAATTAGCAATTCCTTCGTTGCAAACTTACCGATTTCCTCATACTTCATTGGAAGCTCGTTAGTTACAATATGAGAGTTTGTCAGTTCTGCAAGTTTTCCTATCGCAAAGTAACCATCTGTTGTAACAGGATGTACAGCTGTTATATGCGTTTGCTTGTCATATGCCATACCAAAATCAGGACAATATTTTGATATTATTTTTCCTAGCGAAAAGTGTGGTTCATCTAACGAAATGCCGTTTTGCTCAAATCTGGCTATATTATTATGATCCATTTGTGTTAACATGTAAAGGCTTAAAGCTGACATCGCTCCCATTTTATTTGAAATAATAATTTGCATGCCTTCCTCCACTTGATCGTATCTTGTAGGTAATTCTTTTACAGTGTTTGCAATTGCAGTTGTACCAAAAAAGAGATTGCCAATCTTAATGGAACTGTAATCTTCCATAGCTATATTATAACGAGAAGTAAATGTATCAAGATTTGTTCTAATATTGTCAAGCATTTGTTCAGTAGGCGCATCATATATAGGAAACAATTTGAATCCTGAAGTGCATCCGAGGAGATTAAGATTTTCCATTCCTGCAGTCAATGCAATGTCGCTGTGAATTTCAGATTCTGGTCTCTGTGTGGGGTCAGTTATCTGTGTCACAGAGTTATTAGCAGATGTATATCCTACTTTGTCACCTCTGTGTAACTCTATATAATCTAGCAGCGCAAATTGGGCATCACGACGGGTTGTCAAAGCCATGGTGTTTTTTCTTATGTACACCTTTGAATGAAAACCGTTGAAGAACTTTTGAACAGCTTCTGATAATAATGCTGGATCACAACCTAGAGCAGAATGAATGCGAAAGATTGAAAGTGCTCGTTTGATTTCAACTTCCTTTTCAATTACAGGATTTTCGAAATTGTATACTCTTCGAGTAAGTTCAGGGATCTTTCCCTCTGAATAATAAAAAGAATCAAACCAGCTAGGTGTTAATTTTATATTACTTCTTTTAACCTCTTTTAACGAATATTGTAGTACATAATTATCTACCTCATTCGAGCAGGTCGGGACCCAGCGTAAGGGATCAAAACCAAGTTGTTGATATTCTTCCACTAATTTCCAAAAGTTTTCACTCATCATACATCATAGACCCCTCAGACAACCACTAAATCCTGTTTTTATTATACGATTATATAGAAGTACGCTTATTAATAAAGGAAACTTCACACTATAATTTGATAAATTTTCAAAATTCTGACTGAGATAATAGAATATAAGAGTTATTTGTCAAAAATCTTCCTTCGAAAAAATCGTTCATGACGTAGAGAAATTTAGGTTTAGTCAATTTACTGCACAAATAATTATAAGCCTACTGCGCTTAAAGTCATCTGTGATCGGAAAAGAGGCTATGGAATCGAAGCCGACTATTCCTCAGCTGAAGCAAATTGCACTGAAGATGGAAAATAAATCTGCTCAAGAAGTCCTACGGTGGGCTGTGGATACTTATGGATTAAGAATCGGCTTAGCATCAAGTTTTGGTACAGAAGATGTTGTTCTCATTGATATTATGATAAAAATTAACAAAGAGAAAACCAGAATTTTCACCTTGGATACGGGACGGCTAAATCAGGAAACTTATGATTTAATGGATACAATTCGCAAGAAATACGCTATCCAGATTGAAGCATTTTTTCCGGAGCAGAAAGAGGTTGAACAGATGGTTAACATAAAAGGCATGAACCTAATGTATGAAAGCGTCGAAAATAGAAAACTCTGCTGTGAAGTTAGAAAAGTACATTCTCTTAACAGGGCGTTAAGTAAACTCGACGGTTGGATTACGGGTTTAAGGAGAGAGCAAGTAATTACAAGAGCTCATATTCAGAAAGTGGAAATTGATTCTTCCCATGACAACATCGTTAAAGTCAATCCACTGGCAGATTGGACTAATGAATACAATAAGTTACACGATATTGGCTATATGAGTATCGGTTGCGAGCCATGTACAAGAGCAGTCAGAGCTAATGAGGATTCTAGGTCTGGAAGATGGTGGTGGGAAACTGATACACATAAAGAATGTGGACTACATTGGGACCCTATTAAACAATCCAAAAAATAGGGAATATTTTGATTAATGTTAGTAGTATACCTCGACCACATGGGGGTAAACTAATAAACAGATTTGCTTCTACCAAGAAGAATAGAGATGGAGTATTTTCAATTGAAGTCAATAACGATCTTAGAAATGACATTGAGAATATTGCGGATGGTATTTTTAGTCCATTGGAGGGATTTGTTGGACAAGATGACTTCCAAAGCATCGTAAAAACTGGTCGCTTAACGAATGGGTTGGCTTGGACTATCCCTATAATATTGGATGTTGATGACGAAACAGCAACGAAGATGAAGGATGCTGGTGAAGTTATGTTAAGAACTGGTAATGAGCATTTTGGAGTTATGGATGTCGAAGAAATTTATTCTTATGATAAAACCTCTGTTGCAAGATCAATCTACCAAACAAATGATCTAAAGCATCCAGGAGTTATGAAAGTGATGGGATTGAAAGATCGACTTATCGGAGGCAACATTGAAGTCCTAACAAGAATCGCTCATTCACCATTAAGAAAGTTTAGAATGAATCCCTTTGAAACTAGATCAGAAATTCAGAAGCGAGGATGGAAAACTGTGGTTGGTTTTCAAACAAGAAACGTTCCACATGTTGCTCATGAAATGTTGCAAAAGACTGCCATGAATATGTATGATGGATTGTTTGTAAATCCATTGATTGGCAAAAAAAAGTCTGGTGATTTCAAGGATGAAGTGATTGTAAGAACTTATGAAACACTTATAGAAAACTATTATCCCAAGAGTAGGACTTTGTTTGGGACCCTTCATACCGAAATGAGGTACGCTGGGCCGAAGGAGGCAATCCATCATGCTATTATGAGAAAGAATTTTGGATGTTCTCACTTTATCATTGGAAGAGATCATGCAGGTGTTAGAGACTATTATGATCCTTTTGCAGCGCATGACATCTTCAGTGATTATTCGGATCTGGAAATTGAACCACTATTCTTTCCTTCCTTTTACTACTGCAATAAATGCTTGAGCTACGCAAATGAAAGAAATTGTCCACACGGATCAGAATTCAATAAACAAGAACAGCTTAGAGATTTAGATATAGTCTTCATTATTTTGACGATATCTTTATTATTACAGTATATAAAATAAAATTCGGGTTTACCGACGACAATGAGCCATTTGTATCTGAATAAGCCGAAATTCTTTCCTTACATTTTGCTTTGAATGCATATTTTATTCGAGCGTAATACGAGTTCTAGTAACTTATCTGCCTTGCATGTAAGAAGACAGATATTGCCAATTCGGGAAAGGCTGCAACAGTAACCATGGCAAAAGTCATTTTGTTCAGAATTGTGTTTTTCATCATACCCTTTAACATCCATCCTTTGATAATGTTATAATAGATTTGAGGTACGGTTATGTAAATGAGAAATTTATTGATATGATCTACCGAAAGTGGCTTTTTCGCCATCCTTTGTCGTTATTGCTACATCTCCTTGGATATTCACAGTCGCATTACGTTTTAGGATAATCGATGCCCTCTCTGTGCCTGAAAATCTTACACCTTTAGTTGTACCATTACCGACAAAGGCAGTATTGTCCCATATTATGGAAATTTCTATATAGAAGAAAATAATCTAATATATGTATATACGCAATCTACATAACGTAAGCAATCTAAAATGCTAATGCCATGATTTTAACCTATAAGCATAGATTCGATGATATCAAGGATATGTCTATAGCTGATGGTCTAAAGGCGGTTTTAATTGAATACGGCTTGACAAGTGAACGATTGATAAGACTTTCTCGATCGGATCTGGCCTCTATTTTAGGAATTGACGAATACGTAGCTAAAATCATACACGAAGCCGCAAAGGAGCAGCTACACCAAAGCTATCTAAAATGACTTAACTTTGAATACCTGCCATTTTTTTAAGAAGAAGCAAAAAGAGATACTTTTCTATCCTAAATTATGGTATCCAACATATCAGTGAAGAAAGGCTTATAGTTTTTGTATTCTATTCTGTAAAACGGAGTTTGGTCTCCAAGTCATTAATTATGAAGATAATAGTTTTTCTTCGTTTTTTCTTCGTTTATGTCTCTTTACATCTACGCGTTTTTTCCTCAAGCCATCATTCATGGTAAATTGAGCCAACAAACATTGCAGCTGCGGGGCATTTTTGATATGAAGAACAGATTGCGGCGCATCACACTCCACTATTAAGATTATGCTGACTTTCTTGGCGTAGAACTCGCAAATAAATATCAAAATCCAGCAGTTATAGGGTTAATTAGTACATCAATTAATAAAACATGACATAATAATAGCCAATAAAATGGAATCAGCAAATTATTATCAGAAAGGTAAGCGCCCTGATGAATCTAAATCAGAAACAACTATTATAATGCTCCCTTCAGATGCTAATCCAAGAGGTAATGTTTTTGGTGGTGTGATACTAAAACATCTAGATCTGATTGCAGGTCTTGTTGCCAAACGACACGCAGGATATGCTAACATAGTGACTGCCAGCATTGATAGGATGACGTTTTTAAAACCCGTGTACATTGGCAATGCATTGATACTTTCCGCACGGCTTAATTATGTAAAAAGATCCTCTATGGAGGTTGAAGTTACTATAGAGGCAGAAGATCTTGACATTGGTGAGCGAGTTCTAACTGGTACTGCATTTGTTACTGTTGTTGCCCTGGATGAACATCGAAAACCAATCGAAGTTATTCCCTTAATCTTGAACACAGATGAAGATAATAGTTTTTTCTTCGTTTATGTCTCTTTACATCTACGCGTTTTTTCCTCAAGCCATCATTCATGGTAAATTGAGCCAACAAACATTGCAGCTGCGGGGCATTTTTGATATGAAGAACAGATTGCGGCGCATCACACTCCACTAT
>WNGH01006942.1_pt1 | contig 10793 bp, 8 predicted proteins | sample 5400631 | NCBI WGS metagenome assembly WNGH01 (sample SAMN13153373, study PRJNA577476) | soil metagenome | isolation source: 115 cm soil or saprolite under Garry oak tree replicate 1 | place: USA:California | collected 2016-06-15 | reverse complement strand
CGACCTTGGCATCCGGCTCGTCGATCCCCTGGATCACTGCCGGCGCGGTGGGCGGGGCGCCGAGACCAACCTGCCAGAGCGGGGTACCCGACGCGTTGACAGCGTGCAGGATGCCATCGCCTGTGCCGAAGATCACCTTCCCCGGCGGGTCTGGCTGTGGATCGAAGCCCCGGATCACGGCCGGCGTGCTCAAGACCGGCCCCGTGCGAACGTGGATGATGATCGCCCCGGTCGCTGGGTCCAACCCGACAAGACCGTCCGCGGTACCGACGAAAAGCTTGCCATTCGCATACACCGGCGACGAACTGCCTTCCGTCCCCACTGCAGCGCGCCAGCGGACCGCGAGCGCTCCCGCGTTTCCGGGACCGATCACATTCTCATATCGGTTGAAGCAACTCCGGCCTGCGTCAAAGCAGCCCTGCAGCCAGTCGGTGCGAACAAGGAAGGTCGCGCTGGCCGACAGGCCAGTCGACTGACCGACCGCCTCCACTTCGTGGCGGCCGGGCCTGGCCGCGGCCGGCACCTCGAAGCGGGTGTTGAACTTGCCGGTCGGACCGGTCAGGTCCGAGCCGACCCTGACACCGTCGAAGAAGAGTGCCACAACCTCCCGCCCCGCGTAGCCCGACCCCTTCGCCTTCACGAGCGCGGTCGGGGGACCGATGGAGGGGTCGAGCGCAAGCGTGGTTCCCCGAGCGGCGATTGCGGGATCCGCCATCAACGGGAGCAGCAGACAGGCTGCACCGACCACGGCAACCTTCAGCCCGAGTCTTGTCGTCGTCCTCATCGTTTCTCCTTTCTGCGCTTGTCAAGCCGGTCGGCGACCTTACGGATGAGGATCGGGCGTTGGATGCGGCATCGCCGAGCTCGCGGGCGAAGCGGTTGACAGCTCCACCGCGAGCAAAGCTCGCCCGCCGGCCAGCGTCATGAAGACGATGATGATCACCAGCCCGATCCTGACCGGGCGCTGAGACCATGTCGTCATGTTTGCGTTCACCTCGCCCGCAGCGTAAGCAGGGGACGAACGCGCCACATCGGGGTAGGCCCGGAATGTGGTCGAGGGTTGGCCCTCTCCCCACCTGCCGACGGCAGGTGCAGACCCGCTGTTCGCGGTGGGGTTCCGGTGGCAAGATCGCGCCATGAGGCGCTGGTTTTCTGGCCTGGCGTGCCTGGCGATCGTTGCCGGGGCGGCGGCATGCGGCGGCTCGTCACGGGCCGCATGCGGCGGGGGCGGCACGCAGCCTCGGCCCGAAGTTGGCGGCGAGATCCTCTACACCTGTTACGAGTCGAGCAGTCAGCCTGGCGGCCTCTTCTTGCTCAACGCCTCCTCCGGGCAGGTACAAAGGCTGACCTCTGACCATGCCTGGAACGTCGATGCCAGTTGGTCCCCCGATGGTCGGCAGATCGTCTACCAGAGCACTCGCGAAGGCCGGTCAGACGTCTACGTGATGAACGTCTCGACCAAAGAAGTCAGGCGGCTCAGCGACGGCAGGGGCTTCAACGGATATCCATCGTGGTCACCGGACGGCATGTGGATTGCCTACGAGAGCAGCCGAGATGGCATCGAGGGAAACCAAGATCCCCCCGGGTATTACCGGGAGATTTACCTGGTCCGGGAGGATGGGACAGATCTGCACCGTCTGCTGGCCACTCACGCATCCCAGTCCGGCGCTGCCTGGTCGCCAGCCGGCGACCAGATCGCATTCGCGTCGCACATGGGAGGCGCCTTCGATCTCTACACCGTCGCGCCCGACGGCACTGGCCTCCGTCAGCTGACAAATCACGAGGGCAGCGGGGGGTTTGCCACCTATCCCCGGTGGTCCGCCGACGGCTCGCGGATTGCTTTCAGCGCGGCCTCATCCCGATCCAATCACGCAGAGATCTACTGGATGCTTGCCGCGGGCGGCGAGGCCCATCAGGTCACCGATCATCCCGCGGCGGATTGGGACGGGTGGCCCGACTGGTCGCCGGACTCGCGCTGGATCGTTTTCACGCGCAAACAGCACGGGTTGCAACTCTTCGTAACCAGCCCCAAAGGCGACTCCATAGTGCAGCTCACTTACGGGGCTGGGGACAAGGACCAGCCACGATGGCGACCAGCGTAAGAGGCGCCGCCGCGGCAGGAGCGGCGGTCGCCACTGCGGGTGTCCTGCTCGCTCTCGGCGCCCTCGCCCTGACCTTGATCGACCTGGCCAGCCCGGGCACCTATGCCCTCGCCGGCCTCGACCCGACCTGGACGCTCGCCGCGCAGACGGCGGTGCAGACGATCGGCCTGCTTACCCTGTCCGCGGTCGCTGGACTGGTCGTTTGGAGGCAGCCCGGCAACCTGTTCAGCAGAGTGCTGGCCGGCACGCTGGTCCTGCTCGCCTTCGACGTGTTCGCAGCCGCATACGGAGTCCACGGCCTGCTCATAGCCCCATCGACGCTGCCGCTTGCCGACGTGGCGGCGTGGACGCAACTGGTGGTGCCGGGCCTGGTAGGGATGGGCGCGATTCTCGTCATTCTGCTGTTCCCGGACGGGAGACTGAAGTCCGGCCGCTGGGGAGCGCTCGTGGTGGGAGCCGCCCTTTTGGTGATCGGCCAGACGCTTGCGGGCTTCGACGATCCGTTTCCGCTGAGCATCGGGCTGTTTCAGAACCAGGTGGTGCCCGTGAGCGCCCCGCCGGCGCTCTGGCCGCTCGGCGCAAGCTTCGGCTGGATCTGGGGACCGCGATTCCTGGTCCTGGCAGCAGTGAGCTTCCTCGCAGGCGTCGCAGTGATCCTGAGGATGAGGTCCGTTCGCGGCGAGGCCAGACAGCAGATCAAATGGTTTGCCTACGCTGCGGCTATATATTTTCTGAGCAGCATCCTGCGCGAGATCACCTTCGTTGGGCTTCTCGATTGGCTGCCTGGGCTATCTCAGCGACTTCAAAGTTTCGCCAACTCTGACGTCGCGGCGGCCATCCAGGGGTGGGCCGGGCTGACGTCCGCGTTTGCCGGAATGGTGCTCGTGCCGATCGCGATCGCGATCGCGATCCTCCGATACCGCCTTTACGACATCGACCTCGTGATCAATCGCACCATCCTCTACGTCGGGCTGGCGGCATTTGTCACCTTGAGCTACGGGGTGGTCGTGGCCGGCGCCGGAAGCGTGCTGGGCCAGAGGGTTGGGGCCAGCCCGTTACTCAGCGTCATCACGATCGCCGCCCTGGCTGCGCTATTCCTACCGGTGCGGTCGCGTCTCCAGGCCCTCGCGAACGTCGCGGTCTACGGCAAGCGAGCCCGACCATACGACGTGCTCTCGGATTTCGCGGGCAGTATCGGACGCGCCGAACCTGCCGGCGTCCTACTTCCCAGAATGGCGGAGCTGCTGCGCCAGGGAACCGGCGCTTTGAGCGCCGAGGTCTGGGTGAAGGTGGGTGATCGATTGGACCTCGCAGCCGCCGCGCCGGGAGGAGAGGGCCGTGACCACAGCCAGGCCGGGGAGGACGAGCTCGCCGCGCGCTTCGCGCACGGCGCAAACATCGAATCGGTTTTTCATGACGGCGAGCTGCTGGGCGAGCTCATCGTTGTCAAACCCCGCGGCGAAGAGCTCACCGGGGTCGAGCGGCGTCTTTTCAAAGATCTTGCGTCGCAGGCCGGTCTGGTCCTGGTCCGCTTCCGGCTGGTCCAGGAGCTGCGCGACTCGCGATCAAGGATCGTTGCCGCTCAGGAGGTGGAGCGGCGCCGCATCGAGCGCGATCTGCACGATGGTGCCCAGCAGCGATTTGTCAATGCCCTCCTCGCGCTGGGTATGGCGGACATCGCTTCCGAAAATGGCCGCCGCGAACTCATCGATGACGTAGGCCGTGAGGTCCGCGCGGGACTGGCTGAGCTTCGCAACCTCGCGCGCGGCCTGCATCCTCCTTTGCTCGCAGAGGCCGGCTTGGTGCCTGCAATCCAAGCACTGGCGGACCGCTCGGCGATCGTCACGACAGTGGTTGCCGGAAGCGTCCGGAGATACCCCGATGGCGTTGAGGCAGCAGCGTATTTCGTGATTGCCGAAGCCCTGGCGAATTCGGCCAAGCACTCTGGCGCGGGCTTCATCGAGGTCCGAGTCCACGAGGCTGGCGGTGGCCTTCGGCTGGAAGTCTGTGATGACGGCGTGGGCGGAGCGGATCCGAGCCGCGGGTCGGGAATCATCGGGCTCCATGACCGCGTGGCTGCGGCGGGAGGTCACATCGAGGTCGTGAGCCCTCCCGGTGGCGGTACGACCATCAGGGCCGAGCTTCCTTGCGCGTAGCCGTCGCGGACGATTCGGTCCTCTTTCGAGAAGGACTGTCTCGCCTTCTGGAGGCGTCCGGAATGCAAGTGGTTGGTCGCGCCGGCGACGCGGCGGAGCTTCTCGCGACTGTCGAGGAGCACAAACCAAACATCGTCATCACCGACATCCGGATGCCGCCCAGTTACACCACCGAAGGATTGGTGGCGGCGGCCCAGATCAGGGATTCACATCCCGAGATTGCCGTCCTGCTTCTTTCTCAGTACGTTGAGACGACTCACGCGCTCCGATTGCTGGAGCGTGGCGCCGGGCGGATTGGCTATCTGCTCAAAGACCGCGTCTCAGATGTGCGTGACTTCGTCGACGCCGTGCGCCGAGTGGCGGGAGGTGGATCCGCCATCGATCCCGAGGTCGTGACAGAGCTGCTGCTCAGACGCCGACGCCGGGACGTCGTCGGTGAGCTGACCGACCGCGAGCGTGAGGTGCTCAACCTGATGGCCGAGGGTCGTTCCAACACGGCAATCAGCACCTCGCTGCACCTGAGCGAGAAGACGGTTGAGGGTCACGTGCGCAGCATCTTTGCCAAGCTCGAGCTGGAAGCGGCTGTCGAGGATCACCGCCGGGTGCTGGCGGTTCTCACTTATTTGAAGGCATGATCTGGCGCTGACCACGCCAACCGACCGGCACCTTCGCTTGGGACAGGGGACCGCTGTGCGCGCACGGTCAGCGACGGTTATCGCGACCCAAAGGATGGCGAGTCCGTTCAACACATGGAGCGCGGCCACCGGTACCAGGGGAGTCGTTCGAGACGGGGGACCGGCGACCCCCTCGCGCTAGGAAGCCGCATTTACAAGGCAGCCGGTGACCTCGTTCACTGCGCTGACCTTGTGGGCCGCACCTACCGCAACGCGACCCGAGCGATTACGCCGACCGGAACGCTCATCAGCCTCACGTGATCCCTACAGCCGAAGTCCTCCGGTCGACCCGGACCTGTCAGTTCGTCAGGCTCGATTCAACTTTGGCGTGTTCTCGATAGTCTTCGAATGGTGTTCGATCGTCTCTAGTTCAATGACGCCCCCCTGAGCTGGGTCTTAGGTCATTGAGCGTCGTGAAGCGAGCCGCACAATCGGCTCAGCAGCTCCCCCCACATTGCCCACTTGGGCGGGAACCACTTCGGACAGTGTCTTCCTAGTGGGTCAAGAAATGAGCGGCGCAACCCATTCGCCAAGCCTTTCGAGGGAGGTGGTCGTCAATGCCCTGTGGCCCGAATAAATCTCTCAAATCACGAGTTGACCGCCTCCGTCGTGTTCGGGTTGCACCCTGACGTCAATCCGAGACTACTGCAGCGTGACGAGAACCGGAATCCTGCCCATACCCGATTCGAGGGGAGCAAGTGCTTTTCCGATCACCGCGCCGAGCGTCCGTGTGGGATCGGCCGCCTTCATGGCGCGGCCGCTAGTCGCCGACGTCGTCAGCAAGTCGCCAACAGCGATTGGTTCTTCCTCGGCGATGACATCGCAGGCTGCACGACCCGCCAGTGCGATCGCTATTCGAGAGTTGTTGTCGTGGCGGCGTCCAAGAATAATGCCCGGCCGGACGCCGGAGCCGCCGGAGACGATCCCTGCAACTCGCCGGTCGTATGGAGTCGTGCTCGGCGCCAACCGGCCCTCTTGTTCGATAACCATCACAGTCCCTGGTTTAGGTACGTGATCTCCGACGACATCGAACTCCTCGGCGCAATCGGCATTCTCGAGCACAATATCGCCAGCCTCACCATCAAGGGAGATGGTGTTCGAGCCATGGTGATCGCGCAACACCAGCAGTCCTTTCTGACCGTGACCCCCGACCCAGATCCCGGCGAGGTCGTTCTCCACCGCCCGCAGAGCAATCGTGAACTCGCCTTTGCTGTTGTGAAGGTATAGGTCGCCGCTCTCGCCGCCACCCATTCCGACCGTCGCCTTGCCGGCGCCGTTTCGCAGGATGAACACGCCCTTTTGTCCATGGCCACCGACCCAAACCCCGGCCAGATCCTTCTCTACCGCACGAACCGCGACAGTGAAAGCGCCGGAAGCGTTGCGAAGGTACAGATCGCCCGTTTGCGTTCCGCCAAGACTTATCATCGGCTGTCCACTTTCGCCCCGAATCAGAAGGGAGCGCCGCGGGGCGCTGAGGACGATCGCCCGCGGCGAGGCTTCCCCGTCGGGCAGCGGATCAGGAGAGTCGGTACTCGAAATCAGCTCGAGAACTCCGCCGTCTTTGTTCACCGACTCATCGGCCCAGGACAGAATCCCGCGAAACTCTCCCTTGCTGTTGACTAGTTTGTAGGCACCGTTCCGAATGAGCACGCTGCTGCCGCCGGCCTGATCGGTTGCCACATCGACCCTGACGCCGACATTTCCGGCGATGTCGCGGCAGACAATTGCTCCTCCGACAGGGCCAACCTGCTCTTCGACGTTCACCTCGAGGGCAATGAGCTCGTGTCCGTTCGAGCTTACGGTCACGTTGTTGAAGTCGGTCATTAGCACACCTCCTTGCAAGACACCGGTGAGGTCGCGGACGTCGCCCCTGTACAGTAAAACGCCGACGGGCGATGGCCAGGACGAGCTTGCGAACGGCGCTGAAGCGCATCGGCATGCCCAATCCGTGCGTTGTCGAGCGTGACGCCCTGGCGATCAGTCAGGACAACCTCGCTCACCCCACGCTGCCAGACGAATCCCCGTTAGATCCGGGCGCAATCGCAGCGTCTATTTTGGCGCTCGAAGCGGGGGTCGTTGCCGCACAATCCCAACTTGACGCCTGCCTCGAAGCGATACCGGTGGCGCACACCATCCACGTCCCTGGCGACTTCAAAGGCCCGCACCCATCGAGCGTCCGCGAGCTGCTCAGAGCATGTCTACCTCCACGCATGGGAGAGTGGACGAATCCGGAACGAAGTTACGCCGAGAACCAGGACTGGACCGAGGAGCTCAACGGATTGGTGACGGACGGCCACTCTTGGTACGCGTCGTGCAATGCTGACGACGACCGCGAGGGTCTTTACAAGCTTTCGATGAGCTTCGAGGTTGAACGCAAGATCGAGCACCCGTTCAACCCAGACGAGGTGCACATCGGTGCACTCGCAGTACGCGAGGGTCACGTATTCGTGCCTATGCAACAAGGCATTTGGGGAATATGGGTAGTCGACCAGGATCTGAATGAGCCGGAGATCTTCACCGCGGACGACGTTGATCGGCCTGAAGTCGACCTGTTCGCTTGGTGCGACGTCAATCCCCACAACGGACTGCTCTACACCTGCAACTTCAGCCAGCCCCAGTGGCTATATGCCTACGAACGGCGAGAGGGCCACTTGAAGCGAGCCAAAGCAAGCGACATACCTTTGCACCAGCCCGGAGATGGCAAGCTCACGACAAGTGTGCAGAGTGGGTGCTTCACGCCAAATTACAAGTGGCTCGCCGTGTGCGATGTCGATCAAGACGAACGGATCCATTGCCACAGCACTCTTAGCGGCGCGTTCCTCGAACGACGGCCTCTCCTCGCCGACACAGACGAAGGCCCCTGGGTTCGAAACGAGCTCGAGGGAATCTGGTACGCGACGATTCACACGGCGCGAGGAAACCACGTCCAGGTCCATGTACTCGAGCTCAACAACGAGGTCGGTTCAGCAGATGATATGTACCTCTGGCACTTCTCGTTGCCGGCGCTCCACGACCTCTAGGTCAGGCTCCCTTGTCGCGCGCTTCGTTCCAGACTGCAAGTTCGCCCTGCGTCGGTCGCAATGCCTTTTATCCGTCCAGTTGGCTGGCTTCTCGGCTACTCGTCGTCAGCTGCCCGTTCTGCGCGCTCGCATCCGTCCCCTAACAAATGGTCGGGCTTACGTCTTGACACCTAACGATGCACAGTTGCCCAGCAACTGCTTTACCTCGTTATTGACGAAGGGTGGAATTGGACCGAATGGGTGGACCCACGGACTGTACGGTTTCCACTCCATCTTGCTTGGGAAGCCTGGGTGGCTCAGTGGTGGCCAACGTCCGGCCCTCGATAAGGTGACGCCGTGAGTCATCGATCCGAGTACGCACTGAACGCGGGCGCGAGCTGTCGTATTCGAGAGGAGCGCCCAGACGATCACGATCGGGTCCGTCGTGTTCAGAATTCCGCTTTTGCTCACCATGAGGGCCGCGTTGGTGATCTGGTCGATGCCCTGCGCGAGGGGCTGTCCCGCTCGGATGGTCTGTCGCTGGTGGCGACAGACAAAGACATAGTGGTCGGCCACGTGATGTTCACCCGTTGCCTACTCGACGCCCCCCAAAGACTGGTTGACGTTCAAGTACTCAGCCCGGTCGGAGTTCTCCCAGCGCGCCAGCGCCAGGGCATCGGTTCGATGCTGATTACGACAGGGCTAGAGATGCTGAATGCACGTGGCGTGCCTCTGGTGTTCCTAGAAGGCTCACCCAGCTACTACCGCCGTTTTGGGTTCGTCGCTGGTGCCGAACTGGATTTCGTGAAGCCGTCCTTGCGCATCCCCGATGCAGCGTTCCAGGTGAAGGTGCTTCAGAGCTACGAGCCGTGGATGACGGGGACTCTCGTTTACTCGCAGACGTTCTGGGATTGGGACCTGGTCGGGTTGCGAGCAACCTAACTTCGGCATGGTCCAGCGTCACCGGCTCAATCGCGACGGCGACCGCCAGGCCAACGCAGCGTTGCATCAGACCGTTGTCGTCAGGCTGCGACACGGAGAGGCAACCAGGGCTTACTTTTCGAAGCGCAAGGCCGAGGGCAAATCGAAAAAAAGAGATCTTCCGCTGCCTCAAGCGATACGTGGCGCGGGAGGTCTACCGGACATTAGTCGACCCGCGCGAAGAGGCCACGGGGCGCGCCCGCCTGAGCACCTCCAATTGCCCCTTCACATATAAGGAGGATCAAAAACTGGTCCGGGCGGGATTTGAACCCGGGGCCTCACGGTCCCGAACCGTCTTGATTGCGTGTCCTCGAGTGTCCTGCCGACTCCGCAGGGGGCCTCTTGAACTCAACTGCCGGTGCTTTCCTGTCCTCTCGTGACCTCCTGGAGCCGCAAACTGCAGGAGGCCACCGACCCGCCCATACAGCTCGACGTGTTGATCGAAGATCTCGGCATACGTCTCGGAAGCGTCGTCCATCGGCCTGGGCTCAGCCGCCGGCGCCTTTCGCCTTTTGCAGCTCGGCGATCTGCGCACGAGCCGCGTCAACAAGCTCCGCGTTGGTGTTGGCCTTCCCAGCAAGCCCCCACCCGCCTTCGACCGCCTCGGTTAGGAGGACCCAGGTCCTCCCTGTAAGTGAGGGATCGCCGGCAGCAGCAGCCACCAGGTCGGTGAACTGGCGGACGACGGCAAGCTGCTTCTCTCGGTTGAGCGCGCCTGCATTCGTGAGCACCTGCACCCTGACGTAGTTGCCGTCTCCCTCGACGTTAGAGAGGTCGCCATCCGGCAGGTCGTGGATGAATGCCGCGGTGTTGTTGCGGAACATCGGGATGTTCGGAACCTGCTCGATCTTCATGAGTGTCTCGGCGAGGTTCTGCGCCAGGGTCTTCGGATCCTTGAACGTGCCGCTCGTGGCGTAGACGTCGATCATCGGCATGGCTTAGTCTCCTTACTACTTGACGGCTGCGGCGACATTGGCTGCTGCCTGGATCAACCGCACGACCTCGGCCGGGTGGGACGCCATCGCCAGGTGGCCCGCGGGCACCTCGGTCGTGGTCGCCCCCATGCGCTTGGCGAACATGCGCTCAGCATCTGGCGGAATTGCCTCGTCCTTAGTGGCGACGAGGTACCAGCTGGGAATCGACTTCCAGGCGGGTACTGCCATCACGTCTTCAAAGGTGCTCATCGACAGGCCCTGCTGCACCGCAAACATCACCTTCGCGCTGCTTTTCTCAACGCCCGACGCGAAGTGCGTGACGAAGTCCTCCTCCGGAATCCAAGCGTAAGCCTGCTCGTCGACGATCAGGTGGGCGAGAGATGGCGTCGGAGGGCCCGCCCCGAGCAGCTTGCCAAGCGACTCGCCCTGGTCGAGACCGAACGCGGCGATGTAGACGAGCGCCACCACGTTCGCTGCATCCGTACCCAGCGCGGTCATGACCTGCCCGCCATACGAGTGGCCGACGATGATCGTCGGGCCGTTTTGTCGCTTCAGCACCTGGCGCAGCCGCGCGACGTCAGCTGCCAGCGAAGTCAAAGGGAACTGCGGCGCGGTGACGGTAAACCCTGATGCCTGCAACGTTCGGATCACATCGCTCCAGCTCGAACCATCCGCCCAGGCGCCGTGCACGAGTACAACGTTCGGTTTGTCACTCATGCTGAAGATCGTCCGCGCGGAGCCGGCTGCTTCGCATGAGTCAACCGACTCGTTTCTTAATCGCCCACCCGGTCCGCAAACGCATCTCGCAATTGGGCCCGCGCTGTGATCTCCAGCTTCGGAAATATTCGATACAGGTGGCCGCCAATTGTTCGCGGTGACAGGAAGAGGCGTTCTGCGATCTGACGGTTCGACAAACCTTCGGCGGCGAGCTGAGCGATCTGGAGCT
>WNGH01008462.1_pt1 | contig 10797 bp, 7 predicted proteins | sample 5400631 | NCBI WGS metagenome assembly WNGH01 (sample SAMN13153373, study PRJNA577476) | soil metagenome | isolation source: 115 cm soil or saprolite under Garry oak tree replicate 1 | place: USA:California | collected 2016-06-15 | reverse complement strand
CGCCGTCGCGTCGGGGGACCGCATCGAGCACGCGCTCGACGTGACCGACGTGACGTTCCGGCCGCTCGACCACGCGACCATCGCCGCTTACGTGGCCACCGGTGAGCCCATGGACAAGGCCGGCGCCTACGCCGTGCAGGGGCGCGGGGCGGCGCTGGTCGACTGGATCCGCGGGGACTTCTTCGGCGTGATGGGGTTGCCGCTGCGGCTGGCGCTCGATCTGCTCGAGCGGTTCGGCATGACCTACCGCTTCACGCGGTAGACCGGCACCTTCTTTGCCTTCCCTTTCACCTGGACGGGGTGGAGGGCCTCGACTTTGGGCGGCCGCTTGAGCTGCTGGTAGAACGCTTCGGAAATCAGGATCTCGTTGGGGCCGGCCGACGAGCAGAGGCGGCTCGCGGTGTTCACGGCGTCGCCGATCACGGTGTACTCGAGCCGGCGGTCGGAGCCGATGTTGCCCGCGAACACCTCACCGAAGTTGATCCCGATCCCGATCCCGACCTGCTGCCGCCCCTGGCTCTTCCACTTGGCGTTCATCTTCTCGAGCGCCTCGAGCTGGTCGAGCGCGCAGCCCATCGCCCGATCGGCGTCGTCCTCGTGGGCGATCGGCGCGCCCCACAGCGCCATGATCGCGTCCCCCATGAACTTGTCCAGTGTGCCGGAGTGCTCGAACACGATCTCCACCATCTCCGTGAAATACTCCGTCAGCAGGGTGGCGATCTCGTCCGGTCCCATCGTCTCGGACATCGGCGTGAAGCCGCGGATGTCGGAAAAGAAGATGACGACGGGCCGCTTGCTGCCGCCCAGCTGGATCGCGCCTTCCGACTCGGCGATCTGCGAGGCGAGGTTGGGCGCGAAGTAGCGCTGGAAGTTGGAGAGCACCAGCGCCTCGCGCCGCAGCCGCTCGGAGCGCCGCGAGTTCTCCACCCCCACCGCCGCGAGGCTGCCGAAGGCGATCAGGAACTCGAGATCCTCGTCGGCAAAGGAATGTGTGGCCGTGAGGTTGTCCACGTACAGGATGCCGAGCACCGTCTGGTCGGTCCCCATGAGCGGCGTGCACATGGCACTGCGGACGCTCTGGATGAGGATCGACTTCCCCTTGAAGCGCTCGTCGGCGGCGGCGTTGTCCGAGAGGATGGCGACGCGCTCTTCGACCGCCTTACGCGCGATCGACTGGGGCACGTGCTTCGCCGCCCCCGCGGTGCCGGTGCGGCCCTTCGAGGTGCGCGGCACCAGCTCGCCGGTGGTGGGCTCGAGCAGGAGGATCGACACCCGGTCCACGTTCATGATCTGGAACGTGAAATCTACGACCTTGTCGAGCAGGCGGTCGAGCTCCTGCTGCTTGGACAATTCCTTCGAGATCTCGAGCAGCAGCGACAGCTTCTTCTCGCGCCGCTCCTCCAGGGACTGCGCCGTGACCTTGAGGTGGGACGCGCCGGAGGGGCTGGCCGCCACGATCGCCGGGACGCCCCCCGAGGGGCTCACGGGCAGCTGCCGCACGATGGTCCCGCCGGCGGGCCCGCCCGTCTTGGGAGTCTCGAACGGAGGGACGACCTGCGGCCGCGGCGCCGGCGCCGTCACCGCCTTCACGCGATACGCGACCTTGCCGAACGTGATGACGTCGTTCTCGCCGGCGAGCGCCTCCGTCACGCGCGCGCCGTTCAGGAAGGTGCCGTTGGAAGACCCCAGATCCTTCACCCGGACGCCGCCGTCGGCGAGGGTGACCTCGGCATGCCTGCGGGAGATGGTCGGGTCGTAGATCGGGACGTCGCTCGTCACGGCGCGTCCCACGACGACGGTGCGCCCGGGCTGTAAATCGATCGACTGCTCGCCCGTGGTGCTCAGCAGCTTGAACACAGGCGCAGAATATACGTCAGTCACCTGCCTTGGCGAGGGCGAGCGCCTTGAGCACCGCCTGCGCCTTGGCTTCCGTCTCGGCGAACTCGCGGGCGGGATCGGAATCGGCGACGATGCCGGCGCCCGCCTGCACGGTGACGCGGTCCGGCAGCACGGTAGCCGCGCGGATGGCGATCGCCGTGTCCAGGTTCACCGCGCCCCAGCTGACGTAGCCCACCGCGCCGGCATACGGGCCGCGGCCCTCGGGCTCCAGCTCGTCGATGATCTGCATCGCCCGCACCTTGGGCGCGCCCGTCACCGTCCCGGCGGGGAAACATGCCTTGAAGACGTCGAGGGCGTCGTATCCCTCGCGTAGCTTCCCTCGAACCTCGCTGACCAGGTGCTGGACGTGGGAGTAGCGCTCGATCGTGAGCAAGTCGCTCACCCGCACGCTGCCGTACTGCGCTACGCGACCCACGTCGTTGCGGCCCAGGTCCACGAGCATCAGGTGCTCGGCGCGCTCCTTCTCGTCGGCTTGGAGAGCCTGCGCCAGCGCTTCATCCTCGGGCGTCGTGCGCCCGCGGGGGCGCGTGCCGGCGATGGGCCGCACCGTGACCTCACCGTCTTCGACTCGTACGAGCACTTCGGGCGAGCTGCCCACGCACGTGAAGTCGTCGAGCGCCAGATAGAATAAGTACGGCGCCGGGTTCAGCGCGCGCAGGTAGCGATACAGCCGGAGGGGATCCACGGCGCCGGGAGCGTCCTGGCGGCGCGACAACACCGTTTGAAACGTGTCGCCGGCCTTGATGTACTCGAGGATGCGCGCCACGTCCCGCTCGAAGGCCGCGCGCGGGTAGCGCGACACCGTCGGCACGGGTGGGGCGCCGTCCCGCAACCCCAGGGGCGTGAGCCGGTGGCTCTCGCCCAGGCGCGCCACGAGCTCGTCGAGACGTGCGCCGGCGGCGTCGTACAGCCGGCCCAGCTCGTCGCTCCCGGCGCCGGGGGGGACTTCGACGTTCACCACGACGATGGCGCGCCCGAACAGGTTGTCGAGGATCACCAGGCTGTCCGCGATCATCATGATGGCGTCGGGGAGGCCGAGTGTGTCTGGAGGCCGCCGCGGCAGGCGCTCGATGGTGCGGACGAGGTCGTAGCCCAGGTAGCCGACGGCACCGCCCGTGAAGCGGGGCAGTTCCGGGGCGGCCGTCGCGCGCAGCGCCCGGAGGCGCACGGCGAGGTGCCCGATCGGATCGTCGGTCTCGCCGGCCGGCGCCCAGCCCGATTCCCGCGTCCAGCGCTCGACCTGGCGCCCGCGATAGCGCCACACCTCGCGTGGCTCGGTCCCGAGGAACGTGTAGCGCGCCCAACGCTCCCCGCCGACCAGTGACTCGAGCAGGAAGGCGAACGGGGGCCGGGCGATCTTGGTGAACGTTGCGACGGCGGTGTCGGCATCGAGCACGACTTCGCGCGCGACCGGCACCATCCCCCCCCCGCCCCCCCCTGCCCGGGCCCGGCGCAGGAACTCGGCGCGCGGGTCCGTCATTAGATTACGCGACGATGCGTCAGGTGCCGCTCCTCGTCCTGTGGGTCGTCCTCGCCGTCGTCACCGGTTCCCCCCTCCCCGCGGTCGCGCAGGCGTGGAACAGCGATTCGGGGCTCGCGCTGGTCCAGCGCGCCATCGCGCGCCGCGCCCTCGCGGCCGGCGATGCCGCGCTCCGGGACTACAAGGCCGCAGCCCATGGGTTCCTGTTTTTTCTCGGGCAATTCGGCGAAGGGTTGGCCGAACCGCCGCGCCTCGTGAAGGCCGACCAGCTGGAGCTGGAAGTGTACTGGAAGGCCCCAGGCCTGAGCAAGCAAGTCATCGTGGGATGGCGCGACAAAGCCGAGCTGCCCACCGACATCGCCTACCACCGCGACCACCTCGGCATCATCCAGAACAACTTCGGCAGCGCCATCCGTCTGGGGGAGGGCGACGAGGTGCGCGACGTCCCCCATCCCCTGGCGCCCGGCGGCGCGGCGCTGTACGACTTCGGCCTGGGCGACACCACGACGATCGCGCTGCCGCAACGGGTCGTGCGGGTGGTGGCGCTCCAGGTGCGTCCCAAGGACTTCACTCAGCCGCGCATCGTCGGCACCCTGTTTCTCGACGCGGCGACCGCCGATCTCGTGCGCATGGCGTTCAACTTCACGGCCCCGGCCTACCTCGACCCGCAGCTCGAAGATGTGAGCGTCGTGCTCGACAATGCCTTGTGGGAGGATCGCTTCTGGCTCCCCTATCGTCAGGAGATCGAGATCCGCCGGCGCGCCACGTGGCTCGACGTGCCGGCCCGCGGCATCATTCGCGGCCGCTGGCAGGTGGACGGCTATCAGTTCAACCTCGGCCTGGCGTCGAGCTGGTTCGCCGGCGACGAGATCACCGCGGCCCCGCAGGCCGAGCGGGACTCCTTCCCGTGGCGGGAGCCGCTCGCGGCGGCGATTCAGGACGTGGCCGAGCCCGTGCGGGAGAACGATCTCGCGGCGGTGCGCGCGGCGGTGGAGCGGATTGCGGGCGAGCACGCCCTGTCGGGGCTCAAGGCGCGGCGCCTGGGGGTGCGCGGTGTGAGCGATCTGGTGCACGCCAATCGAGTCGAGGGCCTCGCGCTCGGGGCCGGGGTGGTGTTACGGGCGGGGGGCGAGGGGCGGGAGCTGCGCGTCCTCGGCGGCTACGGGTTCGCCGACCGCCGGCCCACGGGCAGCGTGGCGGGCGTGGCGCGCCGGGGCCGGGGCGTGCTCGAGGCCGACCTGTATCGCACGGTGCGGGACGTGGGCGACGTCCCGGTCATCGCGCCGATCCTCAATTCGTTCGCCGCGCAGGAGTTCGGCGACGACTACGGCGACTACTATCTCGCGACGGGCGCCCGCGTCGCGTACCGGCACGGGCTCGGGACGCGTGGGGAATGGAGCGCGAGCGTTGCGCGGGAGCGAACCGACTCGCTGGCGGTGCGGGCCGAGCCGGCAGTGAGTGCGGGGGCGTTCCGCCCCAACCCGCCGCTCGCCCCGACGGGCGTCGATCTCATCGAGCTGGCCCTGCGACGCCGCAGCGAAGGATTCGCCGTGCGGCGCGACCTGCACGCCGAGCTCGCGCTCGAGGGCGCGCGGCTGGACGGCGGCCGGACCTACGTGCGGGTCGCGGGGCTGGGACACGTGCTCTTTCCCCTCGGCGTCACGCGCGCCTTGCTCCGGCTGCAGGGCGGTGTGGCGAGCGCCGACCTGCCCCCGCACCGCGCCTTCGTGCTCGGCGGGCGCGGCACGCTGCTCGGCGACGACTTCCGAGCGTGGGGCGGCCGGCGCATGGCCCTGGTCCACGTGGAGTGGCGCGTGCCGGTGCCGTTCGTCTCCATCGCCGTCGGTCCCTACGCGCGCACGCCGCACACCGCGGTGCTCGCCCCCTTCGTCGCGGCGGGCTGGGCGGACCGCCCCGTCCCCGGCACGCCGTGGGCGGCGACGCCTGGGGCACGCACGACGATCGGGCTGGCGCTCGAATGGCTCGGAGTATTCCGGATCGAGGCGGGAGTGGGGACGCAATCTCGCCGGCTGCGCTGCGCTTTCGACCTCACGCGGGACTTCTGGGGCATCTTGTGAGTGCCGCCGGCCTGCACGGAGCGGGCGCTGCCGCTAGGTTTTGACACGGCCACCCATGACCGATACTCCCTTCCCCGACGAATGGCTGCTGCACTCCCTTGAGGGAGTGCTGACGGCGGAGCGTCTCGCCGAGCTGCGCGCGAAGGCAGGGCGGCGCCAGACCCTGTGGGAGACGCTGGTCGAGGAGAAGATCGCGACCAACGAGCAGATCCTCGCGGCGCTCTCGACGCGCTTCCGGCTCAAGGTCGCGGATGTGGCCCGCCTGAATCCTGAGATCAAGACCCAGGTTCCGGAGCAGCTGGCCCGGCGCTTCCGCGTGCTGCCGCTCATCATCACCGACTCGTATCTCGAAGTGGCCACGGCGAACCCATTCGATCTCGACGCCGAGAAGGCCCTGGCCTTCGCGACCGCCCGGGAGATTCGCACCGTGCTGCTCGACCCGCTCCGCATCGCCGACAAGCTCGACGAGCTGTATCGCCCCGAGAAGGCGCTCGACAAGCTATTGCAGGGGATGGACGGGCATGCCGACATCGTCCAGCTCGCCGACCATCCGCCCGAAGAGCTCACCGTGTCGGCGGACGAGGCGAGCCAGCGACCGGTTGTCCGCCTCGTCGATTTGATCATCTCCGAGGGGATCCTGTCGCGGGCGAGCGACATTCACATCGAGCCCGAAGAGGGCGGCGTCGCGGTGCGCTACCGGATCGACGGTGTGCTGCGCCAGGTGATGAAGATTCCGCGGGCCGCCGGCGTCCCGCTCATCTCCCGCATCAAGATCATGTCCTCCCTGGATATCGCCGACCGGCTCCGGCCCCAGGACGGGCGCGCCCGCGTCGCCGTCAACGGCCAGGCGATCGACCTGCGGGTCTCCACCCTGCCGGCGTCGCTGGGCGAGAAGGTCGTCGTCCGCGTGCTCGACTCCCGCGCGACCGTCAAGTCACTCGACTCCCTGGGCCTGACGCCCGACGAAACGCAGGCGATCAAGCGCCTGCTCGAATTCCGCGAAGGCATCCTCCTCGTCACCGGTCCGACCGGCTCGGGCAAGACCACGACCCTCTACTCCTGCATCAATCAGATCAAGAGCGAGGGGGTCAACATCGTGACGGTCGAGGACCCGGTCGAGTACCGCATGGCGGGCATCGTCCAGGTGCAGGTGCAGGAGAAGGCGGGCCTCACCTTCGCCTCGGCGCTGCGCTCCATCCTGCGCCAGGACCCGAACGTCGTCCTCATCGGCGAGATCCGCGACCGGGAGACCGCGCAGATCGCGGTGCAGGCGTCGCTGACCGGACACCTGGTCCTGTCCACCCTGCACACCAACGATGCCGCGAACGCCGTGACGCGGTTGGCCGATATCGGCGTGGAGCCGTACAAGATCGCGGCCGCGCTCCGGGGAGTGATCGCCCAGCGTCTCATGCGCCGGCTGTGCCCCACATGCAAGGAAGTCTGGATGGAGGCGCCGCCGGAGCGGCTGCGGCGGTGGCTGCCGGGGGGGACGCCGCTGTATCGCGCGGCGGGGTGCCCCGACTGCGCCATGACCGGCTACCGCGGCCGCTTCTCGATTCTCGAAGTCCTCACGGTGACGCCCGATGTGGAGCGCGCGATCGCCGCCGGCGAGACGGCGAACCGCATCGCTGACGCCGCGCAGCGGGGGGGCATGAAGGGGCTGTGGGAGAGCGGCATCGGCCAGGTCCTGCGGGGGCAGTCCACCGTGGACGAGCTGATGCGGATCGTGGACGTCCCGCAAGAGGAGGGGGGGGGCACGGCGACCGAGGGCTCGGCTGCCACGGCCGCCCCGCAGCCGCGTGGCTCTTCGGCTGCGGGCAGCGCTCGCCCCCCTGCCCCCGCTGCCTCCCCCCCCCTCCCCGAGGTCACGGCGCACTTCGATCTGCTCGAGGAGCCGGCGGCGCCCCGTCGTTCCGGCCCGCACGGCGAGCTCGCCCTCAAGGTGCTCCTGGTGGACGACGAGGACAGCCTTCGCAAGGTGATGAAGGAGCTGCTGGAGCGCGACGGCTACATCGTCGCCGAAGCGCGCGACGGAGTGCAGGCGCTCGATCAGATCGATCGCGTGGGACCGGATATCATCGTGCTCGATCTCAACCTCCCGGGCCTCGACGGCTACGGCGTGCTGTCGCACCTCCGCTCCCGCCCCGCCACGGCGGGGATCCCGGTGATCGTGCTGACGGCGAAGGGAGACGAGGAGAACGAGGTGCGGGTGTTCGAGCTCGGCGCCGACGATTTCCTGACCAAGCCGTTCCGCGCCCGCGCCCTCTCGGCGCGCCTCGAAGCCGTTCTCGGCCGCCGCCGCTAGCCGTCCTCCCGGCCCATGCGCCCGTTGCCCGCCGCACTGCCCACGGCTGACGCCGCCCTTGCCCTCATCAAGCCCCGCGTGCGGGCGCAGGCGGCCTACATGCTGCAGGCGCCGGAGGCCCGCCGCAAGCTGAACCAGAACGAGAGCCCATTCGACGTGCCGGCGCCGATCAAGGACGCAGTGCTGGCGCGCGTGCGGGAGACCGCATGGAACCGCTATCCGGCCTTCACGCCGGCCGAGCTGCTGGCGCGTCTCGCCGAACGTCACGCGTGGTCCGCCGACGGCGTGCTGGTCGGCAACGGTTCGAACGAGCTGATCCAGGCGACGCTCGCCGTCACGGTCGGTGAGGGGAGCGCGGTCGTGACCCCGGTACCCACGTTCACGCTGTATCGGCTGCTGAGCGAGGTGTTCGGCGGGCGCCACGTGGGTGTCCCGCTCACCCCCGACTTCGAGTTCGACGTGCCGGCGCTCATCGCGGCGGCGGCTGCCGCGGCGGCGCGGGTGGTCGTGGTAAATTCGCCCAATAACCCCACGGGGACCCCGTTCCCGGAGTGGGAGGGAGGGGGGGGCGTGGCACGGTTGCTCGCAGAGACGGAGGCGTTGATCGTGGTGGATGAAGCCTATCAGGATTTCGGCGGTCCCACCGCGATCCCGCTGCTCGCGCAGCACCCGCGCCTGGTGGTGCTGCGCACCTTCAGCAAGGCGATGTCGCTCGCCGGCCTGCGCTTCGGGTACGCGCTCGCTCACCCCGCCGTCGCGCGCGAGATCGCCAAGGCGAAGCTGCCCTACAACGTGAACCGGGTGACTCTCGCCGCCGCCCACGCGGCGCTCGACGCGCGCGACGTCTTCGCGGAAGCGACGGCACGGATCCGGGACGCGCGGGACCGCCTGCTCCGGCGCCTCCGCGAGGTGGCCGGTCTGCGGGTGTTTCCGTCGGCCGCCAACTTCGTCCTGATCCGGTGTCTGGCGCGGCCGGTGGCCGAGGTGTTCCGGCGGCTGGTGGACGAGCACGGGATCCTGGTGCGCGACGTCTCGGCGACGCCGGGACTCGATGGCTGTTTGCGCATCACGGCCGGCACGACGGACGACGTCGACGCCGTGGTCGAGGCGCTACGGGCGATCCTGGCATGAGTCGCACGGGTGAGGCGACTCGCAAGACGAAGGAGACGCAGGTGCGGGTGCGCGTCGATCTCGACGGATCCGGGCGCGCCGACGTCAAGACCGGCATCGGCTTCTTCGACCACATGCTCGAAGCGCTGGCGCGGCATGCGCCGTACGACGTCGAGATCGCGGCGAGCGGGGACCTCCACGTCGACGCGCACCACACGGTCGAGGACGTGGGGATCGTGCTGGGGCAGGCGCTGTCCCAGGCGCTGGGCGAGCGCCGCGGCATCCGGCGGTACGGGGAGGCGACGGTGCCCTTGGACGACGCGCTCGCGCGCGTGGTGGTGGACGTGAGTGGACGTCCGTACGTCGCGTTTCACGCCGATCCGCCCACCTGGCAGCGCCTCGGCGACTACGACGTGGCCCTCACTCCCGAGTTCTTCCGGGCGCTGGCGACGCACGGCGGCCTCACACTCCACGTGGACCTACTGCGCGGTCAGAATGCGCACCACGTGGTCGAAGCGGTCTTCAAGGCGGCGGCCCGCGCCCTGGGCGAGGCCACGGGCCTCGACCCGCGTCGTGCCCGGTGTGGGGCATTTCGCCGCCGCCACGCGCGCCTTGACGGAGACCGGGTTGGGGGACGCGGTCGTGGAGGGAGCGCGCGCCGGCAAGCCGACGCTCGGCATCTGCCTCGGCCTGCAGCTCTTCCTGGAGCGGAGCGAGGAGGCGCCCGACGTCGCGGGCCTCGGGCTCCTCAAGGGCTCCGTCGTACGGTTCCGCACGTCCCTGCCGGTGCCGCACGTGGGCTGGGCGCGCGTGCGGCTGACCGAGCGGGGGCGGTCGCATCCGGTGCTCACGCGCGCCGCGCCCGAGGCGTACTTCTACCACGTCCACAGCTTCCACCCGAGCGGCGTCGGTGCCACCGCAGCGCTCGGGGAGGCCGAGTACGGCGGGACCTTCCCCACGATCGTCGGGTGCGATGCCGTGCTCGGCGTCCAGTTCCATCCGGAGAAATCCCAGGCGGCGGGGCTGGCGCTGCTCGCGGCTTTCGCGCGCTGGGCGCCGTGACGAGCCTCCGCGTCGCGTTCGTGGACACCTACGTGCTCCGGGACATGAGGCCGGCTGGCAGGCTCGAAGTGCTGGTGCTGCGACGGGGCCGCGGCGGCCGGTGCCCGGGCTCGTGGGAAACGGTGCACGGTACGATCGAGGTCGGCGAGACTCCCGTCCAGGCGTCGCTACGGGAGATGCGCGAGGAGACCGGCCTGCGCCCCGCGCGCCTCTACAACGTCAGCCGGGTCGAAGCATTCTACCAGCACCGCTCCGACGAGGTCGCCCTCATCCCGGTCTTCGCCGCCTTTGTGGACGCCGGCGACGAGCCGCGGCTCTCGAGCGAGCACGACCAGGCCGCGTGGCTCGCGCCGAGCGACGCCGCGCTGCGGTTCTCCTGGCCCCGCGAGCGGCGCGCGCTCGAGGACCTCATTTCGCTGTTTGGCAAGGGGGGGGGTGGGGACCCGGGGGCGCGCGGGGGCTTGCTGGAAGACGTGCTGCGGATATGCTAGCCCGAAGGCTGATTCCCTGCCTCGACGTGGCCGGCGGGCGCGTGGTGAAGGGGATTCGCTTCGAGGCGCTGCGTGACGCCGGCGATCCCGTGGACCAGGCGGGCCGCTACGACGCCGACGGTGCGGACGAGCTGGTGCTCCTGGACATCAGCGCGAGCCACGAGGAGCGGGGCACGCTGCTCGACCTGGTGGGCCGGGTCGCTGAGCGGCTGTTCATCCCGTTCACGGTGGGGGGCGGGGTGCGGAGCGTGGAAGACGCGCGCGCCGTGCTGCGCGCGGGCGCGGACAAGGTGGGTGTGAACACGGCCCTGGTGCGGGATGCGTCGCTCACGACGCGGCTGGCGGACGACTTCGGGCGCCAGTGCGTGGTCG
>WNGH01006937.1_pt1 | contig 10797 bp, 8 predicted proteins | sample 5400631 | NCBI WGS metagenome assembly WNGH01 (sample SAMN13153373, study PRJNA577476) | soil metagenome | isolation source: 115 cm soil or saprolite under Garry oak tree replicate 1 | place: USA:California | collected 2016-06-15 | reverse complement strand
CTTGCCTCCTCGTCAATTCGAGGAGCGATGATGTCCTGTCGCCGCTTCCGGCCTACGGCCAGATATTACATTCGCGTATCACCTACTGGGGGATTTTGAAGTGGCCATCACTGGGGGAGTTTGGGTGGCCGCCGGGGCATGGCATTCCAAATCGACGGGCTTCGTCTGCGGAAATACCGTAGGCAACGATTTCCGGCACTTGACCGCTCAATGAGCGCTCCCTCATGCGATCAATCAAATCATCTTCAAACCAACCACCAGAAACTGAGCCGACGACTATGCCATCGTCCCTTAGTGCCAACATGGCCCCTATGGGTCGGGGACTGGAGCCCCAAGTCATTGTTACCGTCACAAGGGTGACTCTTGACCCGTTCATTAGTCATTGACGGCAGGCGCTCTACACCTCTTGATCCACACTGTCCATTTCGCATCCACGTCCTCAGCCCACATTCATGCTCGGCCGATTGACGCAGCTCGGTAAAGAAAGTACGTACGTAGCCCGCGCGGGGGCCTCTCGCCGCCGTCATCCGGGGGCGCTGGGTCGGGGCTTGTGTTTCCCCTAATGGCTGGTTCGTCGCAACTGTATTCGCGCCGCTGCCGCGACCGTGTCCACGGTGAATCCGAATTCCTGCTGCAAGGCCTTGAGCGGCGCCGAGGCGCCAAAGGTATGCATGCCGATAACCTGGCCGCCGCCCCCTACGTACCGCTCCCAGCCGAATGTCGACGCTTGCTCGATGGCGACGCGGGCGGTCACGTCGGGTGGCAATACGCTGTCCCGGTAAGCTTGCGTTTCCCGCTCGAAAATATCCCACGACGGCATCGAGACCACGCGCGAACGGGTCCCCGTCGCGACGAGCGCCTCATGAGCGGCGATCGCAATGCCGACCTCGCTGCCGCTCGCAATCAGGATGACCTGCGGGTCCGCGCCCGGCGCATCGGCCAGCACGTAAGCGCCGCGCGCGACGCCGGCCGCCGAGGCGTACTTACCACGATCCAAAGTCGGCAGGGGCTGGCGCGACAGGACCAGGGCGGCCGGCCGGTGCCGGAGTTGCATCACGTAACGGTAGGCTTCGACGACTTCGTTGGCATCGGCCGGACGCAGCACGGTCAGCCCGGGCATGGCGCGCAGCGAGGCGAGTTGCTCGATCGGTTGGTGCGTCGGTCCGTCCTCGCCGTCGCCCATCGCATCGTGGGTGAAGACGAAGATGGTCGGCAGTTCCATCAACGCCGACAGGCGGATCGCCGGCCGCGCGTAGTCGCTGAAGATGAAGAAGGTCGCGCCGAATGGACGCAGCTTGGACAGCGACAGGCCGTTGAGGATCGCCCCCATCGCGTGTTCGCGAACACCGAAGTGCAAATTCCTGCCACCGGGGTTGTCGGCCTGGATGTCTCCGGCGCCCGCGAAGCGCAACGCCGTCTTGGTCGACGAAGCGAGGTCGGCGGCGCCGCCGAGCAGCCAGGGCACGTTTTGCGCGAGGACGTTCAGTACCTGGCCCGAGGCCTCGCGACCCGCAAGTCCTTTCGGGTCGGCCGGAAAAACCGGCAGGTTGCGATCCCAGCCCGAAGGCAGGTCGCGCCGCTGCATTTGCTCGAGTTCGGCCGCGAGATCGCCATGCTCTTGCCGATAGGCGGCCAGGAGTTCGTTCCAGCGGGCGTGCGCTTGCCCGCCTCGCGCGCCGACGCCGGCGGCGAAGTGCTCGCGTACGCCGTCAGGAACCAGGAACGTCGCCTCTTCGGGCCAACCGTAGGCTCGCTTGCACAGTCGCACCTCGTCATCGCCGAGCGGTTCGCCGTGGGCGGCGGAGGTGTCCTGCTTGTGCGGCGAGCCATAGCCGATATGGCTGTCGAGAATTAACAGCGTCGGAGAGCCCTTCGTCCGGCGGAAGACGGACAGCGCCTCCTCGATGCCATTGACATCGTTGGCGTCGCCGACGTGCATTACCGTCCAGCCGTAACCGAGGAAGCGCGCCGCGACATCTTCAGTGAAGGCAATGGCGGTGCTGCCGTCGATCGTGATGCGATTGTTGTCGTAGATCCAGCACAAATTGTCGAGCCCCAGGTGGCCGGCGAGCGACGCCGCCTCGGCGCCGACCCCTTCCATCAGACACCCGTCGCCGCACACCGCGTAGATGTCGTAATTGAAAATCTCGAAGTCCGCCCGGTTGTAACGCTGGGCCAGCCAGCGCTCGGCGATCGACATGCCGACGCTGGTAGCGATCCCCTGCCCCAGCGGGCCGGTGGTGGTTTCGACGCCGGAAACCCAGTGGTACTCGGGGTGCCCGGGTGCCCGGGTGCCCGGCTGCCCAGTTGCCGGAAACGGCGGATGTCGTCCAGCGTTACTGAAGGTTTTCCGAAGCGCTCGTAGTCGGCATTGACGGCCTGCGTGCCGGTCAGGTGCAACACCGACCAGAGCAGCATCGACGCATGACCGTTGGATAGCACGAAGCGATCGCGGTTGGGCCAGATGGGATCCTTCGGATCGAAACGCAGGACCCGGTTCCAGATCGTATAGACGAGCGGTGCAAGCGCCATCGGCGTTCCGGGATGGCCGGAATTGGCGGCCTGCACCGCGTCGATGGAGAGAGTACGGATGGTGTTGATGCACAGCATGTCGAGATCCAGCCGGGTCGTCATCGCCGCCCCTCCTTCATCGATGTGGGCCGAGTCCGCTCGCTGCGGCCTCGTCGGCCAGCAGCAGTGCCCGATCCTGGCGCACCCGGCCGGCCGGGATGGTCCGGTCGCCGTTGCGCAGGCGCACCAGCGTCGCCGCTTTGTCGGCGCCGGTGACCAGCCAGAGGATGCGGCGCGCGCGATCGAGCACCGGGTAGGTCAATGTCATCCGACGGCGCCCCTCATAAGGGCCGGCAAGCGCCACATCGGCGGCGGTCAGATCGAGTGCTGGATCGCCGCGAAGCAGCGAAGCAGTATGGCCATCCGCGCCAAGCCCGAGATGGACAAGATCGAGTACCGGTGGCGAACCGGCAATCTCGCGCAGCACATCGCCGTAGCCGGCCGCCGCCCTGTCGGGATCGGCCTCGTCCACCGGCATCGCGTGGACCTGCTGCGGCGGGAGCGAGACATGCGCTAGCAGGCTTTGCTCGAGGTGGTTGAAGTTGCGGTCCGGATCGCCGGCCGGCACCAGGCGTTCGTCGACCTGTAGCAGGTGCACGCCCGCCCAAGGCACCTCTTGTTCCGCGAGTGCCCGCAGCATCATCCAGGGCGTGTGGCCGCCACTGACGGCCAGGACGAAACGTCCGCGCGCGGCCACTGCGGCCCGGGCCTCGGCGGCGATGATCTCGGCGCCGCGCAGCGCGACCGCGGCGGGATCGGCAAGTATTTCGAACTTCATGGCGGCCCTGCGATGGCCGGATCCTGCCAACCGCCGGGTGGCGACAAGTGCTTGCCGACCTCTCCGGGTCCCCACGAGCCCGGCTCGTACTCGTACACCGGCGTGCTCGCCTTGAGCATCGGATCGACGATGCGCCAGGCCTCGTCCACGTAGTCCTCGCGCGCGAACAGCGTCCGGTCGCCGGCTATCGCGTCGCCGAGCACGCGCTCGTAGGCGTCCATCTCTTCGGCGCCGGGCCGATGGCTCGCCAACAGCTCGACCTGCTGGCCGATCATCGTGTCCTCCGGGTCCATCACCGTGGTGCCGATGCCGATCGTCATTTCGGGGCTGATGCGAAAGCGGAAATGGTTGGCGACGCCGGCGCAGCCGGGAAACATTTTCGGCGCGCGGTGCAGGCGGACGACGACCTCCGTGCAAGTCACCGGCAGCAACTTGCCGGCGCGAATATAGAACGGCACCCCGGCCCAGCGCCACGAATCGATGCCGAGCCGCAGCGCCGCATAGGTCTCCCGCTGCGAGTCCGGCGCCACGCCCGGTTCCTGGCGGTAGCCGCGGAATTGGCCGCGCACCAGATCGCCGGTCTCGATCGGCGGAATCGACTTCAGCACCTTGACCTTCTCGTCGCGCATCGACTCGCTGTCGCTGCGCGCCGGTGGCTCCATCGCCAGGTTGGCCAGCACCTGGAAGAGGTGATTCTGGATCACGTCGCGGACCGTGCCGACCTGGTCGTAGAAGGCGCCGCGGCCCTGCACGCCGAAGCTCTCGGCCATCGTGATCTGCACGCTCTTGACGAATTTCCGGTTCCAGAAGGACTCGAGGAAGGCGTTGGCAAAACGGAAGAAGACCATGTTCTGCACCGGACGCTTGCCGAGATAGTGGTCGATGCGAAAGATGTGCTCCTCGTCGAAAGTGGCGAGCAGAATCCGGTTGAGTTCGCGCGCCGAGGCCAGGTCGCGGCCGAAGGGCTTCTCGACGATCACACGGCCACCGGCGATGCAGCCCGAGGCGGCCAATTGCTCGACGACCACGCCGAACAGCGCCGGAGGAATCGCCAAATAATAGGCTGCTCTCTGGGCCCCGCCGAGTTCCTGGCGCAGCGCCCGGAATGTCGCCGGGTCGCCATAGTCGCCGGCCACATAGCGGAGCATCTCGCACAGGCGACCGAACTCCGCGGCGTCGAACCCGTGTTGTTTCTCGAGGCTGTCGCGTGCCCGCGCCTTGAATTGATCGAGATTCCAGACCGTCCGCCCGACGCCGACGACCGGCACGTCCAGGTGACCGCGCTTGAGCATCGCCAGCAGTGACGGGAAAATCTTCTTGTAGGCCAGGTCGCCGGTTGCGCCGAAGATCACCAGCGCGTCGGAGTGCAGCTTATCCATCGTAATCTCGCTTTCGCCCGCTCACTTCCCGACGGGCTTTTCCTGGTGCCCGCCGAACTCGAAGCGCATAGCAGAGAGTAATTTGTCCTGGAATTCCGCTTCGCCGCGCGAGCTGAATCGCTCGTAGAGCGCCGTCGTCAGCACCGGCGTGGGCACGCCTTGGTCGATCGCGGCCTTGATCGTCCAGCGCCCTTCGCCCGAATCGGAAACCCGGCCGGCGAATCCATCGAGCGTTGGGTCCTTGGCGAGCGCGCTCGCCGTCAGGTCGAGCAGCCAGGAGGCGATCACGCTGCCGCGCCGCCACACCTCGGCGATGTCGGCCAGATCGAACTCGTACTGGTAATGCTCGGGGTCGCGCAGCGGCGTCGTTTCGGCATCGACCGGATGCGTCCGGTTGCCGATGTTGGCAGCACGCAGCACGTTGAGTCCCTCGGCGTAGGCGGCCATGATTCCGTACTCGATGCCGTTGTGGACCATTTTGACGAAGTGGCCGGCGCCGTTCGATCCGCAATGCAGGTAGCCTTGTTCGGCTGTGCCGCCGACCTGGCCGCGCCCGGCTGTGCGCGCGAGGTCGCCGGCCCCTGGAGCAAGCCGGGCGAAGATGGGATCGAGATGCGCCACGGCTTCGGCCTCGCCGCCGATGATCATGCAATAACCGCGCTCCAGGCCCCACACGCCGCCGCTGGTGCCGACGTCGACGTAGTGGATGCCCTTCGGGCCCAACTCCTTGGCGCGGCGGATGTCGTCGACGTAGTGCGAATTGCCGCCGTCGATCAGGATGTCGCCGGCATCGAGGTGCGGCAGCAGGTCGGCAATCGTCTGGTCGACGGCGGCGGCAGGCACCATCAGCCACAGCGCCCGCGGCTGGGCCAGCCTGGCGACGAGGTCGGCGAGCGAGGCGGCGCCAGTCGCCCGGTCCTTGACCATGTCGGCGACAGCCTGCGCCGAGCGATCGAAGACCACGCAGTCGTGGCCGCCCTTGATGAGCCGCCGCGCCATGTTGGCACCCATGCGGCCGAGTCCGATCATTCCGAGTTGCATGAGCGTTTCCCTCTGTGGTGGTTCAGCTATGCAGTGGCGACCGGCGCACGGCCGATCGCTGCCGAGGCAGGGGCGCCGCCGCCGGGCCTGGCTGGCGCTCGCCGGCCTGATCCCAGAGCCGCAAGCCGCCGAGGAAGGCGTTGCCGTTGTCGCCGAGCCGGCTGCCGGGCGGCAATTCGGCGAGCTTCCTGGCGTTGCCGCCGCCGATCAGGATGTCGTCGGGGGCGAGCGCGGCGGCGAGGCGCGCAATGACGTCGGCGACCTGCCGGCGCCATTTCTTCTTGCCCAGGCGTTCGAGGCCGCGCAGGCCGACGTAATCCTCGTAGGTCGCCTTCTTGTACGGCAGGTGGCCCAGTTCCATCGGCTCGACGATGCCTTCGACGATCATCGTCGTACCGAGGCCGGTACCGAGGCCGACAAAAAGCATCTTGCCACCCTGGTAGCCGCCCAGTGCCTGCATCGCCGCATCGTTGATGATCTTGGTCGGGCAGCCGAAGGCGGCCTGGTAGTCGAACCCCACCCACCCCGGCCCGAGGTTGTGCGGCTCGGCGACCGGGCGGCAGCGCAGGACGGGACCCGGATAACCAATTGTGACCGCGGCGTAGGCCCAGTCGCCGGCGAGCTTCTTCACGCCCGCGACCATCTGCGCGGGCGTCAGGGTCGGCCCCAATGGAAATTCGCGGGGCTCGGTTTGCCCGCTGGCCAGAATCTTGACGTGGGTACCGCCGACATCGATCACCAGTACCTTCATCGCGACCCCGCCAATTGGCCGCCGGCCTACGCCGCCCTGGCGAGGGCAGCGCTCTTCGATGCAATCACGTCCATGAGCTCGCTCCAGGACTTGGCGAAGGCGACGCCCCCCTCGTCCTGCAGCCTTTCCGCCAGGGCATCGACGTCGACACCGGCCTTGCCGAACTCGGCCAACACCGCGTCGCAATCGCCGCCGTCGGCAGCCATCGCCACCTCCGCCCGGCCGTGATCGGCGAAGGCCTTCAAGGTCGCCTCCGGTATCGTATTGACGGTAAACGGCGCGGCCAGGGCCTAGACGTAGAGAACGTCGGAGGCCTTCGGGTCCTTGGTCCCGGTGCTCGCCAACAGCAGGCGCTGCGCGCGGGCGCCGGCGTTGAGGAGGCGCAGATAGCGGGGCCTGGCGATCAGCTCGCAATACGTCCGATAGGTGCGCTGGGCAATCGCGATACCGAGCCGGTTGGCGAGCGCAGCCGGCACCTTGCCCGCGACGGCGGCGTCCCAGCGGCTGACGAACAGCGAGGCGACGGAGACCACGTCCGGCGTCAGTCCGGCCGCGATGCGCCGCTCGATGCCGCGCAGGTAGGCCTCGGCGGAAGCGATGTACTGCGAGGGCGAAAAGAGCAGCGTGACATTGATCGGGACGCCGGCGAAGGTCGCCTCTTCGATCGCCGGAACGCCTTCGCGGGTGCCCGGAATCTTGATGAACACGTTGCGCCGTCCGGCCCGCGCGTGCAACTCCTTGGCGGCCGCGAGGGTGGCCGAGGTGTCGTGGACGAGCAGCGGCGAGACCTCGAGCGACGCCCAGCCATCGACGCCGCAGGTGCGAACGTTGATCGGGCGGAACAGATCGGCGGCCTGGGTGATGTCATCGAGTGCCAATTCGAAGAAAAGCTTCTCGCCGGTCTTCCCTTCACCGAGCTTGGCGCGGATCGTCGCATCGTACGCGGCGCTGTTCTTGATTGCGTGATCGAAGATTGTTGGATTGGACGTGAGTCCCGTGACCGACAGCTCGTCGATGTAGCGCTTGAGCGTGCCACTGGTGAGGAGGTCCCTCGTTATATTGTCGAGCCACAGGCTCTGGCCGGCATCGTGGAGTTTCTGTGTCGCTTTCATTCGGCCTTCTCCGTTAGGGTGGAGCGAAACGGCGAGCCGGCGATGCCCTGGAAGCATTGCCGGGCTGGCGACACCATTGACACTGCCACACCCGCGGATGTTCCGTCGAAAGTCGCTATCACGGTCATCGCGTTCTCATCAAGTTGACATTCGTCCCGTCCCGACCAACGGTGTAGTGATGCCGGTGCCGACTTCGCCGTGCGAAGCCCGAACCGATCGCGCACCCATGCGCTCGGGCAGGCACCCTTTGCAAGGATCATCGATGACCGCAGAAGAAGCCCGGCTGGACGCGGCGCGAACGGGCGAGGCTTCGTGGCGCCGCTGGGGCCCCTATGTCAGCGAGCGCCAGTGGGGTACGGTCCGTGAGGATTACAGTGCGAATGGCGCCGCATGGGAGTACCTGCCACACGATCACGCGCGCTCGCGCGCCTATCGCTGGGGCGAGGATGGCATTGCCGGCATTTCGAACGATGAACAGGAACTGTGCTTTGCGCTGGCACTGTGGAACGGCGCCGACCCGATCCTGAAGGAGCGCATGTTCGGTTTGACCGGCAATGAAGGCAATCACGGCGAGGACGTAAAGGAATACTTCTTCTATCTCGACAATGTTCCGAGCCATGCGTACATGAAGTTTCTGTACAAGTATCCGCAGCGAGCTTATCCGTATGCCGGGCTCGTGGCGGAGAACCGGGCGCGAGGCAAGAACGAGTCCGAATATGAATTGCTCGACACAGGGATCTTCGACGAGGATCGCTACTTCGATGTGTTTGTCGAGTACGCCAAGGCCGCGCCCGAAGACATCCTGATCAGGATCAGCGCCATCAACCGCGGCCCGGAGCCCGCGTCCTTGCAACTGCTGCCGACGCTGTGGTTCAGGAACGACTGGTCGTGGCACCCCGACCGGCCAAAACCGCGCATCTCCGTGGACCGCTCCGACACGAATGGCGTCGTCCTCCGAGCCACGCACCGCAGACTGGCGCCCCACTGGCTCGTCTGCGAGCCGGCGAACGAGATCTTGTTCACCGAGAACGAATCAAACATGGAGCGCCTGTTCGGCGTTCCCAACGCATCACCGTTCGTCAAGGATGCGTTCACTGAATGGGTGGTGAATGGCCGGCGCGATGCGGTGAATCCCGAACATGTCGGCACCAAGGCGGCCCCCCGCTACGCCCGGGTGATCGGAGCCGGGGAAACGGCCACCATCAGGCTTAGGCTCAGCAGTGTGGACGATCTGAAGGCGCCGCTCGGCGATGAATTCGACGTACTGTTCGCGCAGAGAAAGATGGAGGCGGACGAGTTCTACCGGCGCGTGACGCCTTTCGCACTGCCCGACGATATGCGCAACGTCCAACGCCAAGCGTTCGCCGGCATGCTTTGGAACAAGCAGTACTACCACTTCCTGGTACACCGCTGGCTCGATGGCGATATGGCCGGCCCGCCGCCACCCGAAGAGCGCAAGTGCGGCCGCAATCACGAATGGTGGCATCTCGCCACCGGCGACGTCCTGTCGATGCCGGACAAGTGGGAGTACCCGTGGTTCGCCGCCTGGGATACGGCATTCCATGCCGTCGCCCTGGCGATGATCGACCCGGATTTTGCCAAGGACCAGTTGTTGCTGCTGACCCGCGAGTGGTACATGCACCCCAATGGCCAGATCCCTGCCTATGAATGGGCATTTGGCGACGTCAATCCACCGGTGCACGCCTGGGCGGCGATCCGTGTCTACCAGATCGAGAAGAAGATGTATGGCCGTGCCGATCGAGCCTTCCTGGAGCGGATATTCCAGAAGCTGCTGATCAATTTCACCTGGTGGGTCAATCGCAAGGACGCCCAGGGCAACAACATCTTCGAGGGTGGATTCCTGGGGCTCGACAACATCGGCGCCTTCGACCGCACCGCCGGACTGCCCGGCGGCGGGCAACTCGAACAGGCCGACGGCACCAGCTGGATGGCCATGTACTGTCTGAATCTGCTGGGTATCGCGCTGGAACTCGCCAAGGAGGATGCGATTTATGAGGACGTCGCGACCAAGTTCTTCCAGCACTTCGTGTATATCGGCGCGGTGATCAATCATGTCGGGGACCGGGAGAGCGGCCTGTGGCGCGAGGAGGACGGCTATTACTTCGATGTCCTCAGGCTCCCGGATGAACGGTGCTTCCCAGTCAAGGCGTATACGATCGGCGGTGTGGTGCCCCTCGCGGCGATTGCGGTCGGCGCTGGGACGAGCCTGCGCAAATTCCGCGGTTTCACCGAACGCCTGCGCTGGTTCGTCAACTACCGACCCGAACTGCTGCAAGGTCTTGCCGATCTCAACCACCGCGGGATCGAGGACCGGATCCGTCTGGCACTCGTCGACTCGCACCGGCTCACGCGTATCCTCGAACATGTGTTGCGCGAAGACGGGTTGCTAAGCCCGCATGGCGTGCGCTCGGTGTCGCAGCAGCACGCCGGGAACCCGTTCGTCCTTTGGCTGGACGGACAGCAATTCGCCATCGACTACGAACCCGCCGAATCGACCAGCGGACTGTTCGGCGGCAACTCCAACTGGCGCGGCCCGGTCTGGTTCCCGTTGAACTTCCTGCTCATCGAAGCGCTGCAGAAACATCACTACTTCCTCGGCGACGAGTTCAAGGTCGAACTGCCGAGCGGATCCGGCCGCAAGGCAACGCTCTGGGAAGTAACGACCGATTTGTCCTACCGGCTCATTCGGATTTTCCTAAGGGACGCTGATGGTCGACGGCCGTTGTATGGCGACCGCGAGAAGTTCCAGAGCGACCCGCATTGGCGCGACCTGATCCTGTTCCATGAGTACTATCGCGGCGATAACGGCGCGGGCCTCGGCGCGAGCCACCAGACGGGCTGGACCGGACTGGTGGCGAAGTTGATCCAGCAATACGGCGAATACGCGCTTCAGGGCAAGCCGCCCTGTCTCACCAATGTGGAAGAACCGGAGCTGGGCGCGGTTGGCCGTGACCGACCCGCCGCCTAATGCCAAGTGGTCGAAGCCGATTCATTGCGCGGCTTCGCCTAGCCCAACTTTGCCAATGGGCACGACGGTACTTTGTAAAATCAATAAGATAGCCCACCAGAGACGGTGCGTATGGCACAACATTTTGCGTCAGCGCGCAGAGTTTGGCGCCGGGACGTCAGAGCAGATTCTTTTGG
>WNGH01032450.1_pt1 | contig 10798 bp, 16 predicted proteins | sample 5400631 | NCBI WGS metagenome assembly WNGH01 (sample SAMN13153373, study PRJNA577476) | soil metagenome | isolation source: 115 cm soil or saprolite under Garry oak tree replicate 1 | place: USA:California | collected 2016-06-15 | reverse complement strand
TCCAGATATGCCTTTCCGCGCTTATCTTCCTTGAACGGCGGGGCCTCGATCTCGGTGATCTGGATGATTTCGCGAACGAATCGATCATGGTCCCTATCGATGAAATTCTGAGCAGCTTTGAATTTCGGATGGTTAACGAGCCGCTCAACGTCGATTGACGGAGACGGCGCCTGAGCTTCTGCGGCGCCGCACAGCAGAATGCCCGACAGGACGGCTTTAGCGGCGATCTTCGTAGACAATCTTTCCTCCGACAATGGTAGCGATGGCCTTTCCCTGCATCTGCCAACCGTGAAATGGAGAATTACGGCTACGTGAACGCGATTGATGGACGTCGAAAGTCCACGCCCGGTTAAGATCCAGCACCGTGAGGTCCGCGTCGCTTCCCTCGAACAAACCCCACGGAGCGACTTTCATGATTTTCTGGGCGTTGGTTGAGAATAGCTCGATCAGCCGCCGGATGGGAAGCTGAAGCCTTGTCAGCGCGAGGCCGACAGCCGTTTCCAAGCCGGTAATGCCGAACGGTGCCCGGTCGAATTCGAGCATCTTCAAGTTGATGTGATGCGGGGCGTGGTCGCTGGCGATGGCGTCAATGGTGCCGTCGCGAATTCCCTCCAGCACAGCGGCAACATCGTCAGCCGAGCGCAGCGGAGGATTCATTTTGGCATTGGTGTCGTAATCCGCGACGGCGGCATCCGTCAACGTGAAGTGATGCGGGGTCACCTCAGCGGAAACCCGCAGCCCGCGTCCCTTGGCGTCGCGGACCATCTGAACGGATCGCCGGGTGCTAAGGTGAGCTACATGATACTTTCCACCGGTGATGTCCGAGAGGATCAGGTCGCGCGAGACCATGGTTTCTTCGGCCGCCGCCGGAATGCCCTTCAGGCCCAAACGCGTTGAGTACATCCCCTCGTGCATTACGCCACCTTTGGAAAGGTTTAGATCCTCGCAATGCTGGATGACCGGGATGTCGAACATCTGGGCATATTCGAGGGCGCGGCGAAAAAGCTGGCCGTCCATGACAGGTTTGCCGTCATCGGAGACGCCAACGATGCCTGCTTCGAACATTTCGCCTATCTCCGCCAGCGTTTCGCCCTTTTGTGCTTTCGTGATGGTGCCGATGGGGAAAACGCGTGCGGGCGACGAACGCCGGGCTTCCGAGACAATGTAGTGCGTGATCGACGGATTGTCGTTGGGAGGATAGGTATTCGGCATTGCGGCAATTGCCGTAAATCCTCCGGCAACAGCAGCGCTTCCTCCAGTAGCGATCGTCTCCGCTTCTTCAGTGCCGGGTTCCCGCAAATGGACGTGAATGTCGAAAAAGCCTGGAGCGACAACAAATCCTGTGGCATCGAATGTCGGAATCCCGGAAACATTCGCGGCGCCAATCGCACGGATTTTTCCGGCGCGTATCACCACGTCCGTGACCGTGTCGATGTTTCGCGCGGGATCAACGAGCCGTCCATTTCGTACGAGCAAATCCATCAGGCCCCCAGCAGAAGATACAGAATGGCCATGCGGACGCCGACACCGGCCGAGACTTGATCGAGGATCACCGAGTACGGGCCATCAGCCACATCTGTCGCGATTTCGACACCGCGATTCATCGGTCCGGGATGCATGATGATGACGTCCGGTTTTGCCTGCTCCACGCGCTCGCGGTCGAGCCCGAAGTAGCGGAAGTATTCGCGCTCTGTCGGGAAGAAAGACTCATTCATCCTTTCAAACTGTATCCGCAGCATCATGATCACATCGGCGCCATGAACCGCTTCCTCCATGGAATTGGTCAAGTGGATGAATTGGCCGTTTTCGCAAATGATCTTTTCCACAGAGGCCGGCATCAATGTCGGTGTTGAGCAAAGCCAGACGTGCGTCCCGAATTTCGTCAATAAGTGCAGATTCGATCGGGCGACACGGCTGTGCGCAATATCGCCGATGATGGCCACCCTGAGATCGTTCAGCCGGCCCTTCCGTTGGCGAATCGTGAAGGCATCGAGCAGGGCCTGCGTCGGGTGTTCATGAGCGCCGTCTCCCGCATTAATGATCGAAGCCTTGGTGAGCTTGGCGAGTGTGTGGGGCGCTCCGGAAGCGAAGTGCCGGATGACGACACAATCCGCAGCCATCGCATCCAGTGTCTTTGCCGTGTCGATCAGCGTTTCGCCCTTTGAAACGCTGCTGGTCGACTGCGAAACGTTCACCACATCAGCAGAAAGCCGCTTCGCTGCGATTTCAAACGACGTCCGTGTCCGAGTCGACGCTTCGAAGAAAAGATTGATGATCGTTTTGCCGCGTAATGTAGGGACTTTTTTTATGGGGCGTGTCGATACTTCCTGAAGGGAGTCGGCCGTATCGAGAATTTCGAGAATCTCATCGCGACTGAGGTCTTCTATTCCCAGCAGGTGTTTTCGGTTTAGCATACCTCCGCGGCCAGGTCTCCTATATCTTTTCCATTACATAGATACCGTCTTCGCCATCGATTTCCGTCAATTTCACCTCGACGACTTCATTGTCTTTTGTCGCGATCTTCTTTCCTACGAAATTAGCTTCGATGGGCAGCTCGCGATGACCGCGATCGATGAGAACGGCAAGCTGAATTGTCCGCATGCGGCCGAAATCGCAGAGCGCGTCGAGCGCGGCTCGGATAGTGCGGCCGGTATAGAGTACGTCGTCGACGAGAATCACATCTCTGTCATCAATATTCGGCGGCACATCTGTCTTTCGGACTACCGGCTGGAAGGCAACTCGAGTAAGGTCGTCCCGGTACAAATTAATGTCGAGACTTCCAATCTGAGGCTCGCGTAGAGCTTTCTCCGTCATTCGAATAGCCATTCGCCGCGCCATTGGAACGCCACGCCGTTGAACACCGAGTAGCACGACTGGACGGCCATCGTTTGCCTTCAAGATGTCGTCGGCCATCTGGTCCAGTGTGGCTCGGAGTTCTTCGGCCGTCATCAGTTGGTAACTGAGCTTCAGTGACATGGCGCCGAAATTATATGACATAATTCAACCGGATATGAGCCAGGTTCCGGATCTCACCGTTGAGCTTGCTGGAATCCGCCTGAGCAATCCCGTCATCGCTGCCAGCGGTACGTTTGGCTATGGAGAGGAGTTCGAGCGATTCGCCGATTTGCGTCGAATCGGTGGTATTTGCGTGAAGGGAACATCGGCTCGTCCGATCGACGGAAACCTGCCGCCACGGCTTTATCCCACGCCCTCCGGAATGCTCAATTCGATTGGACTGGAGAACGTCGGCGTGGATGCCTTCATCCGCGACAAGATGCCATTTCTGCGAAACGCTGGCTGTGCCATTTTCGTGAATGTATTCGGATTCACCGAGGACGACTATGTGGAAGTCATCGAAAAGCTCAACGCGTGCGATGATATCGCAGGTTACGAGCTAAACATTTCGTGTCCAAATACGAAACATGGCGGCATGATCTTTGGGCAGAATGCCGGCTCAACCGAGCATTTGACGCGACTTGTGAAAGAGCGGACCTTACGTCCTATCATCGTCAAACTGTCGCCTAATGTGACGGACATTGTCGAGCTTGCCCGCGCGGCCGAAGACGGTGGAGCGGACGCCCTCACGGTCGCGAACACATTTCTGGCGATGGCGATCGACACGGATACGTTCAAACCCCGGATACACACGATCACCGGTGGTCTTTCGGGGCCGGCCATCCGGCCAATTACGTTGCGCATGGCGCATCAGTGTGCACACGCTGTGAAAATTCCGGTGATCGGACTCGGTGGTATAACGCGGGCGGAAGACGCTGTCGAATATTTTCTCGCCGGTGCTTCAGCGATTCAGGTCGGTACAGCCAGCTTTTATGATCCAAGAGCTCCGTTACAAGTACTCGACGATCTGGAGAAATTTCTCAAAAGAAGGGGACTGTCCTCAATTCGCACGCTTGTTGGACAAATGAAGCAATGAAGGAAAAAATGATCATCGCTCTAGATAGCTCCCGCGAGCGGGCTTTGCACCTGGTGCGCGAACTCCATGATCTGGCCGGGATGTTCAAGGTCGGCAGCCAGCTGTATATGGCCGCCGGACCGGAGATCGTGCGCGAGATCGTGGCCATGGGCGGCAGGGTTTTTCTGGATCTTAAATTTCACGACATTCCGAACACCGTAACGCGCGCTGCCGTCGAAGCCGCCAAACTGGGCGTTCTCATGATGACGCTTCACGCCAGCGGCGGCCGCGCGATGATGGAATCGGTGGCCGGCGAACTGCATGAAAAATTTGCGAGTAAGAGGCCGCGGGTTGTCGCCGTGACGATTCTGACCAGCCTTGACACGCCTGCCCTGTTCGAAATCGGACTTGAACAACCTGTGGAGGTACAGGTCGAGCGGCTCGCGCTTCTCGCCCAGGACTGCGGAGTGGACGGCATTGTCTGTTCTCCCCGCGAAATTCAGCCTCTACGAAAAATCGTCGATGCGAACTTCAAAATCATCACCCCGGGAATCCGCATGCCCGACCAATCCCTCAATGACCAACAGCGCACAGCCACTCCCCACGAGGCGCTGCGGGTTGTCGCCGTGACGATTCTGACCAGCCTTGACACGCCTGCCCTGTTCGAACTCGGACTTGAACAACCTGTGGAGGTGCAGGTCGAGCGGCTCGCGCTTCTCGCCCAGGACTGCGGCGTGGACGGCATTGTCTGTTCCCCGCGGGAAATTCAGCCCTTACGAAAAATCGTCGATGCGAACTTCAAAATCATCACTCCGGGAATCCGCATGCCCGACCAATTCCTCAATGGTGTGCACGGAAACACCAAGGAGCTTTACAAACGGCCGAACGCGGTCTGGCGGTAACCCGTTACCGGGGAGATGAACGCCCTCGACGTCTGATGCAAGCGAGACGTCCAACCGGTCGTTTACGAGGACCCGGGTCTTCCCACCTTTAGCGAGATCACGGATTCCACATACCAGTTCAAACAGTTGACGGGCGGGCAAATCCTTCTCGCGCACTTGGATGAGGTCAACACCGTCACGGATGGCACGCTCCGCGAAACGGAGAATGTCACCCTGCCGCCGGTCCGTGACGTAGTATCGGATCATTCCGTTGTGGTACTGCGATTGACGATCTTGATCGATTTCCAGAAGCGGCCGAGTTCGCCCAAGCCGAGCGCGAGGTCAACGACGCCAAGACCCGAAACGGCGCCACGAACAAAATTATTCAGGAGAAGACCGCGAAGCGAGATGGAGTAGGTCAGCAGAACGTTGTTTTCCCAAAGTGCGGACCACGGCACGAAGACGAGGACGACACCGATCTCGAAGCAGAACAGAATAAACGCGACGGCGAGAACGCGATTCATGTATTTAGGGGACAGACACCGCATTCGGTACTTGCAAGAATTCGGTGTCTGTTCCCTTAATTCCCGGGTTTAATGTGTAGCAGCCTTGATTTCCTTAATCCGAGCCGCCTTGCCACGCAACTCACGGATGTAGTAGAGCTTGGCGCGGCGTACGCGCCCGGAGCGGACAACCTCGACCTCGTCGATGACCTTCGAGTGAAGCGGAAAAATTCGCTCTACACCATGCCCGAAGGAAATCTTGCGCACCGTGAAGGTCGCCCGAGCACCACCATGTTTCATTGCAATACAAACGCCTTCGAACACCTGGATGCGCTCTTTGTCGCCTTCCTTGATCTTGACGTGAACTTTGACGGTATCGCCCGGCTTGAAGCCGGGTATGTCCGTGCGGAGTTGCTGTTTCTCAACCATATCGAGTGCGTTCATAAAACCTCAATCCGAGCTCGAATTGCGAATTTCGAATTTAGCGTGTTTGATCATCCTTTTCATCTCTAAATTCGAAATTCAATAAATCCGGCCTATTCGTTGTTGTCTTTTTCAGTGCAGCCTCGTCGCGCCACTTGCGAACGGCTTCGTGGTCGCCCGAGATGAGAACTTCCGGTACTTTCCATCCTCGGAACTCGGCCGGTCTGGTGTAGTGCGGATGTTCCACCAGTTGCGTTAAAGCTGCCGGATCGGAAAAGGAATCCCGCAAAATGGACTCCTCCTTTCCCACAACTCCCGGAACGTATCGCGTAACGGCATCGACCACCAACGCCGCCGCAATCTCGCCGCCCGACAGGATGAAATCGCCGACTGAAATTTCCGCCGTTGCGAGATGTTCGATGACGCGTTCGTCGATGCCTTCATAACGGCCGCAGATCAGAATCACCTGGTCCGCTTTCGACAATCGCAACGCTTCGGCTTGATTGAATCGCCGGCCGGCTGCGCCGAGGACTACCACTTCGGATCGATCGTCTTTCCGAACCGTTTCGATGGCTTTAAAGATCGGTTCCGGCTTGAAAACCATTCCTTCGCCGCCGCCGAAGGGCCTGTCGTCTACAGTGTGATGGTGGTCGGAAGTGAAATCTCTCAAATCGTGGACCCGAGTCTCGATGAGTCCTTTCTCCCGGCCGCGCCGGATCACACCGAAGTCGAAGGGCCCTTTGAAAAAGTCCGGAAAAATTGTGACTACATCAAAAACCATTTCGAAATCGGGTCATTTGTTCAGTTCCCGCAAGCCTTCCGGCAAATCCACTTCGACTCGCCGCTGATCCAGGTCGATCTTTCTCAGATACGATTGCGCAAACGGGATCAACGTCTCCTTCTTCTCGCGATCCACCTTCAAGATGTCAGCGCCTCCCATGTCGAGCACGTCGGTTATTGTTCCGATGTACTCGCCGTTGACCGCGAACACGCGACAGCCCTTCAACTGAAAGGTGTAAAACCAGCCTTCTTTCGGCGGTAACAAATCGCTGGCAGGGATTCGGATTTCAGCGCCGATGTATTTTTCGGCTTCTGAAACGGTATCGATTCCGCGAAGCTTAATTACACTGCGGCCATGTTGCCTTCGAAAGAACTCAATTTCCGCTTCACACTCAGCAGTCCCGGCTGCGGTCGTCGTCAATATGAGCCGGCGTCCGGTTTCGAAGATGCCCTCATGGTCGAGCTTCAACTCGATTCTTACAGCGCCTTTCAGACCTTGGGTTTTCGTGATCCGAGCGATGGAAATGAAGGACGCTTCCGGATGACTGATGAAGCTACTCCAAAATCTCAAGCGTAAACCGCTTTTTGAGCTTCATCCCCGCGGCGCTGAGGATGGTACGGATTGACCGTGCCGTTCTACCTTGCTTTCCAATAACCTTACCGAGGTCGCTTTGAGCTACTCTGAGTTCAAGAACAGTTGTTTGTTCACCCTCGATCGGCCGAACAGAGACCTGATCCGGATTATCCACTAGGGCTTTCGCGATTTGTTCGATGAGCTCCTTCATAGCCACCCCCAAACTCGACTTTCTGCATTCCCTGCTCGAAATATGAGCTACAAGTAGTATGAATCCGAGACAAAGTGATCCGAAAGAGCTTTTAGCCGCGGCCCGGTTTACCTTACGAGTTCCTTTTGACGAAGGAGACTGCGAACCGTCTCCGATGGTTCGGCACCCATCGCGAGCCAGTATTGCGCCCGTTCGGCGTTGATCTCAACCTGCGCGGGTCTGGCAATAGGGTTGTATTGTCCTAACACCTCCAGAAATCGGCCGTTACGAGCACGGCGTTTGTCGATTACAACGATCCGGTAATATGGGCGCTTTTTGGACCCGATCCGGGTCAGACGCATCGCTACCAAACAGTTAGCCTCCTCGCGTTTGAAAAACTCTCAAATTATAGCACAGGGGTCAGGGCAGGGATCAGGGGCCAGGGATCAGGGCACAAACCTTCTGGCCCCTGACCCCTGATCCTTTTCTTCAAAACGGCATTTGTGGGAGCTTCATTCCCTTCATCATTCGCCGGCCTAAGAACGAGTTTTTCATCCCCTTCATCATCTTGCGGGTTTGGGCGTACTGCTTTAAGAGCTGATTGACTTCCTGGACAGTTGTGCCGCTGCCCCTAGCAATGCGCTTCCGGCGGCTGCCATTGATGATCTGATGGTTGCGGCGTTCTTTGGGGGTCATCGAGTTAATGATCGCTTCGACCCGGACCAGTTCCTTCTCGTCGACTTTTACTTTTTGTAGTTCCCATCTTTCGAATCTGCTTGAGCTGATCGCGAAAGTCCTCGAGCGTGAAGCTGTCGGTCAGCAACTTTCCCTGAAGCTCTACAGCCTTTTTCTTATCGACAATTTCCTCGGCCTTCTCGATAAGCGAAAGAATATCGCCCATCCCCATGATGCGGGAGACGAGCCGGTCCGGATGGAAAAGTTCCAGCGCGTCGTACTTCTCGCCCGTGCCCACGAACTTCACCGGTTGACCCGTGACTTGCTTGATGGACAGGGCCGCGCCGCCGCGGGCGTCGCCGTCCATCTTAGTGAGAATGAATCCGTTGAAACCAAGCTGATCATGGAACTGCTGCGCGCTTTTCACGGCGTCCTGCCCGAGCATGGCGTCGGCGACGAAGAGGATCTCATGCGGATGAATTGCGTCTTTGATCTCACGCAATTCCTTCATGAGCGTCTCGTCGATGTGCAGCCGCCCTGCCGTATCGATGACCAGGACGTCATGTCCCGTGTTGCGCGCTTCCCGCAGCGCGCCCTGGCAAAGCTCAAGCGGCTTCTCGTTGGGATTGCCTTCCCATAACTTCACACTGATGTCTTTCGCGATGACTTTGAGCTGATCGCGTGCGGCGGGCCGGTACACATCCACTGAGACCAGCATCGGCCGATGGCCATTCTTCTCCAGCCACTTTGCCAGTTTTCCGGACGATGTGGTTTTACCGGAACCCTGCAGCCCGACCAGCACAATGACAGTGGGAGGCTGTGAGGAGAAGTTGACCCGGACGTTTTCTCCACCAAGGATATCGACAAGTTCGTCGCGGACAATTTTCACAACCTGCTGGACTGGGCTCAGGCTCTGCAGCACCTCCTGCCCCAGGGCCTTCGCTTTTACGGCTTCGGTGAACTGTTTTACAACCTTGAAGTTGACGTCGGCTTCCAGCAGTGCAAGCCGGATTTCCTTCAGCGCCTCTTCGATGTGCTGTTCGGTGAGCCGGCCTTCGCCTCGAAGGTTTTTGAAAACGCGTTGTAATTTTTCGGATAAGGTCTCAAACATATAACCTCGTAGTCGCGGACTCTAGCCCGCGTTTGTCCCTATTATCGTCGATGAATCCTTTCAATCGATCGCGCCTTTCCCGTCGCGGAATCCACATCAACAAGGACCGCATTCAGCCGCGCATCCTGTGATGCGGATTCGAACTTTTCCGGGATGGATGTGAGGAACCGGCGGATCACATCTTCTTTCACAACGCCGATCACTGAGAGAAATGGTCCGGCCATTCCGACGTCTGTGAGGAAGGCCGTGCCCCCAGGCAGGATCGTTTCATCGGCTGTGGGGATGTGTGTATGCGTCCCAACCACTGCTGAGACTCGACCATCGAGATACCAGCCCATGGCGACCTTCTCTGATGTGGCCTCGCCGTGCATGTCGACGAAAATCACTTTGATATGCTTCGGAAGTCTAGCCAGCTCTTCGTCTGCGACTCGAAAGGGATCGTCTGTAGGCGGCATAAAGACACGGCCTTGAAGATTCATCACCGCCGCGGCTTCTCCGGATTTCGTCTTGAGGACTGCGACGCCGCGACCCGGATTACCCCGCGGATAATTTGCAGGCCTCAGGATTCGGGAGTTCTCGTCTAGATATCCAGTGATTTCTTTCTTATCCCAGATATGGTTTCCCGATGTGAGCAAGTCAATCCCCCAATCAAAAAATTCATCGGCGATCTTTGGCGTCACACCGAAACCCGCGGCCGCATTCTCACAATTGAGAATCGTGAGATCGACCTGGTACTCCTCTTGTAGATGTTTTAGGTATTGGTGAACGATCGCACGTCCGGCCTTACCGACAGTGTCACCGATAAAGAGAATTTTCATAGGAGATGCCGGGTCCCCATGGATGGGTTGGACCCTGCCACGGATGGCAAAGCGCGGTCCGGCTGGCTACAGCTGGGGGTCCCGCGGCAGCCGTGTGGCTCACCTATTTGAACCTGTTCACACAGGTGGGCATCCTATCTGCGCTTTAGGGGACCTTGGAACCCCGAGGGGTGAGGCCCACACACCACGCAGAAAATCGGACTCCCGATCAAATAAGTGTTGGTTCAAATTTAGTTGATACCATCACGCGCCCCGCAGGGTGTTTCGATCATAGCATGGAATCACTTTTTCAATACTTCTTCGAGCGCGCGGGACCACTCCGCTGTTTTTTCATCGCACTTGTGGCGGAGCTCGCGATATTCATGCGCGAAGTGAAGCGCCGTTAAGATGGCGACCTTGAGAGAGTCGGCCGTATTGGCTGCCTCAGAGACTTCGCGCATAAGCTTATCGATTTCCCCGGCCAGTTCGCGAACTTTGTCTTCTTCGAGAGGAGCCTTCACAACGATCGAATATTTCTGATCATAGATTTCGACTTCGATCGTTCGCGGCTTCAACTTAGACAAGGCTTCCCTCAGTGAGTTCCGACATGTGTTCGAGTAAAGATTCGACCTTATTCTTTACCAGCTCACGCTCTCGCCACAACTGTTCTATTTCGTCTTCCAGGCGCGCGATGCGGACGCGGGCTGCCGCCAATTCCTTTTCAGCGAGCTGTTTCTCCTGCCGTGTTGTCCTTACGAGATCGACCGTCTGCAGGATACGGGTTTCCAGTTCCGTGAATCTGTCCTGAGCTAAGGTCATACTATTTCCTTAATTGAACGCCGAGCTGTTGCTCCAACAAGCCAAGAATTTGCCGGTCAAATTGGTCGACTTCCTCGTCTGTCAACGTACGTTCGTTGGACTGATAGATGAGAGAAATCGCGAGACTATATTTTG
>WNGH01006931.1_pt1 | contig 10800 bp, 10 predicted proteins | sample 5400631 | NCBI WGS metagenome assembly WNGH01 (sample SAMN13153373, study PRJNA577476) | soil metagenome | isolation source: 115 cm soil or saprolite under Garry oak tree replicate 1 | place: USA:California | collected 2016-06-15 | reverse complement strand
GAGTTTCTGACGCCAGGGTGGCGAAATTGGCAGACGCGCCAGACTTAGGATCTGGTGGAGCAATCCTTAGGGGTTCGAGTCCCCTCCCTGGCACATGACCCGCGTTGAGATGTTGAGGTCCGAGCCGGACTGGCATTGTCGAGCCGTTGAGGCGTTCGATCAGAAGATCTGCCATTTCCTGTCGCCACCCGCTTTTGTTTCCCAAAGACGGACGCCACCGAGAAAAGCGTTTTCGTTTTTGCCCCGCTCAATGCCTTCCGGCAATTGGTCGAACCGATGCACATTGCCGCCACCCAGAACGACGTAATCGGCGATGAACGATTTTTTCAGCTGCGTGACGGCAAAGATCACTTCGCGTTTCCATTCTTCTTCTCCGAGCCGTTCGATTCCGGGAATGCCAAGAAAATTCTCAATGATGTCGCGATCGCGATAAGGAAGATCGCCGAGCTCGAGCGGAAAGAGCATGTTTTCAAAAGCAAGCGCAGAACCGAGACCGGTGCCAAGTCCGAGAAAAAGCATTCGCCCGTCGTGATAACTTCCCAGTGCCTGCATCGCGGCATCGTTGATGACGTGGACCGGTTTGCCTAACGACTTGCCAAAATCAAACCCGACCCAGCCTGGGCCGAGATGTTTCGGGTCTCTGATTATTTGACCTCCGCGAACCGGTGATGGAAAACCGATCGAGATGTTTTCGAAGTTCCAATCGCGAGTGTTTTCTTTTACTCGAGCGACAAAGTCGGCCGGCTGCATTCTCATGCCGGAATCGAACGCGCGCTGGTCTGCGCCTTCGATCATCAGCTTTACGTGGGTGCCGCCGATGTCGACGACGAGAGTCTTGTTCATCGACTCGCGAATACTTCCGAGTTACTCGCCGAGACCGACCACCTGACCGAGGCGCTGGAAAATGCCCTTCTTTTCCTGTCCGGTTGCGCTGCTACCCGGCCAGCATTCAACAATTTCAAGGGCGAGGAACCGGAAAAGCGTCACGCTCGCGAATTTCAAATCGAGCCGCAGATTTTTTGCGATCTGTTGGACCGAACGCACGCCGTTGAACTGGGATGCGAACTGCGCCTCGGCGACGGTGAGCCGCAGGTTCTGCACTCTCTCAAATCCGTCGCGGGTGTAAGCCGGAACGGAGGTGGGATCATAATAAGCGCGGTCCCCAAGTTGCGGAAACTGAACGAAGCGCAGGGTCGCCAAAGCCCATTGATCGACATCGAGCTCTCCCGGGAGCGCAGCGGCGAAGTCCGGAAGCGCTCCTTGATAAAATGAAAAGCGAACGCATTGCGCGCTCCAAAGTTCGGCGAAAAGTTTCTGTCCGTGATGCTGCGTTAACTGCATTGCCGGCTCGTGCAAAATCAAATTCTCCTGTGCGAGCGTGACGAAGAGCGGGCACCCGGTCTCCTGCTGTTGGGCGCGCGCAGCCGCGATCCGGTCCGGATCGACATTGCTCAGAGTCACGGGCGCTTCGGGGCAATACAGGTCCGGATCATTCGACGTGGCAAAGAGGACCTGTCCGTTCTGAGTCAAAAGGTCGACCGGCTGCTTGTCCCAAAAGAATCGGAGCGTCCCGGTGAGTTTCTGGGTCGCAATAATCTGGAGCGCGCGATTTAACGAGAAGAAGCGCGTATCGCCGCAGAAATAAGCGCCGCCGGTGAGCGATTCGTCGGGAACGTAAGACTGCTCGGCCGCGGGCTCGAATGCCGCCGGTGTCGCTGCAGTTGGCATATCGTTCGCCGGGGCTGGGGTCCACCACGGAGTTTCCTGCGTTTGCGTAATTTCAGGGCCGACTTCGCTCGCTTCACGATAGGCCGGTTCCTGCTCGACCGGGAAGTCCGCTTCCGTCGCCGGTGTCGGCTCCACGGCATTTGGCTGGGTTGGCTCCGGCTCTTCCGATTTTCGAGGCATATGGGTTTCTACCGTTTGAATAAGCAAATCCGAAGTGAACGGTTTATTCAAGAACCCAATCACATTTGAATTTTCGCTCCGGCTCGCCTGCAGCCCCGCGCCGTAGCCGGAAATGTAGACGACCGGAATCGCAGCCGTTCCGGGATTCTCCAGCAAACGGCGGCAAACTTCGTCGCCTTTCATGTCCGGCAAAATGAAATCCAAGAGAATGAGATCCGGCATACCAGTTTGCGCTGCGCGAACAGCCTCTTCGCCGGTCGATGCCGTCGTTACGTCGTAATTTGCGTCAATCAAAACTTCTTTCACGAAACTGAGCAGCATCAGGCTATCGTCGACCACCAGGATTTTTGGATTCTCCTGGCGCGATTCTCTCGCCGGCGCAGCCTCGGCTTCGTCGGTGCCCCGGACCGCTTCCATGAGCAAGTGCTGCCAATCCATGTCGATCGTGCGCGGACTGGAAGGCGCGTCGGTAACTTCGGAAATCGTTCCGCCCTTCCAGCGAACAATCTCATTGAACGCCGCCATTCCTTGTCGACCGGGAGCAGTCGCGTGACGGACCTGCCCTTTCTCAAAGAAAACTCGCGCTTTTTCGCCGCTCGGCCCGATGAACTCCACTACTGCGGTCGTGCCACTCATGCATTTAAGCTGAATAATGTCGGTGAATTGGAGATCGCGGAGAGTGCCTTGAAATTTTTCCGCCGTCTTGTCCTTGGCGCGACGCAACAAATGCTCGACCAGATCGACAAAATCCCATTGCACCAGCGGCTTCTCGAGAAAATGAATCGCGCCGAGTCCGGCGACTTGTTCCCGTTGCTCGGGCAAATGAACGCCGGTCAAAATGATCGCGCGGGCATTCGGGTGGCTCGTCCGCAAATCGTAAAGAAAATCCTGGCCAAGATCCGGGGCTGCATCGACGTCGAGAACAAAAAGTTCGGGCTTCACTCCCAGAGCGAGCTGCTGCGCCTCCTCCAAACTACGCGTCATCTCTACCTGCGCGTCCGGAGCCGCCTCCTGTAAAGAAGACATGATTGCGGACGCCAATTCTTCATCCGGCTCCAAAACCAGAATCCGCGTTCTCTTTTTCGATTTTTTCTGCTTCATTAGGGGCGTCTCGAGGAATGTCTCGACGCTCAATTCGTTAGCAATGCCTGCTTCTTCGCAAATGCAAAGAATTTTTCGCTGGTAGGGACGCTGCGCTGTGGCCTCCGCGGACATCGCAGCGCGAGGTCGCTACCTGAATCGCTTCGCCAATTCCCGCCGGCTGATTTTCCCGCGTTCGTTGGTCGGAATCGAATCGACGATAAAAATCCGCTTTGGCACCTGCCACCCGCTCAACGCTGTTCGACAGAATTCCATCAGCTCGTTTTCGCGAAGATCTACATTCGCAACGACGCAGGCCGCGACCTCCTCGTTTCGCAATCCCGCGCCGGCGGGACGACCAAAGGCAACCGCCTGACGAACGCCGGGAAAGTGGAGTAAGCGTTCTTCAATCTCGGCCGGGTTCACTTTTTTTCCGGCGACATTAATGACGTCCGAGATGCGTCCAACGATTTTGAATCCGGAACCGTGGCGCGCGAGCAGATCGTCAGGAACGAAAACGCCATTGCCCAATTTTTCTTCGTCAACGTCGGGAAAGTAACCATCGCCTACGGCCGCGCTTCGGACCCGGACCTGACTCGTCTCCGCACCCGGCTCGATCATCTCAAGATCGACATCTTTCATCGGCGATCCGACGAAACCTTCGATCTCGTTTTTTGCCTCACGGTCGTAGCAAATTCCGCCGCATTCCGACGCGCCGTAAAACGAATGGATCGGCAGCGCGAACTTGTCTCGGAATTTTTTTGCCGTGGCAATTGGCAGTGGCGCGCCGGCGGAAATACACACACGCAACTTCGGGAGCGGCGGAATATTTTTCATTTCGCAAAACGCTTGATAGAAGAGCGGCATACCCGGGAAAACCGTCGCGTCTGTTTTTGCGATGTCGGCGAGAACAGCGCGCGGCGTTCGGTCCTGACTAACAACAAGCGGCACGCCGCGGGCGATCAGGGGCGTGAGCAAATTGCTGAATCCGTAGGAATGCGAAATCGGAATGACGCCGAAGTTAAGATCGACATCGGAGATACCCATCGTCTCGCAAATCTGCTCGCAATCAGCCAAGAGTTGTTCGCTCCCAAACCGAATTGCGCGCGGCGCGGCGGTGGTTCCCGAAGTTAATTTCAGCAGCGCCGGATTGTTTCCCTGCCAATTCGGCTGTTCGTGCTCAAGCACTCGAACTTTTCCGGCCCTTTCAATGATTCCGCTTGCGCGGCAAATCTTCGCCGCCGCATCGCGTTGCTGGTCACTGATCGATTGCTCGAGTGGCAGAACGATCATTCCGCGGCGCAAACACGCGATCAAGATCGAAGGCCAATCTTCGTGATTGCCGATCTGGACCGCAATGACACTGCCCGCTGCGAAGCTGTCGATTTTTGATTCGAATTTGCACGCGTATTCATCGATTGCGCGAAATGTCCGATTGATCTGGCCGCGGGTATTGAAAATGGCGGGCGCGTCGCCTTTTCGAGCGAGAATCGCCTCCCATCGTTTCAGCAATCCGTCCGTTGCTTTCATCGCTTGCGTAAAATGCCCAGGCGGTTACATTCGGCGCTCATTTTTGACGATGAAAGCAGGCATTCACCCAGAATATCACGAAACCGATATCGTTTGCGCGTGCGGAGCGGTCTATCACACGCGCTCGACGCGCCGTGACATTAGAATCGGTATTTGCGCCGCTTGTCATCCGTTTTTCACCGGTGAGCAGAAATTCGTCGACACGGCCGGTCGCGTCGAAAAATTCGCCAAGCGCTACGGCAGCACCAAAGCTGCGCGCTCGGGCAAAAAAGGTTAGCTGACTTCTGTAGCTGGGGTCGTCGACCCCTCGGCCGCGGTCAGCGACCGCGGCTATAATGACCATGGACTTTGATCCTCTCATTCACCGCAAACGCGAGCGGTTCGAGCAACTCGAACGCGAGATCGCCGACCCGAAGCTTTTCGACAATCGCAAGCGCGCCGGCGAAATCATGCGCGAGCACGCGGGCATCAAAACTGTGCTGGCGAAATGGGAAGAATTGGAAAACGCGCGCAAGCAGCTGGATGACAATCGCGAGCTGGCCACGTCGCGCGACGTCGAGATCGCCGCCATGGCGGACGACGAGATTCCGGATTTGGAAAAACGCGTGGCCGAGCTCGAGCGCGAAATGCAAATCGCGCTGCTGCCGCCGGACGAAAATGAAAATCGCGACGCGATCGTCGAAATTCGCGCCGGGACCGGCGGAAGCGAAGCCGCGATTTTCGCGGCCGATCTTTACCGGATGTATCACCGCTACGCCGAGTCGGCCGGATTAAAAGCGGAAGATCTCGAATCGAGTGCGTCGGAAATGGGCGGGCTAAAAGAAGTGATCTTCAAAGTCTCGGGTGAATCGGTTTTTCGAAAATTGCGCTACGAAAGCGGGGTGCATCGGGTTCAGCGGGTGCCTGCGACCGAAGCGCAAGGCCGAATTCATACATCGACTGCAACGGTTGCGGTGCTGCCGGAAGCGGAAGATGTCGATGTTGAATTAAAGCCGGAAGATTTGCGGATTGAAGTTTCCCGGGCCGGCGGTCCGGGCGGACAAGGCGTGAACACCACCGACTCGGCAGTGCAAGTGATGCACATTCCAACCGGCACGATTGTTCGTTGCCAGGACGGTCGCAGTCAGCTTAAGAACAAGGAAAAGGCATTGTCGATCTTGCGGGCGCGATTGCTGGAACGGCAACAGCAGGAGGAAGCGGCGAAATACAGTGCGCAACGTCGCGGGCAGATTGGCACCGGCGGGCGCGAAGAAAAAATTAGGACCTACAATTTTCCTCAGAACCGCCTGACCGACCACCGCATCGGACTGACGCTCTATAATTTGGATCGCGTCATCGACGGGAATCTCGAGGAGATGATTCGCGCGCTTCAAGCCGCCGATGTGGCAGAGCGATTAAAGGAGTCTTCGATCGCGTGATTCAACCATTTCTGTCATTTCGACCGAAGTGGAGAAACCTCTTAATATTTCCGGGCTGGAGGCGGCACAGACAACAGTAAGAGATGTCTCGGTCCGAGCCGGACTGGCATTTTCGCTCGACATGACAAAAAAGATGACGCTGCTTGAAGTGCTGCAGTCGACCACTGCGTATTTCACGAATCATAAGATCGAGAACCCCCGCTTAAACGCAGAGCAGTTGCTCGCTCACACACTCCGACTATCGCGAATGGATCTTTATTTAGAGTTCGAGCGGAATCTTGCCGAAAACGAGCTTGGACCGTTGCGCGATCTGGTGAAGCGCCGAGGCCAAGGCGAACCACTCCAGCATTTGTTGGGCACGGTTGAGTTTTGCGGTCACACCTTCGCAATCGATAAACGCGCGATGGTGCCGCGGCCCGAGACCGAGGAGCTCGTTGAGCTGCTTTTGGCAGAAATCAGCGGTCAGAAGTCAGAGATCAGAATTCTGGATGTTGGGACCGGTTCGGGCGTTATTGGTCTCAGCCTTGCTGTAAAATTTCCACAGGCAAACGTGTGCGCGATCGACATTTCCGAAGACGCGCTGTCGCTGGCGCGCGAAAACGCGGCCCAACTCCGATTAACCGAGCGGGTCCGATTTCAAAAAAGCGATCTGCTCGAAAATGTGTCTGAAAGATTCGACCTGATCGTGGCGAATCTTCCGTACATTTCCATGCAAGATCGACATTTGCTCGCCCGCGAAGTGCTGCATGATCCAGAAGTGGCACTTTTTGGTGGACCCGGCGGTGACGAGTTGGTGCGAAAATTAATCGAGCAAGCGCCCGCGCATCTCGAACCGGGCGGGCTGCTGGCCCTGGAAATTGGCCTTGGTCAGGCTGAAGGACTTTCGGACTTTCTTCGTCAAAAGAATTATCACGACATTGAGTTAAAAAAGGATTATTCAGGTATCTCACGTTTTCTCTTAGCCAGGTATGGATAAAATCCGGATTCACGGGGGACATCCGCTGAGCGGAACGATCAAAATCAGCGGCTCGAAGAATTCCGCCCTGCCGATTCTGGCGGCGACGCTGCTCACCCGCGAACCGTGCACGATTCACCGTGTGCCGGACCTGAGCGACACGCATTACATGCTGCAAATTTTGAAGCATCTCGGCGCGGAAGTGGAACGCGCCAGCGGCATGGTCACGATCGCGGCCGCGAAAATCGATTCGGTTGCGCCCTATGATGTTGTCCGGAGGATGCGCGCTTCTGTTTGCGTCATCGGTCCGTTGCTCGGCCGCTGCAAGGAAGCGACGGTTTCGTTGCCGGGCGGCTGCGTCATCGGCGATCGCCCGATCGACCTGCACTTGAAGGGATTCGAAGCGCTCGGTTCTGCCGTTCGGGTGGAAGCCGGCAACATCAAAGTGTTTGCGCCGAAACTCACCGGTGCGGTGATCAATTTGCGCGGCAAATTTGGGCCGACCGTTCTTGGCACCGACAACGTAATGATGGCGGCAGCGCTGGCAGAAGGAACGACCGTGATCGAAGGCGCCGCTCAAGAACCGGAAGTTGTCGATCTCGCAAATTTTCTGAACAAGATGGGCGCGAAGATTGAAGGCGCCGGCACTCGCCGCATTATCGTTGAAGGCGTCAAGGAATTGCACGGTGCTGAGCACGACATCATTCCCGATCGCATCGAAGCCGGGACTTTTCTGGTTGCGGGCGCGATTTGCGGCAAAGGCGTCACGATCAAGCGGGTCGAGCCGGAGCACGTTCAAGCCGTGACCAAGGCGCTGAGCAATTGCGGGTTTAAAATCGAATCGACCGACAATTCGATAACCGTTTTGCCCAACGGCGTGGCCACACCGCTTGAGCTCGCGACCGAGCCATATCCCGGTTTTCCGACCGATATGCAGGCACAAATGTGTGCGCTTCTTTCCACCACTGGCGGAATCAGCGTCATCACAGAAAACATTTTTCCGCAGCGCTACATGCACGTGGCAGAGCTCAAACGCATGGGCGCACATGTCGATCTTGAGGGACCAACCGCCGTGATCCAAGGCGTTGATCGTCTCTTTGGCGCGCCGGTGATGGCGAGCGATTTGCGCGCGTCGGCTGCGCTCGTGCTTGCCGGATTGAAAGCGGACGGAATCACCGAAGTCAGCCGCGTTTATCACATCGATCGCGGCTACGAACATTTGGATGAGAAACTGAGCGAGCTCGGCGCTCAAATCGAGCGCGTGAAAGGATAACTATGGAGACAACGACAACATCGACATCTTCCAGTGTCCGAACGTGGTGCATCCTTGCGCACGCCACCGCTTTAGTCGGATTCTTAGTGCCGGTCGCGGGTCACATTGTTGGGCCGCTTATCGTTTGGCTAGCCAAGCGTCAGGATTCGCCCGAGATCGATGCCCACGGCAAAGAGTCGATGAACTTTCAGATTTCGATGCTGATCTGGAACGCGATCGCAGCCATTCTGATCATTGTTTTAATCGGCATTCCCATCCTGATTCTGCTGCACATTCTAAATATTATCTTTGTCATCGTCGCCTCGATTCAGGCCAGCGAAGGCAAGCTCTATCGATATCCGCTGGCGATCCGGTTAATTAGTTGAGGTGGGCGCGCGCTCCGTCGCGCGATGCTATGCATGGCGCCGGAGGCGCTTAATTTATCATCGAGCAAGGGACTGCTCGATCCACCTAATCAGCAAGCAGTCCACGCAGCGTTTTCATGTTCGCGACGTCTTCACGCAGGTCTTTGCCTTTCGGCGTTTCGAGAACTTTCGGGATTTTTCGAAATCGCCGGCTGCGCATGATGAAGCGGAATGCGTCCAGGCCGATCTGGCCCTTTCCGATGTGCTGATGCCGGTCCACCCGCGAGCCGCGCGCGGTTTTGGAATCGTTCAGATGAATGGCAGCGAGACGATCGAATCCGATTACGCGATCGAATTCGCGAAACGTTTTCTTAGTCCCGGCTTCGCTGCCGATGTCGCAGCCGGCAGCGAAAACGTGCGCGGTGTCCAAACAAACACAAAGGCGCTCCGGTTCGCGCACACTCTGGATGATGTAAGCGATCTGCTCGAAGCGATGACCAAGACATGAGCCCTGGCCAGCCGTTGTTTCGAGCGCGATCTGCGTTTTGACTTTCGGAATTTTGCGAAACACGCGGTTGATCGAGGCGACGATTTTTTCGAGTCCGGCTTCTTCGCCTGTGCCCAGATGCGCGCCGGGATGAAGAACCAGAAATGGAAGCTCGAGCTGATCGGCCCGAGTAAGCTCTTCAGACAAAGCGCGGATGGAATTCGCGTGAAACTGCGGATTGGTGGTCGCGAGGTTGATCAGATAATTGGCGTGGGCAAAGATCGATAATAACTGGCCGCGCTGGCGATGTTCGAGGAACGCGCGGATTTCTTCGCGCGCGAGCGGACGCGCGAACCATTGCATATTGTTCTTCACGAACATCTGGATCGCGGTGCAGTTGATCGAGTAGCCGCGCTCGATTGCCGTGTGCACGCCGCCACCGATTGACATGTGCGCGCCGAGCAGAAGAGGTTCTGTCATGTCGAGCGGAGTCGCCTGCCGCGCCGTAGCTTTATCGCGAAGGCGGGAGACATTTCTATTTCTCATATGCAGAGATTGAACTCGTTCGTCTCCCGACTCTCTCGCCGCTACCCTCGCGGCATAACCGTCCATGTCGCTCGCCCCGCTCGCTCCATTCCTCGACTTCGCTCGGAATGACAATCAACCAAGCCGAAACGAGCTAAATCTTCGACAAATAATACGGCAACATGTCGCGCCAGTAATTCCAATCATGGCCGCGCCACTTGCCGTCATCGAGCCAGTGCTGGATTCCTTTAGAATTCAGAATTTCCGAAAGCCGATACGATTCGTGGCGAGTGTTGTCCCATTCGCCGGTGCCGATGATGATGCCCATGTGATTGTATTTCCACGGGTCGGTCGTGTTCGGCAGATAATGAAACGGACTGTTGAAATAAATGTTGTCGTCGTAATACCCGTCGAAAAAATCGCTGATGTCGAACGAACCGCTCAGACTGATGAGATTACTAACCGCATCGGGATGACGAAATGCGATGTTGGCAGCGTGATACGCCCCGAGACTCGCACCGCACACGGCCACACGATGACAATGACATTCGCGCCGTGCGTGTTCGAAGACGTCGCGGACAATCACGTTTTCGTAAGCGTTATGCGTTTTCATCCGATCGGCTGGATGAATTCCCTTGTTGTAAAAACTGTCGAGATCGATCGCGTCCGGGCAGTAAACCGTGACTCTGCCCGAATCGACGTAATCAGCGACTGAACCGACGAGACCGAAATCTTTGTTTTGATAATAGCTGCCGAATGAGGTCGGAAATAAAATCAAAGGCAGACCGCCGCCGTCGCCGAAGGCGAGCATCTCGAAATCGCGGCTAAGCCAGGGCGTGTGCCATTTGATGTAACGTTCGTTCATCGAAGATCGACAATAAGGAGAGCGGGCAATTAAGGTCAATCCACTTGCCGCAAAAGCGTAAGCGTTGAGGCAAACATCCAACATTTAATGGGCAACATTATTGGATGCACTAGCTGGGAGTGTCATCGCCCCTACCTGAAATCGCAATTCGAGGGTGGCGTGCGGTGGACAAGATCGCCATCTTCAACGAAGCGTCTCGCTTTGAAACCGAAACACACCCTCACTGGAAACATTAAGCGGCACCGCGCTTTTCATTCCAAGGTTCTCGGGAACCGGCGTGATGTGCTGGTGTATTTGCCGCCCGGCTATAGTCGTTTTTCGCCAAGACGTTATCCGGTTTTATATTTGCACGACGGGCAAAACGTTTTCGACGCGGCGACTTCATTTGCCGGAGTCGAGTGGGGGGTGGACGAAA
>WNGH01018517.1_pt1 | contig 10801 bp, 6 predicted proteins | sample 5400631 | NCBI WGS metagenome assembly WNGH01 (sample SAMN13153373, study PRJNA577476) | soil metagenome | isolation source: 115 cm soil or saprolite under Garry oak tree replicate 1 | place: USA:California | collected 2016-06-15 | reverse complement strand
ATCGCATCCTGGGGCTGTAGAAGGTCCCAAGGGTTAGGCTGTTCGCCTATTAAAGCGGTACGTGAGCTGGGTTCAGAACGTCGCGAGACAGTTCGGTCCCTATCTAGTGTGGGCGCAGGAGATTTGAGTGGGTCTGACCCTAGTACGAGAGGACTGGGTTGGACGGACCTCTAGTGTACCAGCCGTCATGCCAATGGCGTGGCTGGGTAGCTATGTCCGGTCGGGATAAACGCTGAATGCATCTAAGCGTGAAGCTCGCCACGAGATGAGATCTCCCGGTCGCAAGACCCTAAAGACCCGTGGAAGACTACCACGTTGATAGGCGGGATGTGTAAGGTTGGCAACAGCTTTAGCTTACCCGTACTAATCGGTCGTGAGGCTTGATCATAACAAGTTATTATCATTGCGAGTTCGTGCGCTCGGCTTGCCCATCAATATTGAGTTGTCAAGGCCTCCAATGTTCATTGCTCAGTTCTCAATGATCAATGAGAATTAAGCAAATGAAAATTGAAAATTGAAACGGTTTTCCGGTGACCCTACCGAGAGGGCCACACCCGTTCCCATCCCGAACACGGAAGTTAAGCCTCTCAGGGCCGATGGTACTGCGCGGGCGACTGTGTGGGAGACTAGGTCGTCGCCGGGAATAAAAAGAGGAGCCGAAAGGCTCGTCGGGGTTTTTGTTTTTTCTGCAAAATGACAACTGACAATTGAACATTGAACAAATGACAAAGCAGTCCAAAAATGTTCAATTGTCAGTTGTCATTCTCCCCCCATCCTACGTATAGTCTCACGCATGATTTCACGAAGAACGATCCTAATGGCGCCCTTCGCGATTTCTTTGGCGGAGACACTAATGGGACAAACCGCAGCCTCGGGCAAAATGTTACTCTCGATTCATCAGAACACTTCGCGCGCAGCCGGGTATCGCAAATCCCTTGAAGGATGGGCAAAGGCCGGCATCAAATACGTCGAACTCACGGATGTGCTGCTCGATGACTTCCTCAAGACCGACAGTCTCGCTGCAGCGAAAAGCGTCGTAACCGATCACGGTTTGACGCCGGTTTCAGCGGCCGCCGTGCTTCCCGATATTTGGATTCCCGGACCGGCGCGCACAGCATCGCTCGAGACATGGAAACGGCGCTGCGAGCAGTTTTCCACAATCGGGCTCCAGAAGATTTATTGTCCATCCGTCACGAACCGCAAGGTCACTGCCGAGGATTTCAAAGCCACTCCCGACTGCATACGCGAGATCGGAGAAATCTGTAAACAATTCAACCTCACCGCGATGATCGAATTCACGCGCGTCTCCACGCACCTGGCCACGTTAAGCTCGTCGCTCAAAATGATTCGCGAAGCAGCCCATCCCAACGTGAGGCCGATGCTCGATTTCTTCCACTTCTGGTCGGGCATGAGCAAATTCGAAGATCTCGATATGATTCGGCCGGGCGAGCTCGCCCACGCTCACTTCCAAGATATTCTGGACACGCCGCGCGAACTGATCGACAACAACGGCAGAGTCATTCCCGGCGACGGAAACGCCCCGGTCGTTCGAATCCTGAAGAAGCTGTCAGAGAAACAATATCGAGGAGCCCTTTCAGTTGAACTCTTCCTGATGGAACTTGTGCAGGGGGACCCATTCGATGTCGCGAGCCGGATTAAACAGAAATGTGAGAGCGTAATGCGGCAGGCCGGCGTGCTGTAGGCATTTCGCGAATCACCCTCTCCCTCTGGGCCCTCTGGGAGAGGGTAGGGTGAGGGTCTCAGGGTTTGACTATCCTGCAACCCTCACCCGGCGCGTCAGCCCGCTGGCTGTCGCGCCGCCCTCTCCCAGAGGGAGAGGGACCGTCGCATCACTCTAGCGGCTGAACACGCACCAGGTAGTTGTTGTAATCCACATACCAAACCGTCACTGGTTTGGTCGACGCATCGATGATGGTTCTCCGGTCGTACGAATACGGCTCGGGCATTTGGTAGACTCGCCACCGTTCCGTCTTCGGATCGAGCCGAAGCATCTGCCGGCCGTGGAGCACACCGGCCCAGATATCGCCATTTTTATCGGGATAGGCTTCGTAGAAATCGGTATACGGATGCGGCGCAATAGGCGGCCAGAACTCCTCAATCCGCTTCGCCTTCGCGTTCAGCTCGATGAGGGCGCCGTCCGCTCCTCCCCACCACGTATTTCCGAACGGATCAAAACCCCCGCGCTTGGCCGTCATCATGTGGGAGCCGCTGTTCAGATTCAGTATTTTCCCCGTCTGAATCTCCAGCATCTCGACGGTATTGCCCCAATTAGCAGGTCCACTGCCTCCCCAATATTTTCCGTCGTAGGAGATAGTATTGTCGTAACTGCTCGCCGCCTGCAGCGGCCACTCCTTCAGGGCCTTGCCGGTTATCGGATCGAGTTTGGCAATCCGGTTCGCGCGCGCATCCCACACGAAGCCTTCTTTATCGAGCGTGAAATTCCCAAAACTCGGCGCATTCAAAGGAACAGTGCTCTCGATGCGGACCTGCTTCACGTCGCCGGTTTTTGGATCCAACCGGTTCAGTTGGTGGGCCCAGTTTTCCGAGATCCACACGATGCCGTTTTTATCGACCTCCTGATGATGCGTTCCAGGCATGACTCCGGGAGTTAATGGAAGGGTATATTCGGTGAAGATTCCCGTTTTCGGATCCATTTTGCCGACGTAGCGGGTCTTATGGCTGGTGAACCATACGTTACCCTCGGCATCGAGAGCTGCATCGTGGAGAGCAAGCAGTTGCTGCGGCATTTCGAATTCAGTGACGACGACCCTGGTCGATGAGCCACGAGGACGCGGAAAAACGCGCAGCGGCGCATCCTTCGACTCGGGACCCCGGACTCTGGTGAGCCATTGGACCAGCAGCGTGTACTCGGGATCCGGATCCGACATTGCCCGGTTTCGAACCGCGATGGCGGTACCGGTAAAGTGCATCATGCGATCCACCACCAGAGCCCAACCGTGCTCGTCGAACCGATTCCGGAAAACTTGCTGCCAGGAATGGCAACCGGAGCAATTTTTCTGGAGCGTGGCCTTTTCCTCGGCAGAGCCGGGAATATTCCAAAGTAATTCAGCGCCGCTGAGCTGAGACTCCAGCTCAGGCGAGGCTGGAAGATTGTCCGACTCGGCGATTCGCTCCAGCACGATTTCACCCAGCTTGGTAGCGCCATCAATTAAAACTGAGTCGCGGCGGTACGCCTTAAATGGGACGGGCGTTGCAATGCGCAGCGTGTAAGAGCCGGCTTGCATCTTTGGGAACTCGAATTTGCCGTCGCCGTCCGTATAGACGGTAGTCCGAACGCCGTTGGGGGCGACGAGCTGGATACCCACCCCTTCGGGCGAATCGCCGGTCTTGGTCCGCACCACGCCCGTTGCCCCGCCATTGAGGCCGCTCTGAACCGGCCACTTATTCGTTTGAGCGCGATACCATGGATTGGCAGGAGGATTTTCGCCCTCGACGCAGCATTTTCCGGATCGGAAATAGGCCCGCAGATCGGCGATGTCGGAGTCCGTCAGGGTATGGCGATAAGCGGGCATGCCTGGACCGCCCGCTTTGATCTTCGCGCTCACGCTTTCGTCGGTTACCGCTTCACCAGATACCAGCTTCGCGCGCTGATATAGCTCCTGCAGATAGGGGCCGCCTTTCGTGTATTTGTTATGACACATCCAGCACTTGTAGAAGTAAATCACTTCACCGCGTCCGGGCCCGCTGTCAGCCACGACGGTGTAGTTGTCCAGCCGGAGGGACCGCTGGAGGTCGTCTGTCGTGCCGGCGGCATCGGCAACGCCCTCCTTGGGCGCGCCAATGGCGGAATGGAACCACGGCGCCGCGCCTGCTAAGAACAAACTTATTCCTAAGGCGAACATCACACAGATTACGCGTAGCGGACGAACTCTCCGGTATTCAATATGCATATGTTCCTCCAGCGAAATTATTGTTGTTGCTTGGCTGAGAGTATATACCCCCCTTCAACAGGAAACCCAGGTTGGTTTGAAAACCATGACGCAGGTAACTGTAGCGGCGGTCTATGGAGACTGTGAAAAAATTGCCTTCACAACTTGTCAAATGTCGAATGTCTGTTGTGCGATGTTTAATGTAGTTGTCAAAACACCAGATGACCTACTGACCAAACCACCAAATCCTCAATGGGAAACCATTTAGTCATCAGGTCATTTCGTCAGTGAGTCGTTTTACAAGTTCATCGGACATCGCACAACAGACATTCGACATTTGACAGCTTTGGCTGTCGTCGATTTTTTCACAGTTCCTAACGAGCGCCGACAGTCCAGCAAGTTAGAGATCGTCGGCGGTCCGCGAAGCGCAAGCGCGATAGCACGCAGCCTTAATTAACAGACCGCCGCTACAGTTCAGAACACGTACTTCAGCGCGAACTGCATGATGCGCGGATCGTCGGAGATCCTCAATACACCGAAGTTGGGATTGGTGATTTCGGTGCTCACACAGTTCGTGCAGGTGCTCAGCATCTGGGGACCCGTGGGTGTGTTGTTCGGCGCGATCAGAGGCCGGAAGCTGTTGGTAACGTTGTAGACCTCCCACCGGAATTCGACGCGCTGATTTTCCTTCAACCGGAACGACCGCACCAGTGCCACGTTGAAATCAAAGTGACCGGGCGCGGCCACGCTTCTCGTACCCGAATTCCCAAGCGTTCCCAGCGCCGGAGCCGCAAACACGCAGTCGGGGGTTATCGGATTTTGAGGCAGACAATTCTTACCAAACCAGCGTGTGAGCGGACGGCCCGAGTGATCGCCGATCCGGTCTCCCGCAAGATACTGGGCCGGCTGGCCCGTCAGGTTCGTTCCGTTTCGCGCGAAGTCATTGCCCCCGGTAGCTGTGATGGTCAAATATTCACCGGTCGAGTACCCGTAGATGGTGGATAATCGCCACCCGGAAGCGATTCGCCGCAGCATGGGCCGTTGGAAGTTCGGTGTCTCAAGCACCGGTGTGAAGTGGAAAAGCTGACGGCGATCGCTCAGACAATTGCCACGGCCTCCATCGCGGTTACCTATGTACGGATTGGGTATAGCTGGATTCGCGCCCGTATCTCCCCCTTCATTGCTTTGAAAGGGAGCAAGACAATGGGACCACGTGTAGTTCGCCCCGAGCGTAACGCCTTTTCCGGCGCGCTTCCGTACCTCCAGTAGCATTCCGTTATAGCTGGACTTGCCGCCGCTTTCGACCGTCACGAGATTCGCGACGTTTTGTCCGGTATTTTGAAGATCAGTCAACGACAATCGGCGCCGCAGGTTCGTGTTTCCGGTTGTCGAGCAGGGAAGTACGGGCTGACCTGGAAGAGGCGGTGTCGGTTTAAACGTGTAGCCTTGAGCAAAGCAGTTGCCGTTGGCGTCGGGGGTTCCGGGAAAATAGCTGGCCGGATTCAACTGTTCCGAACCCAGCATGTGGATGATGTGATTACCGATATAGCTGGCGGATACAAGCCAGTCATTTCCAAACTGGCGCTGGATCGACAGGTTCCAGCTTTGGACCTGCGCCGGCTTGATGTTGGTCATTGCGGTGAAATTGCCAAATGCAACGAACGGCGTCGTGGGGCCGAAGCTTACCGGGAACGGGTTGATGCCGTTGTATCCTGCTCCCGGCGTCGACCATGGATCGCTGAAAACCGGATTGAAGACTGTGGTGCTCGAGCCAAAAGGCGGAATGATCGACGTCCACAGATGGTACTGCGCGTTCGGATAGTCATATCCGAGACCCGTTGAAGCCCTGACCGATGTTTTGCCGTCTCCCTGGACATCCCAGGCGAATCCGAACCGGGGCGCAGCCTCCCACAAATTCCGGTCTCTTCCTCGTTTACCCTGGAATCCCGGATCTCCGGGGAATGAGAAGCCCAGGGGCCCCTTCTGGAAAACCGTACTGCGGGTGCCTGCGGCACGGGCCTGTTCGCTGTATTTGGCGACATAGCCCAGCGTCAGCGTCTCGGCAAGATCCGGCTCCCAGCGCAACCCGTAATTCAGCGTCCATCGCTGATTCAACTTCCAGGTATCGGCAACGTAGGCCGCCATGTACCACTTCCGCATGTAATCCACGTTTGGCCCGGACTGTACAAACGTGCTCGGTTTTCCGAGAAGGAGGTCTGCCAGGCCCAATCCGGTGAACTGCCCATTGAAAGTGAACGAGCCCGAGGAGGTCACGTTGGCGTTCGAGTTGGAATCAATCCAAAGCAGTGCCCCTCCAATTGCTAATTGATGAGAACCTCGCGTGAAGCTAGCGTCTGAATTTAAGCCGCTCGAGAATGTTCTGTACGTGGACGTATTGGCAGTTCCGCCACCCAAAGCAAAACCAGGATTAGAGACGGTAAGCTGCAAGTACTTGGGCTGGTAACTGTAATAATTTTTCACGCCCACGTCGCCCCAGTTGAAGAACTCCGCACCCAGCCTCTGAATATTGGTGTAATTCGCAACCAGGCGGGTGGAAAGCACTGTCTGTGGGCTGACCAACCAGGTGTCCCCGACAGCATACGACTGAGCGAAATTGCTGCGACCGCGATCGAATGTCGTTAACAGGTTGTTCGGCGCGAGTGAATACGGCACAGGCTGGTCTTCGCCGGTGAGTAGCACTCGTCCCATAACGGAGTGCGCCGCGTTCAGCTGGTAATCGATTTTTCCGACGTACTGCTTGCTATCCAAATTTCCAGGATTACCGAACGTGATCAGACCGCAAGGATTATTCGTCGTCGGAAGCTTCCTGATTAGATTCACAGCGACCGGATCGAACCTCGCAGGGTCGATGCGATTCGTTGCGTCGCCGCTGAACCCCAGGGTTGCGGGAAAAATCCGTTGCTGGCCGTTGTTGCAGGTCGGCGATCCGATCGCCCTGAAATCGCCCTGCAGCATCGCCGGCGTCGGGATGAAGTTCTGAACGTTGGCAGGGTCCTGGCGGTTAATCGTCCCCTGATAGCCGCCGAAGAAGAAAAGCTTGTTACGCAGGATGGGACCACCCGCTCACTTGCGCGCTGGAATGCTGCCCTTGAGAGGCCGACAGCGCGCTGGTTTCGACTTTGAATTCCTGAAGCGCATCTGGAAACGGTAGCGGCAGGCTCAAATTGTCGTAAGGATTGTTGTGCTGCGCACCATCCAAAGCATAATTGACGCCGCTTGGAAGGCCGCCGGCAACCGCGATCGACAACTGGTTCTGCATGCTCCGCGGAGATGATGCGTACTCGGGCATACTGACCGCGGCGCCAACCGTCAACACCAACTCGGCTGCGTTACGTCCATTCAGCGGCAGTTCTAGAATCCTCTGTGTTTCCATGGTCTGTCCGACACCCACAGTGCGGGTCTCCACAAGCGCAGCATTGGCCTGAACCTCGACCTGCTCAGACCGTTGGCCCACTTCGAGCGTCACGTTAATGACTGGGTTGCTGTTGACTTGCAGCACGATTCCTGTCTGGACAAACGTTCGGAATCCCACCAGCGACGTTTCCAATTTGTAAGGACCGAGCGGCAAGTTCGGCAGAACATAGACGCCGGTTTCGTTGCTGACCGTGCTTCGGGCGATTCCGGTCTCGGTCTGCGTTGCCGTGACTTCAACGCCAGGCAGGACCGCACCGCTGGCATCCTTCACGGTGCCGGTGATCTGCGCGGTTGATTGCGCCCATGCGCTCGTGCTGGCGGTCGTAGATACGGCTATTGCAAGGATCAAAAATTGGAAGATTTGCTTCATAGGACCTCCACCAATGACCTGGGCAAGCGAAGCTACTACCGCCAGGCGCGAAAAGTCAAACGGCCCCTCCCGCGGCCCCTCCAACGAAAAAACTGGTTTGGGACAGCCGGGATGCCGTACGCTCACCGGAAACATGGGTCAGTCCGAAAGGAGACGTTATGAAAGATGAATTCACTATTTCGCGGCGGCGCCTGCTCGTTTCGCTGCCCGCGCTTGTCATGGCGCCGCGGGCGTTGCTGCAGGCACGCAAGCCACAAATACAGGCGAGAGGAATCAATCATGTGACGCTGCAAGTTTCGGATCTGAAGCGTTCTCTGGATTTCTATCAAGGGCTTTTCGGGATGCCGGTCATCAGCCGACAGGGGACGACAGAGCTCAATCTTCGGGTTGGAGAGGGTCCACAATTCCTGGGACTTTCATCAGCACGTTCGAATGCGCCAAACATCAATCACATTTGTCTGGCGGTCGAGAATTTTGATATCGATCGGCTCAAGAGCATTTTGCGCCAGCACGGGATCACCGAGGGCGAAGCTCTGGAGCCCATGCGGATGCGCGTGCGAATGCGCGGACCGGAAGCGGGCGGAGCCAAAGAAGGCACTGCCGAATTTTCCGTCCGCGATCCGGACGGTCTTGTTGTCCAGTTGCAGGATGCGCGCTATTGCGGCGGAGCCGGTGCGCTTGGGGAGGTCTGTTCACAGCCGGAACCATCGCCCAAGAAGGGACTGATCCGGCTTCGCGACTGGAATCACACCACAAACTTTGTGTCGGATCCAGAACGGTCCCGAAAGTTCTATCAAGATCTGTTCGGTTTTCGCATCCAGGCCTATCAAGGGCCGGGATCTCCCGTGTTCAACGTGGGCAAGAGCGGTCAGTTTCTGGTATGGGGTGGCGGCGGCGGTGCCCGTGGCGGCGCGGGCACAGCGGCACGTTCTGCAGGGATTAATCACTTTTGCTGGACCATGGAGAATTTCGATCCGGAAAAAGTGATTAAGACGCTCGAAAGCTACGGCATCAAGCCGAGAGGAAGCGCACAAGGTGCGCCGCCACCGTTAGTACATTACATCAGCATGCGAATGGAGAACCGCGGTGGGGCAAAGGAAGGAACACCCGAACTCTACTTCACCGATCCCGACGGTCTGGCCGTTCAGCTTCAAGACGCGAAGTATTGCGGCGGCGGTGGCGTACTCGGCGATGTGTGTACGGCTTAAATGAGATATGACAATTGAACAGTGGACAATGACAAAGCTTTCGAATGTTCATTGTTCAATGTTCAATGTTCAATTGTCATTTACGGGCCTACCGGCCGCCGCCGCTGGTCCGAGCTTCCCCGGCCGGCCGCGATGCGGTGTAGGCAACAATATTGATCATGTCCTCGGCCGTCAGTTTCGCGACGACGGGTTTCATCAGATCCGTCCACTCGCCTTTGCGACTGCCTACCTGCATGTCATAAAGCTGGCGGACGAGATAGCTGGGCGAACGGCCGGCGATTCCGGGAACCGGGCCGAGTCCCTGCAGGTTCGCTCCGTGACAAACGGCGCATTGTGTCGTCTTGCCGGCACCGTTGGTGACAAGGGCTTCCCCTTTCTTGATGCTGCCGGGAGGCACGTATGCGATAAAGCCGGAATGCGAATTACGCAGCATTTCCGTGTCCTCAGTTTTCTCCGGCGTTTCAATAACGCGCAGTCCAATCGGCTCCTTGCCGGCCTGGGCTCCTTCCTCTACTAGGAACATCCCTCCGGCGATCCGCGTCTTCGGCACTGTATCGGTCTCGACAACGCGGATCCACGGGCTCCACTTTACCGCTCCGAAGTACTGAGCGGCCTGCTTGATTTCGTCGTCGGTCATGTTTTTCGCGAACGAGATCATCCGGTTGGTGTTCGCCTTTCTCGTGTCCGAGCTCTTTCGCTTATCGTTCTTGAAATCCATCATCGTTTGCACGAAGTAGGAGTAAGGCAAACCCGACACACCGGCGTTTTCCGGCCTGCCCTTGCCATTGGGATAGTGGCAAAGACTGCAGGCTGCGACCATTTGATCCCTCTTGCCGTGCGCCACGACGTCAGGCATTTGAGGGTGATCGCCGGGGAACCAGTCCGCCGGACCGTACTGATCTCGAATCTGATTCAGTGTGAAAGAAAGTTGGCTGCCCGGCAGCTTGTGCATTGTCGGGTCGGGAGCGGGTGGAGCCGCGGGCGCCGCGGGTGGCGGTGGAGCGGCCGCCCCGGGAGTCAGGGGCGTGGCAAAACCAAACGCCCATGGCGGCGGCACACTATTGGATCCGGACTGTTGAGCGGCAACAACTCCGGCCGCAACAACCAACGCTAGTGCAATGGTCAATACGCCGACGAAATTCCTCATAGAGACTGTCTCCTCCGTTAAGTGATGACAACTGATAAGTGATGACAACTGACAATTGAACAGTGAACAATGACCATTTCAATGCTTTGTCATTGTTCACTGTTCAATTGTCAATTGTCATTTAAGCTAAACATACATACACCTTGACCATGGGTTGTGTCCATGTATTAATGGTCTTCAGTATCGTCCATGACACCCGAAGAACGCTTCAACCGGTTGGAACAGATCATCGAAAGTCACAATGATGCGATCAAGGACCTCATCCGTGTTGGGCGCATTATCACCGACGCGCAGCAAGTCACAAACACGCAAATCACGCGTCTGGCTGAGGACCTGCATGGTGTGCATGGTGCGATCACGCGCGTGACCGAAGACATCGCTCAGCTCCGCGAGGCCCAGAAAGAAACTGACGAGCGGTTAAATATCCTTATCGACATAGTGGATCGGCTCATCCCGCGCAATGGCAATCCGCCCAGTGAGGGGACGGCACCTCAGTAAACACACCAACACCAACGAAGTCTCAGTTGAGGTATAGTCGCTAGCGTTCGTAAGACGAGCAGAGCTATGGCGACGATTGTCCTCCAAGGTGATGGCATCGCAGCTTTGACCTGTGGGCACCTGCTGCAGAGCGCCGGTTTCGGGGTATCCATCGAACGCGCTCCCCGGGCCTATTTGCCCGCGCTTATGTTGAGCGCTTCCTCACAAGCTCTTTTCCGTGATGTCCTCGAAT
>WNGH01006924.1_pt1 | contig 10801 bp, 5 predicted proteins | sample 5400631 | NCBI WGS metagenome assembly WNGH01 (sample SAMN13153373, study PRJNA577476) | soil metagenome | isolation source: 115 cm soil or saprolite under Garry oak tree replicate 1 | place: USA:California | collected 2016-06-15 | reverse complement strand
GGCACTTTTCGATGATGGCTTTGGCTTCGCTGGGCGTCTCCTCCAGGTACTTGGTCAGCATATCCGCGGTCACCGTCTCTACAATGGGGCGCACCTCGGCGTTGTTCAGCTTGGCCTTCGTCTGCGCCTCAAACTGCGGGTTGGGCATCTTGACGCTGACCACCGCCGTCAAACCCTGCCGCACGTCATCGCCCGTCAAGTTGCTATCTTTTTCTTTGAGCAGGTTCATCTTGCGCGCGTAGTCATTGAGCGAACGGGTGAGCGCGCTGCGGAAACCGGTGATGTGCATGCCGCCATCGACGGTGTTGATGCCGTTGGCGAAGGAAAACTCGGTACTCGTCCAGCTATCGTTATACTGCACCGCCAGCTCGACCTTGACGTTGTCGATCTCGCGCACGGTGCTCACCGGACGCGCCTGTATGCAGCTGCGGTTCTTGTTCAGGTAGCGCACGAACGAGACGAGCCCGCCCTCGAAGTAAAAGGTTGCCTCGCGGTCGCTGCGCTCGTCGCGCATTGAAATGGTCAGCTCGCGATTCAGGTAGGCCATCTCGCGGAAACGCTGCGCCAGGATGTCAAAACTATAATCACGCGTCTCCATGACCTCCAGGTCGGGTATGAAAGAGGTTGTGGTGCCCGTGCCTTCTGCCGGTCCCAGGTCGAGCAGTGGCGTTACCGCGATGCCTCTTTCGTAGCGCTGGCGATACAGGTGACCGTCGCGCTTGACATCGACCTGGCACCACTCGGAGAGGCCATTGACGACTGAGACGCCCACACCGTGCAGGCCGCTGCTGATCTGGTAGCCGCTGCCGCCAAATTTGCCGCCGGCGTGGAGAATGGTCATGACTACTTCAAGTGTGGAAAGGCCTGGGCGCTGTCGATGTTCCTCCACGGGGATGCCGCGCCCGTTATCTTCTATGATGACCGAACCATCGGCGTGGATAACAACGGTGATGGTGTCGGCAATGCCCGCCATGACTTCGTCGATGCTGTTATCGACGACTTCGTAGATGAGATGGTGCAGACCACGTTGATCTGTGGCGCCGATATACATGCCGGGGCGCACACGCACGGCCTCCAGGCCTTCGAGAATCTGGATGTCCTGTTCGCTGTAGCTGCCATTGCCATTTACGTAGGTCTTCCCGTTCCCATTGCTACGCCTATTTTCGCTATCGTCGGGAGTAATTTCGTTTACTATTGATTCTCTTGCTTTTGCCATAGAGCCGGTATATCCTTTGAATATTTCGCCTGGGCCTGCGAGCATTGCAGGTAGAGCGCTGCCAGTCGATTGTTACAACATGCATAAGTGCCGGGCGACCGTTATGATCGCCCGGTCATTTCCGCGAAACTACACCTGGAAAAGATATTCTGATTGAGCATAGAAAAAGCGGTATATCAATGCATTGTCCAGGCTTTGAAGCAGGGTACAGCGGGCGCATTCTGAACTATGTTACTCCCGCTTCTATGGCTTTATTATATCACTTTTTGGTCGGTAAGTAAAACATATTTTTCAACCCCTTCGGAGGTTGTTGCAAAGTTCTTTTTTGCCGCCTGCGGCGGCAAGGAGGGGGGGAAGGAGCGAGGACACCTCGCGCTCCGGCAAGGGGCGGCTGCCCCTTGCAACCCCGCTTTCACTCCAGGGTGATGCGGCAGACTATCGGCAGCGGTGAATTGTAGCGTATCTTTCTCCTTGCAACCCCGCTTTCACTCCAGGGTGATGCGGCAGCTAATTGGGCCTCTTGCAAAAGCATGCCGGAAGGCACTTACAACCCCGCTTTCACTCCAGGGTGATGCGGCAGTTGGCGTTTCCATATGAGTTCCTTTCGGATAGGCAGCTTGCAACCCTGCTTTCACTCCAGGGTGATGCGGCAGTGTCGCACTCAAGAAATATGCAAAGGCCGCTAACCTCTTGCAACCCTGCTTTCACTCCAGAGTGATGCGGCAGGGCGCGTCGTGCTGGCGTAGAAGGCTCAACCGTTACCTTGCAACCCTGCTTTCACACCAGGGTGATGCGGCAGGCTACGAACCGAGGCCCTGTGTAGTTAGTACAGAGCCTTGCAACCCTGCTTTCACACCAGGGTGATGCGGCAGGGGGAGAGGAGAAAAAGCGAGGATACCTCGCGCTCCGGCAAGGGGCGGCTGCCCCTTGCAACCCTGCCTCACACCAGAGTGAACTTGTGTCAGTAACGCGGGCCGACCATGGGTACGCCAGCGGGTCCAGGCATGCCCTGTATCGCAGCCATGCCAGGCATGGGGGCAGGGGCGAGATTGGTGGCACAATAGGGACAGAATACCCAGCGCAGCTCGAGCAGGCGTTCGCACTTGGGGCAGGGCCGCTTCAGCTTCTGCCCGCAGGATGGGCAGACCTGGAAGTCCGACTCGACACGCGCGTGGCAATTGTTGCAGGTCTGGCGCTCGGTCATCTCCGCCAGCAGGGACTCTTCTTCCAACTGGCGCTCGTAAATCTCGGCCAGCGTCTGGCGCGGGCGTAGAATCATGTAGATGAAGAGGCCGCCAATAAAGAATATGGTGACGAGCAGGGTGGCGAGTATCTGCGATAGCATATCTTGCGTGCGCGACCGGATGTCGCGGAACGTCCATATGATGAGGCTCAGCCAGAAGATGACTGTGAAGGCTACTACAAAGCCGATAATGAGCCCTAACGCTTTGCTGAGAGCATCAAGCAAGCCACTTGTAGATGCGCCAATTACTATTATATTTGCAAACACTGGATTTATGCCCCTTTCAAAACATGAAAGTTCATATATACAATTACAACGTACATGATAGGCAAAATGAAGACAGAATAGGACCTTAATCATCCTTACTGAAACAATATCGTCAAAATCTCCCCGGCACGCATACCCACGTGTACTGGTTCAGATGCATGCCCTTCATCGCCCTCGCCACTCCAGAAAAGCTGTTCCCTTTGCTCCTCATGTAAGTTTGTCACAAATGCCCTGGTTGCTGCAATTCCTGGCCGCAGGCTGGCCTCAACGGCGTGATCGAGCGGGTTATACACGCGCACGACCAGCCCCTCTCCCGCGTTACCGCGTTTTATGGCGCTGACGACGAGTTCAGGCGGCTCAACCTCAACCAGAGCAGCTCGCGAGAGATGCCGTCCTGGATGCTGCCCGGTCACGACGGCCCGCACAGGCGTGTTAAAGGCCTGCGCCTCGCGCAGCACCAGCGCGTGCTCCGCCTGCCACTCGCCGCTGTGCGGTACCAACGCGTAGTCAAATTCGTGGTGACCCTGGCACTGCGCCTCCGGTGTGTATTCCATCGGCCCTGCATGACCCTGGCGCGTAGCCAGGTCGCCACGCGAAAGCCATTCTACGCAGCGCAGCAGCGTCAATGCCACCGCTACCTGTCCCGGCGCGACAGTGGGTCCATCCCGCACAACTTCGTACTCCGGCAGGCCGCGATTGAGCACCCCCAGCCCGAGGGTTCCATTACTGACATCCACGAAGCGCTTCTGTGGGAACGTGTTCACAGGCGCCTCTATCCATTCCGCGACATCGGCGGGACGGAGTGAGGTTACAGGGCGCGACCTGACCTCGAATGTTCCCTCGGCACTTGCACTCTTCACATTATATGGTACTGGAAAAATGACGCGTAATCTATGATCTTTTACCGCATTTTCCACGCTGGCGTGAATATCGATACGACGCACTCCGGGAAACAGAGATACCTCGCTCGTAATCGTGCAGACGGTCGTACGCGAACTGCGCTCGGCGCGGCCGGGAGCGCAGGTAGTGGGCAGCGACCAGCGCCCTCTAATACGCAGCATGGCATGCACAGGTCCCGCGCTGACCAGCTCGATCTTCGGCGGTTCCAATGGCATACTGACCAGCGTGTCCTGCGCGGGTGGGCAGTAGGTGTACAAATCGCCCACGTCGCCGCCATCCACAAAGCGGTTGAGGCCTGTAAAGACCGCGGCCGTCTGCTTATCGGTAACCGTCAATGTACCATCCTCGACATTCACCTCGACGCGGAAAAACTCGTTTTCGATAAACGAACGCGGCGTTGTTTCACCGGCCTGCTGGCCAGCCAGTGTAGTCACAGGTTCTGGGCGCTTCTCACCCTTGATGCCGCGCGGGTAGAGCCAATAGGTTTTGAGCCCATAAGCGGGCAGATCGGTAGCGACGAAATCAATCGTCTCGCGCACCTGTTCCACCAGCGAAAACTCCAGCGTGACAATGTCTTCGCGATTCAGGAACGCGAGTACCTGCTGCTCAGCGGCGAGTAGCTCCTGTTCGCTGCTCACAACCTGCCCACGAGGGGCAACTATGACCTCGATATGTACCACTCCCGGCACGTCTGTGTGATCCGTGACATGGACATGGGTGATCACGAGCGGATCATCGGGCCGGTTCAGCATGACTTTGATCGTCTCATGAGCCAGGTGGATGAACTGCCCAGGGGCGGTTACTCCCGACAGGGCCAGCGTAGCCGCCAGCTCCTCGCGCGCCACGGACATACTGCCCAGTTCTTGCTTCCAGCGCTGAACGGCCTGAGCGAGCACGTGCTCCCCACGCTCGTCGACGAGGGCGGCATTGCGCAGCGAAGCTGGAAGGGATACCACCGCCCGCGCAGCTTCGGTACGCGGTCCAGGAGCAGGGTTGAATACGACAATCGGGATGGGCTCGTGGCTCGCGTGCGATACGGGGAAGGGCGCGCGCGTGTCCGTGGCAGACACCAGGTGCTGCAGCGCCTGGGCAAGCACGCCTTCTCCAACCTGCTGGCTCTGCGCAAAACGCACGCTGTTCTCACGATGTACCTGGTCGATACTACAGCCGCAGATGCTGTCATGGGGGTGGTTCTGCAGGAGATACTTCCAGGCCAACCTCACCAGGCCCTGGGGATAGGGAGCACCCAGTTTCCAGGCCCAGGCCGTCAGCGGCTCTACCCAGCGCTCCAGCAGGTGCTCTGTCAGGGTATTCTGCTGCTTGATCCACATGCGTGTAGAAAGGACCGCCGGCAGCAGGTGAGCATACTGGCTGCTGCGCATCTCCCCGCTGAGCGTCTGCAGGGGCGAGGCAGTCCCCTGCTGGCTCGCAATGTGCTCGCGAACAACCGCGACGTACTGCGGCAGCGTGCCTATGCGCAGGTGAATACTATCATACTGGGGGATATTGCCATTTTGCCCGGCAAAGCTCGCGATCAGCTTCTCGTGCTCAGGATCGATGTGAGCCAGCAGGGTGTTCGCGGCCGTGATCACGGCAGGCAGGCCATCCTGCGGGTCCTGGTGATCAGAGCCATTCATGAACAGGAGCGTGCTGGTGGTTCCCTTGCCCAGCAAGCTAGCAGTGAGCAGTTCGACGCGTGTGACGAATTCTTCCAGCACCAGCGGCATGATACTGGCATTAGAGTAGCCGCGAGCATCGGCGAGGTGAACCACCAGGATACTCGTGCCATCTGGCGCAGCCCAGTAAAACTCGCTTTTATGGGCTTCCGCACCAACACCGCGCCAGAAGATCGCGCTGTCAATATCAAAGCCGCGCAGAATCTGTGGCAGCTGCGCAATGTGGCCGAAGCAATCGGGCACATAGCCAACACGCATGGGTTCGCCGAACTCGGCGGCTCGCTGCAGGCCGATTTGCAAATTACGTACCAGCGATTCGCCACTAACAAGAAACTCGTCGGGCTGCAAGTACCACGGACCGACCAACACGCGCCCGGTGTGTGTATAGCGCTTCAGGCGCTCCTCCTGCTCCGGCCGCACCTCCAGGTAATCGTCCAGCACAATGGTCTGACCATCTAGCATGAAATAGCTGAACTGGTTATCGCGGTCCAGGATGTCGAGCAACTTATCGACCGTACGTACCAGGCGCATACGAAACTGCTGAAAGGTCTGGTACCACTCGCGGTCCCAGTGTGTATGGGGAACAATGATGATGTTGAGTTGCTCGGCCATGATGCTCCTCTATAGAAATTGGCAAGACCCACGCCTGGCTACCCGGTCAGCTTCCTGAAAATGAGGACACTTCCGTCTTTTGTAAAACTGTGTGGATGATCCAGCCATATATACACATAAAACTGCAGGAGATAAATCAATATAGTTACGGATTTAAGTGAGTATAGCACAAGTGTTTTCAGCGTGTAAAGACAAGCGAGGCAGCGAATCCGAATACATAAACTCCACAATAATAGATGCAAGGTAGATCAGCATGACCAGATATTTGGAGATAAGAGAAGGAGGTGATACACTAGAAGGGAAGTTCTAGAAGTTGGGCAAGGAGGAGGAAGAAGATGGCATGGTATCGCAACGATAAAGCAGCCGTGGCCCAGGCATTAAGACGAGGCGAACGGCCGGATTTGGCCACGACGATGGCCAGTGGCCCCTTAGATGAGTTGGTGGCGCTGCACGAGGAATTAGGGATCTTTGCGTTCCTTGATGAGCTGGAGGTGCAGCGAGAGCGAGCAGGCGTGCCTGATGGGTTGTTGCTGCGGACGCTGGCGACCTTGCCGTTTGTGGAGGCGGCCTCCCTGAGCGGAGCCAGCGAGGTGCTCTTCAGAGAGCCAGCGATCCTCTTGCAGTTAGGCTGGGCGCCGATGCAAATCCGTCAAGGCAGCAATGGACGGCACCGCCATCCTGAGGGGCGGCAAGAAGAGTCCTTGCCCTGTCACCCCGATACGTTACGCGATGCGCTGCGGCGTGTCGGGGAGTCTGCGTGGCTACAGGCGCAAGCGGCTGGGGTGCAGGCGCTCTATCAACGGCAGTTGGTGCGGGGCAAGGTCTATGCCGTCGATGGCAGCGGATTGGGCGACGACTTTCGTCTGGTAGCCCTGGTGTGTGTGTCAGCCACCCGTCCGATCATCGTGGCCTGGCGACTGTTAAGCGGGCAGGCTTCAGAGAAAGGCCAGGAAGCGGCGGTGACGCAGGCCCTGATCGAACAAGTGCTCGCGGTGGCCGGGCCGCAGGCCATCAGCTTGCTGCTGGCTGACGCGCTCTATGCCGATGGGCCCCTGTTGGCGTGGCTCAAGTATAGCAAGGGCATCGATGCCCTGGTCAGCTTGCCGGAGGACCGTCTGCTCTACCAGGATCTGCAAGGGCTGGCCCAGGGGCAGCTCATCGACTGGACGCACCATCGCTACGTGCGCACGATCGGTGGCCATAAGCAGTTGCGCGAAGTGGAGGTGACGGCGGCCGGAGAACTCACGAGTTGGGATGGCTTTACTGAGGCGGCGGCCAGTTATGGAGTACCCGATGCCAGCCTGTGGGCGTGCCTCATCCGCGATGTCACCACTCAGGCGTTGGCCCAGGAGCCGCCCAGAGCCTTAGTGAGTACTCGGAGGTTCGCTGATGGCTTTGCCGCCTTGCAGGCGTTTCGTCCACGCTGGCATATTGAGGATGATGCCTATCGCGAACTCAAAGAGGGCTGGGGACTGGAGAAACAGCGCTGGGGACGCGATGTCGCAGCAGCACTGGGGCGCACGACTTTGACCTGCTTAGCCTTCAATACCGCGCAAGTCTATCGCTTGCAAGCCGGGGAGCGGCTGGCTGCGATGGCGATTCGTCGGTTGCGCCGACACCGGCAGCGCGAGCTGGGCACAGCTCCGGCGGTGCTCTATGTGGCTGGCTGCTATGGCGTCTTCTCCTTGGAAGAGTTACTTGACGTGCTGGGTTCTGCCCCGAGAGAGAGTCTGCTGCCTGCCTTGGCCAGGCCCTCTGCTCCTGACTCTCCCACTTAATTCCTTATCTCCAAATGTCTGCAGCATGACTAACTGGCTAGCAACTTTGGCTAAAATATGATAATCTTACTATGAGTAAGGATTTTTTAGTGCATAATATATCATAGTGTATCATGTTGTTCCACAAGCTCTCTTTTCTCCTCTCAGCGCTCGCGACGGTGAGGAAAGAGGGAACACTCCGTAAGCATCAAATAAGGGAACGAAAGGGAGGCGTAGCTGCGCGATTATGCGGTTTCACCAAATAATACGGCATATGGATGGGCGTAGTCGCGCGATTCATCGCGCCCGGGGTGAGGGGGAGGTATCCCAGGCGAGGCCCTGCCCCTCCCCAGCGCCATAAATGTCGCGGCTACGCCCCTTGAAACACTCGATTTGCGTCCAGGCAATGACCCAATTGGTGACGTAGCGCCATAAATGTCGCGGCTACGCCCCTTGAAACACTGCCATGGGATTACCACATGTGTTATAATGATGAAGAACACATGTTCTAGTTTGGAAGTCATTCATCATAAGGAGGTCTTGAGTGGCTGGTGGTAGTTATAGCCAGAGGCCCATGCCAGAAGAGCCCACTGGTACGCTCGTTCCTGCGCGTGCGACGCGTCAGTTACCAGCGGTGAGGGAACCCGAGGAACTCGAGGAAAGAATAACGCGCAGGTTGCCTGAGACGCATCCTGGTACTGGCATACCTATCTACCGATACGAAGAGCGCCCTCTGGCCCGCCACCGCACATGGCTGAGGCCATTTATCATCTGTATGGTGATTGTGGTTTCAGGCTCGCTGGTGTTGATCAGCGCGGGCATGTTCCAAAGGACCGGCGACTCGCATCTCGTTACTACCTACCAGGGTGGGCAATCCTATGCCATCCAGGTCGGTGGCTCAATTGATAACGTGAACCTGTGGCTGCACAGTAACGAGCCACTCCCACCCAAAAAACCGATCCCAACAAATCCAGGGCCATACCCCGTGCTCGGTAAACCGACTATCACCGTAGCCTTCATCAACCAGGTCCTCGCCAGTTATCACTCTCCGGCGGCAGGGAAAGGCCAGGCGCTATATAACTACGGCGTCAAGTATGGTATTGACCCTATCTACGCGCTCGCCTTTTTCATGCATGAAAGTACCTTTGGCACAACAGGCGTAGCCCGGGCGACCCTGTCGCTTGGTAACCTGCGCTGCATACCTGGTCGCTCCTGCATTCCGACAGGCGGGAATGGTTATTTTGCCCAGATGCACAGTTGGGAAGATGGATTCGAGCAGTGGTACAAACTGATTCGCAACCTGTACATTGCGCAAAAGGGCCTTATAACCGTTGACCAGATCATTCCCGTGTATGCCCCATCCAGCGACCACAACAACGTGAAGGGCTACATAGCTGCCTTGAAGCACTATATAGATGTGTGGCATGCTGGCATTCTCAGGCCGTGATCAATCCCTGCTCCAAAGCCTTGCTTAAAGCTTCGGTACGGCCGGATACGTTGAGCTTCTGATATATATTTGCCAGGTGGAAATTGATGGTACGCTCGCTCACATGCAGGCGAGCGGCCATTTCTTTATTGCGCAGGCCCCGCGCCAGCAGGCGCAGCACTTCCTGTTCCCGCGCCGTCAAGGCTTCGTATGGATGACCGCCGCGAGACTGCCGGCCAAACTGTAAGAGCAGCCGCCGGGCGAGCTGCGGCTGAACCAGCACTTCGCCTCGCGCCACGGTTCGCACCGCCTGGGCCAGTTCGTCGGGGGCGATATCCTTCAACACGTACCCTCCCGCGCCCGCGCGCAGCGTCTCATAGAGGTAATCTTCGCGGTCCAGCGCAGACAGCATCAGGACCTGCGTATCGAGGTTGAGCTGCTTGATCTGCCGCAGGGCCTCCAGGCTCTGCCCAGCGGGAAGCTGCATATCCATGAGTACGACCTGCGGCCCGAGTTCGAGCGTTTCGCTCACAGCTTGCACTCCGTCGGCCGCCTCGCCCACAACTTGCAAGTCGGGGTAGCTTTCTAAGAGACGCCGCAGGCCCGCACGTGTCACGGCCTGGGCCTCTACGACGAGCACGCGCACACGGTCTGGCAGGGCAGCTTGCTGGGGCGGTTCAGCGTTAAGTCGGGTCGACCCGGTACCGGCAGGACTTACACTAACGGGACTGGCACCTGCGGACCTGACCTCGGGGGACCTGGCGCCCGCAAGGGGCGGTCCCTCGATAAATCGGGGACCTACTACATTTTCTGGTTCAGTGTCTGCGTGATGCACGTAGGGGACCCGGACACGCACGCGAGAACCTTCTTCCGTGCTGGCCATTATTTCCAGTGAGCCACCGAGGTGTTCGATGCGGTGACGTAAATCGCTCAGTACGGCATCCGTTGCCACCGGAGCATTGAATGCAAATGGTGGTACCGAAGCATCCTCTCCTTCATCAGCTGGTGTGCCATCATCCTCGATACTCATCTGCACCTCATCACGCCCATAGGTGAAGACAAGACGCAGCCTGCGCGTACCAGTATGCTGCTGTACCTGATATAGTGCCTCCTGTACGATACGGTACAGCAGGCCCTCAACGTAGCCAGGTAAAGCATACTCCTCTCCGGAGAAGGTGATGCGACTGGAAAGTCCTAGAGACTCTGCTGTCTCTTCGACGGCGTGTGACAGCGCCTCGGTGAGCGTGACTCCTATCAACTCGGCGAGTGGAACATCCTCATCGAAAGAGCGTGCCTCGTGCAGGATTTCTCGCGTCAGCTGCTCCAGAGTGGCGAGTCCTTCACGCAGGGTTTCCAACACGGTGGTAGTGTCCTCGTCGCGCACCAGCGACTGGAGTGCATTGACCTGTACCATCAATGCGCTCAGCATCTGTACGAGATGAGCATGACTGCTCTGTTGAGATATATCGTTGGTTTGCATAGTATTGCTCGCTCATAAATAAGGCGACCGCGAGAGCCGCCCAATAGGCATCAGCCGAAGTAACAGCCCATCATCACCCGTAGGGGCGAGGGTGGTGGAGCGGCGCGGGGTGGGCCTTTATGGTCGCCCGTTCACGGGACAAGGCTACGCGGGCGGCCATAAAGGCCCCCACACCACCCAACACCGCCCCCGCCCCTACGGAATGATGCCCATTCACGGGACAA
>WNGH01018818.1_pt1 | contig 10802 bp, 8 predicted proteins | sample 5400631 | NCBI WGS metagenome assembly WNGH01 (sample SAMN13153373, study PRJNA577476) | soil metagenome | isolation source: 115 cm soil or saprolite under Garry oak tree replicate 1 | place: USA:California | collected 2016-06-15 | reverse complement strand
ACAAGCCCCACCCAAGCTGTGTCGGACCACGGTTCGGACGGGGGCTCGAGCAGTCTCCAGCTCGAGGCGTTGTGGTGGAAGGACACCTATGACCGCCAGATCAGTGTTTCTAAGACAATTGATGCTTCTGGTGGAACCATCTCGATTCCTCAGACTGGGCTTACGGTCTCCTTCCCGCGAGGCGCACTACAAAGTGCTCTCAAGATCACAATAACGGCGGACAAGGACTATGTCGCCTACAAATTCGACCCGGCCGGCACCCAGTTCCTTAAGGACGTAATAGTCACTCAGTCTCTCGACAACACGACGGTCTTCGGCGAGCCACTGCGGAGTCAGCTGTACGCGGCCTACATCGCCGACGACAACCTGAAGCTGAGTGGAACACTGCCGGTGCTGGAGATCGAGCCTTCGACCACGATCTTCTCAGCGCTCAATCCGCTCCTTCCGCAAGCACAGGTCTGGGTTATCAGACACTTCTCCCGCTACATGCTCGCTTCAGGCTGATCACCGCATAAACCGCTATCACGCTCTCACTTCTACACCAACCCGGCCCTCATCCATGATCCGCTGCCGATTCGTTCGATCGTTCACGCTCGTCCTGGCGACTTTTGTAGCGCTCTCCTGTTCTGACGCCACTGCGACCGGGCCTCTCGCTCCCAGCGGAGCACAGGATGGTCTGCTCTCCGGTGTCGTGGGCACGGTGACCGGGCTGCTCGGCACGGTTCTAAAGGTCATCGGGTTTCAGACCGACCCCAACGGAATAGACGTCTACGCAGTCAAGTGGGCGCCTACGCACGTGAACGCAGTTCGGACTGTATCCGCCACGATTGGCGTCAACGGCGGGAGTCTGAGTATTCCGGGCTCCGACTTTACAATCGCGTTCCCGTACGGCGCGCTTTCCGCGCCGACGACGATCTCGATCACGTCCGACGCCAGCGGGTACGTGTCTTATGACATGCAGCCACACGGGCTCGTGTTCAAGAAGCCGGTCATCGTGATGCAACGCCTCAAGAATACTTCGGTCTACGGGACGCCTATGGCGCTCAACGCATTCGGCGCTTACTTCGCAACCGATCCCTTGGACCTCAGCGGCCTCTTGAAGGCGCTCGAAATCGAGACCACCACGATTTTCTCGGGATCATCGGGGCTGCCTGAGGTCGAGACCTGGAGCCTCAACCACTTCTCACGGTACATGCTCGCGTCGGGGTAATACCAATTTGAATCAGGAAAGCGTAAGTTAGCGCATGACTTTCCCTGAACCGGCAGGTGCGCATGCCAAAATCCGATGATTTAAAGCGGGCGCGCCTGCTGGTCGAAATGGCGCGCGTCGCCGAGCAACAGGAGGAAACCGCCAAGGCGCTCGGTCTTTACGACGATGCATTGGCCGAGTTCAGCGCGGACAGCCTCGACCCGTTTCTACCGGATGTCCTGCGGTGGAAGGGAACCCTCCTAAGAGAGCGCGGCGAGACGGACGCGGCGTTCCGATGTTACACCCAGAGTCTCGAGAAAGCGGCGGCCATCGGTTCAGCGGGTGCGCAGGCGCACGCTCTGAACTGTCTGGGGACTATCGCGCAGCGCCGGTGCGATCATAAGGAGACAGAGCGACTTTACTCGCAGGCGTCAGAGCTCGCCGCAAAAGCCGCAGACTCGCGGCTACTTGGAATGATCGAGCAGAATCGCGGTGTGCTGGCGAACATGCGAGGCGACTTCGCGCAAGCCGCTGCGTTTTACACCAACAGCCTCGGCGCCTTCGAGATGGCCGGCGACGCTGAGCCCATGTCATGGGTCCTCAACAATCTCGGAATTCTCCACACCAAGATCAAAAACTTCAACGAAGCGCGGGAACACCTTAAGCGCGGACTCGCAATCGCGGTCACTCGCGGCGACGCGATAGTCGAGAACGTGATCATGCTCAACCTCGCCGACGTCTGGGTAGGATTGGGCCGACTGGATATGGCGGATGAGTGTTGCGAGCAGGCGCTGGAGCAGGCGCAAAGGCGCGGCGATCACTTGACGGCCGCAGGCGCCCTCAAGATTCGCGCTGCCATCGAGCGCCAGGTTGGAGCGCTCGACAAGAGCATCGCCACGTTGCGGATCGCCATCTTCGAGGCTGAAGGCGCGGAAGACAGACTGCTGCACGCCGAGATGCTTCGTGAGGTGGGCGAAATTTCACGCGCTATTGGAAATGCCGGAGCTGCACGTTCGGCCTTGCGCGAGGCCGTCGATTCTTACCAGCGGGTCGGAGCCAGCCAGGACATCGCCGAGGTCGAAGCAGAGCTCGATTCGCTCGCCGGCTGAGAGCACCGCTCGCCGCTGCTCGACCGGGTGACAGGCCGAGCGCTGCCTCGTCTCCCTAGCACTGGCAGGTGATTCCTGGCCGGGAAACCGCGCGACCAGACGCGCTCCCGGACGACGTTGCGCCGTCATGACCAACCGCAGGCCCACAGTTGAATTGAAGGCGGTGGAATCGTCCACCGTCAGAGAGAGCATCGATCGCGCGAAACGCGCTGAGCGCGAGGGACGCTGGGCCGACGCCTGCGCGGTGTACGAACAGCTCGTACGCGATCCCGACGCGCTCGCCAACACACGCCTTGCCGCACTTCGTTGGCTCGGTCGCGCCTACCTGGAGCAGGGCAATCGTGGGGCTGCGCTGGACGTGCTCGAGGCCGCCGTTGCCTCAGCGGCCATCGTCGGGTCTCCGCCCGCAGTCGCCCAGGCCCTCAACGTTGTCGGGATTGTCTATCAGGTCGGCGGAGATCTGGACCAGGCAGCAACGATCTACGCCGCGGCGCGGGCTAAGGCGGAGCTGGCTGGCGACGCCGCGCTCATCGCAATGATCGATCAGAATCTCGGGACGGTGGCGATGATTCGCGGGGACCTCCGCGCCGCGCTCGAGGCATTTCGCCTGAGCCACCTCGGCTACCAAACGCTCGGAATGCGAAATCACGAAGCGCAGGTATTGAACAATATCGCGCTGGCGTACATGGAGCTGGGTGAGCTCAGTGACGCCGAGGTCGCGTACAATGAAGCGTCTCGGGCGTTCGAGGAGGACGGGGATCGGGCTCGCCAGTTGGATCTCGCCGTGAATAAGGTCCAGCTCTACATAGCTGCGCGTCGCTACGACGAAGCGCTCGCGCAGTGCCAGCAACTGCTCACAGTCGCCAGCGACGACTCCAGGCCCTGGCGGGGCGAGGTCTTCAGGCACGTCGGGGTGATCGCGCGAGAGCGCGGCGATTTCGCAAACGCTGCCGACAACCTGCTCAAGGCCGAACAGCACTCGGTTGAAAGCGGTGATCTGCTACTGCGGGCAGACGTGTCGGAGCAGCTCGCTGAGTTGTATTGGGCGCAGAAGCGACATCGCGACATGCTTCAACGTCTGAACGAGGCACATTCACTCTATTCGCAGCTCAAAGCGCAGCACCGAGTTGCCCAGGTCGAGAAGCGAAATGGTGCCCTCGAGGCGCGGTTCCTCGAGATGGCGAAGCAATGGGGCGATTCAATCGAAAGCAAGGATCGCTACACGCAAGGTCACTGCGAGCGGGTCGCCTTCTTTGCGTGTGTACTCGCCGAAAGTGCTGGCTTCAACTCGCGATCGCTGTTCTGGTTCCGTATCGGTGCGTTGCTGCACGACATTGGGAAGATCATCGTGCCAACGGAGGTGCTGAACAAACCAGGGAAGCTCACCGAGGAAGAGTGGGCAATCATGAAACGCCACCCGGAGGCGGGATTGGAGCTCGTCGCCGACATTGACTTTCCCGGCGACATCAGCGCCATCATCCGCAACCACCATGAGCGGTGGGACGGTGCCGGCTATCCAGATGGCTTGAAAGGCGAGGACATTCCTTTTGCCGCCCGAATCCTCTGCGTCGCAGACGTTTATGATGCGCTGACCACCACTCGGTCATACCGGCCCGGCTTGACGCACGCCAGAGCGGCTGAGATTATGAAGTCCTCCGCCGGTCAGTTTGATCCCCAACTGCTCGACACATTTCTAATCTGGGCGGAAACGGCTGACATCCCCGGCCGACCAACTCCCCAGCGGCTAGCGATTTTTGCTTCAGGCGCCAGAGACTGAGCCCGAAGAAATGCCGACAAAAAAATGTGTCTTTTCGTAAAAGGACGTTACACCAGATTTCACCATAAAAACCGCGGGAAAGGCTAAGTTGCTGCAGGGACGAGAGTTAGGGGAGGCACAGGCCATGCCACTGATAAGCTCGGAAAGACCAAAGTCTCTTACCGAGGTGGTTCACTATGCTGGGTCACCGTGTGGTTCGGTACCTCGCCCTGACTGTGAGCTTACTGGCCGGTTCTGCGTGTGGAGACTTCCTCATTTCTGGCGTCTGGGTATGCGTCGAGGACTGTGAGAAGCAGGACAAGTAAAGCGGTTGCAACTTTATAGGTTATACTAAGCTCCAGCGGGGTGCACGATATGAACGGTTCTATCAATCAGTTCGCCTGAATGACGCGACCTGATTCCGGAGACGTGGGCCGTCTCGTCGATCTCGCCCGCGAGGCCGAGCGAAGAGGCGATACCGCGAAATCTCTCGGCCTGTACGACGATGCCATCGAAATGCTGGAGCGAGAGCAGGACCTCGTTCTTCTGGCCGACGCCCTCCGGTGGAAGGGGACGCTCCATCGCGAGCAGGGTGACACCGAGGCCGCCTATCGCTGTTATACGCAGAGCCTGATTCACGCGGAAAAGTGCGGATCGATCCGGTGCAAGGCGCACGGCTTCAACTGCCTGGCTATCATTGCGCAGCGCCGCGGCAATCTTACCGAAAGCGAAAAGCTGTACACGCAGGCGGGCGAGTTGGCCGGAACAGCGGGTGATGTCCGCCTGCTTGGCATGATAGAGCAGAACCGCGGCGTTCTCTTCAACATGCGTGGCAACTTCGTCGCCGCTGAAGCGCGCTACTCCAACAGTCTCGGCGCGTTCGAACGGGCGAACGACGACGAGGCAGTCTCCTGGGTACTGAACAACCTCGGGATGCTTTACACCAAGCTTGGTCATTATCAGCGCGCCATCGAGACATTCGAAAGGGCATTGACGATCGCGAGGTCGCGGCACGACGCACTCGTGGAGAGCATCCTGACGCTCAACCTGGCGCTCGTCTGGGTAGCAATCGGGAGACTGGATGACGCTGAAAAAGCGTGTGCGTCCGCCCTCGAGGGAGCGCAGGCGCGTGGGGATCATCTCACGAGCGCGGAAGCTCTCAAATGTCGGGCGCGAATCGAGCGCGAGAGGGGAGCTTTGGAGGCAAGTATAGCAACGCTCCGCATTGGGATCTTCGAGGCAGAAAGTCTCGAGGACCGGCTGCTTCAAGCCGAGATGCTGCGGGAGTTCGGTCAGACATCCCGAGCATTGGGGAATTCCGCGGATGCCCGCCTGGCCTGGCTGGAAGCTGCCGAGTCATTCGAGGACGTGGGCGCCCAGCACGAGGCCGCCGAAATCAACGCACTTCTCGCCTCGCTTCCGAGCTAGCCCCTTCCTGGGGGTATTCAACCTGACAGGAGTCGTCCGGCGCCGTAACTCCTGAAAAACGGGTGACTTGGCTCCCCGTTTCCTCGTCTGCTACATGAGCCCCAGAACCCCTTTTGGGGCCGCAATTCGCTCGGCCAACTCACAATTCCGCGCGTTGACAACTCGCACGTCAATGCGAAAAAGGAACGGTGTAACTATTTCAGTCCGAACGCAGCAGGCGTCGGCGGACCGTTGGGACTCTCACGTAATTGGTGAGAGCGCGGCCATCCGCGAAGTAATCGCATTAGCGACTCAGATAGCCGCGAGTCGGAGCCTGACCGTTCTGATTGTCGGTGAGACGGGGACGGGGAAAGAGCTTTTTGCGCGCGGCCTCCACGCGGCGAGCCCACGCGAGGCCGAACCTTTCGTCGCGATAAATTGCGCCGCTATTCCCGAGACACTCCTCGAGAGCGAGCTGTTCGGTCACGAGCCGGGCGCGTTCACTGATGCGCGAGCGCTGAAGCGCGGGCTTTTCGAGGTGGCAGGGTCCGGGACGGTGTTTCTCGACGAGGTTGCCGAGCTTCCCTTGAAGCTCCAGGCCAAGCTGCTGCGTGTGGTCGAGGACCGTCGCTTCCGCCGCCTCGGGGGGTCCGAGGAAAAAGCGCTTGACGCCCGCATAGTCGCCGGCACAAACTCTTCCCTAGAGGCGGCCGTCAGTGAAAACCGCTTCCGCGCCGACCTGTTCTATCGTCTTAACGTGGCGCGACTCGAACTTCCGGCGCTCCGCGAGCGCGATGGAGATATTTCGATTCTGGCCCACTACTTTGTGAAGCGGCACGCCGAAAGCGAAGGGAGGCAGCATCTGCGTCTTGGGCAGGATTCCGTGAGCGCACTTGAGAGACACCGCTGGCCGGGCAATATTCGGGAGCTCAAGAATGTCATTGAGCGTGCGGTCGTCGTCTGCACTGGCGACGTCATACAGCAGCACCACCTTTCTCTGCAGCGACGGTCTTATGTGCCCCTCGTCGAAACTCCTGCTGGCGGCGTGATTAGAATTCCCGCCGAAGGGAAATCGCTGCAGGCCATAGTCGATGAGGCGATCCACACGACTATCGGCTTGACCGGTGGAAACCTGAGCGCCGCCGCTCGCATTCTGGGGATCTCGCGGCCGACTCTGACGAGAAAACTTCGCGACGAAGGATCCGTCCGTCGCACCATCCTCGCTTCGTCATGACCGTTACTTCCACTTCTCGCTCTGACGAGGTGGAATCCAACGCAGTAAAGGCACTCATCGAAGAGGCAAAGCTCGCAGAGCGGGAAGGGCGTTGGAGCGAAGCATCCACCCGCTACGAAAGTCTGGTGCGCAATCCGTTTGCGGATGATCGGACGAGGCTCTCGGCCTTGCGCTGGCTTGGTCGCGCCTATCTCGAGCAGGGCAATCGCGGTGCTGCCATCGATGTGCTAGAGGCTGCTATTGCCGCGGCAACACAGGCAGGATCTCCTTCCGCAATCGCTCAGGCGCTCAACGTCGTCGCGATCGTTCATCAGACCGGCGGAGACCTGGATCGCGCCGAATCGATGTACACTGAGGCGCGAATCACGGCGCAGTCAATCGGCGACGCTGAGGCGTTGGCGATGATCGACCAGAATCTCGGAACAGTCGCGAGCATTCGCGGCGACATACGCCGTGCTCTGGAGGCTTTCCATCTGAGCCTCGACGGATACCGTGCGTTGGGGATGCGCGACCAGGCGGCGCAGGTTCTCAACAACATTGGGCTGGCATACAGCGATCTCGGTGAGCTTGATCGCGCCGAATCAGCCTACACCGAAGCCGAGAACACTTTCGGCGAGGAGCACGATCAAACCAACCAGCTGAACGTCGCGCTGAACCAGGTGCAGCTTTGCATTGCCACCGGACGCTTCGAAGAAGCGATGGATCGCGCCGAAGCCTTGCTCGCGCTGACTGGAGAGATCGCGCCGTCCTGGCGAGGTGAGGTGTTCAGGCACGTCGGCGTGATCTCACGCGAGCTTGGCGATTACGTCAAGGCCGCCGAGTATCTCGGTAGGGCGTGTGAATGCGCTGAAGAGGGCGAGGATCTTCTGCTCAAGGCCGACGTGACCGAGCAGCTGGCCGAGCTTTACTGGACACAGAAACGGCATCGCGACATGCTTGCCCATCTCAATCAGTCCCACGCGCTCTACACGCGGCTCAAGGCGCAACACCGCGTCGCTCAGGTGGAGAAGCGAAACGCGGCGCTCGAAGCGCGCTTTCTCGAGATGGCGCATCACTGGGGCGACTCGATTGAGAGTAAGGATCACTACACGCAGGGACACTGCCAACGCGTGGCATTCTTTGCTTGCGTGCTCGCGGACAGTACCGGAATGGATTCACGCTCGCTTTTCTGGTTCAGGCTCGGCGCGCTCCTTCACGACATTGGGAAGATCATCGTCCCGACCGAAGTGTTGAACAAGGCAGGAGATCTCACCGAAGAGGAGTGGGCGATCATGAAGCGCCATCCTGAGGCGGGACTCGAGCTGGTCGCCGATATTGATTTTCCAGGCGACGTGCGCGCGATCATTCGCAATCACCACGAGCGGTGGGACGGTACGGGGTATCCCGATGGCCTAAAGGGCGAGGACATTCCTTTTGCCGCGCGTATTCTCTGCGTCGCCGACGTTTATGACGCGCTCACTACAGCGCGCTCATATCGAGACAGCCTATCGCACGGCCGGGCGGCAGAAGTGATGCGCGCATCAAAGGGACAGTTCGATCCGCACCTACTGGAAGCGTTTCTGGATTGGGCCGCGAGCACGAACGTCAGCGAGCACACTACACCACAGGGCGTCGCGACCTTTTCGATTGGAAATACGGTGTGAAGCCCGCACGGTTCATTTTCGCGATCACGCTCCTCGCGATCCTGATTGTCGGTGCGTGCTCGAGCGATAGACGTGCAGGTGGGACCATCGTGGTCTCGTCGGCTGCGGACGCCGACGTTCTTTTTCCGCCACTCACGCTGAGTCTCCAGGGCAAGCAGGTGGTCGATCAGGTTTTCGACAACCTCGCTGATATTGGTGCGGCCCTCAACACGGTTAGCGACGCTGGATTCACGCCCCGCCTAGCTGATGGCTGGCGCTGGGCTTCCGACTCAATGTCGGTGGCGTTTCACGTCAATCCGCGAGCGAGATGGCACGATGGCGCTCAGGTCACCGCCGCGGATGTGCGATACACGTTTCAGCTCGTGAAGGATACTTCGCTCGCTTCGCCGCTCGCATCGAATCTGGACAACGTCGATTCGGTGTCGGTGCCCGACTCGCTGACTGCAGTCGTCTGGTTTCATGGACGCGCCCCGGACGCGTTTTTCAAAGTCGCGAGTCCGGTCGCAATTCTTCCCGCGCACCTGCTGCGTGAGATCGCTCCGGCGAAACTCCGCGAGTCAACTTTCGCGCGCGCGCCAGTGGGAAGCGGCCGGTTCCGTTTCGCCGCATGGGATCGCGGCGCGCGTATCGTCTTGCAGGCAGACAGTGGCAACTATCGGGGCAGGCCTGTTCCTGATCGTGTGATTTGGCTGGTGTCACCGGATTATCAGGCGGCGTCGCTGAGATTTCTCAACGGCGAGGCGGATTTCCTGGATGTCGTCAAGCCGGACCTGATAGAGCAGACGAAGGCGAAGGGCGCCGAGATCATCGCGTCTCCGGGAAGTCTCGACTACGGCTACGTTGCGTTCAACCTGCGAAACGCGACCAACACCGGTCCGCATCCGATTTTTGGAGATCGCGAAACGCGTAGAGCGATGGTGATGGCGGTCGACCGATCCGCAATGGTGCGCAACGTGTTCGACACGCTCGGCCTCGTTGCTCACGGGCCCGCGACCAGAATATTGCCGACGAGCGACACCACGATTGGAATTCCGTACGATCCTCAGCGCTCCGCCCGGGCGCTCGATTCACTCGGGTGGAAGCGTGGACCCGATGGTCTCCGCGCGCGCGGTAACACTCAGCTCGCGTTCACGCTGATGGTGCCAATCTCGAGCCCGATTCGCAGAAAGATTGCGGTCCTGCTTCAGGAAGAGTGGAGGAAGGTAGGTGTCAACGTTCGCGTGGAGGAGCTCGAGCTCAACACCTTTGGCGCCCGGATGGATGAGCGAAAGTTCGAGTCGCTGCTCAACGCGTGGCACATCGACCCCACGCCCTCGTCCGTACGTGAAGAGTGGGCCAGCTCCGAGATCAAGAAAGGTGGCTACAACGCCACGTCGTACCGTAGCGCAGCCTTCGATGCGGTTATAGACAGCGCGGTAAAAGAGATGAATCCTTCGCGCAGCGTCGACCTCTATCGTCGTGCGTACCGCATTCTCACCGATGATGCGCCAGCAATGTGGATTTACGAGCTACGCAACGTTCAGGGTGCGTCGAAGCGGATCCACCCAGTGGGGATCCGTCCCGACGCGTGGTGGGCGAAGCTGGCTGACTGGGGCGTCAGGGAGCGTTAGTAGCCGGAGCTGTCCGGGATAATAGCCAAGGCGTCTGGGCTAGTAACCGAGCTGTCTGGGCTAGTAACTGAGCTATCTGGGGCAATAGCCGGAGCTGTCGGGCTCTCGGGAAGTGCCAGAGCGCTTTCGTCGCATTCCCAATAGCCGTTGCCAACATCGACGCAACCCTCCGGCGGGGTATCTCCGGAAGCGAGTATGTAGCGGGTGTTGCTAGCGCCGTGCGGAGCTGCCTTCGCGGCCCGAGAAACCGGAGGCGCGGTGGAATTGGCGCACGCTGCTGTCGCGAGCAAGCAGGCGAAAATGGTCAGGCTGACAGCGGCTCGTCTCATAAAGTACCTCACTTGGCGCACGCGGAATGGGTTGCTGGCCCATAGGCCAGCAATATTGCATCGAAAGCGACTTTTGGATATAAAGGACTTTCCAATTTGGAACCCCGGTCACAGACCGAGGTTCCCCGCCTAGCGGAAATGCTACTTTTTCTCGTCGACGATCTCGTAGTCGGCTTCGACCACGTCGTCAGCGGGCTTGGCGCCCGCTTCGGTACCCGCCGCTGCGCCAGCGGGCTGACCCGCCTCCGGTTTGGCACCAGCCTGGCCCTGCTGCTGATAGAACGCCTGACCCGCCTCGCTGAACACTTTGGTCAGCTCCTCCTGGGCGGCGCGAATCTCGTTCATATCGTCGCCCCGAAGCGCCTTCCGTGCGCGCTCGATCGCAGCGTCGACCTTTGCCTTGGTGTCGGCTGAGACCTTGTCGCCCCACTCCTTGACGTTCTTTTCGACCTCGTAGGTCATCGAATCGAGGCGATTTCTTGCATCGATCGCCTCTCTCGCCTTCTTGTCTTCGGCGGCGTTCTT
>WNGH01014069.1_pt1 | contig 10804 bp, 12 predicted proteins | sample 5400631 | NCBI WGS metagenome assembly WNGH01 (sample SAMN13153373, study PRJNA577476) | soil metagenome | isolation source: 115 cm soil or saprolite under Garry oak tree replicate 1 | place: USA:California | collected 2016-06-15 | reverse complement strand
GGGCGCTCGAGCCTGGTGCTCGCCGGCGGCGTCGATGCGCTCTCGCGCGCGCCGCTGCTCTACTCCGACAAGATGGTCCTTTGGTTCTCCGATCTTGCGGCCACGCGAACAATGGGACAGCGGATTGCAGCGTTTGGAAAGATCCCCGTCAGGGCACTACTGGCTCCCGTCATCGGCATCATGAAAGGCCTCACCGACCCGATGGTGGGGCTGCTCATGGGCCAGACCGCCGAGAACGTCGCGCACCGCTTCGGCATCACGCGCGAGCAGATGGACGAGTTTTCCGTCAAGAGTCACCAGAAAGTCGTCCGCGCCCAGGAAGAAGGACGCCTCGCTTCCGGCGGCGGCGAGGTCGAGGCGCTCTACGACAGCCAGGGCAATGCCTATGCGCTCGACGACGGCGTGCGCAAGGACGCGTCGCTGCAGAACCTCGCCAAGCTCAAGCCTTTCTTCGACCGCAAGTACGGCAACGTCACCCCCGGCAACAGCTCGCAGATCACCGACGGCGCGGCATGGCTGATCCTTGCCAACGACGATGCACTGAGAAAACATGATTTGAAACCGATTGGCCGCATCGTCGATTCCCAGTGGGCGGGGCTCGACCCGGCGCAGATGGGCCTCGGGCCGGTGCACGCCGCGACCCCGATCCTCAAGCGCCACGGCCTCGGCCTGAACGATCTCGATTACTGGGAGATCAACGAGGCGTTCGCCGCGCAGGTGCTCGGTTGCCTCGCCGCATGGAAGGACGACACGTACTGCCGGGAACAACTCGGACTCGAAGGTGCTTTAGGTTCTTTGGACGATAAAAAATTGAACGTGGACGGCGGCGCCATCGCCCTCGGCCACCCGGTGGGCGCATCGGGCGCCCGCATCGTTCTGCATCTCTTGAAAACCTTAAAAAGAAATTCTGCGAAACGCGGCATCGCTTCCATCTGCATCGGCGGCGGCCTGGGCGGCGCCATGCTGGTCGAGGCGTTCTAAGGGAAGCGGGGGAATCATGGAGCGCGCCGCATTCGACAATTCGGTCAAGACGATGGCGAAGCATTGGCGATGGGAAAAAGACCGCGAAGGCCTCGCCTGGCTCACGTTCGACAAGCAGGGCGAGTCGACCAACACGTTCTCGCGCGAAGCCCTCGAAGAGTTGTCGTTGGTTCTTGATGAAATAAAGAAAGAAAATCCAAAAGGACTCGTGATCCGGTCGGCCAAGGACGGCTTCATCGCCGGCGCCGACGTCGAGGAGTTCACCCGCTTCAAGTCGCCCGAGGAGGCGCTCGTTTTCGTGCGCCTGGGCTGGGACGCATTCCAGGCGCTGCACGAGCTGCCCTTCCCCACGACGGCGCTGATCAACGGCTTCTGCATGGGCGGCGGGCTGGAGCTGTCGCTCGCCTGCCGCTACCGCGTGGCGCTGGACGATCCGAAGACGCGCTTCGCCTTCCCCGAGGTGATGCTCGGCATCATGCCGGCGTGGCACGGCGTGCAGTGGCTGCCGAAGCTCGTGGGGCCGGCGGCGGCGTTCGACATGATCCTGACCGGGAAATCGGTCGACGCGCGGCGCGCGAAGCGCATCGGCCTGGTCGACGAGGCGGTGCCGCTGCGCATTCTCGAGAACACGGCGCGCATGGTCACGCTCGAAGCGCCGGCGAGAAAGCCTCTGGCCTTTTCAAAGAACCTGATGTTCCTGCTGAAAGGCTTTTTCGTATCGCAAGCCCGCAGGCAAGTCGCGAAAAAAGCGAAGCGCGAGCACTACCCGGCGCCGTACGCGATCCTCGAGCTGTGGAAAAAATACGACGGCGATCCGTTCGTCGCGCCGGAGGACCCCGGCGCCTCGATCAAGGCGCTGTTCGCCCATCCGACCACGGCCAACCTGATCCGCATCTTCTTCCTGCAGGAGCGCCTGAAATCGCTCGGCAAGGATGCCGACTTCAAGCCCCGCTACGTCCACGTGGTCGGCGCCGGCGTGATGGGCGGCGACATCGCGGCGATCTGCGCCATGCGCGGGCTCACGGTGACGCTGCAGGACACCGCGCCCGAGCGCATTGCGCCGGCGATCAAGCGCTCGGCGACGTTGTTCGAGCGGCGGCTGCGCGACCCGCGCCGGGTGCGCGACGCGCTGGACCGGCTGATTCCAGACGTCTCCGGCGCCGGCGCGGCGCGCGCCGACGTGATCATCGAGGCGATCTTCGAGAACCTGGAAGCGAAGCGATCGCTTTTCGCAAAATTGGAAGCCATCGCGAAAGCAGAAGCAATTCTCGCCACCAACACCTCCAGCCTCAAGCTCGCCGACATCGCAACCGCCCTCAAGGATCCGGCAAGGCTGGTGGGAATTCATTTTTTCAATCCCGTGCCCCAGCTGCAGCTGGTGGAAGTGGTTTCCGGCGAAAAAACGAATCCCGAGCTTGCGAAAAAAGCGGCCGCTTTCGTGCGCCAGATCGACAAGCTGCCGCTGCCGGTGAAGGACTCGCCCGGCTTCCTGGTGAACCGCGTGCTCGGGCCTTACATGCAGAACGCCTTCCGCATGCTCGACGAAGGCGTCAAGCCCGAGACCCTGGACCGCGCCATGGAGGATTTCGGCATGCCGATGGGCCCGGCCGAGCTCGCCGACACCGTGGGCCTGGACATCTGCCTCGCGGCCGGCAAAAGCCTGGCGAAGAATGCCTCTGCGGCCGACATTCCCCAGGTGCTGGCGAACAAGGTGGCGCTCGGGCACCTGGGCAAGAAAACCGGCCAGGGCATCTACCGCTACGAGAATGGACGGGCCGTAAAAGGCCAGCCCGGCGCCTATGACCCGAAGCTCGCCGAGGCGCTGATCGAGCCCTACCTGCTCGAGGCCAGGTCGGCGCTCGCCGACCGCGTCGTGGCCGATGCTGACCTGGTAGACGCCGGGCTGATCTTCGGCACCGGCTTCGCGCCTTTCCGCGGCGGGCCTTTGCACTACATGGAGTCGAAAAAGCAGCACAAGTAGAATCTCCCGGTCCAGTCCCTGGGAGGATCAAAAGATGAAACGGCTTGTGGCTGCAATCGCCCTATCGGCGCCGCTCGCGGCCGCCACCGCGCCCTACGATCTCGGCGACCGACGCCTGGCGCTGATCGACGATCCCTTGCGCATCGAGTTTCAGGGCGGCGCGACGGGGCTGGGCAAGGAAAAGATCCGCCAGGCCATTGCCGCCGCAGCGCTCGCCAAGGGCTGGAGGTTGAGCGAGCAAGCCGACGGCCGCATGGAAATGACTCTCTCGGTGCGCGATCAGCACTCGATGAGAGTCGAGACGACCTATGACGCTTCGGGCTACGGGATTCGCTACCTGGAAAGCACCAACCTGCTGTACAGGGAACCGAGACCCGGGCTGCGGGCGATTCACCGGAACTACAACGTCTGGCTCAAGGACCTGACGGCGGCCATCAACGCCGCCGCGGGCATGCCTGCCTCGACCACCGTGGGCTTCGCGCCGCTCGAAGAGGTCGAAGCCGTTCCGTTTCTCAAGGAGAAGGGACGCGAGTCCTACCAGGCGTTCCTATCCAGGCCGACGCCACGCGCGTTTGCCATTGCGCCGAATGGGGCATCCGGGTGGGCGGCGAGCGCCAATCCACGGTCCACCATGGATCCCGTCGCGAAGGCAATGGAGAACTGCGGCAAGCGCTCCCCGGATTGCCGGCTCTACGTAGTGGACAATCACGTCATATGGCGTGAGACGCCTGCGCCCCGCGTCGCGGCCGTCGCGCCGCTGGAGCAGCCCAAGAAGGAAACGCCCGCCGCCGCAGGAGGCTCGCCGGCAAGCGATCGCTTGCCGGCGGTCGGCGCGAGCTGGAAGTACAGCTTCCGCGACCAGCGCTACAAACGTCCGCTGGAATTCTTCACCGTGCAGGTGCTCAAGGTCGACGGTTGGACGGTGCAGGATTCGCTCAAGCGCGAAAACCGCCAGAGCTCCGCGCAGTCGGCGGGCATGAAGAGCTCCATCGACGCGCAGGCGCTCGCATTCGTGGCGCGCCGCCCGCGAGAGGACTACGCCACCTACGAGCTGGCGCCCTACCTGATGACCTCGGAGCCCGGCGCCGTGAAGCTCGGCCAGGTCCCCGCCATGCCGAGCCTGCGCGCGGGCTGGCGGGTGCGGGTAACCTCGGTCGCCTCGGATCAGACCGTGGTGCCGGCGGGAACCTTCAAAACGATTCGCGTGGATGTCGCCGGCGATATCGCGAACGTCAGCGGCGCCGTGCTGGCGGCGAAGCGCTTTCGCTACACCGCCTGGTACGCCGCCGAGGCCAGGCGCTACGTCATGCTGAGGCACCAGGTTTGGAACGGCGCCGGCGCGACGACCGCGGACGAGATCATCCGTCTGGTCGAGTACCGCCCGAACTGAGAGGATGGAAAAACTTCCCGAAGGAAAGCAGCCGGCGCTGCGCGTGATGCCGATGCCGGCCGACTCGAACCAGAACGGCGACATCTTCGGCGGCTGGATCATGGCGCAGGTGGACGTCGCCGGCGGCACGGTCGCCGGCCGCGTGGCGCGCGGCCGGGTCGCCACGGTCGCGGTGAAGGAATTCGTCTTCAAGCAGCCGGTGCAGATCGGCGACGTGCTTTCCTTCTACGCCGACGTGGTGCGCATCGGCAACACCTCGGTGACGATCAACGTCGAGGTCTACGCCGAGCGGCGGCCCTCCGACCCGAAGGTCGTCAAGGTCACCGAGGCGACGCTCACCTACGTCGCCATCGACCGCGACGGGCGCCCGCGCCCGGTGCCGCGCTAGCCCTGCTTCTCGATCCGCCCACGCTGGCAGCGGTCGCGGCCCTCGCTGCCGGCGCTGCGGTGGTCGGCAGCGTCGGCGGCTTCGGCACCGGGGTCATCCTCGCTGCGGCGCTGACGCCGTTGATCGGTATCAAGGCCGTGGTTCCGGTGCTTGCCGTCGCCGGCGTCATCATCAACTCGGGACGCTTCTGGTTCTACCGCCGCAGCCTGGAGCGCCGCGCCTTCGGCATCGTGCTGCTGAGCGCCCTGCCCTTCCTGGTGCTCGGCACCTGGATCTACAGCATCCTCGACGCGCGCACCGTAGGCACGGTGCTCGGCCTGACGGTGATCGCGACCGTTCCCGCGCGCCGCTTCCAGCAGCACCGCAAGATCGTGCTCAACTCCGCCGGCCTGGCCGCCGGCGCCGGCGTATTCGGCCTGGCTAACGGCGTGACGACGGGCACGGGCATGATCCAGATCGCCGTGCTGCTGGGCGCCGGCCTCACGGGCCCGGCGGTGCTGGCGACCGACGCGTTGGCTACGATACTGCTCGACCTGTGCAAGGCTGCGCTGTTCCAGCGCTTCGCGGTGCTCGACGAGCAGGCTTTCCACGCCGGCGTCGTCATCGGCATCGCCAGCATCCCCGGCAGCGCGCTGGGCGCATGGCTGGTAAGCCGCATCCATGCCCACCTGCACATCCTGTTCATGGAAACGCTCATCCTGTTCGGCGGCGCCTTCATGCTGTGGCATTCCTGGCGCTTCTAGGCGAGGCCGGGCAGCAGCGCCTTCAGCCCCACCGCCATCGTCTCGATGGCGATCGCCGCGAGCAGCAGCCCGAGCAGCCGCGTCGCGATGTTGAGCCCCGTGGTGCCCAGGCGCGAGCCGATCGGCTCGGCGACGCGCAGGATCCACCACAGCAGCGCGCAGACCAGCGCGATGCAAACGATGAGCCCCGCAACGTGCGCCACGCCGCCCGGCTGCGCCGCGATGATCGTGGTGCCGATGGCGCCGGGGCCGGCAAGCAGCGGCACGGCGAGCGGCACGACACCCGACGGATCGCCCGACTCGAGCTCCTCCGCCTCCGCCTTCGACTGCCGCACCCCGCCCGCCTGGGCGTTGAGCATGGCGAGCGCCATCAGCAGGAGAACCAGGCCGCCGCCCACCCGGAACGCAGGCAGGCTGGCGCCGATCAAGGTAAGCAGCGCTTCGCCGAAGATCGCAGTGCCGGCGAGCACCGCAAAAACGGTGATGGTGACTGCATGGACAAGGCGCCGCCGGCCGGCCGGCTCTCTCGCCGCCGCCACGCCGAGGAAGATCGGAACGGCGAGAAACGGGTCCAGCACGGCCACGAGGGTGACCGTAAAGCGCAGGTAGTCCTGCAGCATCAAGTGCTCGCGGCTTTCTCCTTCGCCCGCACTGCCGCTGCGGCCTGCGCGCTCTTGCGGTCCTCGTTGACCCTCGCGAACGCCGGGCGCTCACCGAGCATCTTGAGATAAGGCTTCACTTGCGGCACGTCCTCGAGGAAGTCGCGGCCGAATGCCTGTTTGGTGACGAGCGTCACGAGCGGCAGGCTGACGAAGGCTGCGCAATCCGCGAGCGTCAGGTCCCTGCCCGCCAGGTAGGGCGAAAACTTCGCCAGCGTCTTGAATGCGCGCACGCCCTTCAGCAGGTCCTTTTCCACCGCCTGCTTCAAGTCGTCGGAGAGCGGCCGCCCGCCGAAAAAGAGCGGTCCGTAAAGCCGGCGTCCGACGAGCTCCAGGTGCAGCTCGACAAACGTGATGAGCTCGCGCACCTTGGCGCGCTCGTACGGGTCCTTCGGCAGCAGCGGCCTTTGCGGGTACGCCTCCTCCAGATATTCGCAGATCACTTCCGATTCGGCGATGCGCCGGCCGCCGTCGAGCTCGAGGATCGGCACCTTGCCGATCGGCGAGCGCGCCAGCCAATCCTCCTTCTGCGACGGATGGCATTGCGGGTCCTCCTCGAACGGCACGCCCTTCTCCAGCAGCGCGAGGCGCACCTTGTTGTGGTAGTTGCTGAGGTGGAACCCGCAGAGCTTCAGCATGTAACCTCCGGAAAAGGGGTCAGAGCAATTTTCCTGTTTATCGATTTTATTTTCGGAAAATTGCTCTGACCCCTTTTCTATTCTAGAACCGTTCCGCGCGGTACGGCGCTGGATCGATGAAAGGCATCTCGCCGGTGATCATCTCGGCGACCAGCCGGCCGGTCACCGGTCCGAGGGTCAGCCCGTGATGCGCATGGCCGAAGGCGAACCACAGGTTCGCGTGACGCGGCGCCTTGCCGATGACCGGCATCATGTCCGGCGTGCAGGGACGCGCGCCCATCCACGGCTCGGTATCGAGACGCTCGGCGAGCGGAAACAGCTCGCGCGCGATCGGCTCGGCGCGGCCGAGCTGCACCGGGGTGCGAATCGCGTCGCGCAGCGCAAACTCCGCGCCGGTCGTGAGGCGGACGCCGCGCCGCATCGGCGCAAGGAAATAGCCGCGCTCGGTGTCGAGCACCGGATGGCCGAGGATCGCGCGGCCGGCCGGGCGATAGTGCATGTGGTAGCCGCGTTTTACCGCAAGCGGCAGGTCGTATCCCAGCGCTCGCGTCACCACATCGGCCCACGGTCCGAGCGCAACCACGGCGGCGCCGGCCAGTGCAGCGCGCCGACCAGCACCGGCGCGAGATGCGGCTCGAGCTCCTGCAGCGCCTTGGCGTCCAGCGCGCGGTAACTCAGGCCGAATTCCCGGTGCCAGCGCTCCGCCTCGGCGAGCCGCGCGTCGCGCTCCCGCACGGTGCGGAACAGCTTCATCCAGCCGCTGCGCCTGAGCAGAGCGCCGGCTCCGGCTTCGGCGGCAAGCGCGTCGTGCTCGCCGACGCAGTGCTCGATCAGCTTTGCGTACGAACGCGCGATTGCCGCATGCCGCGCAGGGCGCGAGTGCTTCCAGTAGCGCCAGAGAAACGGCGCCAGGCGCGGGATCGCCGACGGATGGTAATGCGCGTCGATCGTGCGATTCAGGCTGTAACGCGCGAGCGCGCCGAAGTCGTGCGGGAAGCCGTATGGGTAAACGCCCTCGCGCTGGATCAGACCGGCGTTGCCGAACGAGGTTTCCTCCGCCGGGCCGCGCCGGTCGACCAGAACGGTCGCGCGCCCGCGCTTTTGAAGATGCAGCGCGACGCAGACGCCTACGATTCCGGCGCCGAGGACAAGTACGTCAGCGGTTTTCAACATCTGGGGCTTTCGCCAGGTTCATAGGATATTGCGTTCTGGCGGGCGTCGACACCGGGCATTGATCTTTCTTGTAGAATGTACTACAATTTCTGCCATGAAGCAGCATATCAGTCTCCGCCAGGCGAACCAGAATTTCTCGCGCTACATCGAAGCGGTCGAACGCGGGGAAGAATTCGTCGTTACCCGCCGCGGCAAGCCTGTCGCGGTCATCTCTCCTGCCCCACGCCGCGCTGTCCGTCGCCTTACCCCCGTTCAGAGGTCCGCGCTGAAGCGGTTGTTTGCCAGCGCCCGGCCGCTGGGAATCAGGAAATGGCGCCGCGACGAGCTCTACGAAGATGCCTAGAGCGTCGCTCGACGCCAATGTCCTGGTTTACGGCGTCGATGCAAGTAACCCGGAAAAGCACAGAATCGCACAACGCGTCATCACGCTTGCTGCAGAGCGCGACTGCGTCCTGACTCTGCAGGCATTGGCGGAGTTCTACTTCGTCGCCACAAGGAAGGGAAAACTGAGCGCCGGCGATGCAAGAGCGCAAGTCGATGAGCTTCGCGCGGTGTTTCCGCTGGCCTTGCCGAGCGGGCGATCACTTGGCCTCGCGATGGAAGCGTCGGATCGCCATCGGATCGGCTTCTGGGACGGGATGCTGATCGCGGTGGCGCAGGAAGCCGGCGTCGAGATTCTCTTCACCGAGGATTTGCAGGACGGGCAGGTCTACGAGGGCGTGCGCTGCCTGAATCCGTTTACGCGCAGCCTTGCGCAGCTGGCCAAGCTCATTCGCACGATATGACAGCGGTTCCTGTCATAGCCCGCTCGGTGGTACTTCCGCCCTAGCCGCCGTGAAACTTGGCGAACAGCTTCTGCATCCCACCTAGCCAGCGGTCGTAGTCCGCGGTCTTCATCCGCATGTAATCGAGCACCTTGGGGTGCGGCAGGACGAGGAACTTTTCGGCTCGCATGACTTTCACGATCTCGTCCATTACCTGCTCGACGCTGAGAGCGCCGTCCACCCCGGCCGAGCCGCCATCGCCCGTGAACATGTTGGTCATGACCGCCTGGGGGCACAGGCAGGAAACGCGCAAGCCGCGCCGGCCGTAAGCGATCGCGAGCCACTCGGCGAACGCGACCGCGCCGTGCTTGGTCACTCCGTAGCTGGCGGATTCGACGATGTTCAGCAGGCCGGCGGCCGAGGCAGTGACGAGGAAGTAGCCGCCGCCGCGCTCGACCATCTTGTCCACCACCGCGCGCGCCGCATAGACGTGCGCCATCACGTGGATCTTCCAGTTGCGCTCCCAGTCCGCGTCGCTCGCGTGGATGTCGCCGAGCTGGAAGATCCCGGCGTTGGAGAAGAATACGTCCACCCGCCCGTAGCGCGTCTCAGCCTCGCGCACAAGCTTCTGGATGTCCGCTTCTTTGGAGACATCGCATTGCACCGCGATGCCTTCAACGCTTTCCGATGTTTTCTTCAATTCATTTAAATTCAAGTCACCCAAAACCAAGCCCGCAGCCCCCTCTTTTCTGAATCGCAGCGCCGTCGCGCGGCCGATGCCGCTCGCCGCGCCGGTAATGACGGCGGTTTTGCCTTTGAGTTCCATCAATTCCTTTTTCGAAGCGCTTCTTCTATGGTGGTCTGCTCGCCGAGCTCCATCTTGGCGATCTGGTTGCGGTGCACTTCGTCCGGACCGTCGGCGAAGCGCAGCGTGCGCGCCTGCGCGTACGCCTTGGCGAGGCCGAAGTCGTCGGATACGCCGCCGCCGCCGTGCACCTGCATCGCCCAGTCGATCACCTGGCAGGCCATGGTCGGCGCCAGCACCTTGATCATGGCGATCTCCTTCTTCGCCACCTTGTTGCCCACCGTGTCCATCTTCCAGGCCGCGTGCAGCACCATGAAGCGCGCCGAGTCGATCATGATGCGCGCCTCGGCAATGCGCTCGCGCGTCACGCCCTGGTCGGCGACCGGGCGCCCGAAGGCGACGCGCTGCGTCGCGCGCTTGCACATCTTCTCCAGCGCCACCTCGGCCTGGCCGATGAGGCGCATGCAATGGTGGATGCGGCCGGGCCCGAGCCGGCCCTGCGCGATCTCGAAGCCGCGTCCTTCGCCGAGCAGGATATTCGAGGCCGGCACGCGCACGTCCTTCAGCTCGACCTCCATGTGGCCGTGCGGCGCGTCGTCGTAGCCGAAGACCGGCAGGAAGCGCTTGATGTTGATGCCGGGTATGCCCGCCGGCACCAGGACCATCGACTGCTGGCTGTGCTTCGACGAGTTGTCGGGGTCGGTCTTGCCCATCACGATGTAGAGCTTGCAGCGCGGATCGCCGGCGCCGCTCGACCACCACTTGGTGCCGTTGATGACGTAGTTGTCACCTTCGCGCTTGATGCGTGTCTGGATATTGGTCGCGTCCGACGAGGCGACTGCCGGCTCGGTCATCAGAAAAGCCGAGCGGATCTCGCCGCGCAGCAGCGGCTCGAGCCATTCCTTTTTCTGCGGCTCGCTGCCGTAGCGCTCGATGGTCTCCATGTTGCCGGTGTCGGGCGCCGAGCAGTTGAAGACTTCGGGCGCCCAGGCGACGCGGCCCATGATCTCGCACAGCGGCGCGTACTCGAGGTTCGACAGCCCTTCGGGCGCGCGCTTCGAGTGCGGCAGGAAGAGGTTCCACAGCCCCGCCTTGCGCGCCCTGGGCTTCAGCTCCTCGATGACCGGCACCGGCATCCAGCGCTTGTCACCGCGCACGTGCGCGTTGTACTTGGGCTCGTTCGGGTAGATGTGCGCGTCCATGAAGGCGATGAGCTTCTTCCTCAGCTCCTGCACCCGCGGCGAATATTCGAAGTCCATGCGCTCTCCTAGGCTGCCCTCTT
>WNGH01023078.1_pt1 | contig 10805 bp, 16 predicted proteins | sample 5400631 | NCBI WGS metagenome assembly WNGH01 (sample SAMN13153373, study PRJNA577476) | soil metagenome | isolation source: 115 cm soil or saprolite under Garry oak tree replicate 1 | place: USA:California | collected 2016-06-15 | reverse complement strand
AGGAGGTCACTCTCCGCGAGACCATGCTCGCTGCCCAGAGAATCACCGAGGAAATGAAGGCCAACTCCCAGAAAGAGGCCACGCTCATCATCTCCGAGGCGGAACTGAAGGCGGACGCTATCCTGGCCGACGCGAACAGGAAACTGGCCGATCTGAACAGTCAGGTCCAGGACCTGCGCCGGCAAAAGATGCAATTTGAGACCGCGTTGAAGTCCCTGCTGGACACCCACTACAAAATGCTCTCGCTGAATGACGAATAATCCCCCAGCAAGCCTGAAAATAACCGAAACCGGGGAAGGGGTCACCTTCACGGTCCATGTCCAGCCCCGCGCCTCCCGCACCGAAATCTGCGGCCTGCAGGGGGACGAACTGAAGCTGCGCCTCACCTCTCCCCCGGTCGAGGACGCCGCCAACCGGCTCTGCATCGAGTTCCTCGCCAAAAAACTCGGGGTGGCGAAATCGAGCGTGGCGATCATTGCCGGCATGAAATCGCGGCACAAGACGATCAGGGTCACCGGCATCACCAGCGAACAGGTCCTCTCCCTCGTCGAATAAAAACCATTGGAGCCCATCGGATGAAAGCCAGAGATATCATGATTACGGATTTTTCCGTCGTGTCTACCCAGACCCCCCTCAGGGATGCGGTCCGGATGCTGAAAAAGAACTTCGGCGACGAGAGCTACATGAACGCCGCTCCGGGGCTGGTCGTGGTGAACGACAAGGGGGAGCTGGCCGGCATCCTCTCCCCGCTGACCATCATCAAGGCCATGCTCGACATTGCCAGAGAAAGCGGCTTCCCTGCCGCGACCGATATCCCCTATTTCGAGGAGCTGTGCAGCAAGGTCAAGGACAAGCGGGTTGAGGATGTCATGGACTGGCAGCCGATCTCGGTTACCGAAGACGCCGATGCCCTGGATGTGGCGGAGCTCTTCGTCAAGAGCCGGTTCCAGCGGATTCCGGTGGTAAAGGACAAAAAAGTACTCGGGATCATCTATCGCTCCCGCCTCCTGTTCGCCATGTCAAATTGCCTGTTGGCATAACAGACTTACAACCACTCGACCACTCGACCTTTCGACAACAGACTATTGACAAACCGGGTGCCGAATCATTATACTTACACTAAAGCAAATGATTTTCAGGAGGTCTGTCTAAAGATGCCACTCTATGAATACCAATGTAAAGCCTGCGATAACAAGTTCGAGCAGCGCCAGAAATTCTCCGATCCCCCCGCCACCGAATGCCCGCAATGCGGCGGAGAAGTGGCCAAGCTGATTTCTTCCTCGGCCTTTGCCCTCAAGGGGGGAGGCTGGCATGCCGAAGGTTACGGTAACGGCAAGGGAAAGAGCGCCGAGGCGCCCGCCTGCCCGTCGGGGGGGAGCTGCGCCGGCTGCCCGTCGGCCGCGGCCTGACCGTAACCCTCTATCCCGATTTGGATGAAAAGCGGAATGCCTCACTGTCTCGGGCATTCCGCTTTTTTTGTCGAATGGGCTTAACCTTCGTTTCCCTCTCCCAAGAAAGGCAATTCACCGCCTCCTCTCAAGCTCTTGAAAAATTTTCCCAAACAATTCTCATTCAATTCCGAAGCAATAATACCGTCACGGAAAAGTCACAGCATTTTTGCATTGATAACAGCTAATTCGGCGTGATATGCTGCACCGCGACACGACGAGGAGCGCGGAGTGATGCTGAAAACGGCGGAGATCATCGAATTGCGACGGCCATACCTGCCCAGGCGTCACCAACGGGATTTGCCGCCGGGTTCGAGGAGTCCCCGGCGGAGAGGTTGAGGTGATCCAGGGTCAGACCAAAGGAGGATCTGATGATTACCAGATTGAAACTGAAACCGGGGCAATATGGCACCAAAGCCCTGGTCGAAAAATATGGTGATGCCCTTGTCTGTGTGCGCTACAGGTATGATGTAGCGAGTAACATCAGAATCAAAACCGTTGAACTCATCGTAGAAACAAAGGAGCTGAAACGACAGCGGCAGATGATTCCCGATGATGCAATCGTACCGGTGAGAATCGCATATGGGGAACGGGAACTTGGGCAATTGACAAAGGCTGCAGGAGGGAGGTGGGATCCCGATGTTAAGTTGTGGTATGTCCATTACGGCAAGATCAAGGGGTCTGAGTTGGAGCAGCATATATTGTTGGATGCCACGATGAAATGTGGTAAGAAGTGAACCATCTAATAGTATATGCGTGCCATATAATATTAGATGGGAAGTATAACAGCCAAGACAGGCTGATCCATCTAATATTATAAAGCTGGTTACCAGCTAATATTATATGGAACCATCCAATATTAGATGCTGCCATATAATATTATATACCGGTCCTAACCGGTCAACTACGAGTTATGTGAGGTAAAAATATGAATGGCGCCAAAGGTAATAATGTTCTTCCTTTATTCACACTTGCCGCCCATGGTAAAAGCCGAGCAAATTTCACTGAGTACCATTTGTTGGCCGCACAAAATGCCTATGAGTCGGCGTTAAAAGTAGAAAACAGTATTAAAGAGACAAATAGTGCCGACGAACTGAAAACATATATTGCCCACGTCTCTACTTGTGTTATGTGCTCTGTCGCGGCACTTGAATCAAAAATTAATGAGTATACCATAGACAACAAAGACCGAATTGACAAGCTGACAATCACTAAACAATATCGAAACTCTCTTAATTGCACTACTTCAAACCAAATCCTAAACGACACCTGTATTGTAGATAAATATGAAAGGTTGTGGTTGCTCGCTTGTAATTGTGAATTACCAGAAAATAAACTCAAACAAGATATAGGATACTTAGCAAAATTACGAAATGCATTGACCCATTTTACCCCTGAATGGACGGGTGAGCTTAATAAACATGCCAAGCTCGAAAAAGCACTGAATAACAGATTCCCTACAAGCCCATTTTATCCTGACCCAGCGTGCTTATTTTTCCCTTATCGTTGCCTGAGCGCGGGATGTGCGGAATGGTCAATCCGAACATCTCAAGACGCCCTTCGTTTGTTTCCATGTCTGCGCTGATAATGCAGTGTTTTGACATACAACCTGACCAATCAAGGAGACATGCGTAAACGCCGAATGCATCGAACGTTAGGCGTTTTATTAAGGCTCCGGAGGAAGAATGTCGAAAAAACAAAAACTGCCATTATTGCCTCTAGGGATGCCCAAACAGATTACAGCTCTGATTGAGGGTGAATCTGATCGAGGAGTGATACTTATACTGAGCGCTTATCTTGAGGAAAACTTAGGCGACGTCATTCGTAATTCGTGTGTTTCCTATGAAGTGGCTGAGAAGTTATTAGAGTATCGCCAACCTGCTGGGGACTTCTCGTCTAAGATTTCTCTTTGTCTGGCTCTTGGACTTATTCATGAGACTGAAGCCGCTGCGCTTACTTCTGTAAGAAAAATACGAAACAGCGCTGCGCACTTTGATCGTACCGGTAAAGGTTTTAACGTTCTTTTCGACTCCGACACAACAATTGATCTGGTGGGTAACCTCGCGGAGGCAATGAATTTAGGACGCCCGCCAAGGAACCCTGATGCTGTTCGAGAATTATTTGTACTTTGCTGTCGACTATTGGCTACGAAGATTATGTTTCGCGGAATTGAAGTAGAACCACCAAAGATTCCAAAAACGCTTAAAGAGGTTGCCAATAAAATACGAGAAGACGCAAAGGGCACCGAATTTGGGGAGCGTTTAGCAAGATTAGAAGACATGGTAAAAAATGATCAATTTGATGAATTATCGGGCTATTTTGAGGCAATTGGTAAAGCTATAAAGTCGAAGATAGATTCTGAAGAATCCGAGAGAAGCAGCAAGGTAGACACCTAACTAAGCGTGGCAGACGGTCTCCGCTACGCTCCGCCGCTGCACTCTCCCACGTTGAGCAATTAAGGAGGATTTGTGAGATTTCGAATAATTAGAGTTATTACCCTTGTCATCTTTTTCTCTCTGATTTTGTATAAGCCCTGCATGAGTGAAATTATAAATGGTTCTACAAATATTTATTCTGCCCCCAACGGAAGTGTTATTTTCACGATCCAAGACAGACAGATGGTCAAAGTTATTGAAAAAAAAGGGGATTGGCAAAAAATATCATGGGTTGTCGAGCAGCCTTTGGCAGCAGTGGACGGTGACAAGATCAAACCAAATCAATCTCTATTTGACTTCGGAGGCAACAAGTACGGAATGACGGTCTCGTCTGTCCAGATACAGAAACCGAAGAAAACCAAAAAAGGGACACTTCAAGGCGAAGTAACCGGCTTTGCCAAAACCGAGAACATAAAACGCATCAAATTAATCATCGCTCCAGGAATCACACCAAAACTTGGTTTCCATTTGATCCCTAAGTTCGTGAACCGCTCGAAAAAGACCTACTCCATCGGAAAAGCGTGGAATGCTCCACCTTTTCCCGCTGACATGATGTTGGAGAAGGAGAAGGAATGGCTCGTTTTTCATATAGGTAACCTGCAAGAAGGGGGGCTGGATTTCAAGCTACTGAAGGACGGCACGGTTAGTGACTGGTACTGCATCAAAGAGAAATGCGTTTCAGAAATTAAGATCGTAGGTACAGACAAAATCACAGTCAAGCTTGGAGGCAAGTCATACGATTTTATTAACGTCGAAGGCTTCAAGAATACGGACAAGCCTGAAGACTATAATGAGCCATAAATTCGGCCCAACAAGGCGGCGGCACACAGACGCTGACGCGCTGGTGCGCCCCCACGACGTTAGCTATTTAAGGGAGGTAAAATGATTGCCATGACTGAACTTCGGCAGACGATTATCGTTACTGTTATGGTACTATCAGTTTGCGTTTCAGCTTTTGCAGAAACTGATGGCGTATATTCTTGGGAGAACGATGGAGTCGTTATATTCACCGATAATCCAGGGAGTACTCCAAATGGGTCGGCGCGAAAACGGACTGTAAGAAAAGTAGATATGACTGATCAGCGAGACCCTCCCAAGGGGGTTGATGCATCATCACAAAATGAATCATTTGACGAGCCAGGAAGTATAGGCTGGTTTAGGAAACATTTTCTATATCAGCCCCCTGATGGATATGAACTCGATGCTAAACTTACAAACGAAAAGCATGCTCATTCAAAGTCTGCTTTTTATAGCAAACCAACTACTTACCCTGAACTAATGTATGGCGTTATACAGTTTGAATTTATCGATATGAGAGCTTCATATCCCAATATTGTGCTTAAGGCAAAACAAAATAAATTAGACTTTCAAGCAATTATTAAATTAATACGCGGCTATGACTGGAGAGGGAAGGATGAGATATTCTCAACATTAGCCGGTAGACAGGCTTACATAATTAATCGTAAAACACACCACAAGGGCAATAAACTAGATTACTTATATTATCAAAAACTATATACGTTTATAATAGATAATTCAATAATAACAATTACAATTGAGTCAATAAATAACAATGAACTTGATGCTATTGAAGGTTCATTACAATCAATGCGAATAAAATTATGACAACTTTTCCTATTAAGACTATCATTGCATTTGAATTAAACTATAAAAGCCAACAAACGGATTGACCAGTACTTCGTCTGGTCATCCTTCTAACCGTTATGCGAGAAACAATGAAGAATGAAGATAAAGACGAATATAAGGTCATCTTCGGTGGGGCGACAATATCCAAAAAGGAAGCCAATAAGGTTGGAGTAGCCTTGCTTTTTGGATTCATCGGAATTGTCACAATCGGTCTTGCATTCGAGATCGAGAATAAACTGGCAATATTCATAATCGCTTTAATATTGGCGTGCATTGGATATTTCGGCATCGCTAATAGGCTCTTCAAATAATCAACATTAAGGCAACATGAAGGGCAATGGCGCGAGAAACCGATACCGCTATTAAATACAACATCAAATCAAAAATTGACATACGTACCAATAGTGGTACAATGGGCTACAAATGACCGATATCGCTTTTGTCCTTAAAGTCGTATTTTATCGCTCCGAAGCCGGCAATGAGCCGGTCAGGGAATGGCTGATAGAATTGCATCGTGACGACAAGCGGCAAATCGGCGAAGACATTAAAACAGCTCAGCTTGGCTGGCCTTTGGGAATGCCGCTCATAAGAAAGATCGACAAGGATCTGTGGGAGGTCCGAACTAGGCTGGCAGATGGTATTGCACAGGTTTTCTTCACGGTTGATGGCGAGTACATGATTTTACTGCACGGATTCATCAAGAAATCACAGAAGACTCCGCAAAACGAACTCAAGACGGCATTGAGCCGCCTTGGCACCTACAAAAGAGGCTCAAAATGAAAAACGAACATTTAGGATCAAGCTTTGACGATTTTCTTGAAGAAGAAGGCCTTCGGGCTGATGCGGAGGCCGCAGCCATTAAAAGGGTCATTGCTTACCAGATTGAAATTGAAATGAAGCAAGCGAACCTATCAAAAACCGCCATGGCCGAAAAGATGCACACCAGCCGCACGGCTTTAGACAGGCTTCTTGATCCCGCCAATGTTTCCGTTACCCTCCAGACCCTCGAAAGAGCGGCCCTTGCACTCGGTAAAAGCCTGAAAATTGAACTGGCATAACTAAGCGCAGCACCGGTCGGCATAATGCCGCCGCCGGTGTGCTTTCAGCCGTTGGAAGGAACAAAAATGAAAAAGAGCACAGTAGTTACGATGTTATTATTCGCATACATGCTTGGTGCGCTATATCCGATTTTAAGGATTAAAACTGAATTCAACGTGCCATATAATTTAGCTTTCAAATATCTCACAATTCCATTGGTAATTGCGTCTTTTATATTTGTATTTAAAAATCCAAGATTATTTATTGAACAGGGTGAAATTAAAACCTGGAAGCTAACATTGTTTTCGTTTATGTTTGGTGGTCTTATTACTTTATTTAGCGGACCATATATTGCACTAATAAATGCAGTAACACCAGCTCAAGAAAATGTTGCCATAGATGGACAGGTGACCGATAAATTTTTAACTGGTAAATATCATGATTCTCCAGTAGTCGTTCTCGATGTCAAAGATAGTTTCAGTGAGCCTTATAAATTTGAAATAAATAGAAGAATTTATGACAATATTAGAATTGGGGAGAAATATAAAACTGTAATGCGACGTGGAGGCCTTGGATTCGTTTACAAGTGGAAACAATAGGCTAGGGCCGACCCTATTTTCTCTATTTTCTCTCGGCTCAACTGCCCGGCCATTCGCTCAACTTATGAAAGACTCATTTAATTGAAGACATAAAGAGGGAAAATGCTCAATAAAATCATAATGCTAACATTATTTGGGGTTTTATGTTTATCAATAAGCGGCTGTTTATACAGAGGCGATGGCGCATTCAAAAGAATCGGGGATTCTGATTATAAGGCAAGAATTAATTTCATGAACTTGTTTGCGGTAGCAGATGGCAGACCAACATATGTACGCGGATCCGTCTTGCTGGAAGATCGCATTACACCATTAAAGAACACGCACATCATACTTAAAAAAAAGGATCAGCAGGCCATTGTCTCAAATACTTACACTGACCATATAGGCAATTTTAGTATGTCTGGGATATTGTCAAATGATTCATATACGATAGAGATCAATTCACCCGAATACCTTGGAAACAAAGAAATCATAGTTGAGCCCAACAAGAATAATATGCATGAAATCATTGCACATAAAAGATGACATAGCGAACTATGCACTGCAAAAGTCTGCGTTATGCTTCGCTTTTGAGTGTCAGAACGTTCACCCAGGAGGCCTATGTGAGACACCTTGTAGTCGCCGTATCCCTCGTGATACTTCTTTCCACTCCGGCGCAGGCCGAATTCTTCAGTTGGACCGACAGCAGCGGGACTGAGCATTTTACCGACGATATCTCGAATATTCCCACGAAATACCGGAAGCAGGCGACGCCGATGCTTGGATATGATGCTGATGTCGCTCAATCGGCGGAACGAACGGGGAAGGAAATGCATAAAGCCGCTTCTGGGAGTGGCTACTTGAGTGACGAAACCTTGTCCGTTGAGGGAAGTGGCGCGAGCAGAGCCGCAGGAAGTGCTGAAGCAAATCGTAGACGTTCACTTCTGGGTGACGGATCCCGCGCGTCAACCCTGGCGCGCATGCTGCTGAAGGACGCGCAGACCGAGCAAGAAAAGGCATACGCTATTTTCAGCTGGATACGCAACTACATAACCTACGATACCTCCACCAAATGGCAGAGAAGGTACGGCAATTCGGGAGCAGACCAGAGTCCTGACGGGGTCCTCGCGTCAGGCAGAGCTGTATGTGAAGGGCTTGCCAACCTTTTCACGGCCGTGGCAGAGAGGATGGATCTTGAAAGCGTGGTGATTACCGGAAGAGCAAGCGGGGCACGGCAGGAACGTCACGCGTGGAATGCCGTGAAGATCGACGGGAATTGGGGCCTCGTCGATATTACCCGGCATACGTTTCTGGCCACGCCACAGGAATTCCTCGCGCGACACTTCCCCGACGATCCCAGATGGCAACTGATTGAAAGACCTTTGACGTATGATGAGTGGCTGAAGAGGTAGCAGTTGAGGATAAAAGGTGTCACCATCGCAAATGCTGGTGGAGGTGGGGAGGCAATAAAATGAACTATCACCTGTTGAAGGCAATCTGCTGGGTCCTGATCGTCAGCTTGGTATGCGGCTGCTCATCACGCAGGATCTATTTCACGTCAAATCCACCAGGGGCTTTAGTCACCGCTGGTGGCAGGTCATGTACAACGCCTTGCTACCTCAACGTGCCGATACGCACACAAAAGGCCGTCTTTTCCCTCTATTCAGGGGGTATCAATCCGACCTGATTGACACCCACCAGTCTTCTTCGCGTGATGAAACCTTTTTGTGGATTGTTGCTGCTGCGGGCTTTGTAAGTGGAGGTCTATTACTTTTTCTGGGATCGTCCTTAAACGATAGTGCCAACGATGTTAAACCAGAAGTTTATGTCAAACTTGAAAAACCACAACATTATCCTCTGTTGACTGATACGACATGGACTCAACCCTCTTTACTGAATGATGGACTGGAGTTGTTTCGTGATGTCCTGCAAACGCAAAAACCTGCTGAGCAAAAAACCAAAGCAACTGATTTCTTCAAATAAGTCGTCGGGAGGGAAGCATTTCCCTTCATCCCGCGCCGCGGTTCGACCGCCGGCGGTTGCGAAATCCCTTTACAAAACCTGGCGCGTTTCTTATTATTCAATTTCACAACCACACGACAAGGAGCGGATTACATGGCGAAGATCATCGACGGCAAGGCCATCGCGGCGAAGATACGCGGCGAGCTCGCCGAAGCGGTAAAAAAACTGGGAACGCACGGGATTACCCCCGGCCTGGCGGTAGTGCTGGTCGGCGAAGACCCGGCGAGCAAGGTATACGTGTCCATGAAGGAGAAGGCGTGCCAGGACGTGGGGATATTCTCCGACGAGCACAAGCTGCCGGCCGATACAGGCGAAGCGGAGCTCCTGGCGCTGATCGAAAAACTGAATAACGACCCGCGCATCCACGGCATCCTGGTGCAGCTCCCCCTCCCGAAGCAGATCGACACGGAAAAGGTGCTGGAAGCGATCTCTCCCCACAAGGACGTGGACGGCTTCCACCCTTACAACGTCGGCCGTCTGGTGGTGGGCAAGCCGCTCTTCCAGCCCTGCACCCCCTACGGCGTGATGGTGATGCTCAGGGAAATCGGCGTCGATCTGGCCGGCAAGGAAGTGGTGGTGGTCGGCCGTTCCAACATCGTCGGCAAGCCGGTCGCCTTGATGTGCCTCCAGCAGAACGCCACCGTCACCATCTGCCACTCGAAGACCAGGGACCTCGCCGCAAAGGTGGGGATGGCCGATGTGGTGATCGCCGCCGTCGGCCAGCCGGAGATGATCAAGGGGGAGTGGATCAAGGAAGGGGCGGTGGTCATCGATGTCGGGGTAAATCGGGTCGGCGACAAGAAACTGGTGGGGGACGTGGAGTATGCCAAGGCAAGCGAGCGCGCCTCGGCGATAACCCCCGTTCCGGGCGGAGTCGGCCCCATGACCATCACCATGCTCCTCTACAACACGGTAGCTGCTTCGTCTTTTCACCTTTCACTATTCACCTTTCACGGAGAGCGTTAGCGAACCATGATTATCAGCAAGCAAAAACCGTTCACCGAAATCCTCGCCGCGCTGGAGGGGTGCGCAAAGGTCTTCCTGGTCGGCTGCGCCAAGTGCGCCACGGTCTGCAAATCGGGGGGCGAGGAGGAGCTCTTCCAGATGCAGGAGCGCCTTTCCTCCGCGGGCTACGAGGTGACCGGCTCCATCGTCATCGACGAGGCGTGCCACATGCTCCGGGCGGGGCGCGACCTGCGGGGACGGAAGGAGCCGGTTGAAGAGGCCGACCTCCTCCTGGTCATGGCCTGCGGCGCCGGGGTCCAGTCGGTAGCGAGCGCCATCCAGAAAAAGACTGTCGCCGCACTCGACACCCTGTTTCTCGGCAACATCCGCCGGTTCGGCCAGTTCGAGCAGCGCTGTTCCCTCTGCGGCGAATGCATCGTCACGGAAACCGCCGGCATCTGCCCGGTGACCGTTTGTGCCAAGGGGCTCCTGAACGGCCCATGCGGCGGCATGGCCGACGGGCGATGCGAGACCGACCCCGATCTGGAATGCGCCTGGGTGCTGATCCACGAACGCCTTACGGCGCAGGGAGGGGCGGCAAAGCTCAAAAAGATCGTCCCCGCCAAGGATTTCTCCCGGATGCTCAAGCCCGGAAAGCTGAAAGTCGACAAATGATCTCCATACTTCAGCAA